>Ga0196971_1001113_pt1 | contig 13543 bp, 10 predicted proteins | sample S1v_1013CmetaG_FD_148660 | JGI IMG/M metagenome (GOLD analysis project Ga0196971, IMG submission 148660) | Soil microbial communities from Anza Borrego desert, Southern California, United States - S1+v_10-13C | ecosystem: Environmental > Terrestrial > Soil > Desert | place: USA: California... | reverse complement strand
TGCCAAGGGCAAGGGCCGTCTGCCTGGCATCCCGCAGGGTCTGCAGAGCCTCATCCGGCTGGCCTGTGGCGAACTGGAGCCGTGCCAGGGCCTGGTCGCCCAGTCCGATGATGTGGGCGTACAGGCCGGCCTTGCGGCAGAGTTCCAGTCCCGTTTGCACGTGCTGCCGGGCCTCGTCGAACCGGCCTGCCCGGAAGCAGAGGACGCCCAGCGGCACCAGCGCCACGCCCGACAAAGGCAGCGGGCGCCCGTGTCCATCCACATGGGCGGCAGCTACCTCGCGGCAGAAGGTCTCGCCGGCTGGGCAGCGCTGGCGGCCCGGCGGTGGACCTCGTCAAACAGCGTCGCTGCACCCTCCATGTCGCCCCGGACGGCCAGCCGGCAGCCATAGAGCAGCAAGGCCATCAGGCGGAAGCGACCGTCCGATTCACCGGTCAACCGCAGAGCCTTGTCGGCGAGGGTGTCGGCCTCCGGCTTCCGCGGCCGCCGCCGCCTCGGTGAGCCGGCCCGCCATGAAGAACGCCCACGCCCGGTAGACCAACAACTCCGGCGAGGCTTGCAGCGTTGGCGCAGGCAGTCGGTCGATCCAGGCAAGCAGCGTCCCCGCCTGCCCCCCGTGCAGTGCCTCGGCGGCAGCCAGGCCCACCAGACGGGCCGCCTCAGCCCCATCCCCCGATGCGAGCCCGTGCCTTACCGCATCAGACAGAGTCCCGTGCTCAGCGTGCCAGCGGGCCGCCGCCAGGTGAAGCTCCCGGGCCTCATCGACCGTGAGCTCCGTCTGCAGCACATCGGCAAAGAGGTGATGGTATCGATACCAATGCCGCTCCTCATCCAGCGGAACCAGGAAGAGATTGGCCTGCTCCAGCCGGGCCAACAGCGCCTTGCTGTTGGTCCGGCCCGTCAGGGCATCGCACAGGGGCGCGCAGAGCCGATCCAGCACGGCTGTGCGGCATAAGAAACGCCGGACCGGCTCGTCCTGCTGGCCCAGCACTTCATCCATCAGGTAATCGATAATGTGGCGATGGCTGCCCCGGAACGCCTGGATAAAGGCCGTTGCACCTGCCCGGCTCCGCCCCTGCAGGGAGAGAGCGGCCAGCTGCAGGCCGGCGGGCCAGCCTTCCGTGCGGTTCTGGAGGGCCTCCACCAGGTCGTGCTCCAGGGACAGTTGCATGCATTCGTTCAGAAACTGCCCCGTTTCGGCCTGGCTGAACTGAATGTCCGACGCCCGCAGTTCGGTCAGCTGCCCCCGGGCACGCCAGCGGGAGAGCGGCAGGGGCGGGTCCACCCGGGTGGCCAGCACCAGGTGAAATGCGGGTGGCCCATGCTCCACCAGCGTCTGCACCAGCTGATGGATCAGATCGGTGTTGATGGTGTGGTAGTCGTCCAGCACCAGTGTGAACGGCGCCGGCGCATCCACCAGGTCGTTGATCACGAGCGCCGCCAGCGTCTCCCCGGGCGGCAGAGGGGGATTGGTGGCCAGGTCACGCAGAGACCGCCCCGCTCCTTCGCCGGCCACACTGCTCACCGCAGCGGCCAGGTAGGTCACGAAGCGGATGGGGTCGTTGTCCCCTTCATCCAACGAGAGCCACGCAAAGGGGCGCCCCGCCTGCCTCAGCCACTGGGTCGCCAGCGTTGTCTTGCCGTAGCCGGCGGGGGCCGCGACCAGCGTCAGCCTGCGTCCCAGGCGCAGGCCGTCATCGAGTCGCACCAGCAGATGCGGGCGCAGGACCGGGGCCGGGTGAGGCCGGGGTGCGTAGAGCTTGGTCTTCAGCAGTCCGGTCATGGGCAGTGACCCCCGAGTGCGGTATGGGTGAATAGTACGGCATCGGATGCTCCCCATCCTTTACCACCGACACAGAACCACACTTCCGGGTGGGTACGGCAGCCGTGCCCTGCTGTACAACAGGGATGAGGTGAGAGATGAAATGACCGAGTACGAAATTGTGGTGCAGGGGCATGTCGCAGAACGGGCCGCCCACTGGTTCGACGGCCTGACCGCAACCCTCCGCCCCGACGGCACCACCCTGCTGACTGGACCGATGGTGGACCAGACGGCCCTGCACGCGCTTCTGGCCCGGACCCGCGATCTGAACATGCCCCTTCTTCTCGTCCGCAAGCTGCCCGCTGGCGCAAAGGAGTGAGCCCCCCGTGGAACTGGTCAGAGGAAGCGGGCGTCGTCACCGTGGTGGCATAGACAGTTGAGAAAGGCACCCCATGGGGGGTGCCCTGGTCAACGACAGCGGTTTGGGCTGCAGTCTGCATGCGTCAGGAAGTGCATTGGAACACTGTGTTCGGGAGGTAGATCGTGATGACCTTTGCGAACGCAGTTTCCCGGTTCCTCGTCTGCCCGGCCATCGTGGCTCTCGGCGACTGGCTCTTCCCTGGCGTGCGCTACACTGGGTGGGTCCAGTGGCTGCTCACTGGCGTCGTGCTCGCCATCGCCAGCATCCTGATGGACTCGACGATGCTCGACCGACTGGGCCACATCGGGTCATTCCTGGCTGACACCATGGCCGCAACCCTGATCGTCTGGGGTTCTCAGTATCTGCTGCCGGGTGCGGCGATCACCTGGGGTGGCGCCCTTGGCACAGGCCTGTTGCTTGGCATCTCCGAAATCTTCATGCACAGGTGGGTGCAGTCGTCCCGCCGCCGGGGCGTTCGCGAGAACCGGCCATGAGCTGTCCGGCGGCCTGCCTCTGCAGTCGACCACACACTGAGACGACCACGTTCTCTGGCGGCGTCAACCACTGCATGGAGAAGAGACTTGCCGGAGTAGGTGCCCTAGAAAAGCGGCTTGCTTCTCCCGGGAATCCTCCGGCGGGAGCCGAGATCAGGTCAAGAGGAACCCGGCGTCTACCGGAATGATTGCCCCCGTAATCCCAGAAGCATCTTGTGAAGCGAGGAAGGCGACGGTCCTGGCCACCTCATCCAGGCGTGTCACCCGCCCGAGCGCAACACGCGGCAGTAACCTGGCGTCCTCTGGGTTCTCTACGTGGAATGCGTTCTCCGCCCAGTTGACCATCACGCCGTTCACCCTGACGATGACGCCCGCACCTCGCGCCAACATGCCGGGGATGACACTGCGGGCGGTCAGGAAATAGCCCACCGCCTTGTAGTCCACCTGGGATCGCCACTCGTCTACCGTGAAAGCAAGGAACGGCTTCTGCAGGGCAAAGACCGCATTGTTCACCAGGAGACTGACAGGACCGAGCAGCTGGCCAATCTCTTCTACCATCCGCTCTACCTCGGCCTCGACCCGGATGTCCCCTACGATCAGAACGGCTCGGCGCCCCATTTCCCGGATCTCGCGGCAGACGGATTCCGCCTCCGACACCGACGACCGGCAGTTCACCGCAACGTCTGCACCCCGTCGAGCAAGTTCGAGGGCAATAGCTCGCCCGATCCCTCTGCTCGATCCGGTCACGAACGCCACCGTGCCTGCGAACATGCTGCACCCTCCCACGACATGCGCTCACACCAAGTTGAGCTCCCGAGCCCGGGCCACAGCCTGGGTGCGATTCTTCACGCCCAACTTGCCCAGAATGTTTACCACGTGCCATTTGGCAGTGCTCAGGCCAATGAACAGCTTGTCCGCAATCTCCTGATTCGACAGCCCAGCAGCCAACAGGCGCAGCAGCTCCAACTCCCGCTCGCTCAAGGGCTCCACCAGCCCTGCCTGATGCACCGAGGCGGCTACCGCCCCCGCTCCCGCCGCCGATGCCACTGGCGCACCTACGGGGGACCGAGACCCGACCCCCAGCAGGTGGTCCACAAAGGCCGGTGCCACATGCCGCACCGCCGGCAACAGCTTCAGCAACCGGGGCGTCCCTTCGAGGAAGGGCGTGACGTACTCCTCACCCGCAGCCAGGCTCACAGCCGTTTCGAGGCACCTGCCAGCCGCCTCCCCCTGGCCCCGTGCGGCGGCCAGCAGAGCCTGCATGACATGGAGGCTCACCATGGTGCCAAGCCGGCCTTCCTGCCGCAGCAGCTGCTCCAGCCGGTCCATCACCGTGGCAGCATCGTCCAGCCGGCCCGTGGCCAGCAGTACCCGAGCGTAGATCAGTTGTGGCGCCTGCGACCAGATCGAGGGGGGCATGTCAGGAGTAAGGCCGCAGCTCTCCAGCCAGCGGACCGCTGCCGCCGGATCGCCGATCTGCGCCTGAATAAGGGCTTCCATGGCCTCCATATAGGAGGCAACCCTCGGGCGTCCGAGCCGAACGGCGCTTTCGGCCCCCCGCCGAACCTGCGCGAGAGCGGCTTCGACCTCTCCCCGGATCATGGCGATGGTGCCCAGCCACACCTCCACATCGCCCGCCACATAAACCTTCACACCGGCCTGATTGACCAGACGGTCACCTTCCAGCAAGCATTGCTCCGCCTCGTCAAGCTGTCCGGCCTCCAGCAGCACGTAGCCCAGGGAGACAAGGACCATCCCTGCCAAGGGCAGAGGGCGTCCCTGGGCGTCCGAGAACGCCGACACAGCTTCGCGGCAAAGGGCTTCGCCCTCGCGCCGCCGGCCCAGGTTCGTCAACGTCAGGCCCAGGTTCATGGCAGCGGCGAGGGTGGCCATGGGGTAGCCCAACGTGCGCCCCATCTCGTAGACTTCGTACAGCACCTCAACGGACTTCTGCGGCCTACCCTGCATGGCGTCCACGTTGCTGAGCATCAGCAGCAGAGCCACCCGAAACAGCGAGGGCTCTGGCCCCACAAGCTCCAGCGCCTCGTACGCCAGGGGTATCGTCTCAGACTTTCCCTGCATCCCCGTAAGCCACGCCTGAAGGCAGCGGAGGCCCCCCCGTACCCTGGGGGCCAGACCGGCCACCTGGCCCGGGTCCATGCCGTCCACGTACGCCACGGCGGCACCCAGTTGGCTGGTCATATACAGCGACCAGGCCCGGTAGACCATCAGCTCGGGACAGGCCCGCACAGTCTCCTCCGGCACCGAATCGACCCAGGCGAGCATGGTGCGCGCCTCGCCACCCAGCAGAATCTGGGGAGCAGCCTTTGTGATCAGGCGTGCCGCCTCGCTCCAACTGGCCGCTGCACTGGCGTGTCCGACCGCCTCTATCAGATGGCCGGACTCCTCATACCAGGCCGCGGCGCGCAGGTGCTGGGGTGCCTGCTGCTCTCGCGTAAGCTCCGACCTTAGCACATCCGCAAAGAGATGGTGGTACCGATACCACTGCCTGTGTTCATCGAGGGGAATGAGGAAGAGGTTGAGCCGGTCAAGGGCTGCCAGGACGGCCTTGCTGTCCGTCCGACCCGTCACTGCGTCGCAGAGGGGAGCGCAGAAGCGGTCCAGAACGCCCGTCTGACAGAGGAAGTCCCGCAGTTCCGGGCTCTGCTGGCCCAGCACCTCTTCGGCCAGGTAGTCAATTATGTAACGATGGCTGCCGTTGAAGGCCTCCACAAAGGCAGCGGCACGGTCAGCATCGGCCCCTTGCAGGGACAGAGCGGCCAGCTGGAGGCCGGCAATCCAGCCCTCCGTCCGCTCGCCCAGGCTGCTCACGGCGTTGGCGGGGAGGCCGAGGGCCATCATGCCGTTCAGGAAAGCATCTGCCTCATCGGTTGTGAAGCGCAGGTCGCTCACCCGCACTTCGGTCACCTGCCCGCGCACGCGCCACCGGCTGATGGGCAGGGGGGGATCCACCCGGGAGGTGATCACCAAATGCACGTTGGGCGGCTGATGGTCCACCAGATACTGCACCGCTTCGTGGATGGGCTCCGCCTCGATGACGTGGTAGTCATCGAGCACAAGGGCCGCGGGCTCTTCCAGCTCAGCCAGATCATTGACCAGAATGGTCATCAGCGCCTCCACCGAGGGGAGGGCCGGGGCGTTCAGCAGCGTGAGGACGCCCTCCCCAACAGGCCCCGCAACCTTCCGGCAGGCAGCGACGAGGTAGCTGAGGAAGCGGACCAGGTCGTTGTCGCCGGCATCCAGCGAGAACCACGCCAGGGGCCGTCCCGTCCCGTGCAGCCAGGCGGAGACCAGGGTGGTCTTGCCGTAGCCGGCCGGGGCGGTCACCAGGGTCAGGCGGCGGCCAAGGGCTAACCCGTCGTCCAGGCGATGGGCCAGACGCGGCCTCACCACCTGATTGGGATGAGCTGGTGGAGCGAAGAGCTTCGTCTTCAGCAGCGGCGTCATGGGCATCACCCTCAGCTTTTCTTGAACTAGGAAAATAGTACGGCGTGCGACGGCGTCTTCCTTCACAACGCAGCGCGGTGCTGACGCGTAGCAATTCGCCGCCAGCCGTACCAACGCCTACAGAAAAGGCGCCCGACATTCACATGCCGGACGCCTTTGAATCTCACGCGTACAGTTTCAGCACCAGGAGCACGTACATGGCATGCGACCAGGTTAGCGGCACCACCCAGACCGGCTCGCCCGTTACCGGGTCCACCTGCTCGGCCAGCAGCCCCGTGGTACTGGTCCGGGCCGCCGTCCAGTCCAGCAGCTGCCGGGCCAGACCGGCGTTGCCCCGCTCGGCCTCGTACAGCCCAAGCCACAGCGTGCAGAGGACCCACGGGTTGCCCGTCCGGTAGTGGTCACCGGTGTAGCGCTTCATGCCGCCAGCCGGCTCCGTCCAGAGGGCATCCACCAGGTGTGAGGCCGTTGCCGTCATGATCGGGTCGTCGCAGGCCATGACGCCGAAGGGCGTGCCCATGCCCAGCAGCGACGTGTCCGGCACCTGATCCTCTGACAGCTCGTAGATTGGGTGTCCCTTCGGCCCCTTGCGCACCCGGCACGTCCCGCCGGCGGCCAGCGCCGCCGTGTAGGTCGCCTCGGGCACCTGCAAGTACCGCCCTCGCAAGAAGCGGCCGTCACGCACGCACTCCCGCAGGATCGCCTCCCGCAAGGCAGCCGCAGCATTGCGCCACCCGGCGGCCTCGTCCTTACGGCCCAGGCTCCCCGCCATCTCCGCCGCCGCCATCAGCCCCGCATAGACCGCTCCGCTGGAGTACGTAAGCTGCGCCGTGCGCTCCTCCCACAGGTCGACCGCATGGCGGGGGAGGCCGGTCTGGACGTCCATGTTGCCCACCAGCCAGTCGGCAGCCCGGGCCACGCTCTCCCAGACCGACTCCACGAAGGTCGGCCCGCCGTGCAGCCGGGCATGCAGAGCCATGCCGTACAGAATCGAGCCCGTCTCATCGACCTGAATCAGGCCCCACGACGGCCCCCAGTGGCCCGACGTGTAATGCCGGTGCATCCACCAACCCTCGGGCTCCTGTGCGCCCACCGCCCAGCGGTAGAAGTTGCCCGCCAGGTCGTGGTAGCCGGCCATGTCCATCGCCACGGTAATGTAGGCCGCATCGCGCCCCCAGCAGTAGGCGTAGCCGCCGCAGGAGGTGTAGCCGGGGTCGAACTCGGGCGCCGCAATCACGGCACCGCTCTGCTCGTCCGACATGAGCTTGAAGACCAGCAGCGACCGCCGGTAGAGGGTCTCCAACTCGACCGGGGAAGCCGGCGAGGCCGGAATGCCCGACAGCAACGGCAGGCGCTCGTCACCAGCAGGCACCGAAAAGGAACGGGCCCGCGACAGCCACGAAGACCAGTAGGCCCGAGTCTGACGCAGCAACGCCGCGGTGCCGGCCGAGCGTGCCCGGTCCAGCAGTTCGCCGACCTCATCCATACCCCGGCCCATGGCCCAGTAGAGCGTCAACTCAACAGATTCGCCCGGCGCCAGGCGCCCCAGCTCCCACATAGCGGCGCCCGCCATGTCCCCGTGAAGCACCGCCGGCCCGCTAAACTCCAGCGCAGTCGCCCCGCTCCGAACCGAAGCCGGTTCGCCGATGGCCACGGTGCTCGTCAGCCGGTCAGCGCCCGTCGCCATGAACGAGTCCTTCCGGTAGTGTACGAGGCAGTCGTATCCTTCATCGTACATGGCGGTATTGTACAGGGGGTTCTCGTCAATCCGAATCCACTGGTACAGGGCGTACGCCGCCGATACCGGCTCCGCGCCCACGTTCTGCACCACCAACTGCCGCACCAGCACATCGCAGTCGGGCACGGCCGCATCGGTCGCCGTCACCAACAGACCGCCCAGCGTCGATCGGGTCACCAGCACATTCTGATCCGGCTCGTACGCCTGTACGTGGTTCCAGCGGGCATCATCCTGCCATACCACCGGGGCACGGTTGACGGACAGGCCGCCCAGAATGCGCTCCACGTGCTGTTCCCCATCCACATGAGGCCAAAATAGCCGCTGAATCTCTGCGTTGCGGGTCAGGGTAACCAGCATGCGCGAGTTGCCCAGCACCGCATCGATCAGAAAGGGTTTATTGTTCATCTTCTGCCGCCCTTTTCGCTTTAGCCCTTAATGGAGCCCTCGACCATTCCTTTGACGATGTGCTTCTGCGCAAACAGGTAGAAGACAACCACAGGAACCAACGCCAGCACCAAGGCCAGCATGATCAGTTCCCACTGCTTGACGAAGGAGCCTACGAACGAGGAGATGGCCAGCGGAATCGTTTGGATCGTGTTGCCCGTCCCCAGCATCAACAGAGGCAGCAGGTAGTCGTTCCAGATCCAGATGCCGTTAAGCACCAGCACCGTGATCGTAATCGGCTTCAAAATAGGCAGAACGATGCGGAAGAAGATCTGCGGCCTGGAGCAACCGTCAATCGACGCCGCCTGCTCCATCTCCAGCGGAATGCTCTTGATGAACCCGTGGTAAAGGAAGATCGAGAACGAACAGCCGAAGCCCAGGTACGCGAAGATCAGGCCGTGGAATGTCCGCAGCATCTGAATGCCCATGGTTTCGTTGATGATGCGCATCCAGGCGACCAGCGGCAGCATGACGACCTGGAACGGCACCACCATGGCCGCCACGTACATCATGAAGACCCATGCGGAAGCCCGGGACTTCCGGCGCACCAGCACCCAAGCCGCCATCGAGGAGAAGATCACGATCACTGTTAGCGAGAGCACCGTGATGATCAGCGAACTGCCGGCCGACTTCCAAAACCGCAGGTTCGGGTTGTTGATCACGGAGTTCAGGTTGGCCGCGATCTGGCCCCAGTTTTCCGGCAGGCCCAGCACATCGGTCAGCACCTGGAAGCGGGACTTGAATGCGTTGACGACGACGATGTAGAACGGCGAGAAGTAGGCCAGGAAGAGCACCGCGGTGAGAATCTCCAGCGGCAGGAGACGCGCTGTCTTGCGTGACATTACAGTTCCACCTCCCGCTTCTTGTTGAAGTAGACCTGCACCAGCGAGATGATCACCAGCACCACGAAGAAGAACACGGCCTTGGCCTGGCCGGGGGCCATCTGGTTCAGCGCAAACGCCGTGTTGTAGATGTTCATGGCCAGCAGTTCGGTCGAGAAGACCGATGAGCCGGCGAACTCGGTGATAGGCTGCCCGCTAGTCAGCGACACGTTTACATCGAACATCTTGAACGAGTTCACCAGCGTGAGGAACGTGGCCACCGTGAAGGCCGGAGCGATCATCGGGATAATGATGTGCCGCAGTCGCTGCCACGCACTCGCCCCATCGATCGAAGAAGCCTCGATCAGCTCGTTGGGCACGTTCTGCAAGGCGGCGATATAGATCATCATGATGTAGCCCGCATACTGCCACGAGGCCACAAAGACGATGGCGAAGAACGCCGTGGCGGGCGACGAGAGGAACGACCGCCGTAAGAACTCAACGCCGAGGGCCGAGCCCACAGCCGGAATGGCCGAGTTAAAGACAAACTGCCAGATGTAGCCCAGCACCAGGCCGCCGATCAGGTTCGGCAGAAAGAAGCCCGTGCGGTAGATGTTGCGCAGCTTCAGTTCCTGCGTCACCAGCAGGGCAAGGCCGAAGGCCACGAGGTTGATCACGGTCATAGAGGCCACCGAGTAGAGGGTGGTCACGATGAAGGAATAGAAGAACCGCATGTCGTGGAGGATCGTGCGGAAGTTCTCGAACCCGACGAAGCTGGTGACGGCGCCCTTGACGCCGGTCCAGTCGGTGAAGGAGTAGTAGACGCCCATGGCAAACGGGATGATGATGACCATGAGGAACGCGAGCAGTGTCGGAGATAGGAATCCCCAGAAGACCAGCCTGTCTTGTCGCTTCTGCATGTGAATCCCCCCTGAGTGGCGCATCGGGCCCGGCCCCGTGAAAAAGAGAGAGGGTTGGTCCCCTCTCTCTTTTCGTGCGGGCCAATGGGACTCCTACTTGAGGGTTGCGAAGTCCTTGGCGGCCTTGTCCAGGGCGCCCAGGAACTTGTCCAGGTTGCCGTCCTTGCCGTAGGTGGCGATGGCCGGAGCGACCAGCTGCATGCCCCAGTTCTTGCCGGTGTAGGCGCCGAACTCCCAGGTCAGGGTGCGGCCTTCGGCGTTGAACTTCATGATCGACTTGGCCAGGGGATCCTTCGCCTCAAGCTTGACATTCTTGAAGGCCGGAATCATGAAGGCTTCTTCGATCATGTACTTGTGGCCACGGTCGGTCATGGCGATGTAGTTCAGGAAGTCCTTCGCAGCGGCAACAGCCTTGGAGTCCTTGTTGACGGCGTAGTAGCTGGGCACGCCCACGGGGATGGAGGCGGAGTACTTGCTGTCGTTGATGGCCAGGGGCACGAAGCCCATGTCGAAGGTGGCCTTCAGGTCCTTCAGGTTGCCGTAGGCCCAGTTGCCCTGGTGCAGGAAGGCGGTCTTGCCGGTGCCGAAGGCAGCGACCTGGCCGTTGTAGTCCAGGGACTCAAGCTTGGTCTTGTCGGAGTAGTCGAGCAGGAGCTTCATCATCTTGGCGAAGTCCTTGGCGATGGGGTCGGCCTTGACGTCGACCTTGCCGGCCAGGAGGTCGGCGGTGAACTTCGCAGCGTTGTCACGAGCGGCCAGGTACATGTTGAAGGTGTGGTTGCCGCTGATCCAGGTCTCCTTCATGGAGTAGGAGATAACGGCGTCAAGGCCCAGTTCCTTCTTCTTGGCGTCGATGGCCTTGAAGGCCTTCTCGAGATCGGCGTAGGTCTTGATGCTGTTGGGGTCAACGCCGGCCTTGTCGAGGATCGACTTGTTGTAGATGAGGCCGTAGCCTTCGATGGCGACCGGGAAGCCGGCAACCTTGCCGTCCAGCTTAATGCCCAGCAGGTCCGGGCTGACCTGAGCGACCCACTTCTCGCTGGACAGGTCGGCAACCTTGTGCTTCCACACTTCCAGGTTCGACGGGCCTTCGAGCACGAAGATGTCGGGCTCCTTGCCGGACTGGAACTCAGCCTTCAGGTTGGTGCCGTAGTCGCAGCCGCCGCCGCAGGACTTGACGGTCACCTTGACGTTCTTTTCCTTCTCGAAGTCGGCAGCCAGCTTCTTCAGAGCCTCGTCGATCTCGACTTTGAGGTTGAAGATCGTGATTTCCTTCTTCTCAGCGGGCTTCGGGGTGTCGGCCGCCGGGGTGGTGGGGGCATCGGTGTTCTTCTTGCCGCCGCAGCCGGCCAGCATGACCAGGATCAGCGCCAGGGCAGCGAGTTTAATGAAGGCCTTCTTCATCTGGGTTATCTCCCCTCATGTGATGATCTTGCGGGTCCACGTTGGTTGGTTCCGCTTTGTGCGGATGGGGTTGCTACTATGTAGGGTCCTTTCGGCTCGGGGTCCTCTTCGTGCAAACGTTTTCATAAACCCCAATGAGACTCCCGCCCCCTGTGGGGCGATCAGATATGCTCCAAACGGCCGGTGCACCCGGTTGCGCGCCTTGCAGCGTGCGCCCGCCGTTAGTTGCCGATGGTCGATTCCCGGGCGATAATCTGGCTGGGCAGAATCACCTGATGCGGCCGGGTAGGGATGCCGTCGAGCCGGCTGAGCAGCATGCGCGCGGCCATGGCGCCTAGATCGAAGACGGGAATGCGGATGGTGGTCAGCTGGGGCCGGGTCCACGTGGTGATGGGGCTGTCGTTGAAGCCGGCGATGGCCAGTTCCGCCGGAATTCGCAGTCCGCGGCGCAGGGCTGCTTCCAGCACACCGAGCGAGATGGTGTCGTCGACCGCCAGAATTGCCGTCGGCGGATTGGGCAGCGAGAGCAGACGCTCGACGGCCTGATTGCCGTCCTGCTGGGTGATGGCCCCTTCCTGCACCAGGTCGGGGTCGAACGCGATGCCGGCTTCCGCCAGTCCTTGCTGGTACCCCTGCAGACGGTCATGGCAGAAGACCCAGTGCCTGGGCCCATTGACGAAGGCGATGCGGCGGTGGCCACGGCTGATGAGGTGCTCTACAGCCACAGCAGCCGCCAGAACGTTGTCGTTGTTGACGAAGTGGACCGATGGATGATCAAGGTTTCCCTCGGCATCCGCCGGCCGGCCAATCAGCACGAAGTTGCGGTCTTCGGCCACCAAGGCGTCGATCAGCTCATCGCCCAAACGGGAACTTGTGAGAATGACACCGTCCACATGGCGGCTGCGCAGCATCTGCAGGCAGGCTTCCCGCTGCTTGGCTTCGCCCTGGGTGGTGGAGAGGAGCAGGTTGTAGCCCTCGCCTTCCAGCACGGAGCCGATGCCGCGGATCACTTCCGGGAAGAACATGGTTGCAAACGTTTGCGCAGTTGGACGCGAAGTAATGAGGCCGATGGTGCGACTGCTGCCCGTCACGAGGCTCCGGGCGCCTGCGTGGGGGTGGTAGTTGAGGTCCCGCAGGACCTGGCGAACGTTTTCGGAGGTCTTCGGGCTGATGTTGGGGTTCCCGGCCAGCACCCGGGAGACGGTGGAGGGGGATACGCCCGCGATCTTGGCTACGTCTTTGATGGTGACATCCACGGGTTGTCTCCTCCTGGAGTGTGAGTCGGCTGCATACGCAAGCTGAGATGAGTTCATGCAAACGTGTGGCATAGACATTCGCACGCAGGATGAAGATTTCCTTCTCGCGCGGAAGATTTTTGTGGGCGAATGAACCGCCGCCGCGTCACCGACAAACGTTTGCACAGGTTGTTGGGCGGTGTGCCGTTATTAGATGTAGCATTGCGCGACTGCGGCTTACCAGGATATGGTGGGTTGACGGAAGGCTGCCCGGGGGGGTAAGATGCAATTCCGCCGTTCGATGAGCGGCAGGAAACAGAAGATGTCGGCGTGGCGGAACTGGCAGACGCGTACGTTTGAGGGGCGTATGGGCAACCGTGTGGGTTCAAGTCCCACCGCCGACACCAGGATTTGGTGGTTGCAGAGGCTCGGTGAAGCTGGTAACATAACGTCTTGTCGCCGCTGCGGTGACCACGGAGGGAAAACTTGAGTGGTTGACGGCAGGGAGCGCACCTGATAACATAACGTCTTGTCGCCTCGACCGCGGCCACGCAGGAAAAACTTGCGAGGTTGACGGTTGAGAGCGTACCTGATAGAGTATGAACTCCGCCCGGTTAACGGGTGGACAGTCTGGGACCTTGAAAACTAGACAGTGTAGAGAATGCGAGCGAGTCGTACCCAAGCTCACCCTAGGTGAGCGAGGCGACAGCAGCATCCGCAGGATGCTGTGAAAGCCGAAGTCCCACGTAAAGTGGGCATAGAGCCGCAAACTTTTCTTCGGAGAGTTTGATCCTGGCTCAGGACGAACGCTGGCGGCGTGCTTAAGACATGCAAGT
>Ga0196971_1001112_pt1 | contig 13544 bp, 8 predicted proteins | sample S1v_1013CmetaG_FD_148660 | JGI IMG/M metagenome (GOLD analysis project Ga0196971, IMG submission 148660) | Soil microbial communities from Anza Borrego desert, Southern California, United States - S1+v_10-13C | ecosystem: Environmental > Terrestrial > Soil > Desert | place: USA: California... | reverse complement strand
CGCTGTCTGCAAACAATTCATCCGGCACACATTCATCCACCTCCACGAGGTGCAGTTTCCTGCTTTGACTTCCGCTCGTAGTAAACTCATCTGAGAATTTTTAGCGGAGTCATGCATGGGTTCACACGGCCTGCTGTTCCAGGCATTCATCTATCTCGCCGCCGCGGTGATTGCCGTGCCGCTTTTCAAGCGTCTGGGCCTGGGCTCCGTGCTAGGCTACCTGATCGCGGGCATCGTGATCGGCCCGAATGCGCTGCAACTCATCTCCAATCCCGAACACGTGCTGCATTTCGCCGAATTCGGCGTCGTATTGCTGCTGTTCCTCATCGGGCTTGAGCTCGAGCCCGACAGGGTTTGGGCCTTACGCAAAACCCTGTTCGGCCTTGGCAGCCTGCAGGTGGTGCTGACCATGGCACTGGCCGCAGCTGCGGCTTATTGGATGGGTCTGACCTGGCATATAGCGCTGGCGGCAGGCGCCGGTATCGCCATGTCTTCCACCGCCATCGGCCTGACTTCATTGGAGGAGAAGAAACAGCTGGGCACTCCGGGCGGTCAGGCTTCGTTTGCAGTGCTGCTGTTCCAGGATTTGTCCGTGATTCCCCTGTTCATGCTGCTGGCGCTGATCGCCCCGACCGCGGCGGATACCCCGACGGATTTCTGGGCCATCCCGCGGGCGCTGGCCGTCATCGCGGCGCTCGTTCTCATCAGCCGCACCGTGCTGCAGCCGCTGATGCGCATCGTGGCGCAGACCGGCATGCGCGAGGTCTTTTTCGCATTCTCGCTGCTGCTGGTCGTCGGTGTTTCCATTGCCGTACAGTCGGTCGGCCTGTCCATGGAACTGGGTACCTTTCTCGCCGGCGTGCTGCTGGCCAATTCGGAATACCGCTATGAACTGAGGCTGGACCTGGAACCGGTCAAGGGTTTGCTGCTGGGGCTATTCTTCATCGCCGTCGGCATGTCGGTGAATTTGTCGCTGCTCGTGAGCCAGCCCGAGGTCATCATCGGCCTTGCGGTGTTGGCCGTGCTGGTCAAGATGGGAATTCTGTTCGGACTGGCGCGGTTATTCGATCTGGCGCGCCGCGATGCCTTCCTGATGGCTGCGGCGTTGTCGCAGGTGGGCGAATTCGCCTTCGTGATTTTCAATGTCGCCTTGGGCAAGCAGCTGCTGCCGCGCCCCACTTACGATCTGCTGAATGCCATAGTCGCCGTCACCATGCTGGCGACGCCCTTGCTGCTGCTCATCCACGAGCGCCTGCTGCGTACGGATGCGAGTACGCGAGCGCCCGACCACATCAAGGGCTCCAACGCCGTGATCATTGCCGGCTTCGGCCGTTTCGGCCAGATCGTCGGCCGCGTCCTGCTGGCGAACGGTACGACGGCAACGCTGATTGACAATGACCCCGACCAGGTCGAGCTCATGCGGCAATTCGGCTGGAATTGCTACTACGGCGATGCTTCGCGCCTCGATCTGCTGGAAGAAGCCGGCATCGCGCAAGCCAAACTGCTGGTCATTGCCATCAATGACCCTGCGGCGGCACTGGCCATGACCAGGCTGGTGCAGCGGCGCTGGCCCCAAGTGCAAATCATCGCCCGTGCCAGGAGCCGTACCGATGCTTTCGAATTCCGCGAACTCAACCTGCAGCCGATTCGCGAAACCTTTCATTCCTCCTTGGAAGCAGCACGGCAGTCCCTGCTGGCCTTGGGGGAAAATACTGCGTCTGCAGCGCGCATCATCCAGCATTTCGAACAGCACGACAGCGAACAACTCGATGCCATGCGCAAGGTGAGGGACGATCGACAGGCGGTACTCAATATCACCCAGCAGGGCCGGCAGGACCTCAAGGCATTGTTGACGGCGGAGCGTGAAAGTCTCGCACAAAACCCTGACCGGTTTGCGTCTGCTAATCAGAAATCTTCACAGAATTAGCAGCTTATGTGCGCATCAGGACGGATACGACGCCGCATTCCTATCATCTTGAATCTTGGTCATTGTTGCTGAGTCTGGAAGACTTTCCATTCCAGGTCGCAGAGTGCCGGGCAGAACGAACTTTTCACCGGGAAACCTTACAAAGGACATCTTCGGACAAGTGCGCGCAGTAAGTGCCGCAAGCAGACATGGATATCAAGGTACACAGCTCGGGCCAGCCCGACGAGCATTCAAACACCGGAAATGGCGCTGGCCCTGCTCGGCCTGACAACGCACCGGGCAAGGTGCTGCAGTCCATCATAGACGCCATTCCCCTGCGCATTTTCTGGAAGGACAAGGAGTCGCGCTTCCTGGGATGCAATGTAGCTTTCGCGCGTGATGCCGGCGTAGCGTCGCCCAGCCAGATCGTAGGCCTGACCGATTTCGACCTGATGCAGCGCAAACAGGCCGAAGCGTACCGCGCGGACGACCGCGACATCATGGAAACACGCCAGTCCAAGCTCGGTTATGAAATGACATACCGCAGGGAGGATGGCCAGACTGAGTGCCTGCGGACCTCGCGCGTCCCACTGCTGGATCACGAGGGCGATGTCATCGGTATGCTGGGTGTGTATGAAGACATCACCGAACGTAAGCGCCTCATCGAGGAGTTGCGGCTCACGCAGGTCGCCATCGACAAGAGCAACAGCTCATTCTACCGGCTCTCCTCAGAAGGCCGTGTCATATACGCCAACGACTTTGCCTGCAGCTGTCTGGGTTATACACGGGAAGAGATCATCGGCAAGAACGTCTGGGATTTCGATCCGGCGTCCCCAGCCGAGGCATGGCCCCAGATGTGGGAGAGTTTGAAGCGGGATGGCACCGTCCACATTAGCACCAATCATCAGCGCAAGGATGGCACGGTTTTCCCGGTTGAAATCACCGGTAATTACATCCTTGCGGATGAGCACGAATACAGCTTCGCCTTCGTCCAGGATGTCAGCGAGCGCAAGCGCATCGAGCATGACTTGCAGCTCACCCACACCGCCATCAACAAGAGCCAGACGTCATTCTTCTGGCTCAACTCACACGGCCTCATGATCTACGTCAACGATTATGCTTGCGAGTCCCTGGGCTTCAGTCGTGAAGAGCTGACTGGCAAACATGTATGGGATATCGACCCGAACGTTACCGAGGACAATTGGAATGCCGTTTGGGACGCGATCAAGGATAATGGCCGCTACGTGTTGGAGTCCCACCACCGCCGCGCGGACGGCACTGTTTTTCCGATTGAAGTCACAGCCAATTACATCTCCACGGATAACGAGGAACATAGCTTCGTATTCGTACAGGACATCAGCGAGCGCCAGCGCCTGACAGCCCGCGAGCAGACGCGCAACGATGTCCTGGAATTGATTGCGCGCGGCGCGCCCCTGCCTACTATTCTTGAGCGGTTGGTACGCGGCACTGAAGCCGAAGACCCTGAAAAGATCTGTTCCATCCTGCTGCTCGATGAGCAGGGCGAGCACCTCCTGAATTATCTGGCACCCAGCTTGCCGGCTTTCTACAATGAGGCCATCCATGGTATCCAGATAGGCCCCAACGTCGGCTCTTGCGGCACGGCGGCGCTTATTGGCGAGCGCGTGGTGGTTGAGGATATTGCGACCCATCCCTACTGGGAGGATTACAAGGAGCTCGCTGCAGAGGCGGGTCTGGGCGCCTGCTGGTCGCAGCCCATTTTGTCTGCATCCAAGGAAGTCATAGGCACCTTTGCTCTTTATCACCGCACGCCCAAGACACCGGACGATATCGATTTAGACCTCATGGAATTTCTCGCGACGCTGGCAGGCATCGCGATAGACCGTCACCGTGCGGAAGAGGCTTTGAAGCTTTCGGCATCAGTGTACGAGAACAGCAGCGAAGGCATGATGCTGACAGACATCGATAATCGCATCGTGGCCGTCAACCCGGCCTTTACCAGGATTTCAGGCTACAGCCTGTCGGAGGTGCGAGGGCAACCGGCGATAAAACTTGCCTCCAGCCGTCATGGCGCGGACTTTCATCAAGAAATGGAAGAGACCCTCAAAGAAAATGGGCATTGGCAGGGCGAAATCTGGGCTCGCCGCAAGAACGGCGAGGAGCACGTGATATGGCTCACCATCAATACCATCTACCATGACAACGGTGAGCCATTCCAGCGCGTTGCGCTTTTCTCCGACATCACAGAGAAGAAGAAGTCCGAGGAGCTCATCTGGCAGCAGGCCAACTTCGATCCTCTAACTCATCTGCCCAATCGCCGCATGTTCCGCGACCGGCTCGAGCAGGAGGTCAAGAAGGTCCGCCGCACCGAACATTCGCTGGCCTTGCTTTTCATTGATCTCGACCGATTCAAGGAGGTCAACGACACCGTCGGTCATAGCGGCGGCGATCAGCTGCTGCAGGAAGCGGCACGCAGGATTACCGCTTGCGTGAGGGAAACGGATACCGTCGCGCGTCTTGGCGGCGATGAATTTACGGTCATCCTGACCGGCCTGACCGATACCAGCTGTATCAACCGCATAGCTGAGGAGATCATCAACAGTCTTGCCACCCCGTTCCCGCTCATTACAGAAACCATCTACATCACGGCCAGCCTGGGCATCACGATTTTCCCCAGCGACGCCAGGGATGTGGATGAGCTCATCCAGAATGCCGACCAGGCCATGTATGTCGCTAAGGAGGCGGGCAAGAACCGCTACAGTTTCTTTACGCCGGGCATCCAGGTCGCTGCGCACAAGCGGCTGCAGCTGACCAAGGACTTGCGCATCGCGCTGAGCGCCGGCCAGCTGGAGCTTTATTACCAGCCCATCATCCACTTGCGGACGGGTCAGGTGCACAAGGCGGAAGCACTGCTGCGCTGGAAACATCCCCAGCTCGGCTGGGTCAGCCCGGCGGAATTCATTCCGGTCGCTGAAGAATTCGGCCTCATCCACACCCTGGGCGATTGGGTATTCCGCGAGGCAGCGCTACAGGTGCAGGCCTGGCGCAAGCAGTATCACCCCGACTTCCAGATCAGCGTCAACCAGTCGCCACTGCAGTTCCGCATGCCCAAGACCGTGGATGTCTGGCTGCGTTACCTCAATCAGCTGGAATTGCCGGGCAGTGCGGTCACTGTGGAAATCACCGAAGGTGTACTGCTCGATGCCACCGAGAACGTGACTTCACAGCTGCTCAAATTCCGCGATGCCGGCGTACAAGTGGCCATTGATGATTTCGGCACCGGCTACTCATCGCTGAGCTATTTGAATAAGCTGGATATCGACTACCTGAAGATTGACCAATCCTTCACGCGCAACCTCACGGCCGGGTCCAGCGACATGGCGCTGTCCGAAGCCATCATCGTCATGGCGCAAAAGCTGGGTGTGAGTGTTATCGCGGAAGGGGTGGAAACCGAAGAGCAGCGGGCGCTATTGGTGCAGGCGGGCTGTGATTATGCACAGGGCTACCTGTTTTCCCGGCCCGTGCCAGCCAGTGCATTCGAAGAGTGGCTCAATGCCTTGCGGGACAGCGACGGGTTTACGCTGAATCCGTAGGGCTTACTTGTATTTGCGGAACTGGCCGATCACTACGCCGAAAATCTCCAACTTGCCCTTGGGGCGGATGACGGGATAAGCCTTGTTGGCCGGCAGCAGCACGAATTCCCCCTTTTCCCTGCCCAGCGTCTTGAGTGTGAATTCGCTATCCACGATGGCGACGACGATGTCGCCGATATTCGCCACCTGACGCTTTTCCACGATGACCACATCGCCAGGGACAATGCCGGCATCAATCATGGAATCACCCTTCACCGTGATCAGCACGGTCTGCGAAGGCCGCTCCACCAGGTACTCATCAATGGTCAGCGTGTCATGCCTGTCGCCGGAAGCCATCGAAGGAAAACCCGCTTGCACCGTGCTCTCCGCCAGGATGCGCTCGAAAAAGCGCTTGCCGGGCTTGAGCCGGCGGTCAGGTGCGGAATCCAGATAACCCTGCAGCTTGAGCCGCGCCACCAGCGCCGTCACTGCATTCTTTGACTTGAAGCCCAGCAGCTCGGCAATCAGCGAAAAGGACGGCAGTGCCTTGTGCTCGGCATAATAGTCCTGGATGGCGGCCAGATAATCATGATCTTGGTTCATGGCTGCCATGTTATTGTACGGTCGTACAGCAAGTCAACCATGCTGTCATCCAGACAGCTGATACGCCGCTCAGATGCGCTTGAGCAGGATGGTGATCAGCAGGGCGGAATCTTCCAGCGCGGTCACGATGTGCGGCTCTTCGGCCGCCAGATACACCAGCTGTCCGGCCTGCAGCACCTGTTTGCGGCCAAGGGCATCAAGCTCAACCGACCCTAGCAGACATTGAATGGTGACCGCGCCCGGCACCGTGTGCTCTGGCGTCGTCTTGCCTGCAGGCAGCATGAAGCGGAAGACTTCCAGGTGCTCCTCCCGGATCAGCGTGCTGGATTCGGCCTCCTGCGAATGCGGGCCGAATGTGCGTATGTCTATGAGTTCGCCGGGTGCCGCATGTGGAATGGCCATGGTCATCTCCTGTTCAAGTGTGCGGAATAACAGCATCAAGTTTTACCATAACCGCGGTAGCCCATCAGTTACGGAGATAACGCAACGTGTCAGCACTCGATGCAGGCTATCAGCAACACCGTCAGCTCAGCTGGCTTCTCGTCTGCAGCAGATCGCTGTTATGGAACAGCTCGGCGATCCAGTCTATGAATACCCGCACCTTGGTGGATAAATGACGGTTCTGCGGATACAGCGCATGGATGGGGATATCGTCCGAAAGATAGGGGCCCAACACCACGCACAATTCTCCGGAAGCGATGTGGTTCTGCACCATGTAGCTCGGCAATTGTGTGATGCCCACACCTGCCAGGGCCGCCTGGGTGCAGGAGTCACCATCGTTGAACAACACGCGTTTGCCAGCCATGACTTCGGTCTTCACGCCGTCCTTGGAGAAATCGAAGTTGAACACCCGCCCGCCGTAGGATGAGGAAAAATAGTGGATGCCGGTATGCCGTTCCACATCGGCGGGCGTCTGCGGCATGCCATGCTTGGCGATGTAGGCGGGACTGGCGCAAGTGACGAGCTTGAGCGAAGCCAGCCGCCTCGCCACCAGGGATTCATCGGTAAGCGTGCCGCCGCGTATGACGCAGTCCACGCCTTCTTCCAGCAAGTCCACACGACGGTCGTTGCAGCCCATCTCAAGTGATATTTCAGGATAGCGCTGCAGGAAATCCGGCAGCGCGGGCACGATGATGTGGCGCCCCAGCGAACCCGGCACGTCCACCCGCAGCCGGCCCTTGGGGTTCGCCGTGACCTGGCCGACCAGCGCCTCAGTCTCTTCCAGCTCCTGCAGCAATTGCACCGCACGTTCGTAATAGGCGGCTCCATCGGTGGTGACGCTCACGCGTCTTGTGGTGCGGTTAAGCAGCTTGACCCGCAGGCGCGATTCAAGCGCCTGCACCTGCGCCGATACTGTCGTCTTGGGCAGGTTCAGCAACTGCGCGGCCTTGGTAAATCCGCCGCATTCCACGACACGGGTGAATGCCAGCATGGCATCGAATCTATCCATTTTTCCTCCGATAACCGTCCATTGTCCATAACTCCTGGACAGTGTTTCCGATATTAGCCTATTTATCAGCGTTTATCGCATAGATATAGTGAGCGCCAGTTGCAAACATTCCCAAAATTAAAAGACAGGAGTTTCAGCATGGCTCAAAGACTCGCAAACAAGGTGGCCGTCGTGACCGGCGCATCCAAAGGCATTGGTGCAGAAATCGCCAGGCATTACGCAGCCGAAGGCGCCGAAGTCGTCGTCAATTATTCATCCAGCAAGCAAGGTGCTGACAAGGTCGTGGCTGACATTACGGCCGCAGGCGGCCGGGCGATTGCTGTAAAGGCGGATGTTTCAAAGCAGGCTGACATCGCCCAGCTGTTCAACGAAACCATCAAGGCCTTCGGCAAGGTAGACATCCTGGTCAACAATGCGGGCATCTACGAATTCAGCCCGTTGGAGGAGATCACCGAAGAGCACTTCCACAAACAATTCAATCTCAATGTGCTGGGCCTGATCCTCACCACGCAGGAAGCCGTGAAGCATTTCGGCGAAAGCGGCGGCAGCATCGTCAACGTCAGTTCGCTGGTATCAGGTACTTATGCCATGGGCGGTGCAGCCGTCTACAGCGCCACCAAGGCAGCGGTGGATGCCGTGACCCGCTCGCTCTCCAAGGAACTGGCCCCGCGCAAGATTCGCGTCAATGCCGTCAACCCAGGCCTGGTCGTTACCGAGGGCGCGCAGACCCTGGGCGTTACCGAAGGTGAATTCCGCGCCCAGCTTGAAAGCCAGACACCGCTGGGCCGCGTTGGCCAGGTTCAGGACATCGCGCCGGCCGCCGTATTCTTCGCATCCGATGACGCCGCCTGGATTACCGGTGAAACGCTGTACATCACTGGCGGCCTGAGGTAACACCGGAGCCCACATGAAAAAGCAGCACAACAACACACTGAATCCCGCCCATCCCTGGCTGACGGACTTCTCCTCCCGTCACGCCGGGGGCGCGGTAGGGATGCGGGTGTACGGCAAGACCGGGCGCGCTGTGCGCCCGGTCGTCGTCTATTTCCATGGCGGCCTGTTCAACTGCGGCAAGATCGAAGATGCAGCCGCCATTGCTGAAGCATTGGCTTCTGACAACATCGTCGCCTGCGTCGATTATCCGCTGGCGCCCAAGTTGCATTTCCCCGCCACCGTGGAAACAGCTTTCGAAGCCCTGCAATGGGTGGCGGCGGAAGCTTTCCGATGGGGTGGCAGCAACAAGCATTTGTTTGTTGCCGGCGATCAGGCGGGCGGCAACCTTGCCGCTGCCGCCGCCATGATGGCGCGCGACCGCGGTTTGGGGGTCGACCAGGCAAAATTGCTTGGACAAATCCTCATCAGCCCCATGCTGGATCCGGGGCAAACCACGCCGTCCATGCAGCTGGCCGCCGACTGTCCGTGCCGCAAGGCCTGGAGCGATTACCTGGGTTGCGTCAGCAATGCTGCCCACCCTTATGCCGCACCGCTGACGTCACGCCGGCTGACCGGCCTGGCGCCGGCACTTGTCATCAGTGCAGAAGACGACCCCTTGCGCGACGAGACAGAGCAATACGCTACCAAGCTCATCGCTGCTGGTGTGCCGGTGCAGGTACGCCGCATGGGCCAGGGCGAAGGCAGCCCGGCAAGGCCCACCCACCCCGAATTCCAGCGCGTCGCGCAGACACTGAGTCAGTTCATCGTCGACGCCAAGTAAACATTTTCAATTAGCAGGGAGATCCAACATGCAAAAACAAGCTCCGTTCTTTTCTAAAAAAATCATCATTGCCGCGGTCAGCCTGGCGGTCATCGGCACGGCTTTCAGCATTTCGCACAATAGCGAAGCAGCCAAACCCGAAACGGTTGCCATGGCGCCCACGCCGGTGACGGTGGCACCTGTGGTGTCACGTTCGGTCATCGAGTGGGACGAATTCTCCGGCCGCGTCGAAGCCATCGAGTACGTGGACATCCGTCCCCGCGTGGCCGGCACCATCGTCGGCGTGCATTTCAAGGAAGGTCAGATGGTCAAGGCCGGTGACCTGCTATTCAGCATAGACCCCCGTCCATACCAGGCCGAGCTGGCCCGCGCCGAAGCCCAAAAAGCCCAAGCTTCAGCCGCGCTCAACCTGGCGCACACCGAGCTTGAGCGCACGCGCCGCCTCGCGGATGAAAATGCAGTGGCGCGCCGCGAGCTTGATCAGCGCAGCAATGCCGTGCTGGAAACCGAGGCACAGCTCAAGGCTGCCGAAGCTGCTGTAATGACAGCTCGACTCAACCTGCAGTATGCCTCGGTCACCGCTCCGGTCAGCGGCCGCGTTTCGCGTGCCGAGATCACGCTCGGCAATCTGGTCGGCGTCGGCCTCAACACGCCGCCGCTGACGACCCTGGTATCCGTGTCGCCGGTCTACGTGAATTTCGAAATTGACGAGCAGACCTTCCAGCGTTATGCCGCCCTGGGCGCCACAGGCAATGCCAATGTAGAGCGCATTCCTGTCGCCATTGGCCTCAGCAATGAAGAGGGTTACCCGCACCTGGCCAAGTTGCAGGCCTTCGATAACCGCGTGGATACGCAGTCCGGCACCATACGCGCGCGCGCCGTCGTGAAAAATGCCGAGCATCTGCTGACACCGGGCATGTTTGCCCGCGTGCGCATTGGCGGCGGAGGTCAGAAACTGGCGTTACTGATAGACGACAAGGCAGTCGGCACCGACCAGGACAAGAAATTCGTCATGGTGGTGGATGACAGCAACAAGGCCACTTACCGCGCGGTAAAACTGGGTCCCATCGTGGATGGCATGCGCGTCGTGCGTTCCGGCCTGGAAGCCGGCGAGAAAGTCATCGTCAACGGCCTGCAGCGCGTACGTCCCAACGATCAGGTGGCACCGGTACTGGCGGAGGCTGAAAAACCGAGCCGCCAGCTCAACACCGTGCGTCGCGACGACAAACCGCGTTCCAAGCAGATCTAGAACGGTCAGGACAACGCTATGAACATTTCCAAATTCTTTGTCGACCGGCCCATCTTCGCGGGTGTGCTGTCGGTGCTGATCTTCATCGGCGGCCTGATCTCCATGTTCAGCCTGCCGATTTCCGAATATCCCGAAGTCGTGCCACCGTCGGTTATCGTCAGTGCGCAATTCCCCGGCGCCAATCCGCAGACCATCGCGGAAACCGTGGCCGCGCCGCTGGAGGAGCAGATCAACGGCGTCGAGAACATGCTCTACATGTCCTCGCAGGCGACCTCCGACGGCCTGATGACGCTGACCGTAACCTTCAAGCTGGGCACTTCGCCCGACCTCGCGCAGCAGATGGTGCAGAACCGCGTGAGCCAGGCATTGCCGCGGCTGCCGGAAGACGTGCAGCGCCTGGGCGTCACCACAGTCAAGAGTTCGCCCGACCTCACCATGGTCGTGCACTTGCTGTCGCCCAACGACCGCTATGACATGACCTATTTGCGCAACTACGCCGTGCTTAATGTGAAAGACCAGCTCGCGCGTATCGAAGGCGTCGGCCAGGTGCGGCTTTATGGCGCCGGCGATTATTCCATGCGCATCTGGCTTGATCCGCGCAAGGTGGCCGAGCGCGGCCTCACGGCCAATGAGGTGGTTAAAGCAATCCGCGAGCAGAACGTAGACGTGGCCGCTGGCGTCATCGGCGCATCACCTACCTTGCCCGGCGTGGATTACCAGATCTCGGTCAACGCGCGCGGACGCCTGTCCACCGAGCAGGAATTCGAAGACATCATCATCCGCTCGCAAAATGGCGTCGTGACCCGCCTCAAGGACGTGGCCCGCGTGGAGCTGGGCGCCAGTGAGTACGCGCTACGCTCGCTGCTCGACAACAAATCTGCGGTAGCGCTGCCCATCTTCCAGTCGCCGGGTTCCAACGCATTGCAGATCTCGGAAAACGTGCGCAACACCATGGCCGAGCTGCAGAAGAACATGCCGGAAGGGCTGGAGTACCGCATCGTCTATGACCCCACGCAGTTCGTACGTGCCTCCATCCACGCCGTGACGGAAACGCTGCTGATTGCTGTTGGTCTCGTGGTGCTCGTGGTTATCCTGTTCCTGCAGACCTGGCGCGCTTCCATCATTCCGTTGCTGGCGGTACCGGTGTCTGTGGTCGGCACCTTCGCCGTCATGCACTGGCTGGGATTCTCCATTAACACGCTAAGCCTGTTCGGGCTGGTGCTGGCCATCGGCATCGTGGTGGACGACGCCATCGTGGTGGTGGAAAACGTGGAGCGCAATATCGCTGAAGGCCTGAGTGCCATCGAGGCCACCTACCGTGCCATGCGCGAAGTGTCCGGGCCAATCGTCGCCATCGCATTGACGTTGTCGGCTGTGTTTGTGCCGCTCGCTTTCGTCAGCGGATTAACGGGGCAGTTCTTCCAGCAGTTTGCGCTCACTATCGCGATTTCAACCGTCATTTCGGCATTTAATTCGCTGACGCTGTCGCCAGCGCTGGCCGCCTTGCTGCTCAAGCCGCATGACGCCAAGAAGGATGCCTTCCAGCGCGCTATCGACAATACATTCGGTTGGTTCTTCGCGCGCTTCAACCGTGTTTTCCATCGCGGCTCCGAAAGCTACGGCAACCGGATTACCGGCGTGCTGCAGCACAAAACCGTCATGCTGGCGATATATGCCGCGCTGATCGGCGTGACCATGCTGCTGCTCAACAAGGTGCCGGCGGGCTTCATCCCCGCGCAGGACAAGCAGTACCTGGTGAGCTTTGCGCAACTGCCGGATGGTGCTTCGCTGGACCGCACCGAGGACGTGATTCGCCAGATGAGCGAGATCGCGCTCAAGCATCCGGGTGTGGAATCGGCAGTCGCCTTCCCCGGCCTGTCCATCAACGGTTTCACCAACAGTCCGAATTCCGGCATCGTGTTCGCCTCGCTCAAGCCCTTCAGTGAGCGCAAGTCGGACGAGCTCAACGGTTTTGCCATCGCGCAGAAACTCAACCAGGATTACGCCGCGATCCAGGGCGCGTTCATCGCCGTCTTCCCGCCGCCGCCTGTTCAGGGCCTGGGCACGATTGGCGGCTTCAAATTGCAGCTGCAGGACAGGGCAGCACTGGGCCATGTCGCCTTGAACCAGGCTTTGCAGGATTTCATGGCCAAGGCAAACAAGGCGCCGGAGCTTGCAGGCATGTTCTCCAGCTACCAGATCAGCGTGCCGCAGCTGTATGCCGACGTCGACCGCACCTATGCGCAGCAGCTGGGGGTTTCAATACCGGAAGTATTCGATACGCTGCAGATCTACCTGGGTTCGCTCTACGTCAACGACTTCAACAAGTTCGGCCGTACCTATCAGGTCCGGGTGCAGGCGGATGCGCAGTTCCGGGCGCACGCAGAGGATGTTGGCCTGCTCAAGACGCGCAACAGCCAGGGCGAAATGGTGCCGCTGTCCTCCGTGCTCAAGATGACTCAGAGCTACGGACCGGATCGCGCCATGCGTTACAACGGCTTCCCGGCGGCGGACATCAACGGCGGGGCGGCACCCGGTTACAGCACGGGTGAAGCGCAGGCCGCGGTGGAACGCATCGCTGCGGAAACCCTGCCGCGCGGCATCGGTTTCGAATGGACCGAGCTCACCTATCAGGAAAAGATCGCCGGCAATACGCTATTCGTGATCCTGCCGCTATCCGTGCTGCTGGTGTTCCTCGTGCTCGCTGCGCAGTACGAAAGCCTGACGCTGCCGCTGGCCGTGCTGCTCATTGTGCCCATGGGACTGCTGTCCGCCATTTTCGGTGTGTGGCTCACCGATGGCGACAACAACATCTTTACTCAGGTAAGCCTGGTGGTGCTGGTGGGTCTGGCGTGCAAGAACGCCATCCTGATTGTCGAGTTCGCACGCGAGCTGGAGCATGCCGGTCGCAGCATTTATGAGGCTGCGATAGAAGCTGCAAGGCTCAGGTTGCGCCCAATCCTCATGACCTCCATCGCCTTCATCGCCGGCGTGATACCGCTGGCGGTCTCCACCGGCGCCGGCTCGGAAATGCGGCAGGCCATGGGCCTCGCGGTGTTCTCCGGCATGAT
>Ga0196971_1001109_pt1 | contig 13591 bp, 12 predicted proteins | sample S1v_1013CmetaG_FD_148660 | JGI IMG/M metagenome (GOLD analysis project Ga0196971, IMG submission 148660) | Soil microbial communities from Anza Borrego desert, Southern California, United States - S1+v_10-13C | ecosystem: Environmental > Terrestrial > Soil > Desert | place: USA: California... | reverse complement strand
AAGATGATCCTTGGAGCAGAACTTGAGCACGAACGCGTCCGCCGCGGGATGGGTTGACCGGACCTCCGGCACCAGAGTGTAAGCCAGCCGGTTATCGTCATACTGTTCGAGACAGTGCTTGCACATGAACATCCGCACGACCCCCTCCGGTCTTTTCCGTGATCTTCGCCTCCAACATAGTATATTCTGGCAACCGTTGTCCAGTGGAGACCCGCTCGCCAACCTAGGCCTTCTCACATATTGGCCTGATTGACGACTAGTCCGTCAGTACTTTTGCATAGACACCATGACACTAAAGTATAAGATATTGTGGACAAATGGGTTTAATAAGTATTCGGCTCTACGCTTATGTGTTAGAATGGGTGAAAACCGGGGTAAAGGGAGTGTACACAGATGCCCGCCAGCGCAATGCCTACCCATGAGGAAACCTCGACCCGACGCGAGATCATCAACATCCTTCGCACCGTCGGTCCTCTCACTGTTGGTGAACTCGGCGATCGGCTCGGCATTACCCACGTGGCGGTCAGGCGCCATCTTACGTCGCTGGAGCGGGACGGCCTGGTCACTTCCGTTCAGGAACGGCTGCCCATGGGTCGCCCCACCCGCGTTTATTCGCTAACCGACGCCGCTGATGACCTGTTCCCGAAGAAATACGGCACGCTGACGCTTGACATTCTTGACTTCATGCAGCAGGCCGATCCCGATCGGGTGGAGCAGTTTTTTGCCGCCCGTGGCCGGAACTTCGTGGCCAAGTACGGGTCCGAGGTCTCCCAGGGGAACACGCTGCCCCAGCGGGTTGCCCGGCTTACCGAGATCCAGATGGCAAACGGCTACCTCGCCAACTGGAGCGAAGGTGAGGGCGACGCCCTTGTTCTGAAGGAGTTCAACTGCCCGATTCATCAGGTCTCCCGCAAATACCCCAACGCCTGCTCGCATGAGCTGGAGTTCTTCAAGACGGTGTTGGGCACGGAGAGCGTTGAGCGGGTCGAGTGCATTGCGAAGGGCGGAAGCTGCTGCCGGTACGTTGTGAAGCCTCAGTAAGCAAAGCGAAGATAGGACTTGAGCAGGCACCCACAGTGGTGCCTGCTTTTGGTTTGCCTTCGGGTTGACGATATTCCACAAAATCCCTCCGGAGGGATTGAACGGGTGTTCGCTGTCAGCTATAATGATGGTAGATACTGGGTGGCGGAGGTGATCGCAGTGGACGTGGCTGCTCTCGCCGGGCTATTGGCGGACCGGCGGTATGCGGAGTGCCGGACTCTGTCGGAGGAGCTGCTCCGTTGCGATGGTCTCAGCGCCCATGCGAAAGCTCAGGCAAGCGTGGCCTTAAGCCGAAGCCTTCAGGCTCTGGGTGCCGGCCAGGAGGCGCTCTCCCCCGGTGAATTGGCCCTCCATTTTGGCCGGGAGAGCATGGATTACGACCTGGTGGGAAGCATCCTCTGCCACCTTTCTTCCCTCTGCCTGGAGAATGGCCTCCACAAGCGAGGGCTGACATGCCTGGAAGACTACTTCACGTTCTTTCACGCATACACGGAAGCCCGAGACCTTGAGGGCTGGGTACTGTCGCGGATTGCCCACGTTCACCAGCTTTCAGGACGCTCGACCAAGGCGCTAGAGTATTTCGCGCGGTCTTACCGGTGGCACGAGGATATGGGCGCCGGGCCACAACTGCTGGAACAGCACCGGGCCGATCTGATTTGGCAATGCCTCCGCCTGGGCCACCTTGACCGGGCCGAGGCTCTCCTGCAACTGTCCAGAAGCTATCTGGAACTGGCTCCGAATGACATTGAGGCCCGGGCGAGATACCTGAATAGCGCTGCCTATCGCGAGTTTATGACCGGCCAGCATGGCACTGCCCTACAGTTGGCCGCGCAGGTGGTGCACCTTCGCGGGGTGGCCCCTCAACATAAGGCGCAGGGATATCTGACACTCCATCTGGCTGCCCGGTCGCGGGGGCTGTCCTGCGAGGCGGTTGCCGCCGGCATGCTCGCTAAAATCCAGGCCGGTCTCGCCCACCGTACTGACCTGGAGAGCGAGGTTGTCCGATCGCTCCTGCAAATGCAGCGGGGGGCCAGCGTCTCTTGCCTGGAGGAGCTGGCCGGCAGTCTGGCCAAGCTCACGGAGCAGGCTGCCGGAAGCTCCTCATAGAGCGAACTGTGCGGAGGCGAGCCTCTGCACGGTTCTGTTATTGACAGGACTATGTCCGGAAGAAAGCGAATGTCGAAGGCGAATGGGGATAATTCAGTCCCCTCGGCGACTATATTCCAGTGGTCAATAACCAGACCTTTGGGGGAGCTGGTCCAACACGCATGTATAAGCTCGTTGTCCTGTACCGAAAGCCGGAGATTCCGGTGGCCGAGTTCCAGACGCGCTATCAGGAGCACATTGAGCTGGTGAATCGGGTACCTGGGCTGCGCCGGGTCGAAGTGTCGCGCTTTGCGGAGGCCCCCTGGGGGGCGCCCGACTACTTCCAGATGGCGGAACTCTATTTCGACGACAAGAAGGCGCTCGATGCGGCCATTCACTCGCCGGAGTTGGCGGAGGCCGGACAGCAGCTCCGGACATTTGCCAAGGGCCTCTTTACGATGTCCTATGCGCATGTGCTATGAGGAGGAACCATGATGGGCTACGAACAGATTCTGGTCTTTGTGGAGGACAGCGTCGGGCGGGTTCAACTCAATCGACCCAAAGCGCTAAACGCACTGAACAGTAAGCTGATGGCCGAAATGGTCGAGGCGATGCGGGCTTTTGATGCGAATCCGGAAGTCCGCTGCATCTTGCTGCATGGCGATGAGAAGGCATTTGCAGCCGGGGCAGATATTCGCGAGATGGCGGATGCAGGCGCCATCGAGATGTATACCCGAGACTTCATCTCCCTTTGGGACGCCGTCTACCAGACGAAGAAGCCCATCGTAGCAGCCGTCAGCGGCTACGCACTGGGCGGCGGTTGCGAGCTTGCCATGGTCTGCGACGTGATCATCGCATCCGAGACGGCCAAGTTTGGGCAGCCGGAGATTAACCTGGGTGTCATTCCGGGTGCCGGCGGCACGCAGCGCCTGACCCGGGCCGTGGGCAAGGCAGTGGCCATGGATATGGTGCTGACCGGGCGCATGCTGACAGCGGGAGAAGCCAAGGCGGCAGGACTGGTCAGCCGGGTGGTTCCGCCCGAGGCCTATTTGACGGAAGCCCAGAAGGTGGCCCAGGAGATTGCCGCCAAGTCGCCCGTGGCCCTACAGCTGGCCAAAGAGGCCATTCTACAGGGCTTCGAGACATCGCTGGCCGGGGGCGTACAAATGGAGCGCCGCCTCTTCTACATGTCATTTGCCAGCGAGGATCAGAAGGAAGGCATGAAGGCGTTCATGGAGAAGCGCCGTCCGGACTTCAAGGGAAGATAGTCTGTCGAGAGGGTGGGTGCTGTGCCGTACGAGACCATTCTTTATGAAGTGGCCGGCGGCGTGGGGCGCATTACGCTCAGTCGTCCTGACAAGCTCAACGCCTTTAACGACCAGATGCACCGAGAGTTCATTGACGTGCTTCAGCAGGTCGAGTCTGATGCGAGTGTTCGGTGTGTGGTCTTGACCGGTGCGGGCAGGGGATTCTGCGCCGGGCAGGATCTCCAGGCGATCGGCAACCGGCCTGTGGCCGATATTGTGCGAGAGTCGTACAACGTCTGGGTTACGAAGATCCGAACGCTGGAGAAGCCCGTGTTGGCGGCAGTGAACGGTGTGGCGGCCGGGGCCGGATGCAGCTTGGCTCTGGCCGCGGATCTGGTGATCATGTCGGAGAAGGCATCGATGCTGCAAGCCTTTGTGAAGGTCGGCCTGGTACCTGACACAGGCGCCTCTTACTTGCTGCCCCGCCTGATTGGCTACCACAAGGCCATGGAGTTGGCCCTTTTCGGTGAGAAGATCTCGGCCCAGGACGCGCTCCAGATGGGTCTCTGCAACCGGGTGGTGCCCGAGGAGGAGTTCCCCAGAGCCGTGACTGAGTGGGCCGGGCGTCTGGCACAAGGACCGCGTTCCATGGGCTGGATCAAGCGGCAGTTCAGTCGTGGGCTGGAGTGCAGCCTTGCGGAGGCCCTGGACCTGGAGGCTGCGGGCCAGCAGCTCGCCAGCGAGACGGCTGATGCGCGGGAAGCGATTCAGGCGTTCCTTGAGAAGCGGGCACCCCGGTTTACGGGGAGGTAGCCCACCTTGAATCATATTGGTGTGGTCGGTGCCGGCACCATGGGCGCCGGGATTGCGCAGGTGGCTGGTCAGTCGGGCTTCACTGTGACCCTGTTCGATGTGACAACGGAACAAATGGAGGCGGGGCTCTCGCGCATTCGCCACGGGCTGGACCACCTGCTCCAGCGCGGCCGAATGAGCCCGCAGGAGCGCGAGGACGCTCTGTCTCGCCTGAAGCTAACGGAGACTCTCGTTGGCCTGTCTCAGGCCGATCTAGTCATTGAGGCCGCCCCTGAAGTGCTGGACCTGAAGCTCCGCATCTTTGGGGAGCTGGACCAGATCTGCCGGCCGGACGCGCTTTTGGCCACCAACACTTCGTCGCTGTCTGTAACGGAGATTGGCTCGGCCTTGCGTGACCCGGCCAGGCTGGCCGGCATGCACTTCTTCAACCCGGTGCCGGCTATGAAGCTGGTGGAGGTAATCCGGGGGGCCCGCACCAGCGAAGAGACCGCTGCCGCCCTGACGGCTCTCGCTGTGCGCCTGGGCAAGACCCCCGTGCAGGCTAAAGACACGCCGGGGTTCATTGTGAATCGAGTGGCCCGGCCATTCCCCGGGGAGGCCTTGCGGTTGCTGGGCGAAAACGTGGCCTCTGTCCGGCAGATCGACCGGATCCTGCGGCTGGGCGGCGGGTTCCGCATGGGCCCGTTTGAACTGATGGACCTGGTGGGCATGGATGTGAACTTCGCCGTGAACCGCTCGGTCTTCGAGCAGTTCTTTGGTGATCCCCGCTTCCGGCCCCATCCCCTGCAGGCCCGAATGGTGAAGGCTAACCTGCTTGGCCGCAAGACAGGGGCCGGCTGGTACCGTTACGAGAATGGGCAGGCAGTCGATGGACCGGCACCCGCCGTGTACCCGCATCAGCCAGGGCCCCGGCCTGCGGGCCTCACAACTGCATGCGTGGAGGGCGACGAAGCCCTGCAAAACCTGGCCAAAGAGACGGGCTACACCATAGTCGCCGGGCCGGAGGAGGCTGACCTGGTGGTGGCCGGTCACGGGGCCACGCCGCCCCCGCAGGTGCGGGAAAACGCTCTGGTCCTGGTCGAGGCATCGGCAGCCGTTGTGACCGAGGTTGCCGCCCAATCACGTAATCCAGGCATGGTGGTCGGCTACGGTGGCGTACCCTCGGTGGCCGAGCGCCGTCTGGTGGAACTGGCCGCCGGCGTGCTCACCTCCCCGGCGGCTTGCCAGGCGGCTGTTGCGTTCTTCCAGTCGCTCGGTCGCGACGTGGAGATCATTCACGACGGGGCGGGCCTGGTTCTGCCCCGAGTCCTGGCCTGCCTGATCAACGAGGCGGCCTACGCGCTGGCTGAAGGCGTGGCCTCGGCGGCAGACATCGATGTTGCCATGCGACTGGGAACTAACTACCCCAGGGGCCCGCTGGAGTGGGCCGATGCACTGGGCCCCGCCGTCGTCCTGCGGATCCTGGAAGGCCTGGAGCGAGACACCGGGGACGACCGATACCGGCCGTGCCCCCTTATCCGGAGGTTGGCTGCCGCCGGGGGGCGCTTCCATGACTCCTTCCACGCCACGTAACGGAAACGCCACGGGCACAAAGGCCCGTGGCGATTTTGTGTGCACAGCATCAGTCCTCAATCTCGGCGAAGCGCAGGTCTGCCGCCTTGCCCGCCAGCTTACTCAGCCCGAAGGCCGCACCGGCGAAGACAGCGAACAGCCCGGGCATCATCAACATCGGTAGGAAGTTGTATAGCAGTACTGTCACCAGTGCCGCAACTGCGCCGATCACCAGCATGGCGAGCATGGAGAACAGACCGTTCATGTTGCCCTTCATGGCCTGCTGCGGGTCGGTCCACTTCAAACTCGGGTGCAGTATGTCGATCAGCAGGCCGGCATACCCGGCAGCAATGTTGACGGCCATACCGATCACCACCACGTAAAGCCCGTTCAGCGGCGTGAACAGCTTGAAGTAGATCATGGCGCCCAAGGCAAGCAAGAGGTTGACCGAGGAGAAAATGAGCGTGTGCATGACCTTGGCGTGAATTTGCACGTGGGGTGCCACCGGAATAGAGCGGCTGATCCAGAAGTACTTCCCTTCGCGGCTGATGGCGGTAGGGGCCAGGGCCGACATGGAGTTCATGAACATGACCACGCCTACCGCGATGACCGGAATCAGCGGATGACCGGCGAAGCCCGAGAACTGGGGCAGGCCACTGGTTGCGCCGCCTTGCAGCATCGGCAGAACAATGAAAAAGGGGGCCGCCAGGAACGGCATCAGTGCGTTCATGAGGAACGACGGCGTCCGGTTCAGCATCTTCACTTCTCGCTGCAGCAAGGCCCACAAGGGGGAGCGGGTCCGACCTGTCTCGCGGACCAGGTCCGCCTGGCTCAGCACCTTGCTTGAGCGCTTGCGCTCTTCGCCACCCACCAGGCCGCCGAAGAACATTTTCTCCGCCGCCCAGGCCATGACATAAAGCGCCACGGCGCCAACAGCCACGAACAGGAGGAACGACAGCGCCCCATAGGCAGGAGAGCCTGCACGGAGAGCATCGGTCGCCCAAACGCTGGGCGGGAAGTACCGGCTGACTGCGTCAACCAGCGCCTGCCTGCTCTCCAGGAACTGCCGCATCTGGTCGGGTGACGCCGCGCCTCGGGCCGAGAAGCGGCTGATCACGTTAAAGCCCACCGCCAGACCGACGCCGAATAGAGCACCCACCACTCGCCAGAGATCACGGTTGCGACGAAGATTGGTCACACGCATGAGCACCAGGCTGAAGAGAGAGGCGATCACCAGCGGCAACACCGGCAGCAGAACGTAGATGACCAGGGCGAAGGGGATGTAGGTCCAGGACACGTCCGCCAGCAGGCCGTATACCACCAGAGCCGGCGCGACCACGGGAGCCATGGATAGGTACTCGCCAGCCAGAACGCTGATGAATTTGGAGAGCACAATCTCCCCGGGGCGGATGGGGAGCGGCACCAGCAGCCGTAGGTCCTTCGCGAAGTAAAAGGCCGAGATCACGTAAAAGACGCCGAACATGAGGCACATGAGCTGTCCGGCGACCACGCCGAAGGTGATCACCACGTGGGCCTGGCCCAGCGCGGAGCCCCCGGCGTAGAGCGCCACGTACATGGCGCCAAATAGGGCGACCATGGGGGCGAAGGCCAGCAGCATGAGCGGTAAGAGCAGGAAACCCCACTTTGAGCGGGCCGTGGTCTTTGCCATATACCCGCGCCAGATGAGCCTGAACTGCACCCTCAGGAGGGTTAGCACACGGTTTGTCATTTGTCGGTCAACTCCAGGAAGATCTGTTCCAGCGAGTCGCCGGTTTGGCCTTTCTGCAGTTCCTCCAGCGTGCCGCAGGCAATGATGCGGCCCTTGTTAATGATCGCCACCCGGTCGCACAGCTTCTCCGCCACGTCCAGCACGTGAGTCGAGAAGAACAGCGTGTTGCCCTGCCGGGTGTGCTCCGCCATGAGTTCCTTGAGCAAATGGGCAGAACGGGGGTCCAGCCCGACCATGGGCTCGTCAAGGATCCAGACGGGCGGGCTGTGCAAGAGTGCACCCATAAGGACGATTTTCTGCTGCATGCCGTGGGAGTAGCTGTTGATCTGGTCGCCCAGAGCACTGGTCAGCTCAAAGGTGGCAGCCAGGCGCTCAATACGGGCCTTTCGCTCGGACCCCGCTACGCCGTAAATATCGCCGATGAAGTTCAGGTACTCAAGCCCAGTGAGCCGGTCATAGACTTCAGGCGTGTCCGGGACGAACCCAATCTGGCGCTTGGCCTCCAGTGGACGAGCCGTCACATCGCAACCGTTGATGGTGATGGAGCCGGAGTCGGGCCTGAGCAGGCCGACGAGCATCTTGATGGTAGTCGTCTTGCCCGCGCCGTTGGGGCCCAGAAATCCGAAAATCTCCCCAGGGCGGACGCTCAGGCTCAGGTTGTCTACGGCCTTTTTCGTCCCGCCCGCGTAGCTCTTGGACACGTTAGTGATCTCGATCATTAGGCTGTTCCTCCTGCCTCGTTCTACACTCCAAAGACCTGAGCACCAGGGCAATCAGTTCGCGGATCGTCGAAGTCTCACTATTCCGTCCCGTCAGATGACAGTATCGATATTTTTATGATAAACTAATCCAGTAGACTGACTTTCTCGAGGAGGGCCGCCTATGACCGAGGTCGTCATTGTCGACGCTGTACGGACGCCGATCGGCCGGTACGGAGGGACTCTGGCGTCCGTGCGCCCTGATGACCTGGCCGCCCGTGTGATTTCGGTCCTGCTTGACCGAAATCCACAGGTGGAACCGGGCACTGTCGAAGACGTGATCTTCGGCGCAGCAAACCAGGCCGGCGAAGACAACCGAAATGTGGCACGTATGGCGCTCCTGCTTGCGGGGCTTCCCACCACTGTGGCAGGGACGACGGTCAACCGCCTCTGCGGCTCGGGACTGGAAGCCGTGAACCAGGCGGCACGTGCCACTATGGTTGGAGATGGCGAGGTATACATAGCGGGTGGTGTCGAGTCCATGACCCGGGCGCCGTTTGTGGTGGCGAAACACGACGAGGCCTGGGATCGCAGACTTGAGACGTACGATACCACCCTGGGCTGGCGTTTCACCAATCCGCGGCTGGCTGAGAAGTACCACCCGTTCACCATGGGCGAGACGGCAGAGAACGTGGCCGAGCGCTTCGGGATCAGCCGGACTGAACAGGACGCCTTTGCCCTGGCCAGCCAGCAAAAGGCTTGCCAGGCCATCGGTTCAGGCCGATTCAAGGCGGAGATCAGCCCAGTGCCAGTGCCCCAGCCCAAGGGGGCCCCCGTTTTGTTCGATACCGATGAGCACCCGCGCCCCGACGCAAGCCTGGAGAGACTGGCCAGGTTGCCGGCCGCCTTCAGGCCGGGCGGTACGGTAACCGCCGGCAACTCGTCGGGGATCAACGACGGGGCTGCGGCATTGTTGCTCATGTCCGCGCCGAAGGCGAAGCAGCTGGGCCTGCGCCCGATGGCCTTCATTCGATCGATGGCCGTGGCGGGTGTTGACCCCGCGTACATGGGCACCGGCCCCGTGCCCGCCACCCGGAAAGCGCTTCAGCGAGCCGGCCTCACAATAGGCCAACTTGACCTGATCGAACTGAACGAGGCCTTTGCGTCGCAGGCGCTGGCCTGTATGAAGGATTTGGAACTGGACCCGGACCGGGTCAACGTCAACGGCGGAGCCATTGCGCTGGGCCACCCCCTGGGCTGTTCGGGCGCCCGGATTCTCACCACCCTGGCCCACGAATTGCAGCGTCGCCAGGCCCGATGGGGCCTCGCCGCCATGTGCATTGGCGTCGGACAGGGTATTGCCACCCTGATTGAAGGTGCGACAGCATGGTAAGGCCATGGACGATTCGTGGGCAGGAGCATTGTGACCCCTTGTCGAATACGAGTCGAACCGTCGCGATCAGGCTCGATCATGCTCCGGGGGTGACAGAATTGCAGAGCCCCATCCGGGACCAAATCCGTTTGAGCAGCCGCTGGCAGACGCGCAACGCCAGCCGTCATACAACGAGCGTCTTCGTGCCGGGCCCGTGGGCGCAGCGACCCGTGTCGCTTACGGCTGCTGCCGGGCACTCCTGGTCAGGGGTCCATGTGGAGGGAAAGCCGGTGGACCGCCTGAAAGAGGAAGACGGGTGGGCCGCCGGGCCCCATGTTAAAGTCGGTGAGTGGAACAGCGTTTCGGTCGCTGAGGGCCACGTCAGCCATGGGCGACTTGTGGCCAGTGAGGCCATGCATTTGACCTCCCTGGAGGCCTCGGCCAAGGAGCACCGTCTCTCCATTCGCGTGCGCCTTGCCAAGACCGAAGGCGAAGAGCCAGAGGCCAATTCACCGGACGGTCCCACGCTCCGCGGCCTCAACCTGCTAAGCCTGGTCTTCACCCTGACTGCGGTGGACGGGCGGCAGATGGGCGGCATGGAGGTCACCATCGGGCGGAAAACCCGGGACCTCTCCGTGGAGATGGAGCTGCCCACCGCTCTTTCCGGTCCGCACCGCCTCAAAGCTTGCCTCTGCTCCGGTGACCACGTGCTGGACAACGCAAGGATCGATCTGTCCCTCTAGCTCTGTCTGGCATAGCTCGTGGCCAAGGGGCCACGAGCTTTTCGTCTTCCACCATATCTCTCGTGCGAAAAAGACGGTCCAAACGAGTAGTGATATAGCCTAAAACTGGCACAATAGATGGGGATCGCGAGAGGAGGTGGCGCTGGAGTGGACCCCTGGTCAACTGCCCTTACCAGTGCGCTGGACAAGGTGCGCCCTGTGGTTGTACATATTGACGCGCGCACCCCGAAGACGAATCAGGTAGCTCTCGGCACGGGTGTTATTCTCGATCATCACCACATCATCGCCAGCGCTCAGGTCGTTGCAATGGATGACCAGATAACGGTCAAGACGTCAGATGGCAAGCGGCGCCCGGCCCGGTGCGTCGGGATTGATCCCCTGTACTTCCTGGCCATCCTCGAGGTGGAGGAACGGCTCTCCGTGGACCCGCCGGCCTTTGCGCCAGACCAGACAGCGCCGGTAGGGCTGTTCGTGTTCGCCGTGGGGTACGCCCTCGGCTACGAGTACTCCATGACGACCGGTGTGGTCAGCAGCAGCGACCGCACGGTGTATCGTCCCGCTCACACCAAATCGGGCGGGAATATTCCCGTTGACGGCCTGATCATTACCAACGCGCAGGTTCATCCGGGCAATACCGGTGGGCCGCTGGTTGACCTGGAAGGCCGGGTGGTGGGCATAAACGGTCTGCAGTGGCAGGCCGGTATGTCGTTGGTACTTCAGGCCAACGTTGCGGCGCGCATTGCCAGCCAGATTGTGGACCTGGGCTATGCCGTGCACCCGTGGCTGGGCTTCTCCGGCGAGCCAGACGTAATCGACCGCATGTGGGTGGATCTCTTCACGCTCCCCGTGGACCGCGGCATTGTGATACAGCATGTGACGCGAGGAGGCCCAGGGGACCGGGCGGGGCTGCAAGAGATGGACATGGTTCTCGCCGTGGACGGCAAGCAGCAACTCGCCCATGTGGGCACCGTGCGCAAGCTCCTGGCCACCCGGCGTCACGGGGATCGGGTGCCCCTGACCGTGCTGCGGCAGGGCGAAGTGATCGGCCTTGAGATTGAGGTTGAAGAGATTCCCAGGCTATCGGACCCACCCGAGGTTGAGGACGACGCCTCGCCGTTTGAGGAAGACCAGTAATCGACACCGCCCCCCGGTCAGAAAGACCAGGGGGCGGTTTTCGCTGTGCGGTCTAGCGCAGATCTTTGATGGTGAACTCGAAGGTGATAACCTTGCCGTCGGTTTGTGTGACGGTGATGGTGGTGTCCTTGGTGGGATCCATGCTGGCGGCGGGGAACCGGGCGTTCAGGTTGGCGATGACGACCTTGCCGTCCGCCGACGAGGTGTACGCAACGCTGCCGCTCAGCGAGCCCTGCACCTTGAAGCCGCCTTCCTGCTCCATGGTGTACTTGGCACCGAAGAGGAAACTGGCCTTGTCACCGAGGATTTCCATCTGCACTTCGATCTTGTTGGCAATCTCCTTGGCAGCGGCCTGCTGGTAGGCAACGCTGGGCGTGAAGCCAAACTCGTAAGCCGAGGAGACCCGACGGGCGACGTAGAGGTACTCGGTCCAGAAGATGGCGTAGTTACTGCCGCTGACGGCGAAGTAATCGTCGTTAATCGGGGCGTAGCCGCGGGCCATGTTGCGGCCAAACTCCGCCGCTTCCTGAATCTGCCCGGCCGTCAGTCCAACCAGGATACCGCCGACCTCGTTGCCACCCTGCTCCTCGGCTGCCTTCTTCAGCGCATCCTGCGAGACCAGAGAGACCAGAGCGGTAAGCACCTGCCCGCTGCGCTTGACAGTGACAACGACCACGTCGCCGGGCTTCTTGGTGGACAGGAAGGCAAAGACGTCATCCGAGGTGTAGATCGGCGTGTCGTTCAGCTTGACCAGCTTATCCCCGGAACGCAGGCCGGTCTTGCCGACCGGGCCGTCGGTGATCACGTTGGCGATGGTGACCCCTTCGGCGTTGGGGACGCCGAAGTACGCTTCCCAACCCTCATCGAGGTCGATACCGAGCGTGACGCGCTCCACCTTGCCGTCCTTCAGCAGCGTTTCGGCGATCTGCTTCGCAGTGTTGGCCGGAATCGCGAAGCCCAGGCCTTCGACGCCCACGTCGGACATCTTCGCGGAGTTGATCCCGATAACCGCACCGTCCAGGTTGAACAGGGGGCCGCCGCTGTTGCCGGGATTGATGGGGGCGTCGACCTGCAGGAAGGGGTAGCCGGAGCCGAGGGCCCGTCCAACGCCGGACAGGATGCCGGCGCTGACGGAGTTGCCCAGCCGGAAACCGAGCGGGTTGCCCACGGCGACCACCTGCTGGCCAACGACAACCTTGTCGGAATCGGCAAAGGTCATGGGCACCAAGCCCTTCGTGTTGACCTTGACGACAGCGATATCGGAGACCTCATCGGCGAAAACCTGGCTGGGGGAAACGACTTCAACGGTCTTGTCGGCGTACAGGATACGCAGTTCTTGGGTGTTCTCCACCACGTGTGCGTTCGTGATGATGATGCCGTCTTTGTAGACAAAGCCCGTGCCTGCGGAACGGCCCTTCTCGGTGCTGCGGACAGCCTTCATGGTGTTCAGAATGCCAACGACCGAAGGCTTGGCCTTGGCGGCGACGGCCGCGACGTTGCCGGAACCGCTCTGCCCCACCGTATCAGCCATAGCAGGCATGGCCGGAGCCGCCAGTACGACCATGAGAGCAACCAGGAGGCCAGACAGCAGGCGCTTTCCTAAGAACCGCATAACCTCTCCCCTTCCTCTAAGTCATATACTCATAAACGTTTCACACGAGGGCGCTGTTACCTGCTGATTTGGCAGAGACAATCAAACAAATCTATCGACACCATACGACAAGCCTCTCAGTCTACAGGAAGCCGCCTGTCAAAGCTGACACTCTGGGGTTCAGACCCGATGACCATAAGGTACGCTCTCGAACTGTTAGACCATTGTGCCTACCCCCTATTGCCGATTCCAGGTTTGCCGCGTTCGCGGCTATTATGGAAGCGGAGGGATGCGCTATGGTTATGGGGCAGCGCACGCTTTTCTTAGGCCATTTCGGCTCTGGTAAGACCGAGGTGGCCATTCATTATGCCCTTTCGCTGTGTACAGGACCAAAGCGCCCGCTGCTGTTGGACCTTGACTTCATTACCCCGTACTATCGGTCGCGCGACGTGTTAGTCGAGCTGGCCGAACAAGGGGTCGATGTAGTAGCTCCCGAGGGCGACCTGGCCCGGTCTGACCTGCCCGTGGTGACCGCCCGCGCAGTTCAATCGCTATCGCACTACGACGGCCCCGTGGTAGCCGACAT
>Ga0196971_1001108_pt1 | contig 13604 bp, 10 predicted proteins | sample S1v_1013CmetaG_FD_148660 | JGI IMG/M metagenome (GOLD analysis project Ga0196971, IMG submission 148660) | Soil microbial communities from Anza Borrego desert, Southern California, United States - S1+v_10-13C | ecosystem: Environmental > Terrestrial > Soil > Desert | place: USA: California... | reverse complement strand
CCTTTAATCCCCGGTTACCGGGACAAGGCTACCGCGCTCTCGCTTAACGACCGGTTCAGACCCGGGCCGGCGCGCCTAAAGCTGCAAAACAATCTTCGATCGAACGCGCATACGCCACCGCGTCATTAAAGCTCGCCGGCGTCAGCTTCGCTTCGATCGTGTGCTGCATCAGGGCAAAGAACGGCGCCCAGAAATCGTCTTCCGACAGAAACACCACCGGCTTGTTGTGCAGATCGAGCCGCCGCCACGACAGCGTCTCCACCGCTTCCTCGAGCGTGCCAATGCCGCCGGGGAGCACCACGAACGCGTCGCTCTCCTCGAACATGATCATCTTGCGCTCGTGCATGGTGTCGACCATGCGGTGCGGCACGTCGCCGTACACGATCTCGCGCCGCTCCAGAAAACGCGGCATGATGCCGAGCACGTCGCCGCCGGCTTCGTGCGCCGCGCGCGCTGAGCGGCCCATCAGCCCAACCGCGCCGCCGCCATACACCATGCGCAAACCGCGCTGCGCCAGCGCACGGCCGAACCGCGTCGCCAGATCGAGATATTCGGGCTTGGTCGTTTCCGACGAGCCGCAATAGACGCACACAGATCGCAATTGGTCTCGCAGCGGACTGGAATCAGCCATGGGGCTCATCTGATATAGCTAATACGGCGCCATTGCGGGCGAAAACCCCGCGACTTAAGTGGTCCCTTCAAGGATTGTTCCAAATGGCGCGCGGCGAAGGCAGAGTGGTGGCGAACGCGGAACCGGGCGAAGACCCGGGTTCGCCGCCCATCCTGCGCACGATCGGGCGCCTGATGAGCCTGATCGGCGGCCTCAGCGGCCCAGGCTATCGTCTCCGCCTCGGCGCTTCGTTCGTACTGACGCTGTTCGGCAAGGTGTTAGCGGTGTTTTCGCCGCTGGTGCTGGCCGATGGCATCAACGCGCTCTCGGCAGGCGACGCAAGCGGCGCGCTTCCGCTCTTCATCGGCCTTGCCGGCTTCTGGGCCGCGCTTCGTTTCGCCTCCACCGCCGGCCCGCAAATCCGCGACGCCATCTTCCAGCCGATCACCGAAGAAGCACAGCGCCGCGCCGGCACGCGCGTATTCAGCCACGTACACTCGCTCTCGGTGCGCTTCCATCAATCCAAGCGCACCGGCGGCGTCTACCGCACCATCGAACGCGGCGTCCGCGCGATCGACTTTTTGCTGCGCTTCCTCGCCTTCAACATCGCGCCGACCATCATCGAGCTTCTGCTCGCCGCCGGTGTCTTAGGCTTCAAGTACGGCTGGCAATTTTCCGCCATCGCCGCTTTCACCGTCATCATCTACGCCTGGATCACGTTCGGCATCACCGAATGGCGTTTAAAGCACCGCCGCGAGATGAACGAAGCCGATACCGAAGCTGCGGGCAGGGCGGTCGATTCTTTACTCAACTTCGAAACCGTAAAAAGCTTCGCCGCCGAGCAGCGCGAAAGCGAACGCTACGACCGCGCGCTTGCCTCATATGCGCAAGCTGCGATCCGCTCCAACACGTCGCTCGTCCTGCTCAATGTGATGCAGACCTTGATCATGAATGTCGGCCTCGTCGCCATGGTGCTAGCCGCGGGCTACCTGGTCGCCAGCGGCCCGATGGGCCCCGGCGACATCACCGCCGTCATCCTGATCATGACGAACCTCTACGCGCCGCTAAACATACTCGGCTTCGCTTATCGCGAGATCAAACAGACCTCGATCGACATGGAAAAGATGTTCGTCCTGCTCGACGAAGATCCCGATGTCGCCGATGCGCCGAACGCCGCCGCGCTGAAGCCCGGCCCCGGCGAAGTCGTATTCGATCAAGTGAACTTCGCGCACGAGGGCAGGGACCAAGGCCTCGATTCCGTCTCCTTCACCGCGCCCGCCGGCAAAACCACCGCCGTCGTCGGCCCCTCCGGCGCCGGCAAGTCCACGATCCTGAAGCTGCTCTTCCGCTTCTACGATCCAGCCAGCGGCGCCGTGCGCATCGACGGCCAGAATTTGCGCGAGCTCACGCAATCCAGCCTGCGCAGCGCGCTGGGCCTCGTGCCGCAGGATGTCGTCCTCTTCAACGACACGCTGCGCTACAACATCGCCTACGGTCGCCCCGACGCCAGTCAGCGCGAACTCGAAGACGCCGCCCGCAACGCGCAACTGCTCCATTTCATCGAAAGCCTGCCGCAAGGCTGGGACACCCGCGTCGGCGAACGCGGCCTCAAACTCAGCGGCGGCGAAAAACAGCGCGTCGGCATCGCTCGTGTCGTCTTGAAAAACCCGCGCATCCTCATTCTCGACGAAGCCACATCCTCGCTCGACAGCGGCACCGAGGCCGAAGTGCAAGATGCGCTCGAACAGGCCTCGCGCGGGCGCACCACCATCGTCGTCGCTCACCGCTTGAGCACCATCGCCAATGCCGACCAGATCGTCGTCCTCGACCAAGGCCGCGTCGTCGAACGCGGCACGCACGCGGCCTTGATCGCGCAAGGTGGTCTTTACGCCAGCCTCTGGAAACACCAAGCCGAAGAACCCGCGGTGGCGGCGGAATAGCGTCAGTCTCAAAACACAAACAACGAGTCATTCCGGACGCGCGGAGCGCGATCCGGAACCCAGGGCCAACGACGAGCTGGTCGCCCTGGGCTCCGGCTCTACAGCGCTTCGCGCCTCCGGCCGGAATGATCGTGTGTGGAAGAGAATCTATCCACGCCAAATCGAACAAAAACCCAACCCAATCAACGCCAGCCCCCAAACTTATCCAACACCGCCAGAGCGGCCGTATACTCGCGCCATGATCTCAAACACCGAAGCCCCGCAGCTCCCAGACGACCCACTCTGGACCCGCGTCCGCGCCATGTTCGCGCGCGCGATGGTGGCGCTCGGCGGCATCGTCGCGGTCGCGGCGCACGCCACGCTGCCGCGGAAGCTGCGGCGCCAGGTGATCGACTGGCTCTGCCCGCTCGAGCACATCGTCCGCAAACTACTGCTCGCGCAAGCGCTTCGCGAGCCGGCGCCAAAGGCGGCCAAGCCCGCCTTCACGCTGCCTGTCGCAAGCACAACGCTCCCAACGCCACAACGTGCGTCGAAGTCGGTTCGGAGCTGCGACCTCACGCGGCCCGAAAGCTGGACCGTGCGGTTCTCGTTCTCGCCGCCGCGCGATCCGCGCGCGGTACCAGAGCGCCTCGCGCCGCGGATCCGCGACGTGTGGGGGCCGACGCCGGCTCCACCGCCGCCGCCGCCCGTCCGCGCCGCGACTGAGCACACGCCGCTCCATCTCGCACGCCGCTTCGAAGCGCTCCGCCGCGTGCTCGAAAATCCGCTGCCGCATGCGCAAAAGCTCGCGCGGCTGATCGCGCGCATCGCGCCCCGTTTCCCCCAGTTCGTGCAGCGCTACGTTTTCGCGCCGGCGCGCTCCAACGGCTACGACCCGCGCGACTGGCTTCTAGGCGTCGACGCCATGGGCGCCGCGTTTTGCGCCGCGGCGGCGTGCGACACCAGCTGATCCGCTCGGACAAACCGCCGATAACTCGCAACCGCGCCGCCCGGCGCGGGCGCCCGCGCATGCGCGTCAGCGCCCCAAATCCTTCGCCACGACCTTTGCCGCGTTGTGCCCCGGCGCGCCGGTGACGCCGCCGCCCGGATGCGTACCCGACCCGCACAGATAAAGCCCTGCGATCGGCGCGCGATAATCGCCATGCCCCAGCACCGGCCGCGCGCTAAAAAGCTGATCGAGCGAAAGCACCCCATGCATGATGTCGCCGCCGACCAAGCCAAATGTCCGCTCCAGATCGAGCGGCGAAAGCACCTGGCGCCCCAGCACGCTGTTCGCAAATCCGGGCGCATATTTATCGACCGTCGCGATCATCAGATCGGCGACTTCTTCTTTGTGATCGTCCCACGAACGCCCGCCCGAAAGCTCCGGCTGCACGTGCTGACAAAACAAACTCGCCACATGCTGACCGGGCGGCGCAAGCGAGTCATCGAGCGTCGACGGAATCAGCATCTCCACGATCGGCTCGCGCGACCAGCCGAAGGCGCGCGCATCGTCATAAGCCTTTTCCATATATTGAAGCGAAGGCGCGATGATGATCCCCGCCGTCATGTGATCGCCCGGCTCAGGTTTCGCCGTGAACCTCGGCAATTCGCGCAGCGCCACGTTCATCCGAAACGTGCCGGACCCGTTGCGATAGCGGCCGATGCGCTCGCGGAAATCCTCGGGCAGGGCGTCCTTCGGCGCGATCTTCTCGAACAGCAGTTTCGGATTGAGATTGGAAATCACCGCGCGGGCGCGCAACGCATCGCCTTTCTCGGTGACAACGCCCACGGCTTTGCCGCCTTCGACTATCAGCTCCTTCACCGCAACGCCGGTCCGAATCTCCACGCCCCGTTCACGACAGCACGCCGCCATCGCCTGCGTGATCGCGCCCATGCCGCCGATGGCGTGTCCCCACAGACCCTTCTTGCCGTTCACTTCGCCGAACACGTGATGCAGCAGCACGTAAGCCGAGCCCGGCGTGTAGGGGCTCGCATAATTGCCGACGATCGAGTCGAACCCAAACAGCGCCTTCACCGGATCGCTTTCGAACCAGCCGTCCAGCCAATCTCCGGCGCTCTTGGAGAACAAATCCAACAGGTCGCGCTTGGCGGTAAGATCGAGCTTGTTCAAACGCCCGCCCAGCTTCGCCGCCCGCAAGCCTTCCTCGACCGCCCGCACAATCCCGTGCTCGACCAAATTCGGCGGCTGCTCCAGCAAAAGATCGCGCACCACATCAGCGATCACTTCGAGCCGCCGCTCATATTCCGGCAGCCGCATCGCATCGTGATTGGAAAAGCGCGCCACTTGTTGCTGCGTGATTCCCGGCGCCGACATGAAATAGTCGCCGTTCGCCAGCGGCAGAAAGTTGGAGACCTTGCGTTCAACGACACGCAGCCCATGCCGGTGCAGATCGAGATCGCGGATCACTTTCGGATTCAGCAGCGAGACGGTGTAGCTCGCGACCGAATTGCGGAAGCCCGGATGAAACTCCTCCGTCACCGCCGCGCCGCCGACGACATCGCGCCGCTCCAGCACCAGCACCTTCAAACCCGCCTGCGCGAGGTAAGCCGCGCAGACCAAGCCGTTGTGGCCGCCGCCGATGATGATGACGTCGTGCACGAAATCGCCTCCCAAGCGCCTCCCATGCCGTACGCCGACGCGAAAGGCCAGCCAGATCAGGGGCCAAGGCAGGTCCATCCCGAACCATTCCGGCCAAACCGAGTTTCAGAACGGCGGAGCCGAGAGGCGCACCGTCGAAGCGGCTTCGGAAACCTCATGGCGCAGACCGACAATCCCGTCTTCTATCGTCTTCGCCGCATTGCGGCGATGGCAGGGCGTCTGCAGCGCCTCGTGGTCTTCGGCTTCGAGCAGCTGGTGCTCGTCAGATTGCTCGAACGTCACCGCCCGATCGCCGACTCGCTGACGCACGCTTTGTTGCACACCAAAGCGCTCGATTGCCTGCCGCCCGAACTGGTCGTCACCGACAGCGCCGGGCAACGCGACGACTGGACCCACGGCTTCACCGCCATCAACGCCGCGCTCTTCTTAAACCTCCGCAACCCTGACGCGCTCTCGCCTTGGCGCCACGCGCGGCCCGCGCCCGCCTTCCGCGCCATCTATCTCTGGGACTCCGCCTTCATCGCCCAAGTGTGGAAATGGTGGGAGCCTCAGGTCGCCTGGGAAGTCTTGAACGCCGTCATCGACGGCCGCGACGGCGCGCGGCTGCAGCACTTCGTCTCCGAGTTCGCCCGCTCGCAGCACACCCAGCCGCCGCTCATCGCCTGGTCGCTGGCGCAGCTCGGCGACATCGTCGCGCCGGCGCGCTACGGCGATTGGCTCGCGCAAGCCTATCTGCCGCTGCAAGCCTATCACCGCTGGCTGCAAACCAACCGGCGTTTGCCGAACGGCCTGTATGCTTGGGCGCACGCCTACGAGTCCGGTGTCGAAAACGCCCCGCGCTTCGGCGACCGTGAGGAGCGCCGCCTGCATGACACCAGCAACATCGCCGCGCCCGACCTGTCCGCTTACATGATCCTGCATTGCGAAGCGCTCGCCGCCATGGCGCTCCGCCTCGGCAAACGCGCCGACGCCGCCACTTACGCGCAGGAAGCGGAGACGCTGCGCACATTGATCAACCAGCTGCTCTGGGATGAGCGCGACGGCCTCTACTACGATCGCGACGCCAGCACCGGCGAGTTCATCCGCTCGCGCACAATCGCTTCACTTTTGCCGCTCTGGGCCGGCGCGCCGGATCAGTGCAAAGCGCGCCGCCTCGCCGACACGATCCTCAATCCCGCCGCCTTCAATACGCTGACGCCGCTGCCGTCCGTCGCCCTCGACGACCCGAATTTCGAGCGCGACATGTGGCGGGGTCCCGTCTGGATCAACACCGCTTACGCTGTCATCGAAGGCCTGCGCCGCTACGGCTTCCACGCCGCCGCATCCGATCTCGCATTCCGAATCTGCGACGGCGTCTTCCGCACCTACGGCCAGCACCATCGCTTCTACGAATTTTACGATCCCACCGCGCACACGATCGCCCATCTGCATCGCAAGCGGGGCAACCGCTGGAAAGCGATCACATTAGGCAAGGGACCGGTGATCGACTTCGTTGGCTGGACCGGTCTCGTGAACACGATGACGCTCGACGCGCTGTTCGGCCTCCATGTCGGCGCCCGCGGCCCCGCGCTCCAGCCGCGCTTTCCGCCGCGCGCCGAAGGGCTTCACTTCGCGCTGACTTTGCCCATCTGGAATGTGGAGATCGACCTTCACGTCCTCCATGGCGGCGCAACGCGCGGCGAAATACGCGGCGCTGTTGCCAAATCCTTCGAGGCCGAGTTCGGCGAGATCGTCCCGCTCGGCAAGTTGGCGAAGACGGCGGCAGGAGCTGTCGCATGAAGCTCTGCGACATCACCATGGCCTACAACGCCAAGAGCGGCGGCATCAAAACCTACATTGATGAGAAGCGCCGCTTCCTACGCGAACACACCGAGCACGAGCACCTGCTCATCATTCCCGGCAGCCGTGACCGCGTGCGCCGCTCGGGCCGCACGACCACGATCACGATCCGCAGTCCGTTATTGCCGCGGCAAGAGGAATATCGGATCTTCGTCTCGACTGCGAAAATCCGCCAAGTCCTGATGCGGGAGCAGCCCGACATCATCGAACTCGGCAGCTACTACACTGAGCCCTGGGCCGCGTTCGCATATCGGCGCCGGCGCCGCGAAGCGGGGCTGCAATGCACGCTCGGCGCCTATTTCCATACCGACGTCGCCGAAGCCTATGTCGCCGCGCCGCTCCGTTCCGTCGCGCAAAACTGGCACGAAGAGAACAGCGAAGCGCTCGCCACCAGCATCGACAAGATCGCCGACATCGCCGCCGCCGGCGCGGAAAAGTATATGCGCTACGTTTTCTCCCACTGCGATGTCGCGCTGGCCGCCAGTCCCACCCAAGCGGAGCGGCTGCAAGAATACGGCGTCGAACACACAGAGATCGTGCCGATGGGTGTCGATCTGAAACTCTTCAACCCGCGCCGGCGCTCGGCCGAGGTCCGCGCGGCGAATGGCGCCGGGCCGGGCGATACGGTGCTGATCTTTGCCGGGCGCTTGTGCAACGAGAAGCGGGTGCCCACATTGGTCGAGGCTTTCCGGAAACTGCCGCCGGAGCTCAACGCGCAATTCTGGATTCTCGGCGACGGGCCGCTGCGCGAAGAAGTGGAAGCCGCAGCGGCGCATTCGCCAAGCATCAAGCTGCTCGCTTATCTTGGCGAGCGCGTGCGCTTTGCTGAAACGTTGGCGGCGGCCGATATTTATGTGACGGCCGGCCCATTCGAAACGTTCGCACTCTCAGTGATCGAAGCCCAAGCGTCCGGACTTCCGGTTGTCGGTGTCAACGCGGGCGCATTGCGCGAACGGGCGCCGCCTGGCCTCGGCTTCCTCGGTGCAGTGGACGATTCCGACGCGCTCGCCGCCAACATCGTCCGCGCCGCGGCCGAACGCAGCGCGATTGGGATTCGTGCGCGCCGCCACGTCGAAGAGCATTTTGCGTGGCCGCGGGCGTTCAAGAAATTGCTGCGGTGCTATGGGCTCGAACTCGAAGCCGGCCGCAAACCGCCGCACGCCGCGCCGCACCAGGATCTCGCACTGGCTGTTGAGTGAGCAGGCAAAATAAAAGCCCGCCGGCGACGCGCCTGCGGGCTAGACAATCCAACCAATGAAGAAAGGAGAATGGCTCCCCGGGTAGGATTCGAACCTACGACCAACCGGTTAACAGCCGGTTGCTCTACCACTGAGCTACCGAGGAACAACTCACGAGCGCCGAAGCGCTTGCGCGGCGTGTACTATCAAGTTCGGCGCCAGGGGAAAAGCCCCGCATGTTGTTCATTTGTGGGGCGATATGCGGCGCCTTGAACGAAAACGAGGGCCCCTTGCGGGGCCCTCGAAGGCGTTGGGTATGGTGGGGTGTCTCCAAGGGAAGACAAGGTGAAGATCGCACTAACCGGTAAATGCCAGGTTAATGCGGAAGGTTACCTTCACCAATTTTGCCAAACCCTTGAAATCGACCGCTATTGCAGCTTGTCAGACTTGTTCTCAGCATTGCTCTGTCCGCCGCCCTTGCCTTGCTTGTTGGTTGAGCGGCCGGTTTCTTCGTCGCCGGACTGCACACGCAGATTGTTCTGCACGTTCTTCACCCCAAGCACCGACTCGACCAGGTCCTCGGCGCGGCGCTTGGCCTCGCGCGAATCGACTGTGCCGCTGAGCGTCACCTCGCAGCTCGTGACCTTCACTTCGATCTCGCTCGGATCGAGATCGTTGTCGTCGGTCAGACGATCGTGGATATCATCACGGATGCGGTCGTCGGAGCGGGTGAAGTTTTTCGGGCCGCGTCCGCGATGACGGCTTTGCTGGCCGTATTGACCGGACATGCCGCCTTGGCTGTAGGAACCGCTCATGCCGCCTTGGCCGGATGAGCCCATTCCGCTTTGGCCGTAGCCTTGGTTCGACTGACCATAGCCTTGGCCGTACTGACCGCCGCTGAAGCTCGATTGGCCATAGCCGCCTTGGCCGCCTTGACCTGAGCCCCACTGACCGCCTGTGCCAGTCGGCGACTGGCTGCCGCGACCGTAATTTTGACCGCCTTGCGCCGCCCAGCCTTGGCCGCCGCCCTGACCGTAACGTTGGCCCAAGTCATCTGACACGCCATAGGATTGGCCGCTGCCGGATTGGCCAAATTGACCACCGGACTGACCATACTGGCCGCTCTGTCCGTACTGATTGCCTGACTGCCCATATTGGCCGCCGCGGCCGCCATATTGGCTGCCATATTGGCCGAAGTTCTGACTGCGGCTCTGATCGTACTGGCCGGGAGAGCCGTAGCCGCCGGTTTGACCGTAGCCGCCTTGACCCGCGCCGCTCTGGCCGTAACCGCCTTGACCATATTGGCCGCCCGATGTGCCGCCGTACGAGGCGCCGCCTTCTTCGAAGCCTTGGCCGCCCTGGCCGTAGCGCATCTGATCGCGCCCGCCCGAACCGCGATCCCGCTCGCCGTAGCCGCCGCCATAGCTACCGCTGAACTCTTGCCCGTAGCCGCCGCCATACGCGCCCGAACCGCGGCGATCGTCGTCGTCGCGGGAGAAGCGGTAGTCGTCATCGTCGTACTCTTCCGAGCCGCGCCCGCGGCTCATGCCGCCGCGTCCGCGTTCGCCCATATCCATATCGCGCCAGCGGCCGCGGCTTTGGCGACCATTGTTGCGACCATAGGATTCCTGTCCGGAATACCGATCCGCCATCGTTCATCTCCTCGCGAAAAGACCTCCCGCCATGGCAGGCGAACGCGAGGGCGAAGACGCCCGTTCCGGGCGAACTGCGGTAGCGGGAAAGGATATTTCGAAAGGTTGGAGGCCTCGCCCGGAATCGAACCGGGGTGCACGGATTTGCAATCCGCTGCGTCACCACTCCGCCACGAGGCCTTAGCCGGTCACATGCGGTCGCGCCGGGCCGCTGTCCTAGGCGTGAGCCCCGCTCACGGTCAAGCGCCCTTGCGAATCCAGCCGGGCGGGCCAGTTCAAGTCGGCGATGCATACAGCGAAGCGATGGGCGCTCCTAATCGCCATTCTGGGGTTGGCCGCGCTGATGGCGCTGCGCGGCTATGAATGGGTGCAGTCGCTGCCGCCGGAGCGCTCGCCATTCAAAGAGCTCGATCTCGAGCGCCCAATGGGATGGGCGACAGCGATGCAATTCGATCGCGTCCGGCGCGACGCGCAGCTTTGCACCGAGACGCTTTTAGCTTCGCAGATCGGTGTTGAACCGATCGAGGATCGGCGCGAAGGCGATGACGGGCAATGCGGCTTCAGCAATGCGGTGGTGCTGACGGAATCGGCGTTTCCGTACTCGGGTTCGGTCCGCGTCAGCTGTCCGCTGGCGGCGGCGCTTTATGTGTGGGAGCGCGAAGCCGTGGCGCCCGCAGCGGCGCAATGGCTGGAAAGCCCGGTCGAGCGGATCGAGATGATCGGGACCTATGCCTGCCGGAACGTGTACGGGCGCAGCGAAGGCCGGCTCAGTGAACACGCCACCGCCAACGCCATCGACATTGCCGGCTTCCGGCTGGCGAATGGCCGGGTGATCAGCGTGCTGCGCGGCTGGGACGGAGAGGCGGCGGACGCCGCGTTCCTGCGCCAGGTCCGTACCGGTGGCTGCGAATTGTTCCAGGGCGTGCTTTCACCCGATTACAACCTCGCCCATGCCGACCACCTCCATTTCGACATGGGGCCCTATGACATTTGCCGCTGAAGCCCCGCGGCAAAGCGGCCCGCTTGCGGTGAGCGGCGGGGCGGCTTAACCCCGGCGCGAACTGGGAGCGCCGCAGCATGGATCTGGCTCAATCGCGGGAAATCATGGTGGAGAGCCAAGTCCGCACCGCGGACGTGACCGACACTCGCGTCCTGCGCGCCATGCGCCATTTGCCGCGCGAGCGCTTCGCGCCGGCGCAAAAACGGGCGATCGCCTACGCCGATCTCGAAGTCGAAGTCGGCAACGGCCGCTTCCTGATGCGGCCGCGCGATCTGGCCAAGCTGATCCAGGCGCTCGCACCGCAAGCGCACGAGCGCGGTCTTGAAATTGCGGGCGCCACCGGCTACGGCGCGGCCGTGCTCGCAGCGTGCTGCAAGGAAGTGATCACGCAGGAGCCGGAAGGCGATGTCTCCTTCGCCGCGCATGCGGCGCTGGAATCAGCCGCCGTCGCCAACGTGAAGACGGTTTCGACCGCAGTCGCCGACGGCTGGAGCGATGAAGCGCCTTACGACGTCATTCTGTTGAACGGGTCGGCCGAGTTCGTGCCGGAGCCGTGGCTGAAGCAGCTGGCGCCGGGCGGGCGTCTCGGCGTGATCGTCCGCGAAGGCCCGGTTGGCGCGGCGCGCATTTACACGCGTGCGGAAGACGCGATCGCATTCCGCACCGTGTTCGATGCATTTCCGCCGCTCGCGCCAGGCCTGCAAAAAGCGCGCGGTTTCGCATTCTGACGCGAAGCATTGCGCGCACGGAATGACGCTGTTTTCGCGCGTTTATTAACGTCCCGTTATTCGATCCCGCAGAGCATGCGCGGAAGAGGGCGAGTCGCGTCCTTGTGCGATGCATTGCGCAAGTGGACGGGAATCGCCGCGAACAATAACGTTCGAGTCGCACCCGACTCGTTTTGGAATTCGTGAGGCTCAAGATGGCGCTGCAAGACCCGCAAGCCGAACCTTCCATGGAAGAGATTCTGGCGTCGATCCGCCGGATCATTTCCGAAGAAGAGCAACCGCCGGAGCCCGTGCTTGATCTGACCCAAACCGACGATCCGATGGCCGCCGCACTCGCTGCGCCGGCCGAAGACGACATCGTGTTCGAAGCGGTCGAAGAAGTCGCGACGCAAGAAGCGCCGCCTGCGCCGCAACCGGCGCCGGTCGCACACGCTGCGCCGGCGGCGCATGTCGAGATCGCCGCGCCGGCGGCGAGCGACGGCATCGTCTCATCCCCATCCGCCTCGGCGGCCGCTTCCGCGCTGGCCCGCCTTTCCGGCACGCTGCGCATCGCCGAGACCCAGAACCAGACGATCGAAGGCGTCGTCCGCGAACTCTTGAAGCCGATGCTGAAGGAATGGCTCGATAAGAACCTGCCGGCCATCGTCGACGCCCGCGTCGAAGCCGAGCTGGAACGGATTTCGCGCCTGGCGCGGTAAGCAACAAGCTCACGCCAATGAAAACGCCCCGGTGATGAGCCGGGGCGTTTTTCGTTTCACGCTTCCCGGCCGAAGCGCAGCGGAGAGCCGGGATCTAGGGCAAGCGGCGCACTTCCGGCCCTTGGGGGCCCGGCTCAGTGCCGCGCTGTTGCGCGGCCTGCCCGGGAAACGATGGTGTGCAGGTGCGAAATGCCATCTCGCGCGGTGCGCCGCGGGCCTGCTATAGGCTTGGCATGATCGAAACGACGTTCAATCCGAAAGAAGTAGAGCCCCGCTGGTCGAAGGCGTGGGAGGACAGCGGCGCGTTCAAGCCCAAGGCTGATCCGAAGGCTGACCCCTTCTGCATCGTCATCCCGCCGCCGAACGTGACCGGCTCGCTGCATATCGGCCACGCGCTCAACAACACGCTGCAGGACGTGCTGATCCGTTTCGAGCGGCTGCGCGGCAAGAGCGTCCTGTGGCAGCCGGGCATGGATCACGCCGGCATCGCCACGCAAATGGTGGTGGAGCGCCAACTCGCGCAAGCTGGCGCCAACGAGGACCGCCGCTCGCTCGGGCGCGAAGAGTTCGTGAAGCGCGTCTGGACTTGGAAGGAAGAGTCCGGCGGCATGATCTTTAATCAACTGCGCCGGCTGGGCGCCTCGTGCGATTGGTCGCGCGAGCGCTTCACGATGGATGAAGGCTTATCGGCAGCGGTGCTGAAGGTTTTCGTGCAGCTGCACAAGGAAGGGCTGATCTACAAAGATAAGCGCTTGGTGAACTGGGATCCGCACTTTGAGACGGCGATCTCTGATCTCGAAGTCGAGAACCGCGAAGTGGCTGGCCACTTCTGGCACTTCAAATATCCGCTCGAGAACGGCGAGACCTATCAGTTTCCGATCGCCTTCGACGACGACGGCACGCCAACCGAGTGGGAAACGCGAGACTACATCGCCATCGCCACGACGCGGCCGGAAACCATGTTGGGTGATGGCGCTGTCGCCGTGCATCCGAGCGATGCGCGCTATGCGCCAATTGTCGGCAAGCGCGTTCTGCTGCCGCTCGCCGACCGCTACATTCCGATCATCACCGACGAATATCCCGATCCTGACTTCGGTTCAGGCGCGGTGAAGATCACCGGCGCACACGATTTCAACGACTACCAAGTCGCGCGCCGCAACAACATTGCACTCTACATTCTAATGGACACCAAAGGCCGCATGGCCGACGCCGAGCATGTGCCTGCGAAGTATCGCGGCTTAGATCGCTTCGAAGCGCGCAAGCAGGTGGTGGCCGACATCGAAGCGATCGGGCTGCTCGACCGCGTCGAGAACAAGAAGATCATGCAGCCGTTCGGCGATCGCTCGAACGTCGTCAT
>Ga0196971_1001107_pt1 | contig 13608 bp, 6 predicted proteins | sample S1v_1013CmetaG_FD_148660 | JGI IMG/M metagenome (GOLD analysis project Ga0196971, IMG submission 148660) | Soil microbial communities from Anza Borrego desert, Southern California, United States - S1+v_10-13C | ecosystem: Environmental > Terrestrial > Soil > Desert | place: USA: California... | reverse complement strand
TAGGACTCCCAAAGAATATTTTCTTGCTGACTTAAAAAGTTATTAACATATTAACAAGAAAGAAAAAGTAGCAAAAAGAAAGAAAACACATTATTAAAAAAGTGTCAACCATTTTTGGGATAGGTCATTCCCCAATAATCCAAAACCCCGTCAGGGGTGACACGGGGGATAATGAATATTGCTTTACTTGAGAAGTACGAGTTTTTTTGTTTCAGTAAAGGTTTTAGATTTAAGGCGGTAGTAATATATCCCGCTTGGCATATCAGCAGCATCCCAGTTAACAGTATAATTTCCGGGATGAAAATTACTGTTGATGAGTGTTGATACTTCAGCACCGAAACTATTGTATATTTTGAGAGTAAGATAACCTGATGCAGGTATAGTAAATGAGATTGCTGTGGAATTGTTAAACGGATTGGGGTAATTCTGACTCAGATTGTATTCATCAGGTTTGATATCGAGTTTTTCTCCCACATTAGTTGGTGCAATCTGCAGTGATATATTAAATATTCCTTTGTACTTTCCTTCCGATTGGGAAAGATCAATTAAAAGATTTTCTCCGCCCGACCGGAAAATTCCATCATTACCGTTTTTGACTCGCTGCTGTCCTTTTGAAGAATACGGCTCGTTTAAAAATACTTCATCTGATATTGAATCATTGAAATAGATTTGTGATGTGAACTCGTATCCTTCATCGGAGCCGGGTGAGGTGCGTATTTTAAAATGGAGATGTACCGCTCTGCCCTGATACCAACCAGGATATATGGTCAAAAATTTAGCGATCCCTTCAGAGTTTGTTATCTGATATCCGCGGAGAAATTTTTGTCCTCTTGTATCAAAGTTACTATCCAAAACATCTGAATACCTGCCAAGAGCATCACACTGCCAAAGATCAACAAGAGCTTCTGCCAGAGGAACACAATCATCTCCTTCGCCTTTTGAAACATGGAATTCTATTTCAAGCGGAATACCCTCACTCTGGTTTCCGGTTCCGGGATCCGTCCTGATGTCAGTTCGTTCAAGCATTTCGTCGCGGAAATAGGGACCTTCAGTTTGCTGCGGACGTGCGACGCAGTTTTGTGTTACCCTTGATGCTAATGAATGATTTTGAGCTACAAGGGTTTTTCTTTTGGCGTTCAGTACAGAGTTCCCCATTAAGAAAAAACCACCTGTTAAGATCATTCCGGTTGATATAAAATTCCGGCGGGATTGCTTATATGATGACATGTTTTATTTCTTTCAAAAGATTCGTTGGTTCGAGGCTCTTTATTTAATTAAATAGTTTATGGAAATAGTGCAAGGGGAGAGGGAGGCAAAGTTAAATTCCAAATCTCAAGCACCAATGGGCGAAACAAATTCCAAATCTCAAGCACCAAATAACAAATTCGCCGCAGCGAATGCCTTACGGCACAATAATTAAATTCAAATATCAAAATGAAGACAACTGAAACTCTTAGCTTTAGGAAGGGTGGAGATAGGAAGGGCAAAATTCAAATTACAAGCAGTTAAATTAATCTAAAAGGAAGCCGGCTATTCCTTATTATTAGTTAACTATTCCTATTCTTTTTGCCACAAAGGCACTAAGACTCTAAGAAACACAAAGAAGTTTGAACATTGACGAAGATAAGGCAGGAATTTGAAACAAGGGTTTCATTCTTATTGGAATTTATAATTTGGAATTTGTTTGTAATTTGTGATTTGTGATTTGGTGCTTGACTTTAAAAAGCCCCGGAGGGCCGGGGCTATGAGAGAGAGATTATGTTAAGGGATCAAAAGAAAATTAAAAACCAAATGTTATTCCAAATACATGATTGCCGCCGAAATATTTGACGTCCCGGTATGCATAGTCTGCTTTAACCTGAACTTCTCCCAGATCGAAGTTGGTTCCGAGACCTGCAGTGAGGCCGTAAAGATATTCATTGTCTTTATATTCCGGGGCAAGCATGTATCCTCCTCTGACTGACAACATATTCTGAAAATTGTATTCTGCTCCGAGTTTATAATAATCTCCGGAGAAGTTATTGTTCTGAAAAGTAGAAGAAAGTAATACTGCGTCTGCCTGGCCTAAACTAAGTCTATATGACATTCCAATTTCTAAAGATGACGGCAGTTCGAATGTTGCCGCTTCAACTTTGTAGTATTGGCCGGGGCGTTCGAGGTCAGGCGCGGTTGCCTGTACATTGAGTCCTGAACCTGAATATTTCATAGGGGGACCGATATTTTTCATTACAAGTCCCAGGCTGAGCCCTTCCATGCCGCCCAATCCTGAATACATTACTCCAATGTTAAATGCCATACCGGTTGTGCTAACCAGTGACAGAGTTTCATTTATTAAATTAGCAGTAAGGCCAACTGAAATTCTATCGCTAAGATTTCTTGCGAAGGACAGACCGGCTGTAAGCATTTGCGGTGTATATTTTTGTCCCGTACCATCGGGGTGCTGCACTGTAGTTACATCAATATCTCCGATAGATAAAGATTTTATACTAAGCGCGAACATTCCTACTCCTTCCACATCTGCAGAAACCGCTCCATAGCTTACTCCGATATCCGCAATGTGGGTCATATGTGAGAATGCAGCTTCAATACCATTAGTGGTTCTGGACAGACCTGCAGGATTCCAGTACAAAGCATCGAGTCCGGTTGACATTGAAACATTTGAGCCACCGAGAGCGATGCCTCTTACACCTGAAGGGATCAGCAATTGCGCGGCTCCGCCTGTGCCGTTTCTATTTCCGCCGCTGGCTGAAACCACCTGTAAGGCCGAGAGGAAAAGTATCAAAAGTAAATTTATCTTTTTCATTTTATCTCCAAACTTCATTGATGATGTTAAAATCTATCGAGTATCTGCTGTTCCTGAATTACAGAGAATTTCAGAATTTTAGTACCCAGCTCACCCATATCTATGTATGCGATATATAATCCGCTGCCGACAGGTAAACCGTTTTCATTAGCAAGATCCCATCTCTGGAATTGCGAATCATTATTCTTTTCAAATGTGCGAATATTCTCACCAGCGATATTAAATATCCTGATAGTAGCCACATCAGGCAGATGATTGAATGTGACAAAACGCTGATATTTATTTATCTCCTCGGGATTTACACCGTAATATGGATTTGGAAATACATTCACTTTTTTAACATCTTCAGCTGCAACTGTACTGTTATAAGTATTTGAAGGAACCTCAAATGTATATTCATCTACTACTGCATTCGGTTTTGTACTTGTTATTCTGAAAATAGTACCCTGTTCCGGAAGATCTGCGTTATATGTAGAACCAATGTCTCCGCCGTTCCAGTTTACAAGCACTGTTCTTGCCATCACTTCAATTTCTTCCCTGTGGCCGTCATAAGTTTTGGCAATCATTTCCTGTTCTGCTTCGAGGTAGCCTGCCTGACCGGGAGAAGCATTACCGGGTACAAACCAATAGACCCAGTCTGTAGTGGGATCATTATCGCCGGATGATACAGAATGATCTGCACTTGTTAAGCCGTACGAAGAATCTCCGTCATCTGAAATCCAGGGAATGAGGCGTACATCGTCAGAAGGATCATCAGGAGTAGCAATGCCGATATTCCAGATTTCAAAAGGTACTTTGAATGTTTGTCCGGTATTAAATGCCTCATAAGCCCAGCTTCCATTTGCAGTAAATCTCATTTCAAAGTCATAAGGGATAATGTTTGCCCAGTTATCGCCGTTCCTTGTTGTTCTTGACTTAAATGATTCATAATCACCTCGTGTACCGCCCCCGCTCGAGCCTCCGTTATCACCAGTATGGAACAGCCATACAGAACCATTAACCTGTTGATTTTCGGCCGGTTCTTCACCAGGGAATCCCTGCCAATCTTCTCCAGCAGCAGAAGCACCGGAAGGAGGATTCAATTTACCTGATGCATTTGCAACAACTTCGAAGTTCTTGAAATCATTACTTGGTCCCAAAACCTTCACCTGAATTCCATCAACTATATAATAATCACCATCACCGCTCTGATTCGTCTGATCCTTCAGAAGAACATGGCCTGTATTCAGGTCAGTCATATTCCATACTATCTGATCATTCTTATTTTCAAAATTTACTTTGTATTTATGTCCGGTCAGTTTTGATGGATCATGTACAAGAACGATTACGTTTCCATCAGAGAGTGATCCTGAAGAAGTATGCTGGACAGTTTTAATAGTATCTCCATACTGTTCTACATACCTGTGACCCGGATTATCGGAATGCGGTACCGCAGTAAGTATCTGCATAGGATTTTCTATTACTCTGGGAACTGCCAGGGGATCTTCATTATAAGAGAAAGTTGTAACAGCGTAGTAATATCTTGAACCATTGCGCAGTTCTCTGTTGTTGATATAATCGCGTGTTATATTAATTGATCTTTTAACACCGGCATCCGTTCCAAACGCAATTGGAACAAGTTCATCAGCGCCTGTTCTTGAATCATATATCCAATCATATAAAGTTTTATTGCCATCAGCTTTATCATATACTGCAATAAGTTTTCCATCTGTCTTTGGTGATGATGCAGTTGGAAGCTGGTAAATGTTATAGCCCTGGAATTTATAACCGCGTTCTGAATAGCCTTCAATAATCTGTGAAGAAACGGGGTCTCCCCATGACAGGATTATTTTCTCATCCATTTCAGCAGCAGTAACATTAGGCTGCTTAGCACCCTGAGGAATCTTAAAGAAATTATTATATGCATCCTGTGCAACTTTATCATAGTTCTTCAGAACTGCTACTGAATTTAGGTTATCCGTACCGATAGCAGCTATCTGAGCCACTACTATTTCCTGTTCGTCGCCGGGTTTCATTGTAAAAGGTCCTGATGCGCAGCCTATTCTTCTATCACCGGCATTAATAATTTGTCCATCAAGCCAGCCTGTCTGTGTAACCGGATCACCGGAGCATGCAAATACCGTACGCTGAGCTCCCATTGCTTCAGGTGTTCTGAAAAATTCTCCTGATTTGCCTATTCTTCCCTGAAAGAAGTTATAGAACTGCAGAGTACCGGAATATGATACTGTTGTGGGATCATCCACCGCAGCATCTCCCTTAGCAAAGTAATAAAAAGCAGTCATCGGCAGATTCTTTTTGTTGTAAACATACTGTCCTTTAAAGATTGCAGTATCACCGGGAGAATCAACCACCGGGCCCTGGAAGAAATCAAATCCCGCTGCCGGAGGAGGAGTTTCCCTGTATGTAGCATCTGTTGCTGTTGCATTATAAACATATCCCAGGCTGAGTAATGTATCGCATCCTGCATAATCATCTTCTGAATCACCGTTATCGGGGTCAGACCACATTGACACATACATATCAGTAAAAGTATCGTTACTTTTATTGATGATGAGGTACTTTCTAAAGAGCATATTTCCAAGAGGACCTGCCTGTGAATAAGCCCAGATGGTAGTCTGCTGTTCAATCCCCATCGGAAGAGAGCCATAAAGATTTGTTGTAAGATCCTGGTTAAGATCATTGCATACAAACCATATGGTCTGGCTTGCACCGGGAACACCGGGTATATCTATCTGAGGATTGTACACACCATTACTGTCTACATCATTGAAAGGGGCGCCATCTGCCGCAGGCCACTGATTCCAATCAGTTTCATACTGATCAAAAACTGCCTGAACGGATGTACCCAGATCATGCGCATCATTTTCGAGACTTGCAGTTTTATAATCTGATCTAACTCTGAATATTCTATTCTTGCCCAGATTAGGATCTTCAGCAACTCCCGGTGATAATATTCTGCCGGGCTGCATTCCTGATGAGTATGCAGAACCGCCTACTTTTACCTCTGCTCCGTTGATCTTTGCACCCCATAAAAAACCAGACTGAAAGAAACAGGTTTTACCGCTGCCTTTAGGATATACGAATCCTGACTGCGAATTGTTATCAAGATCAGAATCGCCGTTATTTCTGAAATAAGTTGATATGTTGTTTATGTTCAGCTTAGTCCAGTTAGGCAAACCGTTGGTTTTCTTCAGACTATTATTTTTAAAGTGCGCGAATGAAACACCAGGAACAATCAGGATCAGTAAAACTATTCTTAAATAATATTTTGTATATCTTGTCATTTTTATCTCCTTTTTAGATTTCTCAGATGAACCTTAGTATTCCAGTTTTATTCCTAACCGGATCTGTCGCGGAGCACCATAAAAGTAAGGTACAGTTCCAAGGAAAGGTGCCTGCTGGTATTTCTCGTAATAATCAATATTGATAGCTCTGTACATTTCCTCGTATCTTGGTCTTTTTACGAGTTCGCCACTAAGGTTAGGATTACTGATATATCCGTCATCTGTTGTTGTTCCGGTTCTAAGAAATACGTTTTCAACATTTTTAATATCGAACAGATTTATCACGAAGACGTATACATTCAGTTTAAGTTTATCATAGAGATGGAAAGATTTATCCACTCTAAGGTCCGCCTGGAAAGTAGAAGGCGTAACAGATGAATTAAGTGCTTCAACCGGTTGTCTGCCTCTGGCTTCACCTTCAAGATCAGCACCACCAATTCCTCTTGTAAAAGGATGACCACTGGTAAATTTCATTAATAATGAGACACCGGATTCCTGAAGCCATGCAGGACCGTCATCAACACCGAAATGATAATCAAGATTAAGATTACCTCTATAGGCATTATTAAATTCAAGAGGAGAAATATATTGAGGAGTAAATATTGTAACACCATCAAGAGGTGAACCTACAATACCCCTGTTGGAGTTTGGGTATGATCCGGTTCCCTGCGCATCCTGAAAAGCGATCGATGCATTTACAGCAATGCGGTTAGTTCTTCTAAGATTAAATGAAAGCTCTAATCCTTTCGTTGTAGCAAAATCACCGTTGCGCAAAATATAATAGCTCTTGAACTGTGAATTTCTGTCGGTTACCTGATTGCCGTAAACAACCTGGTCTTTAACATCTTTGTAGTAACCTGTTACGTCAAAAGAAGCATTATCACCTAACTGCTGGGTGAAACCAACTTCATATTGTATTGTCTTTGTGGGTTTAACATCAAAGCCAACAGGCGCACCGATAAACAATCCTCCCCTCATCTGATTCGCAGTAGCGAGCAAGCCCTGGTATATATCAGCTAATCTTGTCTGCTGAATAAATTTTCCATACTGGGCATGGAAGATCGTCTGGTCGGTTACCGGGAAAGAAATTCCAATTCTCGGACTAACAGCATTATAAGCTTTTGTTTTCAGGATACCTGCCGGATTCAAAACTCCTGTATTAAAATCAATTGACAAATCAGGCAGAGCAGGATCTATGAACTGAAAATTATCTATATCGATGTAATCGTACCGGAGTCCGAGGTTAAGAATTATATCTTCAAAATCAATCTTGTCCTGAATATATGCGGCTGCGAATACAGGTTTTTTAGGAGCATAGAATCCATCACCATCAAATTCATTTCCCATAACGTCATAGCCGTAATTATTCGGCCCTTGCAGAGCAATGATTTCCTCTACTGTTCTGTTTCCCCTGTTGGCAACAGCTCCTGCTAATGAAAATGATCTTTCATTGTTAAACGCATAATTTCTGATTGTAAATGCCTGGTATTCACCGCCGATTTTAACGGAGTGGATTTTATTTGGCATCCAGGAAAGTCCTCCTGACAAGCTGAAGTTTTCTCTTCTGGCTTTCTGATATCCGGCCATTACTTCACCGGGACTATTAAACGAGAAGTTGTAAATATCAATTCGTCCGGGAACAGTATATCTGCTTGCAAAGTTAGAAAAACCAAGCTGAGCATTTACAAGACTGTCACCATACCCAAGAATATTATCAACGAGGTATGGATCGTATCTATGCTGAGTCTGTATAAAATAGCCGCCGGTTAATTCATAATACATTTCATTATTAAGTACATGTGTTATTTTTACGCTGCCGGTTCCATTAGTACCATCAAGTTGTTCTGTTCTCGAAACATTGAGCATGTTAAAGAGGTTACCCGGATTTCTATGTGTATTGAAAGCAACCTGCTGAGCATTATCTGTATATGTCCCTGCAAATCTCACCTGGAATGGTTTAAGGTCCATTGTGAATGTACCGCTATAAGTGAATGCCTGGGTAGAATTACCTCTGACAGCACCAGCGTTATATACAAAGTTCAGAGAGTCACCTGTTGTGGGATCTTTGATCCAGCCAATGTTTACTCCCGGATAGGGCTGCGGATTTGCATCTGTCTGGTAGTTATAATTAAACAGACCAAACAATTTGAATTTATCACTAACTACCGGACCACTGAAGGTTCCAGTAAATTCATTATAGCCGTACCAATAACTGCCGAGACGTTTCTCGCCATTGAATCTGTTATCTTTATTTTGAAAGGTAATGTTATCAGTGGTGTATTCAGCGGAGAATTTATAAATGCTGGTTCCGGATCTGAGCTGCTGGCGTATAATTCCGGCGTTAGCACCGCCGTATTCTGCAGTATAGCCGCCTGCCTGCACCTGAACTTCTTCAACAGCATCCTGAACAACCCGAACTGCGTTACCGCCGGTTATAACATTTCTTGCTGATACACCTTCAAGGTAGTAGCCAACTTCATCAAGTCTGCCGCCGCGGATAAATACAGTATTATCCTGAAGTACTACTCCCGCTGTTAAGCCAATTATGTTATTCATTCCCCTTACAGGTAATGCCTGGATATCATCAGAAGTAGTTACTCTTACTGAGTTTGTATTGCTTTTGTTTACTAAAGGTCTATCGGCCACTATTGAAATCTCTGCCACTGAAATCTCATTAGACGGAAGATCAAAGTTCAGATCAGTTGTAAGATCAGAGTAGATCCTTACATTTGTAATTGTGACTGATTGATACCCGATAAATGAAGCCCTGAGGGTATATGTACCTGCTTCAAGATTATTGATTATGTATTCTCCATTCAGATCTGTAGCGGCACCAAATGAAGTACCCTCTACAAGTACATTCGCTCCGATCAGAGGATTTCCCGTACCATATTCCAGGACTTTACCTTTTACTCTGCCGGTAGTGGCTGAATAAAAAACTGCTGGCAATAATAGTAATAAGAGAAAAGTAGAAATTTTCCTCATAATAAGGTTCTCCTATTTATTTAATAGATATCAAAAAAGTCTTGTTCGCAGAGCTAAATTAGAAAGTAGTGATTGAGAATACTACTACAAGAAGTGATAGTTTTTATGATGTTCAGGAGGATGGAAGTAAGGAATACTATCAGATGTGATAGGAAACAAAATTCCAAATCTCAAATCACAAATAACAAATAAATTCCAATAATTAAATTCAAATAGGAAAGTAAACAAGAAAGTAAGAAAGGACATAGGAAAATAGGAATTAGGAAGGAGAAGCAGATTTCGCTGATTACTCAGATAAGAGAAAAAAAAGAGAGGCAAATTTTACAAATTACACAGATGAAAGGTCACAGGATAAATCCTGTGCTATGATCAGATAAGTTTTTCTTTGATGGCTTTGGCGACTACCTCAGCCTGTGAATGGACGTGAAGTTTTTTGTAGATATTTCTGAAATGAAAACGGACTGCTTCAACAGTGATAAACAGTGATGTTGCTATTGCTTTACAGCTTAAACCATCAACGAGCTGTTTAAGCACTTCTTTTTCACGTGTGGTAAGGTTGTATTCATTATAGTCCGATGGAAGCTGTTTCTGTTTCTGAAAAAACTCGACAACCTTTCTTGCAATAACAGAGCTCATAGGAGAACCGCCGTTATAGACTTCTTTTATGGCTTCAATGAGCAAAGCAGGAGAAGTGTGTTTAAGCAAATACCCGCACGCACCGGCACATATAGCATCAAATACCACATCCTCTTCTTCATGTATAGTGAGTACCAGTGTTTGGATATGAGGGTAGCGGGATTTAAGTAATTTTATTCCATCCACACCGTTCATTCCGGGCAAACCAAGATCCATAAGAATGAGATCAGGCATGAGTTTATCAACACATTCAAACATACTCTCACAATCACCGAAAGTACCCACGCAGTTAAATCCGATAGTACCTTCAATAAGAGCTTTTAATCCCTCTCGTATTCTTTGATTATCTTCAACTACTATAATTTTCATATATACTTATTTAATCAAGTGCAAAAATAAAATAAAAAAGTTCTAATCCAAATCAGCATCATGCAACTTTGCCGACAAACCTTATTTCGGTACCCTGATACTCACTAGATTCTATATGAAGATCACCCCCTATTTTTTTTGCGCGATCCTTCATATTAAATAATCCGCAGCCGTCTGAAGGTGAGATAATTCCAACACCATTATCTTTAAGAATAACTTCCAGATGATTTCCTCTGATCTTTGCTTTAAGGGAGAGTTCATCACACTGGCTGTATTTCAGACTATTATTAATTCCTTCTTTAAGGATAAGGTAAAGGTTATGCCTGTAATCCATCGGCAGAGAAATTTTATGAAGCAGTTCAATGTTTTCTGCTCTGAACGAAATTCCTTTCTGATTAAATATCTCTGAGAAGCAATCATTAAGGCGGATGATCAGATCTTTCAAAGTATCTTTACGGGGGTTTACCATCCACACTATATCTTTCATCCCGGAAATCAAGGTTCTGCATTCAGAACTGATAAGTTCAAGATATTTAGATGCTTCTTCATTCTGGCCGCATAACTTACTTTTAACAACTTCACTCATAATTGATATTTCTGTTAAGCTGGATCCGATATTATCATGAAGTTCCGCAGCGATTTTTAGTCTGAGTCTTTCAACATTCAATAATGATTTTACATGCCTTATAATCAGAAGAGTAATTAGTCCGCCTGCCAATATAATTCCAAACAGAATAAACCACCATCTCTGCCACAAGGGAGGCTGAATGACGAATGCATAATTTACCGGTTTACTCCATACTCCCCATTCATTTTCGGCCATAACCTCGAACTGATATTCTCCCGGATCAAGATTTGTAAACTGCACTGAGTTCAGGGGTGTTAAAGTCCAGGTATCACTCAATCCTTTCATCCTATATTTATAAATAACACGCTTGGGAGCAGAGAGCATAACACCAAAGTACACGAATCTGAAAAAATTCTGATCATGAGAAAACGTCATCTTATTGTCACAGGTCTGAACTTCCTGATCAAAGAGATAAATATTCCGCAGTGATATTTCAGGGGGTGTGTAACCCGGTGTAATGTTATCAGGGTAGAGAGAGACCACGCCTTTTATAGTTCCAAACCATAATTTTCCTGATTCTTCTTTATATACCGCGCCCATATTACACTCTTCACCCGTGATGCCGTCCTCAGAAAGGAGAACCTTAATTTTATACTTACCCTGTTCCGGGAACAGCACATTAATTCCTCTATTCGTAGCGACATATGCAGTACCGCATTTATCTGCAGTTATGCTGTTTATGGAATTATCCGACAAACCGTTATTTGTATTCAGCAGGGTGATATTCTTTCCTTCAAGAATGTTTAATCCTTCAATTGTGCCGATGTATAATCTATCTCTGCAGCTATATACCGAGTAAATAGTATTGGAAACTAAACCCTTATCTTTATTTATTATTTCGAGCTTATGATTTTCTATACGTGTTACTCCGTTAAAAAATGTACCGACATAAAACGCGCCTTTACTGTCGCAGCAAATGCTTGTAACAAGATTGTCCCCCAGTCCATTCTTCCTTGTATAATTCTTATTTTTTCCATTCGAAATAATAGTTAAGCCGCGGACAGTTCCAATTGCAATCTTATGATCAGGACTCTCGCAGATCGCTGTGATGATGTTAGATTCGAGTCCATTCCCGGTTGTAATTCTTGAAAGATTGGAATTAGTTAATACTACCACACCGCCGTTGGTTCCGAAATAAATGTCCCCATTGCTCATTTTAGTAATACAAATGATCTGAGTACATTTCATATCCCTGAGAGCATTCAATTCAGCAAATCGGCCATTCCTGAAGATTGACACGCCATGCTCTCTTGTTCCGAAGTAATACTCTTTTCCATTGCCCTGGCAGATTGACGTAACATTATTATTAATAAGTCCGATCTCTTCATTAAACAAAAGTGTACGATATCTGTTCATTACAGCAACGCCGCCGGAGTTGAGGCCAATATACATCGTGCCATCGGTATCTTTGTATAGTGAGTAAACCTTATTGTTGCTTAACCCGTTAGCAGTAGTGATCTCATCAATGATTTTATCCTTCCATAGAACTATTCCTTTATTAGTTCCGATGAATAAAACGCCATTATTATCCTCAGCAATTGTATTGATCGTTTCATAGTTCTTTAAATCGATGAGTCTTGTATTAGAATTGCTGATCAGAAAAATATCTGTCCCTGAGACAAGGACCAGATCATTATTATCCCTTACAAAAATAGTATTTACATTTTTTACCGGTTCAATTTCAGAACTGATATTTCCGGAAGTAATAGTAAAATAGCCTGACCCTTTTGTTCCTAAGAGAATTTCTCCTTTTTTATTTTTAGAAATGGAGCTTACCTGCACACCTTCTAATTGATTATTTAAGTTTGTTTTTTCCAGGTGATTTCCTTTTAGTGCAAAGAGATCTTTATCAGATGTAAAATAGATTTGCCCGTTATCTGAAACAGCAATATCTTTTATTCTTACAGGACCTTTCGAATTCTTTATTTTCAGATCAGTAAAAGAGTTGTCTTTAAAAAGTGAAGCGCCGTTAGAGGTACCAAAATAAATATTCTTTTTCTTATCTTCCCTGATGACGAAAACCGTATGTCCGGGTAAACCATTAGCTGTTGAATAATTCCTGAAGTCAATTCCATCCCAGCAGGAAACACCAAGGTTAGTTCCAAACCACAGGCGTCCGTCAGAATCCTTAAATATTGTCCGGATGGTAGATTGGATGAGTCCGTCTTCCACCCCCAACTTTTTGTGGATCTTAATTTGCGGATAGGCAAAATTCTGCAGGAGAAGCAGAGCAATAAAGGCACAAATGTGTAAGAGGCGACCCATAAATTCTCCGTATATTTGCAGGAGGCACTAATTTCAGTTGAAAATAATAAATTTTAAAGAGAGATGCTTAATATTATCTGAATACAAAATTATTTAGACGCTCTGGTCCTTTTAAAGTTGCTGGGAAAGAATATTAAGGTTATTAAGGAAGGAATTTTCAAGAACAAAGTTGGACAAACACAGCTGCAACTTTTGTCCAAATTGGACAAAAGTTATGGTTATCGGAGGTGAAAAGAGGTAAAATCTAATATTAAAAATAATTACATAGTTGAATTTGCATCAAAAACGAAACTTTTGTAATTTATTGAAGCGAAATAAGGGTGTCCCTTTAAAATAGCTTTTAAGTTTGTCCAAGTTGTCCAAATTCATCGTTTTTTGGACAGCAAAAATCTATGCCCATCACTCCTGCTTGTTTGAGGATCTTCGTATAAAAATCATTATTACTTAGGAATGTTATTGACTCCGTCATTAGTTATTGCCATTATTTCTTTTGTGCGACCCAGACGCGGCAAGGAGGCTGTGTGAAAATTATTTTTCAATTGTCAAAAAAGACTGATGAAAAAATTCAGGTCATGATTAACTTTGTGGAGTAAATTTTCACAATTGGTAAGATGAATTGCAATACATAAAGCCTGCTG
>Ga0196971_1001104_pt1 | contig 13630 bp, 8 predicted proteins | sample S1v_1013CmetaG_FD_148660 | JGI IMG/M metagenome (GOLD analysis project Ga0196971, IMG submission 148660) | Soil microbial communities from Anza Borrego desert, Southern California, United States - S1+v_10-13C | ecosystem: Environmental > Terrestrial > Soil > Desert | place: USA: California... | reverse complement strand
TGCAAGCTTTGAGCTTTCATTCAGGATAAGTGGAGTAGCGGTTTGAGTGATTTCATCTACTTCTTCGAATCTGCGGTAAATTATTACTTCAAAATACTTTTCTTCATCTACAGGCCCGAATTTTATATTTCCAGAGTTTTTAGATACTTGTTGTAGCACGTCAGATAGTCCAGATCCTTCTTTGTCCATAGCTCCAGATCCGTAAAATAGATCAGCTAGAACGGGGTTTCTATACCCTTTTATTCCTCTTTTTCCTTTCCTTATCTCGTCTTCAATGTTTTTTGTAGCCAGCTGTCTGCGAACTTCCTCAACCAATCCCCCGGGGCTGATAAAGGAAATTTGAGCCTGCTTAACTTCTATCACCACAGGTTCTTCAATGGAGTAATCTCGGTGTACAAGGCTATTCACAATTACTTCTTTTAATGCTAATGTGGGATAAGGATAAACATTTTCTGGAGGTGCTCCCTTGAGTCTAAATGGTTTGTTTACCCATGTCAAGGCATCGGTGATTTCATTGAGCTGATTGTACAAATGTCCCTCTATGACGCGTTCAATAAAACCCTTCGATAAATCTTCAGTGCTGCTATCTCTTTCGCTAGGAAAGGATGTGACTGCCTTCAGCCATTCTTCAGAACCGATAAAGCGCAGAAGTACCCTTGCTTGGGGAATAAATTTTTGGGTCTGGGATGAGAAAAGCAAAATCCCTGACGACGTTAGTTCATACTTCTGACTTGGGGTTAGCTCAGCTATGTTTAAGCGGAGCATTTGCTGATAAAGCCAATCTTCATCTTCATAAATTTTTATTCTAAGTCGTTCACTATAGTTTCTGATTCTCTCTCTCAGCAATGCCATTTCGAGCGCACCAATGGTATCAGCAGCAACAAGCTTCGTGTCGTAGGTAGGAGGTGGCTTATCCTCTTGAGGTTTCAATGCAATTACATTTCTTAGATCAATTTCATTAGCACGTAACTTCCCCCATATTTCGTTGACCAATAGTTCATCAAAGCCATCAATTGGGATCATTTGAAAGTTTCCCCCTGTGCGTGTACTAAGTTCACTTAGAAAAGGAGTCATTGTGGGATTATTATCTATCCTTTCAAAATCCCTTTTTAGCACACACCAGTATATTCCTTGATAAAAGTTATTGGTGTAGTCTAAGTTTTCTATGAATAAATCCTTCATTATTGAAGGCTCGGCACCTCGATATCCGATTACTACGACCGGCCTATCCTTCAAGAGAGGACGGAGAGTGGAAACTAGATTGGGGTTAAGAGACTTAACTTCATTCTCTAGATTTTGATCGGTGTAGTGTTCAACTGATCCATGTAAATAGACGAGTTGGGGATATTTGGGCGTGTATGAAAATAAGGTTAACAAGTCATAGGGCGTTCGAATAAGACTTAAAACTGGGGGTTTTCTAATTTGGACACTTGCATGATGCAAGCAATTGTCAAAATTGGTTGTCAAGACTGTATCCAATAATCCCATTGCCATTAATTGGGCCATGGCCTCATAACCTTTGCTGGCAGGAACATCAGGACTGATAATTCTCAGAAAAAAGTCTTTTCTGGCTTGTCTTGGAACAAGTAGTTCCTCCACTATCTTAGGATAGAGAATGCTATAGTCGTCGTTATACCACGGGAATTTAGTTACCCATTTTTTCCAGTCACTCATAGTGAGCCGAGGGTCGTCAAATGGAATGCCATTGTCTCGACAGTAGGACCATTTAGCGATTTCCTCTACTATCTCTGAGACCAGCTTCACTCCTGACTGTTTAGATGCACCAGCCCCCAATAAGAAAATGGGTTTAGCTAGATCATTAACTAATGAAACAAGCACTCCAGGTTGGGACGTCTTTACCATTACCGCAATGTTGAAAATAAGCGTATTCCTCTTCCAAAGGGGTTTATTCATTGAAACTACTAAAAATAAAAGGAGGCAGTAGTGAGAAAGTTTTCACAAATCCACATTGGCTTCCGTATATCCTATTTACTAGCTACGGTCCCGTCTCGAAACAACTGTACGATCTAAGGCAATCCCATCCCAAATGCGATTCGATAAGTGTTTCAAAAGATCAGACGGCAAGGGCTCCGGTGGAACAGGAAAGAGTGTTAAGAGTACGGACATTTTGCATTTCTTGTGCAATAATGTGCACGTGCTGCTAAGTATCAAATCGCTCCTCATATCGATCAAACAAGTGAGAGGACAAAGTGGGAGTAGCGCCTAGATTACCAAGATAATTCCTAACCCGCATGGCTTTTCTTTTACAAGCTTCGAGGTTTTCTTCATCATAGTCAAACTTGTCAAGCTCACCGATCATCCTTGATATTTCCACATCCAGCACCTCTGTAAAGTTGCGGTCCCAAGCGACCTGAGGCTGTTGTTGAATTAGGTCAGACAATACCAGTTCATATTTTGTCTGCATAATCCATTCCCATTTCTTTATTTCTGTTACATCATTTAGGTACCAGATCACTGGTGCAAAAACTTTGGGTCCTAATGATTTTATGTGATTAATGAAATCTGTATCCTTACTTGTCTTAAGACATTCCGAAAAGTATAAAAATGAGTCGTATTGAGGTGTGAAATCGTCCCAGCATACAATTTCTGCTAATAAGTTGAAGGCGGCGTTTCTACCCTCCTTTGAGCCATCATACTTGTAAAGAATCATTGCTACTTCAAGGCGTCCTAAGTCGGAATTGCTGGGAAAGAACAAGGACGGTTGACTAATGAGTTTTTCCCGTAAGCGGTCAGGTAGGAGATACTCAGCAGGCTTTGAACGTAGCTTGTATAATCTTGTTGTAAGTTGTTCTGCAAACCGTGCAGATTCTGCTATGCGGACCACCTCATTTTTGTCTTCTTGTAAATACTGAACAAGGAAATCCACTAAAGAAGGATTGATGAAGCATACCTCTTTCTCTGATTGGCTGGTGCTATCTTGCTGTTCGAAAGTAATAAACCCCTTCAGTAACCGTTGGAAGGAATTTCTAAAGGCTTGCATAGGCCTTGGAAAATTATGATAGGCGACCTCATAGTCTATTCTCGCTAGAAAAGCTTGTTCTAGTGAATTTACTGTCGTGGAATATCCAAAGCTGAGTAATGTATTTAGAAGAAACCTGTCTTGGTTGTTTATTTGGTGTTCATATGCGTGCCTCCATATCTGGTCTGGTTTATCGAAGTTATCAAAGACAAACTTTTTGTACTCGGCTGCGTTAAACTGGCCCACGTTTTCATGGGTGGTCATAAATTGAACCGAACGAGGGTAGAAATTTGGATGGTCAATTAAGTAATCTATCATTGACTCCTCTCTTAGAACCCCTTTCAGGTTCTCAGATAGAAGCGACTCCTCAACATGGTTCAATATCAATTGTCGTCTCAAGGCTGGGGAATATTCTTGAAGACTAACGGTACTTTCGATAGCTTGTGTCAGAACCCCCTTTAGCTTCTCTGATTCAAGCAAGGCGGAGTTTAAGATAAACGTTCTTGTTGTCAGAATCAGCCTTTTATTTTTATTCCAAGATATTCGTCTTATAATGTTTAGCAAATATGATTCTGAGGCTCTAGCTTTAACTAATTCACTTTCAGTATGGCCTAAAAAATCATCAAAATAGAAGATCTGTTTTGTATCATCGGGTGTTATGAGATTTTCAACTTGGTGTAAAGTATCTGTTATGTAGATCAAGCCGTAGTCATTTGCTATATGCTCATAAAGTAAGAGCTCAGCAAGGGATGTTTTTCCGCTTCCCGGTTCCCCTGTCACTACAACAAATGAATTCTTTTCAATTATAGAACGTGCTTCATTTAGTTGTGGCGTAGCGACATACAATCGAAGCTTTTTTTTAAGATTATTCTCCACAAACTCTCCAGCTTTCCCGGCATGGATATAATTACTCAACTTTTGCAGAACTGCTGTTGATGAAAACCACAGCTTATAGTGATTATTCAAGATGTTTGGGTATTCGTCCAATAAAGCATTTAAATTCTTTTTTCCATATATGTCGTTTTGAGTCCGTATGAAGGGTTCAAAAAGATCGACTATCCCTTCAGTTTGAGCAACTGTTAGGTCTTTTGATGTCGCAAGGATGTATGTACAAGGCTTTAGCCGTTCTACTTTTTCCTTTTCTAGTTTTAGGTGTGAAAAGAATACGCTGTACGGTGTTTCAACAAAGTGCTTAGCTTGAACAATAATCTCATAGGGGTTCCCTTGCGATGCGTGCAGGAGGTCGATGCCTTTATCTTTCCCGGTTTTAAAGCTCTTGAATCGAATGTGGCTGTTCCGGCACCTCTCTTGCGCGTTTAGTAAGTCACCTACTAGGTTTTCGAAGTCGGTACTGTTTAAGGTGGAGAAATCAAAACTAGCCATTGATATAGATTCTTCTGGAAAATTAGCTAAACTTTTAGTACAGCTCCTGATCTCTAGTGCCAGCTAAAAAGGGATTGAAAATAGAGGGATGACATAAGCCGCTACCTTTTCTACCAAATTTAATCATCACTGCACCGGTGCAAAAGCTGCTCAGCTTAAGTGGCTATCGAATTTTGTCTCAATACAATTGAAGAGTACATGTTGGACCTCTTTAAAAGATGAAAAGTTGGACAGCAAACGCAAGAACTCCGTTGTTTCATTTTGAACATAGAAGCTTAACGCTGCTCTCAAATAAGTCAGTGCGTGTGGATCAGAACTTAACATGGTCCCAGAGAAAGTGGTCCCCTTGGCTTCGGTTAGCAAGGCCTTGTACCCATTTCTAAAATCAAGACTTACCCTATACTTTTCATCATTATGGTCATAAGTTCGAAATAAGTCAACATCAATAGAGACATTTCGCGCCACCACTCCTGCTAAAAATTTCGCTGCAGCTCCCGTAGAGGACTGGCTCATGTCGGAGCACGTCTTGGGGTCTATACAGCAGAACTCGTCGTGATGATGCGTGATTGAAACAGCTGAGCATGAACTTAGTGGTAAGTCTTGTTCAATCATTAGCTCTAAGCAAATCGTACCATTCCAATAGTACTTACCCGCCGCGGCGGCGAAAAATAATGGGCCTGATTTCTTTGAGGGGTCATAAGGCTCTAGCACGCTGTCATAGTTGTTCGTTGTAACCAGTATCCGACAAGCGACTGGTTTATATTCGGTCATGACCTCTACCCAGTAAAACTTCTTGTTTTGAACTACAGTTGCAAAGTCAAACTCGAAGGCAATATTGCCATAGCGTGATCCATGTGTCCAAATATTAGGTGATAGCCAGCAAACCAAAATCCTTTCAGTATTAAGCTTGCTCTTGTCATAAATCAATCCAGACCGGACTTTTTTATCTTTTAATATGTTGAAGGCAGTCTCTATGTGCGAGACATGAAGAACCTTTGTCAACCTTTGGAAATCAGGATTTGTCCAATTCTTCGAGGTGCTATAAGTGCCGACCTTAAACTTTTCCCATTCCTTCATATTCGATTGAAATGCTCTAGACAAAAGTACCTCGTCTCTTTCAGATTATTTTGGGCCGGAGCAAACGGTAGTTAACCATATTACTATATCTTTTATAATTCCCTCCTTCCAGACTGGTTTTAGAATAAGCCCGGTAAACAAAAGCAACTTGTGCAAGAAAACAGAAGACAAAAGACACCTTAAGTATGGCATCTCTTTGTGGTTTGAGATTAGATTTGCTCTAAATCGGTTCCTATTTCAGGAATTTTACTAGGGTGTTCAAACCCTAGATTGACCACCCTATTCAGTTCTAAGTTGATGAAATTTGGGACGAGTTTGGGTCTGTGATGAGAGGGTAATCTGTTGAATCCTGAAAAAACCGATCCATCTCTTTTTCTAATTTTAAGCCAAAATGATGAGGGTTTTTCAGATAAGTCAGGTTGAAAGGATTTGAAAATGTCCGCACGGGAAATTCACCTTCGATTGTTTGGTATCTGTTGAAAGAGTCTCAGCAGAGTAAATCAAACAAATTGAGCTTCTACTTCTTCACGGCTACTTGATTAGCAAAGAGTTTGAATTCATCACGGTTCAAGGCTTTCAACTCTATCGTGTAGCCGATATCCTTTTGCCAAAACACCACAAGGGCATATTCAACTTTCGCCGGATTCATGAAGCTGTTTCTCTTTACCTGTTCTGCATCCATCAGAAAAAGCTTCAATTCGCGATTTTCTGCATCTTGTACTATATATTTATGACGGCATGAAAAAGGTGATCATTTTAGGCAAGAACTATAATGCTGAATAGCTATTGCACTAAACCTTTCTATACATTCTCAGCACTAACATTCTGTTCAACCCAAACCTTTACAGTGTGTCTATGCACCTTTAAAGATTTCGCAATATCAATTTGCTTTGCCCCCTCCTCTATTCTCTTTCTAATGTAAACACTGTGTGCGGCAAGCTTCGGATTCCTTTTTTTACTACCTTTTGGCCTTCCTAACACTTTGCCTTCGGCTTTCCTTCTCGCCAGTGCCTCCTTTATCCTTTGCGATATTAAGGTTCGCTCTATTTCAGCAGACAGGCCAAACGCAAAGGCAAGGACCTTTGAATTAATATTGTCACCAAGTTCGTATCCCTCCTTAATTGCTAGGACCTTTACCTGCTGTTCCATGCAAACATTGAGAATTCCCATTATTTGCATAAGATTCCTGCCCATCCTGGAAATTTCCGAAACAATGAGGGTATCATTTGCCTTGAGAGTATTAAGTAATGTGCCGAAGGATCGTTCTTGGAGGTTCTTTTGAGAGCTGATGGTTTCCTCCACCCACTTCGATATTGTGAGGCTCTTTGACTTTGCAAATTTTTCGATCTCGAATCTTTGATTTTCCGTGGTCTGCTTGTCCGTGCTAACCCGAATATATGCGTAAACCATTTTTCCTCTAATGTAGAATTGAAACACCAGTTTTTTACCAACGATAAGTCGTTCATAATAACCGGTGACAGGCTCGAGTATTTAGCAGCCTTCCTTAACTCGAAAATATTCAAGTTTACATTCATTGATTTCTTCCCTGAACTGCTCGGTGAATCACGGGAGTTAAGAAAAGTATTCTTTGAAAATGTTTCAGTACGACTTCCCGAAGACGATAGCTGGTATGCCAAACACGTGAACTTAATTGTTGAACGAAAGAAGAGGAAAATAGACACTAGCGCACTTGAACATGAAATCGACGAAAAGCTTTTTGACCTTTATGAAGTAACGGAATCAGAAGTCGCATTAATAGACGCTAAACTAGGTGTATTGAGGGGTTCTGAAAAATTTATGAGTCCGATTTCTTCAGTTGAAAGAGAATAGATTTCCGCTAATAAGTTTTCAATCTCAAGTTCCAAATGTATGCTGGACCTTTGTTCGTTCTTTAATTCCCTAACACTATCAACCAGTCCCTCAAACCTTATATTCATTTCATCATCTATAGGCTTGACCGTGACGTTTTCAAAAAACACCTTGCTTAATTCTCTAGTATCCCCTAATAGTTCTGGAAAGTATTCTTTAAAGCTGAACTTAAATAATCTTGAATTAAAAAATGCTGTAAGATACCCAAGATGGCTGCCTGTGATTATGAAGCATTTTTGGTTGGTAAAAAACTGGTGTTTATCATAGACGAAAGGCATGTACTTCGTCATGTTTGGATAAATGATTTTTGGCTTATAGAATTCCTGCAGGTATGCGCAGTTTCGCAGGTTAGTCCAGTGATCACCCTTGTCTTGCCGTTTTTTTAAGATGGGTTCAAATTTCTCTAGCCATTTATAAACTGCGGGATAGTCACGCTCCACATCCACACGATCTATATTGGCACTCTTTACCCCATTATGTGTATTGATAAGCCATTTTCCTGCCCATGATGGCGTAAAAGCCTTTATGTCTTCGCCGCGAAGGATAGGTTTGATGATTTCTGCACTTTTGGGATCATCTTGAACTATCCGGTCCCTTGTTTCCGTATCGATAATAAATGCCTCATTAAATCCCGTCTTAAGGCCATAATTTATTTTGATGTTCCACTCTTTAATAGGCTGTCCTTGGGCAACTATCTTTTGTATTAACGTGTACTCATTCTTATCGTACGCTATCCAACTATTAGAGCCGGGATTCTCTATGACTATAGAAGCAAAATCCACGTAATCCTCTAGCAATATAGTTGGATCATAGTCTTGCTTGATCCTGCACATCTTGATTGGTCCAGCAGAACTAATCTTCTTTAACTGCAAAATGTTAGTATAGGTGGTCGCGATGTCAAACATCTGGGCCATACCAAAATCAACCACCAGTTGTGTATCGCATTTCGAGCCCAGAAATTCCCTGGTAACGCTTCCATAGTTGGTGCGCATCCACTTGTTGCTTGTAATGTAGCAAAGGTGACCTCCCTCTTTTAAAATATCGACTCCCTTTTCATAGAACAGTTGGTATAGATCCCCTGTCCTGGTGTATGTTGAATACTTTTGATTTTCGAGCGCCAGTTTATCCGGCTCCGCCAGTTTCTGGATCTGCACATACGGTGGGTTCCCAATGATGATGTCAAAGCCTACGAAAGCTCCTTTTTCGTCAAGTACTTCAGGAAAGTCAAACCTCCATTCAAAAGAATTTTTATACATCACCCCCTTCTCCGCCTGCACTAACTCACTTTCTCTTTGTTCTAATGCTTGCTCGAGTTTAATAAGCTGTTTTTTCTGCTCCTTATCAGAGAGTTTTTTCCCAAAGAGGTTAAAGTTGTTCTTAGCCAGTTCCAGTTGGCCCCTTAGTTCGGCTATCTTTTTTCGCCTCGGGTCCTTTTTGTAGATCGTTGTGGTGTATTCCTTCTTTAGGTCGTTTATGAGGGCAAGAAGTTCTTCCTTTTCCCGTCTGCTTTTACTATGTCGGTAGTTGGTTACCAGTTCCTGGTACGAGTCAAGATTAAATTTCTGTGAGCTAAACGTTTCACTTAGGTCAGAATTAAGTGGGAAACGGGAAACTAATGAGTTTCCGACCTTGATATTGATATCAATGTTGGGTAGGGTTTCAAGTGTCCAGGCTTCGTAATGTTCATCTTTCCGGTAGTAAGCATGTTTTAGCAACTCTATCCACAGCCTTAGTCGGCAAATCTTGACAGAATTTATATTAATATCTACGCCGAAAAGGCAGTTCTCGATTACTTTCTGTTTCTGTTGGAAGAACGACTTTTGCAGCCGATGCACTTCTTTATTGAGAGGTTTTCCGTCCCTTGCCACCTGGTATGTCACCTGATCACCTTGTTCGTCGGTCACAACAAGTTCATCATTTATGATGTTCACTTCATAATTCCCGAAATGCACACCCTTATCGTCAGCGAAGACTCGCAATTCAGATTTAATAGCAATTAGCTCATTCAATGCGGAAACGAGAAAGTGACCACTTCCAACAGCAGGATCACAAACATGCAAGCTGTTGATCACGTTATTGAACTCAAGGATGTCTTTTGTACTCCGTCGGTCTGCTAGGTGGTTCTTTACATCATCTATAGAATCAACAGTCCATCCATAAGTATCTCGAAATTTTTGAATAACCGCAGGCCGAATGGATTGCCTGCACATATAGGTAGTTATGAAACCTGGAGTATAGATTGACCCATCTTTATAACCATTTATCTTTTCAAATACCTTTCCAAGCACTGAGGCATTAATCAGAGGCTTGTTGTCTTCCTGTATGTCTTCAGCAGTGCTATCCGATCCAAAATCGTATGCATCGAGGAAGCGGAAAAGGTATTGAAGGGTAGGTAAACTTGAGGCTTTCTCTCTAATTCGAGTATTTGGCAACAAAGGCAAGGTAGCACGGGGACTAAGATTCGAAACCTTCATGGTTTCGTACTCCAGTTCAGAGATGTCAAACAGCGAGCTGTTAAGATAGGGGATGTGTGTGTACTTCCCTGCCACTTCAGCGTCGCGGTTCTCCGGGCTTACTGCAAGTACCTTGTGAAACAGATCGTAAAGTTCATCAAAGTCCGGGATAAAGGTTATGTTTAAAAACTTGTAAAGCTGGTCGCCCTGGTGATAATTTACTAATTGCCCCTCCAGGAGCTTCAGGAACAGGATCCTGTTAATCCAAGTAAGGGAGAGTTCCAGTGCTATATTGTAAAATTGCTCCTCCCTGGATGTTCCGTAACTGGCACGGTTGCCAACCCTTGCGAGAGGGTCCTCAGTTTGTAAAATGGAAAGCGCATTCTCCAATATAGAACCTGGATCACGTTTCCCTTCTTGCTTGCGTTCTATGACGATCTTACTTCCCTCCTTCTTTTCCTCAAGACCTATAATATGCAATAGTTCTTTGTAGAACTGGCTATTAAGGGTGTTATTATCACTTGTGGATGTCTTAAGTAAAAACTGAGAAGAAAGTACCTTATAGAGGTAAACAAGCTTACGATCATCGCTTTGGTCTGAGTTGAGGAGTTCCTTCTTATAGTCTCTGATGTCAAAATACACACACTGAATCTCATCGTCTATCTGGTCAATGTAAGGCTTTACAATGCTGTTATAGAACATCGAAGTATCGGCTGCAGCCTTTTCCTTATTCTCCCATTCATGATACTGCTTTAGAAAGTTCTTATTCCTGACGAATAAATTTTCGAAATATTTAGTTTCAATAATATACCATTCATGTACATTAGTGATAACGCAGTATTTGATATCAATGTTTTCAACTATGGCAGTCCGCTCCCGAAGGTAGTAGAGGACCAGTTCATGTAAAGCCTTTACGTTCGGCTTGTCTGCACTGATCATTTCCGCGGTATTCTTAGGACGCTTAGCCTCAATTATAACCCCAACCTTGTCTTTATGTGATCTGCCTAGATGTATTACAAGGTCGGTTCTACCCCGTGTGTTTACTTCATTACTATTCTTGTAATAAGTCTCACGCAGGAAATCCCTAATATAGTTTTTTTGGTTCTCCTCGCTTTCATCCACATTCACCTTTTCCAGTAGCACCTTCAATTGTTGCTTGAAAGTATCAATGTCACTTCGCAGCGGGCGAACCTTTAGGAGTTCTCGTGTAGCCTTTTTAGGGGTTATTAGTTTCAGCCTCATGAGGAAATTTGTGTGTGGCAGGACTAAAGTAAAAAATAAGAGCGTAAAAGACCTTCCGGCTAAAAGTCTTTTCTTGTTTCTCGTCATTGCAAATCGTAATAATTAGGCTTCAGGTTTGAAACCTGACGCGGTCAGTTTCTTCGTTTCCACGTCCTCATTGGCCTATCCCTGTGGAAAAAACCTTGAATTTCCCACAGAGCTAAATCCCCATGTCTTATCAACATCCTTTCCACTGAATTTGTGCCTCGCCTTACCGATTTTGGTCTCATGAAACTAAACACCAGCCAGTGGGATTATCTTACCCAATTTGCCAGATCGCTTCTGATTCGTTCCGGCGAGATCAGGTTTAACTACACTGACCCGTCAGATCTAATCTCCGCAGCCTTTCTCAACTTAAAAGATCAGGAGATCACGATCAATCGTTTGCAAAAGGAAATTCAAAAGGAGTTCTACAAACAGCGAAATGCACGGACAATCGACAAGCGATACTTCATTGATACCTCTGCAAACGATCATAAAGCCTGCCCAAAGTGCCGTATCACCTTCGCTGCAATGGAATTTAAGCCGAGGATCAATAAACACGGCATTCTGGTCTATAACGGCTATTGTCCCGGCTGCACTGCCGACTATCAGCGTTATTGGCGGCGGACGGAGAAAGGCAGGGAATGTATGAGAAGGATTGGCCGCCGTTACCGAGCCGAATTGAACTATAATTATTTGCTCACCTTGCTCGTTGCATCTGCCAAAGGTGCAAAAGATCGCAGTTTCTTTAGGCGACGACCCTACCTCCTCATAGAAAGAAAGTTGAATGTAAATGACTTTCGGATGGGTATAGAGGTCGGCTGCAAGATGAAAGCCATGCCACGCAAAAAATGATCAATCTGTCCATGCATGTTTTCCTTACAAAAATTAGGCAAAAAACAGGGGAGATTGGCAACGTCACTACAATTCTGTAAAGCCTTTGAGGAGCGACCTGGACGATGAAGGTAGAGGCTGCCAGCAAACATTGGGGCTGGTAGAGCTTCATTCTACTACTACTCAACCCCAGGAGTAAAATTATAGGGTGGATCGGCGTCATTCTTCCTATTAGAGCGGTTCAAAAACAAGCCCAGATTTCATTATCGTTTTTTGCTGAATCATACGAAAGCGTAAGCCGTCACATCTGGAAGTAAATAATAGCAGTCATTTCATGCTTCGCAATCTGCACAATTATTCTGGCAAGGCCTCTTTCGGTTGCTATTCTTAGCACGTAAAAACCAGCAGAGATACCATGACTCTTAAATGCCTGCACTGACTCATTCACTTTCGCGTTCGGTTTAAGACCTTCCACCGTTATTACCTCTTTAAATGGATTAGGATATACAGCGGCCTGGAGGTTCGGACAAAAAATTCATCAATAGAAAAAGACCGGCTTCACAGCCAGCCTTTCCTGCTTTCTGACGGAAGCAACTAGTTCATAGAATGTAGTGCTATACGGTTGCCCTCACTGTCTACGAAATGGGCCATAAAGCCGTTCTCACCAATTGATGTTTTGGGCATCATGATCTTTCCGCCCGCCTGCTCTACCCTACTGAGTGCCACACTAAGGTCCGCACCTCCGTTAAGGTACACGACAGCTCCTTTGCCGGAGGGTTCATATCCCTCACCGAAAACAATGGCACCACCCACCGACTCCGGTGCAGAATGAGGGAAGAAGCCCATCTTCATACCTGCCTTCTCACCCATCGGCACTTCTACTTGATGGATCTCCCCATCTAACACCTTACTGTAGAATTCGCATGCTCTTTCAAAATTTGCTGCTGGTATCTCAAACCAGTTAATAACGTTTGCCATAATTGTTTTAGTTTTTATGATTAGTGATCCTTTTCTACAAATTTAGTTACCAGGCTAATCCAGGTATCGGTATATTTTTAAAAAACGTAGGTTTCTGAGGAATGACAAATTGATTGAGATTCCATAGAATAAGATAACTTGTCAGAATTGATAGTACTAAAACGTAAAAAAGAATGACAAAGAAAGGTAGCCTGTTTTTCCTGATCAAGTCTCTTACAGGCTCTGAAAGAAGGTATTTCAGGATGCAGTCGGAGCGCAGCAAGGCAGACACCCGGTACTTGCGGCTCTTTGACTTCATGGAAAGCCAGGCTGAAGCTGATGACGACGCAGTTAAAGAACATTTCAAGGGCGAACAGTTTGTGAACCAGCTTCACGTCACCAAAATATATTTAACAGATCTCATCCTCAGATCACTCAGGAATTATCATGCAAACAGCTCTGTGAACAGCAAGCTGCTGGATATTCTGAGGGATGTGGAAATACTGTTTGGTAAAGAACTATACGACCAGTGCCATTACAAGCTAAAGACCGCCGAAAAGCTGGCATGTACTTTCGAAAAAGAAGGGCTCCTGCTTGAGGTGCTTGCCTGGAAAAGGAAACTGTTGCTCGCTCAATCTAAAGCGGAAACAAAAGAGGTAGCGGCCATTTCTGAACAGGAAAAGGCCAGCCTGGAAAAGCTCACCAACCTCAATAGCTACTGGGATCATACATTCGATGTGTTCACAAACTCAGGAGACAGGGACTTCCCTAAAAAGCTCAAATCTAAGAATGCTGCAACGCTACAGGCAAAGAC
>Ga0196971_1001103_pt1 | contig 13641 bp, 15 predicted proteins | sample S1v_1013CmetaG_FD_148660 | JGI IMG/M metagenome (GOLD analysis project Ga0196971, IMG submission 148660) | Soil microbial communities from Anza Borrego desert, Southern California, United States - S1+v_10-13C | ecosystem: Environmental > Terrestrial > Soil > Desert | place: USA: California... | reverse complement strand
TGCAAATCCGAGAGTCTGGTTCATGGTATGTCGCGGTAATTTAATTGTCCTGAAGTTTAAACGGGATCGGAACCTCATACCACTCGTCCACGGGCTTGCCGTTGACGGTGGCGGGGCTGAAACGCCAGGTTTTGACGGTAGTGCTTGCCGATTTATCGAGTAGCGGATAGCCGCTCGACTTCTTGATTTCAACGGCGCCGGCTGTGCCGTCCGCTTTCACGAGGACGCGCAGCAGTACGGTGCCTTCTTCGTTGTAGTTCTGCGAAAGACGCGGGTAAGGCGGGCGCCGGTTACTCGCTGCATAATTCGCTTCCGATGCGCGCGTCCGGGCAGGTACAGCCGGAGGGGCCTGAGTCGGTGCGACTGCTTCCGGTGCGACGGGGGCAGTGGCCGCCGGAGGTGCATTCGATGGCGCCGGCTTTACGTCGGAAGAAGACACGTCAGGAAGCGGAGTAGTGGCACTTTCCTGCCGCGGATCGGGAGACCGGGGCGGTTTTGGAGCAGCCCGATGGCGGTCGCGAGATCTCGGCCGGCTTTTTTCCTGGACGGCTGGGGCAGCCGAAGGCGGGATTTCCGTCGGTGCCGCCGCGGGAGCAGGCGGTGTCACCGGTACGATCCGAATCACCAGCGGCCTAGGCTCGGCATTTTGCTGCTTGGGCTCCGAGAGCGCCGTCATCGCCACGCCTATCAACGCTGCATGCAGCGAAACTGTCGCTGCAGCGGCCAGCAATGGCGATGAGGGCTTCATGCAATTCGCCGTGTCGGGGCGCGGACGTTTGCAATGAGACCTTGAGGCTTAACGCAGCCCCAGCACGTCGTGCATGTCGTACAAGCCGGTTGCCTTGTCCGCAAGGAAGCGTGCAGCGCGTAGGCTGCCGAGCGCATAACTGACGCGGCTCGACGACTTGTGCGTGATCTCGATGCGTTCCCCGATGCCGGCAAACAGCACAGTGTGGTCGCCAACGATGTCTCCACCACGAATCGTGGCGAAACCGATGGAGGAGGGGTCCCGTTCGCCGGTCACGCCTTCGCGCGCATAGACGGCAACATCCTTCAGATCGCGCCCAAGGGCGCCAGCGACGACTTCGCCCATCTTGAGTGCGGTGCCGGACGGAGCATCGACCTTGTGGCGGTGGTGTGCTTCGATGATCTCGATGTCATAGCCGTGCGAAAAGTTCTTCGCCGCCATTTCCAGCAGCTTCATCGTGACGTTCACGCCGACGCTCATGTTGGGGGCAAAAACGATGGCGGTTTTCTGGGCTGCCGCCGCAATCGCTGCCTTCCCTGCATCGTCGAACCCGGTGGTGCCGATAATGACCTTGATGCCATGCGAAGCACAGTATTCGAGGTGCTTCAGTGTGCCTTCGGGGCGGGTGAAGTCGATCAGGAACTGGGCGTTCGCCAAACCCTTGGCGAGGTCGGACTCGATCAGGACGCCGGCAGGTTTGCCAAGAAAGGCGGCCGCGTCGGTGCCAATGCTTGGCGCTGCAGCGACATCAAGCGCGCCAGCCAGCGTCGTGTCTTCGGCATTCTGGATGGATTCGATCAGCATGCGGCCCATGCGGCCGGATGCGCCGGCTACGGCGATTTTCAGTTGCGTCATTGCTCGTACTTATTTGTTGGATTGCGCCGGTGCGGAGCCGGCAATCAATGCGAGATATTCCTGTTCGGTCGGCAGGATGCCGCCATCGATGCTGACCAGCCGGTTGTCCTTGAAGAAGACGGTAACGCGGCTGGAAATGATTTCGCCGTTGCCCTTTTTCAGGCGGAACGCGTAATCCCAACGGTTTGCATGGAAGATATCCGTCAGTAGAGGCGTTCCCAGCACGAATCGGACTTGCTCAGGTGTGACACCGTCTTTGGTGCGCATGCCTTCCTTTAGCTGGTTGACCATTTCGCGGGAAATGAAATTGCCCTGTTGAACATCGATGCGATAAGGCGTCAGGAACCCGAACAGGCGCCGTGCCCGGCTCGGCCCGGTGGTTGCGACGCCACTTTCGGCGACCGCAGGTTTTGCTTCGGTGGCTGTCGGTTCGGCAGCCTTTGCAGCGCTGGCGGCAGGCGCAGACGGCTCATCGATCAATGGATTCTTGGATGCGCACCCAGCCAGGCAGGCGGCGACCAGGCAAATGGCACCGGCCAAAGGGCGGGCGGAGTGCGGCAACGGCTTTCGCATAGAGGATTTCAATTCGTTGAGCAAGTTGGCCAAAACGCTATATGATAAAGCAGATACAGCTAATCCGATCAACAACATGCCTACTAATCCTTCCGAGCTGAAAGCCAGCGGTCTGAAAGCGACTCTGCCGCGGCTCAAGATCCTCGAAATTTTCCAGAACAGTGCCGTTCGCCACCTCAGTGCGGAAGACGTGTACAAGATCCTGCTTACCGAAAACATGGATGTCGGTTTGGCAACGGTTTACCGTGTGCTGACCCAGTTCGAGCAAGCAGGGCTCCTGCACCGGAATCACTTTGAAACAGGCAAGGCGGTATTCGAACTGAACGCAGGCTCACACCACGATCATCTTGTTTGCCTGGATTGCGGCCGCGTGGAAGAGTTCTTTGATGAAGAGATCGAAAAGCGCCAGCAGCGAGTCGCGAAGGAGCGAGGTTTCGATATCTCCGAGCATGCGCTCGCGCTCTATGGGCACTGCAACAAGACGGATTGCCCGCACCGCCCACGCTAAACACTTTTCCCCATTGCGCGTTTCGCCGCCCGCACTGCAAAGTAATTTGCGCCTGTCGTGCGAAACATGACTGCACATGCAGTAACTCTTGGACGAAGCGCAATACGGAACGTAATAATGAAGTCCGACACCAGAAGCTTCCCACGCAAGATATTGCGGGCGCCAGCCAAAGTAACATTGCCAGGGCGCCCCCCTTACCGCGCCAAGACAATCGATATCTCATTGGGCGGTATTTCCCTCATCGTTGCCGATCAGTTTCCGATTGGACAGATCTGTACCGTCACTTTCGAGGCGCCCGTTAATGACAATATTGCGCGTGTGACCGCGACAACAAGGGTTATCTATAGCATTCTCAAGGGGACGGAAGGATTCCGGACCGGCCTGCAGATCATCGAAATCGATTCAGCCAACAACAAGAGGCTCGCTGAATTGATGATTTGACCTGGTGCGCGGTAATAACCCAGAAATCTTGTGTCAGAGCGATCAGGAGTGGCTCAGCGCATTTGACAACAGCTTTGCCGTGATGTCGACGATGGGGATGACGCGCTCGTAGGCCATGCGCGTCGGCCCGATTACGCCAAGTGTGCCAACGATTTTGCCATTGACCTCATAAGGGGCCGTCACCACGCTCATCGCATCTACCGGTACCAGTTGCGATTCGCCACCGATAAAAATCTGCACGCCGCTCGCCTTGCTCGATACATCGAGCAATTGCATCAGGCTTGTTTTTTGTTCAAACAGATCGAACAGCTTGCGCAATGAGGTCATGTTGGACGCAAGGTCGGTGACGCTTAACAGATTGCGCTCACCCGAAATGACGACATCATCGGCCGCCTCCGCCATTGCGTCGCTGCCGGCTTCGACAGCTGCCTGCATCAAGCGCGTCATGTCGTCCCGCAATTGGCGTAGCTCGCCTTGGAGCCGAGTGCGCACGTCATCGAAACTGCAGCCTGCGTAATGCTGGTTGATGTAGTTAGCTGCCTGTACCAGTTGTGCGGGCGTGTAATCCACGTCGGTCAGCAGCAGGCGGTTCTGCACATCCCCGTTCGGCGCGACAATCACCAGCAGAATCCGCCTTTCGGAAAGGCGCAGGAATTCGATTTGCTGGAATATCGATTCATGCTTGGGAGTCATTACCACCCCCGCAAATTGCGACAGCGACGACAGAACCTGCGCAGCGTTAGCAATGATCTTGTGGGGGGAATTGGTCTGCAGGCGTGGTTGCAGTTTTGATTCGACGGTGGTTTCGTCAATCGGCTGCACCGTCAGCAATGTATCGACGAACACCCGGTAGCCGCGTGGCGTAGGTATGCGACCGGCAGATGTGTGGGGGCTGGCGACAAACCCCATCTCCTCTAGGTCGGCCATGATGTTGCGGATGGTCGCCGGCGAGAGATCCAGGCCGGATATTTTCGACAATGCGCGCGAGCCCACCGGCTGGCCGTCGGCGATGTACCTTTCTACGAGAGCCTTGAGAAGGGTTTGTGCACGAATATCGAGTTGCATAGGGTTATTTTATTCGAGCCGCCATTTGAGATGTTAGATTCTGTTGCCAAGTCGAGTCAGATCAAACTCGGAATTTGTGTCCCAGCCTTCCTGCGCTGCAAGCCAATGCTCCAGCTCAAAAAGCGTTGTGCAGATGGCATGGGGGCGTATGTTGTCTGGCAAGGGCCGCGCTGGTCCGAGTTCGGGGCGGTTTATCCAGACGGCCTGAAGGCCCGCATTTTGCGCGCCTTGCACATCAAGCAAGGGATCGTCGCCAACATAGACCGCTTCATGCGGCGCCACATCAAGTGCTTCGCACGCAGCATGAAAAATCGCCGCATCTGGTTTTGCGCGCCCAAATCGATGGGCCGCGACAGAAGCGCTGAAGAAATGGGCAATACCGATGACATGCAAGTCTGCGACGCCGTTCGATATCGATCCCAGTACGACGCGGTCGCGCAGACTGGTGAGCGTGGGAAGTACATCATCGAATGGCGTGACTTCGTTGCGCGCCCTTGAAAACACGTCGACTGCCTTTTCTGCCATCGCTACATCCCCACCGTTTTCGCGGAAAGCCTCAACCAGCACCGCGTGCCGCAAAGCTTTCAGATCCAGTTGGTACACTGGATCTGTTGCCATCAATTCTTGCCGGCGCTGGCGCATGCCTTCGATTGTGACCTGACAGGCAACTGCCGGGGCGTGGTGTTTCAACCATTCATACAACACATTTTCTGCGCGCTCGATTACGGGCACGATCGGCCAGAGCGTATCATCCAGGTCGAACAAAACGGCTTTGATAACTGACATATGAGCCCTGAATCAACGATTTTCAACAGCAGTGCGCTGTAATAGACGCCTGAATTATGGTCTAATCTGCAGCATGTTGCCCTCCCAGCCACTTGCCAAGCCAACCACCTTCAAGACTGTCGCCATTGTCGGCAAGTACATGGCCGCCGGTATCGAACAATCCCTGTCCGACATTGTCAGCTTTCTCGACAAGTCCGGGCATACCGTGGTGCTTGAGAAGGAGACTGCGCAGAACCTTTCGCTCCCTCATGTGCCAACCATGACCCCGGCCGAAATCGGGAAGCACGCCGACGTTGCCATTGTTGTCGGCGGCGACGGTACGATGCTCGGTATCGCACGCCAGCTTGCGCCTTTCAATGTGCCCTTGATCGGGATCAATCAAGGCCGCCTCGGCTTCATGACTGACATTTCGCAGGACGGCATGATTCCCGTGCTGGCCGACATGTTGAGCGGCAAACTGGAAGCCGAACAACGGACGTTGCTCGAAGGTTCCGTGATCCGTAGCGAGGAAACGATTTTTCATGCGCTGGCGTTCAACGATGTCGTTGTGGCGCGCGGTGCGACAACCGGCATGGCGGAACTGAAGGTCGAGGTGGACGGACACTTCATGTACAACCAGCGGTCCGATGGTCTGATTGTTTCTACTCCGACAGGTTCCACTGCTTATGCCCTGTCGGCCGGAGGGCCATTGCTGCATCCCAGCCTTTCCGGCGTCGTGCTCGTACCGATTGCGCCGCATGCCTTATCCAACCGGCCTATCGTCGTGCCCGATGCGAGCACAATCGTGATCGAGATCATGGGTGGACGCGACATCAGCGTCAATTTTGACATGCAGTCGCTTGCCAGCCTGCAGCATCATGACCGTATTGTCGTCAAGCGTTCAGCCCATACTATTACCTTCCTGCACCCGCAAGGGTGGAGTTATTACGATACCTTGCGCGAAAAGCTTCACTGGCACGAATACCCATCGGTGGTCGGGCAGTTAAAATAACCAGCTTGTCTTCGCTACAAGAAACAATCATTGCACCATGCTGCGTACACTCTCCATTCGCGATTTTGTGATCGTTGACTCGATCGAGCTCGAGTTTTCACCCGGTTTTACTGTATTTACCGGTGAAACAGGAGCGGGCAAGTCGATCCTGATCGATGCTCTCGCGCTTGCGCTTGGCGGCAGGGGCGACGCAAGTGCGGTTCGTGAGAGTGCGGCAAAAACCGATATCACCGCCGAGTTTTCGACGGGAGGTAGGATCGACACCTGGCTGGCCGATCATGAATTCGGAAGCGATGACGGTGCCGTCATGTTGCGCCGCGTAATCGACAACGCCGGGCGTTCCAAGGCTTTCATTAACGGGATTGCCGCAACAGCAGCGCAACTGCGCGAGCTGGGGGAAATGCTCGTCGATATCCACGGCCAGCATGCCCACCAGTCGCTACTGAAAACCGATGCGCAACGCGTATTGCTCGACACGCAAGCTGGCCTGCAGGAGGAAGCCAAGACAGTAGCTGCCGCCTACAAAGCGTGGCGCGCGCTTGCGAAGCAGCGCGAAGAGTTCGAGGCAAATGCCCGCAACGTGTTGCTCGAGCGTGAGCGTCTGGAATGGCAGGTCGGTGAGTTGGAGAAGCTCGCGGTAAAACCCGGCGAGTGGACCGAAATCAGCAATGAGCACAGCCGCCTGTCACATGCTGCAAGCCTGATCGAGGGAGCACAGGAGGCGCTGAGTGCCATCTCCGAATCCGACAGCAATCCAATACTGTCTCAGTTGTCGGCGCTTACGCAGAAGCTGGGCAAACTGGCTGATATCGATGCTGCATTGAAGCCGGTGGTGGATGCGCTGGAGCCTGCACGTATCCAATTGCAGGAAGCGGTTTACTCGCTGAACGATTATCTGAGCCGTGTCGAACTCGACCCGGAGCGCTTGCGCGAAGTCGAATCGCGACTTGATGCGATCCATTCCACCGCGCGCAAATTCCGTGTCGCACCGGAAGATTTGCCGGAGGAGTATGCCTCGCTGTCGGCGCAGTTGAAGCAGCTTGCCGATGCAACCGACCTCGATGCAATGCGTGAGCAGGAAGAAAAACTGAAGGCAACGTACATGGCGGCCGCGCAGAAACTGTCGAAGGCACGTGCCCGCGCGGCGAAGGCGTTGAGCGACGCAGTCACCTCGGCAATGCAGGACCTGAGCATGTCAGGCGGTCGTTTTGAGGTCGCACTCAATCCCTGCGAACCAGCAAGCTATGGTGTCGAACAGGTAGAGTTCATGGTCGCGGGACATGCAGGCACGAGCTTGCGCCCGCTTGCGAAGGTGGCGTCCGGTGGTGAGCTGGCCCGTATTTCCCTCGCCATTTCCGTGATTGCATCCAGTTCGACTGCAACGCCGACATTGATCTTCGACGAAGTCGACAGCGGCATCGGTGGTGGTGTGGCCGAAGTGGTCGGGCGCTTGCTGAAGCGCCTTGGTCATGACCGGCAGGTCCTGTGCGTGACTCATCTCCCGCAGGTGGCCAGCCAGGCCAATCAGCACTTCCAGGTCAGCAAGCGCAATGCCGATGGCAGAACGCTGTCGCAGATCGATGCGCTGGAAGCCAAAGACCGGATTGAAGAAATCGCACGCATGCTTGGCGGTCTCGAAATTACAGCGACCACACGCAAGCATGCGCGAGAACTCCTCGCTTCCTGAGCCGATGGACGCTGCCTGAAAACTGAAATTACGTAGTAGTAAAGAACAGACCTTATACGATGCGTCCCAACAAGGAACCCCCCTATACCCACGGCACGGCTGCGCGTACGGCAGTGGTGCTGGTCAATCTCGGCACACCGGATGCGCCGACGGCGCCGGCATTGCGTCGTTATCTGAAGCAATTCCTGTCCGACCCACGCGTGGTGGAAATCCCGAAGGCCGCCTGGTCGATCATCCTGAACGCGTTCATCCTGCCTTTCCGCTCCGGTAAATCGGCGGAAAAATATGCGTCAATTTGGACTCAGGAAGGGTCGCCTCTGAGGGTCCATACGGAGAAGCAGGCCCTGCTGCTCCGCGGTTACCTGGGGGAGCGCGGCCATGATGTCGAGGTTGCCTATGCAATGCGTTACGGAAATCCTTCGCTGCCAAGCGTGCTTGACAAGCTCAAGGCCGACGGCTGTGATCGCATCCTGGTTCTTCCTGCGTACCCGCAGTATTCCGGCACCACGACTGCATCCATCTTTGATGCGGTTTTTGCGCATTACGCCAAGGTGCGCAACGTGCCGGAACTGCGTCTGGTGAAGCATTATCATGACCATGAGGCCTATATCCGGGCGCTGAAGGAATCGCTGCTCTCCTATTGGGAGATGCACGGCCGCCCCGACAAGCTGGTAATGAGTTTCCATGGCGTGCCGAAGAGAACCTTGTTACTGGGCGACCCGTATCACTGCGAATGCCACAAAACGGCACGGCATCTTGCGGCCCAACTGCAGCTTGCACCGGAACAGTACATCGTCACGTTCCAGTCACGCTTTGGCCGCGCCGAGTGGCTGCAGCCCTATACGGCACCGACCTTGGAAAAGCTCGGCAAGGAAGGCACGCGCCGCGTGGATGTTATTTGTCCCGGCTTTACGAGCGATTGCCTGGAAACGCTTGAGGAAATCGCAATGGAAGCCAAGCGTGACTTCCTGACGGCCGGGGGCAAGGAATTCCACTACATCCCTTGCCTGAATGAGTCCCCGGCTTGGATCACGGCGCTTGCCGAAATCGCCGAGCAGCACATGATTGGCTGGCCAACCGTACTGACGACCCAAATGCGGGAGCAAATCAGGACAGAGGCGGAGATTTCGCGCACACAAGCGCAACTACTGGGCGCGAACAAATAAAATCGCGCGCCTTACGGCAGTGGAATCAGGTTGACCTGGCATATCCAGGCGGTGGCGAGCAAAGAATAGGCAACAATAGCTGCCGAAATCAGGGGCAGTTTCATGATGGTTTCTCCATGCAACCGAAGAAGACAGTTGCAACGTAGTTAATACCATCGTAATACGCTTGCCGGAAAACTGAAGCCCGTTGGGGCGTAAAGAGTGTAACAAGACTTTACGCCTTCCGACTGACGTTGGAATGCGCTCGGTCGGGAGCCGGGAAAACACCGTTCAATAAAGATAATGATTCCCCTTGAAAAAGTGAGGATAACCCTCACTTACAAGGGTAGTTAGAACTAAGTCTTTGATTATTGGAGAGTTTTTGCGATGCAAGACCAAGAGAAAATGCAAGAGCAGATAGAGCAGGCTCCTCAGGCGCAGGCTCAGGCAGCTCCAGAAAGCCCCCAAGCGCAACAGGCCGCTCCATCCCTTGAAGAAAGGCTGGCTGCAGCGGAAGCCAAGGCTGCGGAAATGCAAGACGCTTTTCTCCGCGCTAAAGCGGATACGGAAAACATCCGCCGACGCGCACAAGAAGATATCGCCAAGGCACATAAGTTTGCGATCGAAAATTTCGCAGAAGCCTTGGTGCCGGTAAAGGATAGCTTGGAAATGGCGTTGAAGCTGGATACGCCGTCGGTTGATGCATTGAAAGAAGGTGTCGAGATGACACTCAAGCAACTGAATGCTGCTTTCGACCGGAACCGTCTAGCTGAAGTTAATCCCGCTCCCGGTGAAAAGCTTGACCCGATGAAGCACCAAGCCATTTCCATGGTACCTGCCGAACAGGATGCCAATACCGTCGTAACGGTGTTGCAGAAGGGTTACATGATTGCTGACCGTTTGCTGCGGCCGGCTTTGGTCACGGTTGCACAGTAAAACAGGAAAAAGCGTACGAAATCGCTGCAAAAGTGCTTGAAACCGGCGCTTTGTTCCACATATTCAACACATCAGAAATCCAGTTTTTAAGAGGAACATAATTATGGGTAAGATCATTGGCATTGACTTGGGTACCACCAATTCCTGCGTAGCGATTATGGAAGGTGGTCAACCGAAGGTCATCGAAAACTCGGAAGGCTCCCGTACGACACCTTCCGTGGTTGCATACCAGGAAGATGGCGAGATTCTGGTCGGTGCGCCGGCCAAGCGCCAAGCTGTCACCAACCCGAAAAATACGTTGTATGCAGTCAAGCGTCTGATCGGTCGCAAATTCGCCGAAAATGAAGTTCAGAAGGACATCAACCTGATGCCCTATCAGATCGTCAAGGCCGAAAATGGCGACGCTTGGGTACAAGTGCGCGACAAGAAGCTGGCGGCGCAACAGGTTTCCGCTGAAGTCCTGCGCAAGATGAAGAAGACCGCCGAGGATTATCTCGGCGAAGAGGTGACCGAAGCCGTCATTACGGTGCCTGCTTACTTCAACGACGCACAGCGCCAGGCAACCAAAGATGCGGGCCGTATCGCCGGCCTGGATGTGAAGCGCATCATCAACGAACCGACCGCAGCAGCGCTGGCATTCGGTCTCGACAAGAGCGGCAAGGGCGACCGCAAGATTGCTGTGTATGACCTCGGCGGCGGTACCTTCGACATTTCGATCATCGAGATCGCTGACGTCGAAGGCGAAATGCAGTTCGAAGTGCTGTCCACCAACGGTGATACTTTCCTAGGCGGTGAAGACTTCGACCAGCGCGTGATCGACTACATCATCGACGAATTCAAGAAGATCAACGGTCTTGACCTGTCGAAGGACGCGATCGCGCTGCAACGCATCAAGGCGTCGGCCGAGCGCGCGAAGATTGAACTGTCGTCTTCCCAGCAAACCGAGATCAACGAGCCATACATCGCGATGGTTAATGGCGCGCCGGTGCACCTCAACATGAAGATCACGCGCGCCAAGCTGGAATCGCTGGTTGAGGAGTTGATTGAACGCACGATTGAGCCGTGCCGTATTGCGATCAAGGATGCAGGAGTGAAGGTCTCCGACATTCAGGACGTGATCCTGGTTGGTGGCATGACCCGTATGCCGAAGGTGCAGGAGAAGGTCAAGGAATTCTTCGGCAAGGAGCCGCGCAAGGACGTCAATCCGGATGAAGCAGTTGCCGTCGGTGCTGCAATCCAGGGTTCCGTGCTGTCGGGCGACCGCAAGGACCTGCTGCTGCTGGACGTGACTCCGCTGTCGCTCGGTATCGAGACGCTCGGTGGCGTGATGACCAAGATGATCCAGAAGAACACCACGATCCCGACCAAGTTCAGCCAGGTGTTCTCGACTGCAGACGACAATCAGCCTGCGGTGACCATCAAGGTCTATCAGGGCGAGCGCGAAATGGCGACCGGCAACAAGTTGCTGGGCGAGTTCAACCTCGAAGGCATTCCGCCGGCACCGCGTGGTATTCCCCAGATCGAGGTGACCTTCGATATCGACGCCAACGGCATCCTGCACGTCGGCGCGAAGGACAAGGCATCCGGCAAGGAAAACAAGATCACCATCAAGGCCAACTCCGGTCTGACGGAGGAGGAAATCCAGAAGATGGTGAAGGACGCCGAGCTGTATGCTGACGAGGACAAGAAGCTGAAAGAACTGGCTGATACGCGCAACCAGGGCGACGCGCTGGTGCACTCGACCAAGAAGGCGTTGACCGAGTACGGCGACAAGCTCGACGGCGGCGAGAAAGAAAAGATCGAAGCAGCAATCAAGGACTTGGAAGAAGCCCTCAAGGGTAACGACAAGGATGCGATCGATGCCAAGGTTGCCGCGTTGTCGACTGCAGCGCAGAAGCTCGGCGAGAAGATGTATGCCGACGCCCAGGCGCAGCAGGCTGGTGCTGCCGGTGCTGCAGGCGCAGCCGGAGCAGGTGCCGGGGCTTCGGAAGCCAAGGCAAACGAGGAAGACGTCGTTGACGCCGACTTCAAGGAAGTCAAAGATAAATAATGTGTCTTCGTCGCGATGCCAGGGATCCTCCTGGCCGCGATGAGCCGCCGAGTCGTAGTGATCGTCATGCGATCCTCGGCTCGGCGTTTTCGCTTGAATAGAAGGTGCCGACAAAATGGCAAAGCGCGATTTTTACGAGATACTGGGTGTTGCAAAAAACGCCTCGGACGACGAGATCAAGAAGGCGTACCGCAAGCTCGCAATGAAATACCATCCGGACCGTAATCCGGATAGCAAGGGAGCGGAAGAGAAGTTCAAGGAAGCGAAAGAAGCCTACGAGATGCTGTCCGATCCCAGCAAGCGCGAGGCTTATGACCGCTACGGGCATGCAGGCGTTGATCCGAACATGGCCGGCGGCGGCTTCGGCGGTGCTGGTGCCGGCTTCGGTGGCTTCTCCGATGCCTTCGGTGATATCTTCGGCGATATCTTTGGCCAAGGCGCACGCGGCGGCCGTGGTGGACCGCAAGTCTATCGCGGCGCGGACTTGCGCTATAACCTCGAGATCACGCTCGAACAGGCTGCAAACGGATTCGATACCACGATTCGTGTTCCCTCCTGGACCGAGTGCGAGACCTGTCATGGCTCCGGTGCAAAACCCGGTACTTCTCCGACCACCTGCACCACCTGCGGTGGCCAGGGGCAGGTCCGCATGCAGCAGGGCTTTTTCAGTATTCAGCAAACCTGTCCGAAGTGCCACGGCACGGGCAAGATCATCCCGACGCCGTGCCCATCATGCAGCGGCGCAGGCCGGATCAAGCGCAACAAGACCCTGGAGGTGAAGATCCCTGCCGGCATCGACGACGGCATGCGTATTCGTTCCTCCGGCAACGGCGAACCGGGCATGAACGGCGGGCCGCCGGGTGACTTGTATGTCGAGATCCGCATCAAGTCGCATCCGGTGTTCCAGCGCGATGGTGACGATCTTCATTGCGAAATTCCTGTTTCCTTTGCGAAAGCGGCATTGGGAGGCGAAGTGGAAGTGCCGACCCTTAGTGGCAAGGCATCCTTTACGCTCCCCGAGGGAACCCAGTCCGGCAAGACATTCCGCTTGCGCGGCAAGGGAATCAAGGGCGTACGTTCAGGCTACGCGGGTGATCTGTTCTGCCACGTCGTGGTCGAAACGCCGGTAAAACTCACGGATCGCCAGAAGGAGTTGCTGCAGGAATTCGATCAATTAATGACTGCGGGTGGTTCCAAGCACAGCCCGCAAAGCAAGTCCTGGAAGGACAAGGTCAAGGAATTCTTCGAATAACCAAGGATTTTTCCCGTCTTCCTGCGCGCAGCAACCTCCTGCTTTTCAAAAGAAAAAAAGCCGCTATTCCTTACCGGAAAGCGGCTTTTTAATTTTTATGATAATTTTCAAGTGTTTAGAGATTGTTCTCTATTCTTTCTTCAGATAATAAACACGGTCGTTCGTTCTATTTGTGGCCGAATAACTACCAGGGAGGCAGCATGAAGATAAGCACTTACATTTCCCGTATGTTCCGTTTTTTGACTGTGATGGCGGCTCTGGTAGCAGCAAGCGCTGTAGGCGCAGCCGAGGTTGCCGGAGTCAAACTGGACGACACAATACGTCTAGCCAACCAGGAATTGAAGCTCAACGGTGCCGGCGTTCGCTACAGGGCGATTTTCAAGGTCTATGCCATGGGCCTGTACCTCACTGAAAAGAAAACCACTGTCCCCGATGTATTGGCGGCACCAGGGGCACGACGGACGGTGATCATTCCGCTCAGGGACATCAGCAACGAAGATTTCGGGCGCGCCTTCATGACCGGCATCCAGAAGAATAGCGATAGGACGGAAAAGGCCAAGCTCATTACGCAGCTGCAGAAGTTTGGCGAGTTGTTCGCTTCGAT
>Ga0196971_1001102_pt1 | contig 13644 bp, 7 predicted proteins | sample S1v_1013CmetaG_FD_148660 | JGI IMG/M metagenome (GOLD analysis project Ga0196971, IMG submission 148660) | Soil microbial communities from Anza Borrego desert, Southern California, United States - S1+v_10-13C | ecosystem: Environmental > Terrestrial > Soil > Desert | place: USA: California... | reverse complement strand
TGCCAGTGCATAACCGTCAGCTGACGCTATTGCTTGACAAGTATTTAGATAAGATGGACAGTTATTACAGATCTTGTTATCATTAGGGGTTATGCCTTCGTATTTGCATGTTGGGAAATTGTACATAAATATCACCTCCTTTCTTAAGAGCATTGAAATAGAGCAGTTTAACGTCTTGCTCAGGACGAAAAAATAGCTGATTAATACTCATAAACATATCAGCGTTAAATCTTATTATTTAGAGGGGTGCACCATGTATCTAGGAAGTAGAATCAATTTTGGTTTCCTGGACCTCTTCAAAAATATATGTGGTTTTTTACTTTATATAGAATTTCCAGTATATGTATTTGGGATCAACTTTTGAAAATGTAATCTAAATAGAAACACTCAGCTGAATCAATCCGGCTGAGTGTTCATTGGTTATAAATCAATTATAGTAACTCTTTATTCTTTAGTTCTTTTTCAAGCATTAGCTTAACCCTTCTTGCCAATTGTGCATATGAAGCGGCAGCCCTAAGTCTATTTATTCTTCCTTTGCTATGTAAGGTGATAGCCTTTCTGCTACTTCTTCTCTGGTTGAACTTGGGGCTATATCATTACAGTTCCAAAGTTTACCTATAAGCTTAAGAGCTTCTTGAGGTGTATCGATGTGTTCCCACCAATCCTGTTGATTCTCTTTTCTTAATGAATTTCCTTCAAAGACATAATTAAATTCCTCTTTAGCATTTATCAACATCTATGTCTTTTACTTTCTAAATATCCAGAAATTGTTTGTAGTTAATGTTTAAAGTTTCAGCTACTAAGCTGGCAGCTGCATATGGTACAGCGTTACAATCAGTCATTTCATCAAATGGGGTAAAGACCTCATAATGACCGATACCTTTGTTCTCATGCTGGGATAGTACAAATAGTTGCTTTTTTGAGTTAACGCAATCGAAAATTTCAATCCAAATCTGGGTCATCCCGTCATCTGAGACTTTTTCAGCCAGCCACTTACCAACAAATGCAATCTTGCGCATCACTCCATCCTTATCAATGTAACTTGCTGATATTTTCTTTAGCCCATCTGTTATGACTGAGCTTAGTGCCTCGCCTCTTTCACCTTCCTTTCTAATAAGAAGCTGATTAGAGGTAGTATATATATGTAAATTTTTGCTTTTATAAACTTATTTGAGAACGAATGACTAAATCTCAATTTCCAAAAAACAGGATTTCATGTCCCGGTATAGAATACTTCAAGTGCAATTATTAAATCGTAGAAATGTGACGATAATGAGACGAAATAATTTAAATGGATGATGGGCATAGACATAGAGCTTATTGTATAATTATTTCACCTAATCACACAGGGGAAATTTAAAAACTATCATATATAGATATTCAGAAAACAAGAGAAATAAATTGACACTGGATATATTTCAATAAATTCTATGGATCACATGATTGGTTCAGGCCAATACAAAGTTAGCCACTGATAACTAGGAAATAGAATATTTTTAGGTGAGGTAACGGGTATGGAAATATTTGATAATGTAAACAAGATCGTAAGGGATGACTTATGTGTCGAAATAAAACAAGGAAGCCGCTTATCGATTGCAGCTGCATGTTTTTCTATTTACGTTTATAAGGAACTAAAATCGCAGCTTGATCACATTGATGAGCTTCGATTTATTTTTACTTCCCCGACATTTACAGCAGAGAAAGCAAAAAAGGAGAAGCGAGAATTCTATATTCCACGCTTAAATAGAGAAAAAAGTCTATATGGCTCTGAGTTTGAGGTCAAGCTTAGAAATGAGATGACACAAAAAGCAGTTGCCAAAGAATGTGCTGATTGGATCAAGAAAAAAGTCACATTCAAATCAAACATAACAAATGAAAATATGGGCGGCTTTTTAAGCATAGAATCATCTGGGAATGGCATCACATATATGCCTTTAAATGGTTTTACTACAGTTGATATTGGGTGTGAGCGGGGGAACAATGCCTATAACTTAATTAACAAAATGGAGTACCCATTCTCATCTGCTTACATAAATATCTTTAACTCGATTTGGAATGATAACAAAAAGCTTCAGGAGGTAACTGAAGAAGTTATTGATAGTATTACAGCAGCATATAATGAAAATTCAGCTGAGTTTATTTATTTTATTACCCTATACAACATATTTAATGAATTCTTAGAGGATATCTCAGAGGATGTTCTCCCTAATGAAGCAACTGGTTTTAAAGAGAGCAAAGTGTGGAATATGCTTTATAACTTTCAAAAGGATGCTGCACTTGCTATTATTAATAAGCTTGAAAAGTATAATGGGTGTATTTTAGCTGATAGTGTGGGTCTTGGAAAGACATTTACAGCTCTTGCAGTTATTAAGTACTATGAGAATCGGAATAAATCTGTTTTGGTGCTATGCCCTAAGAAATTGACAAACAACTGGAATACATATAAAGATAATTACATCAATAACCCAATAGCATCTGACAGACTTCGTTATGATGTTCTTTATCATACTGATTTAAATCGTGAGAGTGGCAGGTCTAATGGGCTCGATTTGGATAGACTTAACTGGAGTAACTATGACCTTGTTGTAATTGATGAGTCTCACAATTTCCGTAATGGAGGAGAGCTATCTGGTGACGATCAGAAGGAGAACCGATATTTAAAACTTCTAAATAAAGTAATACGCAAAGGCGTTAAAACAAAAGTTTTGATGCTTAGTGCAACACCAGTCAACAATAAATTTACAGATCTTAGAAATCAGATTGCGCTTGCATATGAGGGTGAAGTTCAAAACATTGACAGTAAGCTTAATACAGAAAGATCAATAAATGAGATATTCAGAAATGCACAGAAAGCGTTCAACACATGGAGTAAATGGGAGCCTGAATATAGAACAACTGAAAGGCTACTTAAAATGCTTGACTTTGATTTCTTTGAATTACTGGATAGTGTTACAATTGCACGTTCTCGAAAACATATCGAACGATATTATGACACAAGTGATATTGGTAAATTTCCAAGAAGAAATAAACCAATATCACATAGACCGCCTCTAACAGACCTTAGTAATGCAATCAACTATAATGAAATTTTCGAACAACTAATGCTACTAAGCTTGAGTGTGTATTCTCCGATGAATTATATATTACCAAGCAAACTAGATAAATATATTGATACTAGCAGTAAGCAATCAGTCCTATTTGTTGCAGGAAGAGAGGAAGGAATCAAAAGACTAACTGCAATCAACCTGATGAAACGTATGGAGAGTTCAGTGTATTCTTTTGATTTGACATTGAACAGAATAAAGGAGCTTATCGAGCGTACTATTTTATCTATTGATGAGTTTGAGGCAAAGGGTACTTCTCTTTCATCGCTCGAACTTACTGATATAACTGAAATTGATGAATTCGACTTTGACGATCAGAATACAGATTTCTTTTCTGTAGGGCGTAAAATGAAGGTCAACCTCGAGGACATGGACTATATCACGTGGAAGAAAGCATTGATATCGGATAAGGAAGTGCTAGACCTACTCGCAACTATGATTGCCGATATCACACCTAGACATGATAGTAAGCTGCAAAAGCTACTCCAAACAATAAAACAAAAGGTTGAGAATCCTATCAATAAGGACAACAAAAAGATCATAATATTCACGGCTTTTGCTGATACTGCAGAGTATCTTTATAATAATGTTAGTGTTTTTATGAAGGAATATTATGATTTAGACACGGCGCTTATTACAGGCTCAGTCGACGGCAGAACTACAATACCAAAGCTAAAATCTGATTTAAACACAGTACTAACATGTTTTTCGCCTATATCTAAAGATAAAGACCTGTTAATGCCTGGGAATAAGGACTGTATTGATATTTTAATTGCTACTGACTGCATCTCCGAAGGACAGAACCTGCAAGACTGTGACTACCTAATTAACTATGATATTCACTGGAATCCTGTCCGCATCATTCAACGTTTTGGTCGTATTGACCGTATAGGAAGTAAAAATGATGTCATTCAGCTTGTTAATTTTTGGCCGGATATTACTTTAGATGAATATATAAATTTAAAAGCTCGAGTAGAAGCACGTATGAGGATATCGGTCATGACATCAACTGGTGACGATGATCTTATCAATGACAACGAAAAAGGAGATTTGGAATACAGGAAACAACAATTAAAACGCTTACAGGAAGAAGTCGTGGATATTGAAGATATGTCTTCTGGAATATCCATTATGGATCTTGGGTTAAATGAATTCCGGCTTGATCTACTTGAATACATCAAGAATAATCCAGATATCGATAAAACACCATTTGGGATGCATGCAGTTGTAGCTAGTGAAGAAGATACAACTCCTGGAGTAATATACATTCTGAAAAACATTAATGACAATATTAATATGAACAACCAAAACCGACTGCATCCATTTTATATGGTCTATATATCAGAAGATGGTGATGTTATATGCGACCACCTGTCACCCAAAGAGATGCTTGATAAAATGCGTTATCTCTGCAGGGGGAAGACAATACCGATTCCTGAGCTTTATAAAAAGTTCAACATAGAAACAAAAGACGGTAAAGATATGAAACGGCTTTCCTCTCTTCTAGGGGAGGCGATTAATTCTATTATAGATGTAAAGGAAGAAAATGATATTGATAGCTTTCTTGGGGGGAAACAAGTGAGCTTCCTGTCTAATAAGATTAAAGGCATAGATGATTTTGAACTGATATGTTTTTTGGTAATAAAGTGAGGTGGAAAAGTTGCTCTACCTTCCCAAATTGACTGAACTTAATAAACCACTACATAAAAAGAGTATTTATTCAAAGTTCAATATGGATACTCATGCAAAGGATAAGTTTGATACAGACATAAAAAAACTCACAATAATAAACGAGATTTCGCCTATGACTACAAATATCTCAAAAGGTGAAAAAGTAGGAGTTCTATATGTATTACACATAGCGTTGAAAAGTATTGACTATGAAGAAAAAAATATTGCATTAATATCAAAGTTAATCAGTCAAAATCTGATTTTTGTTCTTGAGTATGATAGAAAGGCTCGGCTGGCAGTATTTCACACCAAACTTCAGCAATCTGACTGGAAACCGATTGAAGAATTAAAGCTTGAGTTGAAAGGACTCAATCTTGATGAAGTATGGGAGGATATCATTCTTCAAGTCAGCGGCATAACACTTGAACCGAATAGAACATTGGATGAACAAATAAAGGTCAATGACACAAAATTAAAACTAAAAAAGCAAATCGAAACTCTCGAAAAGCTAGCTCGTTGCGAAAAACAACCAAAGAAAAAGTTTGAATTTGCTCAACAAATACAATGTATGAAAAAAGAATTGGATGATATAACAGGAGGAAATATAAATGGACAAGTTGAGAATGCATAGTGTAAACAAAGTAGATGAAAATGTTGAAAAGATTGCAAAGCTGTTCCCAAACTGTGTTACAGAGGCAATTGTAGAAGGTAGATTGACCAAGGTAATAGATTTTGACCAACTAAAGCAAGAGCTATCTTCTTTTGTGATTGAGGGTAATGAAGAACGCTATCAATTTACTTGGCCGGACAAGAAAAAGTCTATACTGCTTGCTAATGCTCCAATTGCAAAAACTTTAAGACCATGTTCAGAAGAAAGCGTTGATTTTGATAATACCGAGAATCTGTATATTGAAGGTGACAATCTCGAGGTTTTAAAGCTATTGCAGGAAACCTATCTTGGCAAAATAAAAATGATATATATCGATCCGCCATATAATACGGGGAATGATTTTGTATATGAGGATGATTATGCTCAAAGCACAGAAGAATACTTATCGAACAGTGGACAGTATGATGAAGAGGGGAATCGTCTGGTACAGAACACTGAAAGCAATGGCCGATTCCATACTGATTGGTTAAATATGATTTATCCTCGATTAAAATTATCAAAGGATTTGCTAAGCGAAGACGGAGTAATATTTATTAGTATAGACGATAATGAACTTGATAATCTAATCAAGATTTGTGACGAGATTTTTGGTGCTTCAAACCACCAAGCTACAATATCCTATGTAAGAAAGACATCAGGAAAGCAAGATAGTACTAACTTTATGAAATCTACAGAGTATATTCTTGTATATAGTAAAAGTGATTTATGGGAATGCGCTCCTCTAGTAGCTGAAGAAAGAGTAACTGACAGATATAATAAAATGGATGACGTTGGAAGGAAGTATAGAGAAACAGATTTAAGAAAAACAGGATCTGGAGATAGGCGTGAAGATAGACCATTGATGTTTTATCCATTTTACTACAATCCCCAAAATAATGATTTGTTAGTCCGACAGCAAATTGATAACTCTTTAAAAATTAATGGATACATTGAAATACTCCCAATAAAGCCTGATGGTTCAGAAGGGAGATGGCGTTGGGGATATTCTACTGCTGTTTCGAATATTGATATGCTTGTTGCGCGTGTAATGCCAAAGTACAAAAACGAAAATAAATATACAATATATGAAATTGATTATATAGACAAGAACGGTGATATAAGGACAGTTAAAGAACATACAAGTTGGGATAGAAAAGAGTTTAACTCTGATAATGCAATGCTTGAGTTTAAAAACTTAGGATTTAATAATCAATTGTTTCCATTTCCTAAAAGTTCTTCCCTAATGAAACACATTGTATATTTGGCAAATTCAAGTGATGGAATTTATCTTGATTTCTTTTCGGGGTCTAGTACTACTGCGCAAGGTATAATGCGTCAAAACGCAGAAGACAATGGTAATCGTAAGTTTATCATGGTGCAACTCCCTGAGGAAACAGAAGCGTCTAGTGAAGCTTATAAGGCAGGTTTTAGAAACATATGTGAGATTGGCAAAGAGCGTATCCGTAGAGCAGGTACAAAGATCAAAGAAGAGGCCGGTCTCGCTGCATATAATCTTGATACTGGCTTTCGTGTTCTCAAAGTTGATACTACTAATATGAAAGATGTTTACTATAGCCCAGATGACTATAATGCTACTCTTTTTGATGACATTACAAACAACGTTAAAGAAGATAGAACATCTTTGGATTTGTTATTTCAAGTGATGCTTGAAATGAATGTGTTGCTATCTAGTAAGATAGAGGAAATTAAAATTGGAGATAAAAATGTATTCTCAGTGATGGATGATTACTTAATTGCATGCTTTGATGAAGGTATAACATCTGAAGTAGTAGAGACTATTGCAAAGAGAAACCCCTACTACGCAGTATTCAGAGATAGTTGTATGGCTGACGATAGTACAATGACAAGTTTTGACCAAATATTTGAAACTTACAGCAGGGATACTATAAGGAAGGTGTTGTAAGATATGAGATTCAACTTTAAGATACAGCAATATCAAACTGATGCCGTTGAAAGCGTGGTAAGGGTATTTAATGGGCAGAAGCATTACGATAGAATTAGTTATATTCGAGATTTGGGCATGATTGAAAATACGAATTCACAGTACTCTATGAATTTTACAGATGATTTTGAAGAACAGATTGATATGATGAATGATATAGGTTTTAAAAATGAAGATATTAAGCTAGACGACGATCAACTGATAAAAAACATACATGAATTACAGACTTTTAATAATATAAAACTTTCTTCAACACTAAGTAAAGAATTAGGAAGATGTGTTCTGGATGTTGAAATGGAAACTGGAACAGGCAAAACATATGTGTATATTAAGACTATGTTTGAACTAAACAAGCGCTATGGATGGAGTAAATTTATAGTTGTAGTACCTTCAGTTGCAATTCGTGAAGGAGTTAAAAAATCCTTTGAAATGACACAGGATCATTTTATGGAGCATTATGGAAAGAAAGCTAGATTCTTTGTCTATAGCAGCGCTAATTTAAATCAGCTTGATAATTTTTCTGCTAGTGCAGGGATTAATGTAATGATTATCAACACTCAAGCATTTGCTTCCTCGTTAAAAGAAGGTGCTAACAACAAGGAAAGCCGTATAATTTACAGTAAGCGTGATGAGTTTGGATCCCGTCGTCCGATTGATGTAATTAAAGCAAACAGACCCATTCTTATACTGGATGAGCCGCAAAAAATGGGTGGTGAAGTTACTCAAAAGGCATTGAAGAATTTTAACCCACTTTTCTCAATCAACTATTCTGCAACCCATGCAAAACAGCATAATCTTGTCTATGTATTGGATGCTTTAGATGCATATAACAAAAGGTTAGTTAAAAAGATTGAAGTTAAAGGATTTGAGCTTAAAAATCTCAGAGGTACTGATAAGTATCTTTATTTAGAAAGCATTATAGTATCAACAAAAAAGCCACCTATGGCAAAAGTTGAGCTCGAAATTTCATATAATAAATCTATAAATAGAGAAACACGCATTTTAGGGGTAAACGACAACCTCTACTACGTTTCTAACGAAATGGAACAATATAAAGATGGATATACCATCAAAGAGATTGATCCTATTCGAGGTACTGTTACCTTTTTAAATGGTGAAGTTATTTCTAATGGTGATGTTGTTGGTGATATCTCAGAAAATGACATGAGAAGGATACAAATCAGGGAAACTATTTTATCTCATTTTGAAAAGGAAGCAGAACTTTTTAATAAGGGTATTAAAACACTATCCTTGTTCTTTATTGATGAGGTTGCGAAATATAGACAATATGACGAAAACGGTGATGAGCAGCTCGGTGAATATGGAGTAATGTTTGAACAGGAATATTTAAACATTCTCAATGATTATATCACTCTTGAAGATACCCCATATGTAAAATACTTAAAGAACATTGAACCTGAAAAAACTCATAGAGGTTATTTTAGTATAGATAAGAAGACTGGAAAGTCTGTCGATAGTGAGATCAAACGAGGAAGTGAGTTTTCGGATGATATTACAGCGTATGATCTTATTCTAAAGAATAAAGAACGGTTACTAGATTTTAACGAACCTACCCGATTCATTTTTTCTCACTCTGCTCTTAGGGAAGGGTGGGACAATCCTAATGTGTTCCAGATCTGTACCTTAAAACATAGTGATAACAATACTGCTATTAGGCAGGAAGTCGGTCGTGGGCTTCGTTTGTGTGTTAATCAGCACGGTAATCGAATGGATAAAGATTCCTGTGGTGATGAAGTTCATAGCATTAACAAACTTACTGTTATTGCAAACGATGGCTATAAAAACATAGTCAAAGCATTGCAAACGCAAATAAAGGAAGTATTATATGATAGACCTACGAAAGCGACTATTGAATACTTTGAAGGGAAAACTGTTCTTGTCAATGATGTTCCTACGGCCTTAACTGCAAAGCAGGCAAAAGATATTTATCGTTATTTGATAAAGAATGATTATATTGATGACAATGACAATGTAACAGATGTCTACCGACAAGATTTAGCAAACAACGTCTTAGCTGCACTGCCTGAAGAGTTACGATCTTTATCCGAAGGTGTACATACACTTATTCAAGGTGTGTTTGACGAAAGTGTTCTTGAAAGTATGATAGATGATGGTAATAAAACAAAAATACTTGACAATGAACTCAATGAAAACTTCTATAAAAAAGAGTTTCAGACTTTATGGAATTATATCAATAGAAAATATGCATATACAGTTGAATTCGATTCAAATGAGCTAATTAAAAAATCAATAAAGCAAATAAACCAAAACCTGTATGTCTCCCAATTGAAATACACAGTCGCAAAAGGTGAGCAAATCAAGGATATAAATGAGTATGTACTTGAACGTAGAGAGGCATTTGGTTCAGTAAAGACCAGAACAGAAACCTTGAAGCATGCTCAAATAAGCCAAATTAAATATGATTTGATAGGTAAAATTGCGGAAGGTACAACACTAACACGAAGAACGGTAGCATCCATTTTGAAAAGCTTGGACAAACATGTGCTTGCAATGTTTAAGCATAATCCTGAAGAATTTATTGCAAAAGTGATAAGACTTATTAAAGAGCAAAAGGCAACAATAATTGTTGAGCATATATCATATAATCAGATTGAGGGTGAATACGAAAGCACTATTTTTGCACAAGCGAAAAAAAGTCAGGACTTTGAAAAAGCATTCAGAGCACAGAAACATATACAAGATTATATATTTACTGACGGAACTGCAGAGAAAAGCGTTGAGCGAAGATTTGCTGAAAGCCTTGATGAAGCAAATGAAGTATGCGTTTACGCCAAACTACCGAAAGGATTTGCTATTCCAACTCCAGTTGGGCACTATTCTCCTGACTGGGCAATTGCATTCAATGAAGGCTCTGTAAAGCATATTTATTTTATTGCAGAAACAAAAGGGACTATGGAAAGCTTGAGTCTACGTCCAATTGAGCAGGCTAAAATCTCTTGTGCTAAAAAACTGTTCAACGAGATTTCAACAAGTAAAGTTAAATATCATGATGTCGATAGTTATCAAAGCCTATTGGATATTATGAATAAGCTATAGTGATTATAAGTTAAGTTAGGCACATAATTTGATTGGGGGGCTAGTAATGGCGAAAGCGTATCTTGTTAATACAAACAAGTCTAACAATCCCAGTTGTGAGATTGAAATGCTGAATAATGAAAAATGTTCAGCATATTATTCACCCTGGAAGCATTACATTGATCAAATAGAAGCAAACGATATTGTATTTCTATACAGCAGTGGTAAAGGTATAATTGCGAGGGGTATTGCTACGGGGATACCAGAAATATCAGATTGGGAAAGTAATCCTGATGAGGAACATTATATGAATCTCAATCGTTTTGAAATACTCAAGCATCCTTTGACTGCGTCTAAGGTAACAGATTTAATAGGACATGATATAATTTATCATCAAACAGTTATTTCAATTACTCATAATGAAGGTATTAGCTTATGGCAGTATATCACAAAGAATTGTATAAGATAAGTATTTTCATGCTTTAAAAGAGTACAGGAATAAAAAAGCTATGGGGGGATTATTCAATGACAACACATATAACAGTGCGATTAGCATGGCATGTGAATGGTTGGAATGGTCACATATGCCAAAATCCTAAAGGTAATACTTATTGTGTAGGTAGGCACTCTTACCCAGGAGACTTGATTTCTACTGCAAGAAACACTGAATGGGAAATGAGCCCCAATGTTGCAGGTAAGCCATGCTCAAGAGTAAATGGTATACCTGCCTGTGCCTATAGCATTAATGCGTTTGGAGACCAGCATATGAAAGCGACTGCTGATCCACCGGTATGGTTTTATGATGATTCAAAAGGTGTGTTGCTTGATATACCTCCTGCAACAGTTTGCACATGGCCTTACGAGGCTATGTATAGTGATGATGTACAAAATCGTTCCGGAAGCGGACAAAAATTTGACTATGAATATCGACTCCAGAAGGCTAAAGACTATTTCGCAAAGTTAGAACCAAGTAAAAGCCTGTTATTTTATTATGCTAATTATAGTAACCCGTTTAGTGAAGATGATAAGCCGCTGTATGTTCTTATAGGTATATCTAGATTGAAAGAAACGGGAAAGATACACTACTATGATAATGTTTCGGAAGAGAATAAGATGAAATATGCTGGTGGATTTGTTTGGCAAATGCCTCTAACATCGCACTATCCAGAACAAGGATTCAGGATTCCGTATGAGAAGTATATGGACAACCCTGAAGTATTAGAGAGGATACTGTTTACACCTGAGAATACAAGAAATTTTAAATATGCAACTAGAGAAGTATCAAACGATGATGCTCTATCTATAGTTGAAAAGTTGCTTGAGATTGCAAATTATCTCATTGAAATTAAGGATGATACTCAAAACTGGGAAGAACGACGCAGCTGGTTATACAGCTTATTGAGTGAGTTATGGAAAAACAGAGGTGCTTATCCTGGTTTTCCGGAGGTATTGAAATACATTGGTCTTCCAGAGGCTATAGGACACTATTACACAGAAGCTGGAATAGGAAATGGTAAAGAGGCATATAGCGATATAACCGCTTTTCTTATTGGCAAGAATCAAACAATTCCAGGGCTAAATATTTCCGCACTTAAATCAAAAGAGTTACAACGTAATTGGAAGCTTAGAGAAGATGATGAAAAGGATTTATTAATTAATATACTCCCCAGGTTTGATATTAGAGAACAGCAGATAAAGAACATATTATCCGATAATAGAGATAGGAATGGAATTCATGCAAGCCTGCAAGAAATATGTGAGAATCCATATATTCTTTCAGAACAGTATACGGGCAATGATAACGATGATTATATAAGTTTTAATAAGATAGATAACGGTTTATTACCATCACCAGAGCTTGGCTTGGAACCACTAGTAACCAAGAACTCTGCTGAAAGGTTTAGAGCTTTATGTGTTGATGCCTTGAAATGGGATAATACTCACGCTTTTGTATCAGCTAATAGAATCCTTGAAACCGTAAATAGGAAACTGGAACATATTTCAGAGTGGAAGCGGCATCAGTTTACATTAAAGTACTTCGATGTAGATTCAGATATTATAGAAAAGGCAATAACGGTAAGAAAAAGCGATGATAAACTCTATCTATATTTAAGTGAAGTTTATGAAGATGAAATAATTATTCAGGATACCATTAGGCAGCTGGCTCAGCGTGGAGATATATCTTTAAAGACGCCAGCAACAGGTAAACACTTCTATGATCTTCTAAAGATAGCTGACAGTCCATTAAACAATAAAGCGGCAGATGAATATGATAAAGCATTAAATGGACAGGCAGAGGTCTGTACAAAAATATTTACAAAACCTCTCTGTGTGATTTCAGGAGCAGCTGGAACCGGAAAAACAACAATTATCAGATCTATAATAAAGAATATTGAAAGAGTTCATGGTGTAAATACAAGCATTCTATTAATGGCTCCTACTGGTAAGGCTACTGAGAGAATCAAAGAAAAGACTAATCAGCCTTCATCTACAATACATTCATTCCTCGCTCAGAAAGGCTGGCTTAATGATAACCTTACCTTTAAGAGAACAGGAGGAACTGTAGAAAAGGATATTTCAACTATCATTATTGATGAATGCTCAATGGTAGACTTGAATCTCTTTGCTACATTGTTTAGGGCAATAAAATGGAGTAATGTACAACGACTCATCCTTATTGGAGACCCCAATCAGTTGCCGCCAATAGGTAGGGGTAAGGTGTTCTCCGATATAATAGAATGGCTCAATGAGAACTATCCTGACAGCTTAGGCAAGCTTGATATAAATGTAAGACAGTTAGAGAACCGTGTAACAGACAAAGGTAATGGCATTCTCGAGCTCGCGGACATCTTTATACAGGAGAATCAGACTGGCGATAATTTTGATAAGACAAAGCAAGAAGAGATGATTAAGAGAATTCAGGAAGGTGGAGCAATCGATAAGGATCTATCGGTTTACTTCTGGAAAGACAGTGCTGAGATAGAAACATTGATCAAAACTGTAATAGTTAATGATATTGAGTGTGATACCAAAAGTAAGCTTGAAGAAGGCAAAGAGTACCTGTTGTGGGATAAAGGGTGTAAGAAAAATAGCAGTGAGATTAAAGATCCTACATACTTACAAGTTCTATCTCCTTTCAGAGGGGAAGAGTATGGAATTGATAACCTCAATGTAATATTCCAGAAGCTTTTCAATGGGTA
>Ga0196971_1001099_pt1 | contig 13681 bp, 8 predicted proteins | sample S1v_1013CmetaG_FD_148660 | JGI IMG/M metagenome (GOLD analysis project Ga0196971, IMG submission 148660) | Soil microbial communities from Anza Borrego desert, Southern California, United States - S1+v_10-13C | ecosystem: Environmental > Terrestrial > Soil > Desert | place: USA: California... | reverse complement strand
AGCCGCGGGGGTTGGCGTAGATGACGCCGTAGCCACTGCCCGCCAGCAGCTGAAACTCGAAGAAGAAAGCCGCAGCGTACATCATCATGGGGCCGCCGTGAATGGAGAGGATGGTCGGGTAGCGCTCCCCCTCGGCAAGGCCGTGGGGCTTCATCACCCAGCCGTCGACCCGGGGGCCGTCGGGGGCCTGGGCAAAGAACCGCTGGGGCTCCGACAGCTCCAGCTCGGCCAGGAGGGCGGCGTTGCATTTCGTGAGCCGGGTCATGTCGCCCGAGGCGAAGTCGAGCTGGAAGATATCGCCCGGGTTGAGCGGGTCGGCCATGCCGAAGGCCGCTGTGCGGCAGGCGGCGTCCAGTGCGAAGCAGTAGATCAGGTGGTCGCCCTGGGTCAGGGGCGTCACCGCGCCGGAAGCCACATCCACCCGAACGATCTGGACCGTGCCGCCCGTGGAGGACAGGGCGTAGATGGCGCGGCCGTCGGGCGCCCAGATCATGGTGAAGCCGCCGGGGGCGGGCATATCGGACAGGCCAATGTTCGACAGGGGCCGGTCCCACTGCCGGGCCACGGGCGTGATGTCGCCGCCCGCCATGGGCATGAGGCAGAGGGTGCCGTTGTCGTAGCCCATCCGGCGGGGTTCGCTGGAGATGAAGGCCAGGGTCCGCCCGTCAGGGGAGACCCGGGGAGCGTTGGCGCCCAGGGTCGCCGGCGTCAGCCGGCGGGGCTCTTCGCCGCCCTGGCAGTCGATGGCGTAGATCCAGGTATAGAAGGGATCCCCGTCATACCCCTCCCCCCGGCGCGAGGCGAAGAGGAGGGTGCTGCTGTCGGGCGTCCAGGTCAGTTCGGCCACCCGATATGGTGGGTGGGTCAGCTGAAGGGGACTCAGCTCCTCCCCTTCCTCGAACAAGGCCACGCAGAGGCAAGGGCGGCGCTGGTCGTAGTAGCCTTCGCCATCCATTTTGTGCGCCTGCTCCGTGATGGTCTTGACCTGCCTGGTGTGCTTCTTGAGCAGGTCCTCTTCCTTCTCGTCCTTTACTTCGGGCTGCACGCCCTCCTCGCTCAGCAGCGCGGTGAAGGCGATGCGGGCGCCGTCGGGCGACCACGCGAACTCCGTCACGCCCCCCTGGACGCGGGTAAGCTGCCGGGCCTCGCCGCCTTCCGTTGGCATGACCCAGATCTGGGGTTGCCCGCTGCGCCGGCTGACAAAGGCCAGACGGCGGCCGTCAGGGCTGAAGCGAGGCTGCGAGTCGCTCTCGCCGCCTGTGAAGCGGGCGGGAGCCCGGCCGGCCACCGCCATGTGGATACTGGTTTGGTACTCATTCTTCTCCTTGCCCACGCGGCTGACCACATAGGCCACCCGCTGGCCGTCGGGGGAAAGCTGTACGCTGCCGGCTAGCTGGAAAGAGAGCAGATCGTCGATATGGAGCTTCCTGGTCATCGGACAGGAGCCTCCCCTGTGCCAATTTCGATACCCACATTCATTCTCAGAATGAAATGGTTTATCCTGCAACCCAAAGTTGACAACGGCCATTGGCTCCGGTACACTATCGAGCAATACCATATGGCGATGATGGGATGAGTAGTCGATCCGCAGCAGGCCCAAGAGAGCCGGGAACAGGTGTGAGCCCGGCGCCGCTGCCCGATGAACGCCCCCCGGAGCCGGGTTGGCCAACGGAGCAAGCTCCCTGTAACCAGCCCCGCAGGCGTGCGTTACGCGCAGATGAGGCTTTGGGCGCGGTTGTGCCCGGGGCAAATCAGGGTGGTACCACGAGCCATCGTCCCTGCAGGGGCGGTGGCTTTTTCCTATGTCTGAAACAGTGGGGGGACGAGCGTATGAACGAAGCGAAACGGCTGGAGATCCTTGCGCTGCTGCAATCCGACGGACGGCTGAGCCCGGATCAGATCGCCGCCATGGTGGGGGAGACGCCCGATGCCGTCTCCAGCGCCATCACCGAGATGGAAGGACGCCGTGTCGTTCTGCAGTACACGGCCCTGGTGGACTGGGACAAGGCCGGCGACAACCGGGTCAACGCCGTGATTGAAGTGAAACTGACGCCTCAGCGCGACACCGGCTTCGACCGCCTGGCGGAGCGGATCGCCCGCTTCCCGGAAGTGCGTTCCTGCTACCTCATGTCGGGCACGTACGACCTGGCTGTGGAAGTGGAGGCGCCCACCCTGCGGGAAGTGGCCCGCTTTGTGGCCGAGCGGCTCTCCACGCTGGACGGCGTGGCCTCCACCACCACCCACTTCGTGCTAAAGCGCTACAAGCACGACGGGGTCACCTTCTTCGAGGCCGACGACGAAGAGCGGCTGGCGGTGGCCCCATGAGATCCTTCGTCAACCGCGATGTGGCGGCCATTCCGCCCTCCGGCATCCGCAAGTTCTTCGACCTGGTGGCGCAGTCGAAGGGCATTATCTCCCTGGGCGTGGGCGAGCCGGATTTCGTGACGCCCTGGAATGTGCGGGAGGCGGCCATCTACTCACTGGAAAAGGGCCGGACAAGCTACACCTCCAACTGGGGCCTGCTGGAGCTGCGAGAGGCCATCAGCCGTCACCTGGAGTGGTGGCAGGGGCTGAAGTACAGCCCCACGGAGGAGGTTCTGATCACCGTGGGCGTGGCGGAAGCCATCGACCTGGTGATGCGGGCCGTGCTGGAGCCGGGCGATGAGATTCTGATCCCCGAGCCCTGTTTCGTCTCGTACGTGCCCTGCGCCGTGCTGGCGGGGGGCCGGGCGGTGACGATCCCGCTGCGGCACGAAGATGACTTCAAGCTGACGCCCCAGGCCCTGCGGGCGGCCATTTCGCCCCGGACCAAGGCGCTCTTCATCGGCTTCCCGGCGAACCCGACCGGTGCGGTCATGACCGGGGAGGAACTCGCCGCCATCGCCGCCGTGGCCGTGGAGCACGACCTGCTTGTGATCAGCGACGAGATCTACGGCGACCTCACTTACGAGGGCGACCACATCTCCATCGCCACCTTCCCCGGCATGAAGGAGCGAACGGTGCTGCTGAACGGCTTCTCCAAGGCCTATGCCATGACGGGGTGGCGCATTGGGTACGCCTGCGGGCCGGCGGAGATCATCGGAATGATGATGAAGATTCACCAGTACACGATTATGTGTGCGCCGATTACGGGCCAGGTTGCGGCCATCGAAGCGATCAAGAACGGAGCGGCGGCCAGGGACCGGATGCGGGCCGAATACAACCGGCGCCGGAGGCTGATGTACGAGGGCTTCACCGCCATGGGGCTGCCGGTCTTCGAGCCCCGTGGAGCCTTCTACATCTTCCCGTCGGTGGAGCCTACGGGCCTGTCGGACGAGGAGTTCGCGCTCCGGCTGCTGGAGGAAGAGAAGGTAGCGGTGGTGCCAGGTTCAGCCTTTGGGCCCAGCGGTCACGGACACATTCGCTGCGCCTACGCTGCGTCGACAGAGAAGCTGACCGAGGCGCTGCGCCGTATAGGCCAGTTCGTGGCCCGGCAGAGGTCGGGTGTAGCTGTCCGGTCCTGATTTTCTGCCACGGATTTCACGGATTACACGGATTCCCTGGAGAAACACGGATTAATGCACCCATTGTGTTAATCCGTGTTTTGTTTCGTAATCCGTGACATCCGCGTAATCCGTGGCAAAGTATTTGCCCCGTTCGGAGAAACGATCAAAACCGCCCCCATGATTATGGTATTGTCGTTAGTAGAGACGCACCTCCGGAGGACGCGAATCGCCATGAACCATCTACAAGCGGTCAAGGCTGCCCTGGACTACATGGAGCGGAACCTGCGGGAAGAGATCGCGGTGGATGATGTGGCCCAGGCGGCCCACTTCTCCACCTCGCACTTTCACGCCATCTTCCCCAAGGCCGTGGGCTGCACGGCGGCGGAGCACCTGCGCAAGCGGCGGCTCGCCTGTGCTGCCCTGGACCTGGCGCTGTCGCGCCGGCGGATTCTGGACATTGCCCTCGAGTATCGCTTCGAGTCGCAGGAGGCCTTTACCCGGGCCTTCAAGCGGCTGTATGGCGTCACGCCCGGGCTCTTCCGCCGGAACCGGGATGGCCTGCCCTTCTGCCCTCTCTTTGGCATTTACAGTCCGGGCGACCCGACCTCCCGAGGAGGTGCGGAACCCGTGAAATCTGGTATGACAGGAGACTTCGCCACCCGCCTTGTGCTGGACGGGGTCATGAAGGTCGGTTTCCGGCTGGAGCCCGGCCGGTGTCCCGAAGATATTCCCTTCGCCGCCTGCCTGGCCTCGGCCCTGCGGTACGTGGGCGAGGACTTCGATTGGATGCCCATCGTCGCCCACAACCGGACCTGGCGCCTGAACTACGGCAACGTCCACATTCTCGGCGCATCCGGCATGGCGTTTGGACTGCTCTGGCGCGACGGCTGGCACACCGACAACGTGGACCACATGTTTGTGGCCGACCCGCGCGAGGTGATTCGCCGGGCCTTTGACTCCGTAGGCTACAGCCATGAGGTCGTCGAGAAGACAGGCTCCCCCGAGGACGAGGAGCGGTACCGGGAGGCCATTTGCCGGTCTCTTCAGCAGGGGCGTCCCGTGCTGGGCTTCGGCGTGGTGGGGCCGCCCGAGTGCAGCTTGATTACCGGCTACGATGAGGGCGGCGACGTGCTCCTGGGCTGGAGCTACTTCCAGGACGACGCCAACTGGAGCCAGGGGCTGACCTACGAGCCCAGCGGATACTTCCGCAAGCGGGACTGGTTCGGGGAGACGCGCAGCCTGCTGGTCATCGGCGAGAAGACCGCCCAGCGGGACCTGCATGAGCGCAACCGGGACTCCCTCCGCTGGGGCCTGGATATCGCCCGCACGCCGGCATCCTTCGGCCGGCAAAGCGGGCTGGCCGCCTACACAGCCTGGGCCTCCCACGTGGCTGATGATGCCCACTTCGCCAGCAAGGGCGAGGATGAGCTGCGCCAGCACCATCAGGTCCACTTCCTGGCGGCGGTCACTATGGCCGAGTGCCGGGCCTGGGCCTCCATCTACCTGCGGGAGATGGCCGAAGCGGAGCCCGCCATGGCAGAGGACCTGTTCGCAGCAGCCGACTGCTTTAGCGCCGAGCATGACCTTATGTGGAAGATGTGGTCCATTGAGGGCGGGCACGGAAATCCGGAAGGGTTCCGCAAGTTCGCCGACCCAGCGGTCCGGAAGCAGTGCGTCGAGATCATTCTGGAATGCCGCCGGCTGGATGAGCGGGCGGGGGCCTACATCGAGCAAGCTCTATTCCGATAGCGCCAGGGGTGAGCTTTCAGGTGTCTTTCTGGTACTGGGCCGGCCTCTTTGACCACCATGTCGGACCAATTCCCCAGCCCAGCGAGACACCGTCATCGTGAGATATCAAGGGCCTCCGCACCTGAACGTGCGGAGGCCCTTCTCTACCTATGTGGGTTCCTGTTTACTCGGCAAATTCGTCCTCTTCGCCGGCGTACCGGCGCATGGCCAGCCAGACCATCTTCCCGATGATGATGGCAGCGATGCCCGGACCCAGCAACGGCAGGAAGGCGCCGGCCCACCCCGGCAGCATGGCCATAGCCAGCAGGACCCCGGCAGCCAGCAGCAGCCCGCCCAGCGCATGGAAGGGGTGGCCGACTGCCAGCAGCAGCGACCGCTTGAGCAGCTTCTTCAGCGGCTGCGGATACCAGGCCAGCAGGGGCCACGCGTACATGTTGGCCAGGGCCAGCACCAGCCCCACGCTGCCGAAGATGACGTAGGCGACGAACCCCATGGTGGGATTGATGGCCCGGAAGAACTTTATATCGACCCAGAGGATCCCTGCCACGGCGACGTCAATCGCCCCGAGTCCCAGGGCCGTCCAGAAGCTGCGGCGGAAGCCCCGCCAGAACCGGCCCAACACTTCGCCCTGCACCGGGCGAACGAAGCCGGCAGTGGCGGCGAAGAGCGCCGCGAAGGCAGCAGGCGCCGTGATGATCAGGGCCGAGAAGAGCCAGAACATGAGGCCGCCAAGCACAACGATGGCCAATTGCTCGCCAAAGGCCCACAGCTTCGGAAACCGTTCTTCCCAGGAACTCATGTGCGCCACCTCCGGGCAGTACTGCGAAGAGCTAGTAGCGTGTCTCGCCCGCTTCGGTCACCAGGCCGTAGATCAGCGGCTGACGAGGCGGCTGTTCGGTCCCGATCTGGTAGGCCCCCTGCATGCGCTCCATCACTTCGTCCAGGTGGGTCTCGTCGTTCACGTGGAGGTCGGCCAGGGCCTCTCCCTCCTCCACCCGGTCGCCCACCTTCTTGCGGAGCACCACGCCCACGGCGAGGTCAATGGCCGACTCCTTGGTCTCCCGCCCGGCCCCCAGCCGCAGAGCGGCCACACCCACCTCAAGCGCTTCGATGCGCCGGACGTAGCCCGTCGCCGGGGCGGGAACCGGTACGATGCGCCCGGCCCGGGGCAGCTTGACAGGCTGGCGGATGTAGGACGGGTCGCCGCCTTCCGCCTCGATCAACTCCACCAGCTTGGCCAGACCCTGGCCGCCACGCAAGGCACGCACCAGCATCTTGCGGGCGGCCTTTTCGTCGCCAGCCACGCCCGCCAGGCGCAGCATCTGGCTGCCCAGAGCGAGGCAGACATGCTCCAGGTCTTCCGGCCCGAAGCCCCGCAGGGTCTCAATGGCTTCCGCCACTTCCAGGGCGTTGCCTACCGCCTGACCCAAGGGCTGGTCCATGTCGGAGACGAAGGCCGCCACCTCCCGACCCACTTCGCGCCCGATGTCGACCATGGCCCTCGCCAGGGCGAAGGAGTCGTCCAGCGTCTTCATGAAGGCGCCGGAGCCCGTCTTCACATCCAGCACGATGGCGTCCGCACCGCCGGCAATCTTCTTCGACATGATCGAGGAGGCGATCAGGGGGATGGAGTCCACCGTCGCGGTCACGTCCCGGAGGGCGTAGAGCTTCTTGTCGGCGGGCACCAGGTTGCCCGACTGGCCCACCACGGCACAGCCGATGCGGTTGACCTGACCGATGAACTCTTCCTTCGTGCGCTCAATGCGCACGCCGGGAATGGACTCCAGCTTATCGAGCGTGCCGCCGGTGTGGCCCAGCCCCCGGCCGGACATTTTCGCCACGGGCGCCCCGCAGGCTGCCACCAGCGGCACCAGCACCAGGGAGACCTTGTCGCCCACACCGCCCGTGCTGTGCTTGTCGACCTTGCGGCCCTCAATGGCGGACAGGTCAATAACATCGCCGGAATTGGCCATGGCCACGGTCAGGTCGGCGGTCTCCCGTGCAGTCATGCCCCGCAGGCATACAGCCATGGCCCAGGCAGCCATCTGGTAATCGGGGATTTCGCCCCCGGTAAAGCCTGATACGAGAAAATCGATTTCCGGGCGGGTTAGTTCCTGCCCCATACGCTTCCTGTAGATAATGTCGTAGGCGCGCACCACGAGACCTCCTCCGAGACCGTCACTACCAGCCAGTATACCACGGGGCGCCAACTGTTGGCAGGAAACCCCTTGACAAAAGGAGCTCGGGCGGGCACATTCAGAGCGCACGCAATCGATTGCGTAAAACCGGTGGAGGTGCCGCGGAGTGACCACCATCCACGATATCGCCAAAAAGCTGGGGAAACACCCGTCCTCCGTCTCACGGGCACTGCGAGGTGGTGCCGGTGTGGGGCCTGAACTGCGAGAGCAGATACTGGCCACAGCGGCTGCCATGGGCTACCGGCCCAATCTCATGGCCCGACACCTGAGGACCCGCTCCTCCCCGGTGATCGGCCTTGTGCTGGACCACCAGTGGAACTGGTATAGCGCCGCCACGGCAGACGGCGTCCAGGAAGGCGCCCGCCGGCGGGGCCTGAACGTGATGGTCTGGAACGCGGCAAGTCGCGAAGACGAGGCGAAGGCCGTTGAGTACTTTGCGCAGCTTCCCGTAGCGGGTGTGATCGTCGCCAGCAGCCGGCTTGACCCCGCCGCGGCCTTGCCCGAAGCCCAGCTGCCGCTGGTGGCCATCAACCGAATGGGCGGCCCCGGCGTTCGCAGCATCCTGACCGACGACTACCAGGGCGCCGCTGCAGCCGTTGCTCATCTGGTGGACCTGGGGCACAGGCAGATCGGCTACATCAGCGGGCCGGTGGACTGGCCCCACTCCATCGACCGCCTGCGCGGCACGGTCGATGCGCTGGCCAAGGCGGGCCTGGGCCTGCCGCCGGACCTGTACGGTCAGGGCGACTGGAGCCGCGAGTCGGGCAGGCGGGAGACCCGTCGCTTTCTCGGCAGCCGGCTGCGCCCCACCGCCATCTTCGCCGCCAACGACGAGATGGCTGCAGGCGTATACGACGAGGCCCGCCGGCTCGGGCGCAGCATTCCCGGCAACCTCTCTGTCATCGGGTTCAACGACCATGTGGCCTGCGAGTACCTCGATCCGCCTCTGACCACCGTGACCCTGCCCCTGCGGGAGATGGGGCTACTGGCCGTGGAAAGCCTGTTCCAGAAGGAGCCGCCACCCCCGCCCGTGGCCGGACGCCTGATCATCCGCCATTCAACCGCCCCCCTCCCCTAACTTCCAGGAAAAGAGGTTGATCAGTGCCATGCAAACCATCCGCCCCGTCCCCTTCACCCGCGTCACCCTGCAGGACAGCTTCTGGGCCCCCCGCCAGCACACCAACCGGGACGTGACCCTGCCCCTCATGTACGACCGCCTGAAGGAGACAGGCCGGCTGGACGCGCTGCGGCTCGACTGGAAGCCGGGGAAGGAGCCGGTGCCTCACATCTTCTGGGAGTCCGATGTGGCCAAGTGGCTCGAAGCGGCCAGCTATAGCCTGGCCGTCCACTACGACCCGCAGCTGGATGCCCTGCTGGATGAGGTGATCGCGCTGATCGCCTTGGCCCAGCAGTCCGACGGCTACCTGAACGTCTACTTCACCGTGGTGAAGCCGCAGTACCGCTGGCTGGACCTGCGGGATGCCCACGAGTTGTACTGTGCCGGCCATCTGATGGAGGCGGCGGTGGCGCACCATGCCGCCACCGGCAAGCGGACGCTGCTGGAGGTCCTGTGTCGCTATGCAGACCATATTGCGACGGTGTTTGGCCCGGAGCCCGGGCAGAAGCGGGGGTACTGCGGCCATCCCGAAGTGGAGCTGGCACTGGTCAGGCTGTACCGGGCCACGGGCGAGGAGCGTTACCTCAAGCTGAGCCAGTTCTTCGTGGACGAACGGGGCCGGCTGCCGCTCTATTTCCATGGGGAGCAGGCGGCCCGGGGCGGGGCGCCCTCCTATTTCAGCAATCCCCTCTCCCCTTCCGACCGGGGATATGATCCCGCCTACTGCCAGTCGCACAAGCCGGTGCGGGAGCAGACCGAAGTGACCGGCCACGCCGTGCGGGCCATGTATCTGTATAGCGCCATGGCCGACCTGGCTGGAGAGACAGGCGATGGAAGCCTTCTTGGCGCCTGCCGCGCCCTCTGGGACCACCTGACCGGCAGGCTCATGTACGTGACGGGCGGCATCGGCTCCACCGAGAAGAACGAGGGGTTCACCACCGACTTCGACCTGCCCAACGCGCATGCGTATTGCGAGACCTGCGCATCCATCGGGCTGGTCTTCTGGGCTCACCGCATGCTGCACCTGACGGGCGAAGGGAAGTACGCCGATGTGCTGGAGCGGGCGCTCTACAATAACGTCGTCAGCGGCGTCTCCCTCGACGGGCGGCGGTTCTTCTACGACAACCCACTGGCGAGCTCCGGCAGCCACCACCGGCGGGACTGGTTCAGCTGCGCCTGCTGCCCGCCCAACGTGGCCCGCCTGCTGGCCTCCCTCGGCCAGTATGTCTACTCCGAGAGCGCCGGGGGCGCCGCCATTCACCTGTACATTCAGGGGAGCGGTACCGTGGATGTGGCCAGCTACACGGTCAAACTGCATCAGTCGACGCAGTACCCCTGGGACGGGCACGTGCGGATTCGGGTGGAACCGCAGCAACCGGCGTCCTTCACTCTGTCCCTTCGGGTTCCCGGCTGGTGCCGTGCGGCGACGCTTTCCGTCTGCGGACAGGCGGTGCCGGTGGAGGTGCAGAATGGGTACGCTCGCGTCGACCGGCTCTGGCACCCGGACGATCTGGTCGAGCTGTCGCTGGAGATGCCGGTGGAGCGGGTCTACGCCGACCCGCGGGTGGAGGCGAACCTGGGCTGCGTGGCCCTGCAGCGGGGCCCCTTGGTCCTATGCGCCGAGGCGGCCGACTGCGGCCCGGGGCTGGCGGCCCTGGCGCTTCCGCGGGACGTCCAGCTGCAGGCCGCCTATGAGCCGGACCTGTTGGGCGGCGTCGTCTCGGTTACTGGCCGGGCGTTGAGGCCGGTGGTTCCGTCAACAGGTGGCGGCAGCCTGTACGGGACGGAACCATGGACGACAGAACCGGTGACCTTCAAGGCCGTGCCATACGCCGTCTGGGACAACCGCCTGGCAGGGGCCATGCGGGTCTGGCTGCGGGAAGCCTGATCATTCATCAGGCGGAGACCTCCCGGTGGGGTCTCCGCCTTTGTTGTGGCGGTCTACCGCCCGCACCTGGAAAAAATGATATATACACGTAACAATTGGAATGTGGTACAATGCGCATTGCCACAACATCCACCAAATCGGTAAACAGACGCCAGAAAATGAGGATGCAGCCAATACGCTGGATAAATGGCGACTCACCGACAAATGCACGAAATTGACACCAGGGGGCGGGATCCATGCGCAAGTCGATGAGCCTGAAGACCCGACTGATTCTGCAGATGCTTTCGCTGGTGTTGATCACGATCGCTGCCATCGGACTTCTGTCGGGGTACCAGAGTCGCAAGCTTATCCTCACCGGTGTCGAAGAGAGTGCGCACAACAAGGTGGACGCCGCCGTCCAGCGGGTCGAAGGTTATCTCTCCGGCCTCTCGGGACAGATGGACGCCTTTGCCGTCAGCCGGTCCCTGAAGAGCTTCGACCGGGCCGCCATGGAGCCTGAAATGCGGGCCATGCTCCAGCGCAATCCCTCCGTGACAAACGTCTACGCAGGGTTCGACCAGAACGCCGATTTCTTCGTATTCATGAACGAAAACGGGCAGATCAAGGAATGGAAGGCACCGGCTGACTTCGATCCCCGGAGCCGCGGCTGGTACAAGGATGCCAAGGCCAAGGGCAAGATCGGCATCTCTGCTCCCTACCAGGACACGGCGACCAAAGAGATGGTCATCTCCATCTTCGCGCCGTTCTTCGACAAGACCGGCGCCTTCCTGGGTGTGGCCGGCGAGGACATCCTCCTGAGCGACCTGACAAGCTTCATCGCCAAGCTGACGTTCGGCAAGGAAGGGTACGCCCTCATGGTCGACAAGGAGGGCGTGATCGTCGCCCACCCGGACCCGAAGATGCTGGCCACCAAGATCACGGAGAAGCAAGGCAGGCTTGCGGAGATCGGCAGGCAGATGATCGCGGGCAAGTCGGGCACCGATACTTACACGCTGGATGGTGTGGAGAAGCGCATCTTCTTCCAGCCCATCGCCTCGGTAGGCTGGTCCATCGCCGTGGCCATGCCGGAGAAGGAGATCAACGCCCCGGTCAGCACCCTGTTCACCTGGGTGGCGATCATCGGTCTGGCGGCGCTGCTGATCACGGGTGCGCTGGTGCTCTGGTCGGCGATCCGGATCGTCCGTCCGATCAACCGGGTGGGCGGCCAGCTGGAAGCTGTGGCGCAGGGCGGCGGCGATCTTACGCAGCGGCTCGATGTGGCCGTGCGCGACGAAGTGGGCAACCTGGCCTGCTGGTTCAACGCCTTCATGCAGAAGCTGGCGTCCATTGTGTCGGACGTGGCTGGAACCGCCAGGCACGTGGACGAGGGCTCGGTCCAACTGGCCACGGCGGTGCAGCAGCAGGCGGATGTGACTGCGCAGATGGCGGCCCTGGTGGCGGAAGTCGCTCGGGGCGCGCAGGAGCAGACCCGGACGGTGCATGAGGCGCAGCATGCCCTCGCCAGCCTGACCACATCCATCGATGAAATCGCCCGGGGCGCCGGGTCCCAGGCGGCTACGGTGGAGCAGACCCGCCTGCTTACTTCCGCCATGGAGGAAGGGGTCGGCCGGGCGGTGAGCCACATTCGGACCCTTAGCACCACCATCGACGCAAATGCCGGATCGGCGGCCAAGGGGCATGGAGCGGTCCAGGCGGTTGTGGGCAGCATGCAGGGACTGCGGTCGGGCATGAACGAGACGCTGAGCTGCGTGGCGCAGCTTGACGAGGGTTCGCGCCAGATTGGGGCCATCATCGAGGCGATTACGGACATCGCCAATCAGACCAATATGCTGGCTCTGAACGCCGCCATTGAGGCGGCCCGGGCGGGCGAGCACGGCAAGGGCTTCGCCGTGGTCGCCGAGGAAGTTCGGAGCCTGGCAGAGAAATCCCGCAGTTCCACGGCGGAGATTGGTGAGATCATCAAGGGGCTGTCGGTGGCCATCGGCGCGACGGTGCAGGCCATGCAGGCAGCTGGCCATCAGGTGCAGGAAGGCGGCCGTCTGGCCGAGCAGGCCGGGCAGTTCCTGGAGGTCATCGCCCGAGACGCGGCTGCCGCCAGGATCAGCACGTCGGGCCTCATGGACCTGGCTGTGGACCTCGACCAGCGGAGCAAGGCCGTGGGTTCGGCCATGGGCAACCTGGCGGCGGTGGCAGAAGAGACGTCGGCCCTGACCGAAGAGATGGCGGGGACCAGCGGCTCCGTAGTCGAGGCGGTCGGCCGGATTGCCCGCATCAGCCAGGAGAACGCCGCCGGGGCCGAGCAAGGCGCCGCGGCGGCTGAGGAGCTTAGCGCCTCGTCGGAAGAGATTACGGCCACGGCGGAGTCGCTAGCCAAGGCGGCCGAGTCGCTGAAGGCGCTGGTTGGGCGGTTCAAGGTGAAATAGTCGTCTGTTGTGTCCAACACCCCCGGGGCTTGCTGGCCTCGGGGGTGTTGTTGTAAAATTGTGGTAATTTCTCCTGGGGTGGTGACCATCTTTGGGCCAGGTGGCCATTTACATCCGCTGGTCCACCGAGGACCAGGGCGAAGGCACGACCCTTGAGGTCCAGCGGGAGGCCTGTGAGGCGTTCTGTCGCAGCCAGGGCTGGCTGGCACAGCTCACCTTTGTGGATGAGGGGCTTTCGGGGGGCTCCCTGGACCGCCCCGCCCTGACGCGCCTCCGGCAGGCCGTGCGTGAGGGCGAGGTGGGCTGTGTGGTGGTCTACAAGCTGGATCGCCTGTCCCGCTCGGTGGTCGACATGGTCAAACTTGTGCTGGACGAGTGGGAGGGCCGCTGTCACGTGAAGTCGGCCCGGGAGCCCATCGACACAGCCAGCCCCAGCGGGCGGCTCTTTTTCTACCAGCTCATGAGCTTTGCGGAGTGGGAGCGGTCGGCCATCCGGGAGCGGACCTTCGCGGGGAAGCTGCGGCGGGCCAGGGAAGGGCGGAATCCCGGCATGACGGCGGCCTACGGCTACCGGCTGGGAGCGGACGGCATGCCGGCAGTGGAGCCGGGGGAGGCGGCCGTGGTGCGGCAGATCTTCGCCTGGTACGTGTCGGGCATGGGCTGCCTGCAAGTCGCCAGGCGGCTGACGGAGGCAGGTCATCCGTCGCCGGCGGGGAAGGCCTGGAGCAGCTCGCAGGTCAGCCGCATGCTGCGCAACCCGATCTACAAGGGCACGCTGGTCTACGGTAAGCAGGCGACGGTGCGTGGGCGGCGCAGGGCAA
>Ga0196971_1001097_pt1 | contig 13694 bp, 12 predicted proteins | sample S1v_1013CmetaG_FD_148660 | JGI IMG/M metagenome (GOLD analysis project Ga0196971, IMG submission 148660) | Soil microbial communities from Anza Borrego desert, Southern California, United States - S1+v_10-13C | ecosystem: Environmental > Terrestrial > Soil > Desert | place: USA: California... | reverse complement strand
GTCACACCTGTTCCCATCCCGAACACAGAAGTTAAGCTCTTCAGTGTCGATGGTACTTGGACCGCAGGGTCCTGGGAGAGTAGATCGCCGCCGGGTAAACATAAAAGAACAACAGCATTTGCTGTTGTTCTTTTATGTTTACCCGGCGGCACTGAAGCTGAGCTTCGTTAATTGTGATTAATTATGCATTTTTGTACATTACATATTCTATGTTAAAGTGTTTTGTGTTAAAATTTATATAGATATTTAGCTATATATGTCGAATAATAATATATATATCGAGAGGAAGCTTTATTATTACAAAATCAGTTGAAGTATCTGATTTTGTGTTATCAGAGAGGGTGTTAACATATGGCTTCGTGGCTTACACATTTAAGGGTAGCGGAAAAGATAAAGCAAAAGGTACCGGAAATTGATTTTCCGTATTTTATTATAGGCAGTATTGCGCCAGATTCTGGTGTACCTGATGAGAATCAGAGAAATTATACTCCTCCGAAAGAGGTAACTCATTATAGATATCAAATGGATAACAGCGCTGCGAACATTGATGAATCTGTTTTTTTCCAGAACTATCTGGTACCGGAAAAAATCATGATAAGATCCGACAGCACCCGGTCTTTTCTCTGGGGTTACTATTTCCACCTGATAACTGATAAGCTCTGGCTGGAAGAGTATTTCAAACCATTTCAGAAAAGCTATGAAAGTGAATTTGAAAATCCGGATAAGGATTTTGTTGATTTTTTAAGGGAAGAAATGTTCTCCATTGATTTTGAGTATATCAAGGAGAACGGGCAGGAGCTTATTGAACAGCTTAGGGGCTTTGATGGTAATATAAGCTCCTTTTATGAATTTGATTCTGATTACATATTTGAATGCAAAAACCGCATAGTGGAATACTACAAAGGGGAACCTTTAAGTCTGGACAGGGATTACAAGTATCTGAACCCTCAGATAATAGAAGCGTTTGTAGCAAAAGCGGCAGAAAAGTGTATAAGCATATTAGTAATATAGGGCCTCGTAAAGTATATCCCTTTCCGGGTATGCGAGGCACTGGATCAATGCTGTAGAGTTAATGATCACTAAGTCACAGTTTTGGGGGATAAAATGGAATACAAGGGTTATTTTTTGTTAGGCGTTACCGTATTGGTTTTCAGTACATTGGAGGTGGTTACCAGTACCTTGAAGGGCGTAATAGATCCTTTGCAGTTGACATTCTTAAGGTTCTTGATTGGAGGAGCAGTGCTGCTACCTCTTGTAATCAAAAAAAGAGAACACATACGAGGCAAGGACTTGTTATTTTTTTTGGGACTGGGAATACTAAATATATTTATCAGTATGGGAAGTCTGCAGCTGGCAGTAAGCATGGGTAAAGCTTCAACAGCAGCGATACTGATAAGCTCAAATCCTATATTTGTATTGATATTTTCATCAATCCTTCTGAAAGAAAGGATAGCTTTTGACAGAATATCATGTATACTGCTTGGTGTAGCAGGTATTTCACTGATCATTTATAAGGGAAATGTAAGCGGAGATACCGGTGCAAGCCTTGCACTTGCGGTAATAGCATCTCTTACCTTCGGACTGTATACCGTGCTTGGAAAGTTTAAATCAGATGGAATAAGTAACATTACCATGATATGTTTTTCTTCACTTTTCGGCAGTCTGATGTATGTGCCGGTATTGCTGTGGAAGGGTATTCCTTTATTATATATACCGCAGGGTGCTTTTCTGAAGATGCTGTACCTGGGGGTTTTTGTATCAGGTGCAGCTCATATAACATATATGGAGGCATTGAAAATTATAAGTACAAGTAAAGGATCAATGGTATTTTTCTTAAAGCCGGTAATCGCATCAATGCTTGCAGTGATTTTCCTGGGTGAAGGCCTGGGTATAAAGACCATTATAGGCATGCTGCTTGTGTTGTCAGGTATATTTATTAATTTCTTCAAAATAAACTTCAATATTGAGGGCAGGGATAAAGTTGAGAAGGCAGGAGCTTGATTCCATAAATCAATTATATCGGGACAAACTGAATGAGCATTTTAATGGAGAGATGCCGCTGGTATTTGGCGATGGCGATGTAGATTCAAAGATAGTCCTGGTGGGCGAGGCTCCGGGCAAGACAGAAGTTGAGCAGGGAAAGCCTTTTGTAGGCCAGGCAGGAAAAAACCTTGAAGAATTTATAACCATACTGGGCATAGTCAGGGAGGAGCTGTACATTACCAATGTAGTGAAGTTCAGACCTGTAAGGATAAATGCGGATACAGGGCGGGAAGCTAACAGGACACCAACAAAGGAAGAGATAAGAATATCTACAGACTTTATTGAGCAAGAGCTTTCAATAATAAAGCCAAAACTTGTTGCAAGCCTCGGGAATATTGCACTCCGCTGCATACTGAAGGATGACAAAGCCACGATCGGCACACTGCATGGAGTACCGATAGATGTAAAGTTTGCCGGTGCAGAGTTTGTGTTGTTCCCTCTCTATCACCCGGCAAGCATTATATACAATAGGGCATTGAAGGATGTATATTTGCAGGATCTGCTCAAATTAAGGGACTATATGAAGAGCAAAAGCTTAAATTAGGGAACCTATATGGTTCCCTGATTATTTGATCAGATTTGTGTTATAATTGTGGATATAATATTATATATTGAACGCACAAAAGTATTTACATTGGGCAAAGTGCGAATTCAATAACAATCAAGGAAAACATTTCGCGAAATTTAAATATGTATATAAGATGTTTTTCGCGAAATGTATAGACCCCATTCTTTTATTAGAGGTGCGGAATGAATGCAGTAAATATAGTCAGGTGTGAGGACTATGAGCTTGAAAATGTGAAAAAGGCGGTATATGAAGCCCTCGAAGGTATAGACGGAATAAAACAAAAGATAACAGAGGGTTCCAGAGTTCTGGTGAAAACCAATCTTCTTATGAGGAAGAATCCCGATGATGCAGTCATCACTCATCCTGCAGTAGTAGAGGCAATAGTGAGATATCTGCAGGATATGGGCTGCAAGGTAATAGTCGGGGACAGCCCCGGAGGGCCTTTTACCGAATGGAATCTTAAGTCGGTCTATAAAGCCGGAGGCATGCTGGAAATGGCGGAAAGGACCGGATGTGAGCTTAACTATGACACTTCCGTACTTGAGATATCCAATCCGGATGCAAAACGGCTTAAGAGCATGCAAATCATAAAGATTGCCAGAGAAGTTGATTTTGTTGTATCCGCAGCAAAACTGAAGACTCATGGGATGATGACATATACCGGTGCGGTAAAGAACCTTTTTGGTGTGATACCCGGTCTTGTAAAGGCGGACTATCATATGAGACTCAATAGTGTCGATAACTTCGCTGATCACCTTGTGGACATCTGCGAAGCGGTAAAACCGGTTTTCTCAATTATTGACGGAATCGATGGCATGGAAGGGGATGGACCTTCCGCCGGGGAAAAGAAGCATGTAGGACTTGTTCTGGCATCGGAGAGCCCCTATGCTCTTGATACTGTGGCATCAAGCATTATGGGTCTGGAGCCTTTGGCAGTTCCTACAATCAGGTCTGCAAGGGAAAGAAACCTGTTCAGCGGTGATTTAAAGGATATCGGGATTAAAGGTGTACAGCTTGGTGAAATAAAGGTGGCACCCTTTAAGCTTCCAAAGTCAATCAGTGTCAATTTCGTGGGGGGAAGAGTTTCGAGAGCTCTTGAGAAATTCATTCTTTATAATCTCAGACCAAAGCCTGTATTTAACTACGATATATGCGTGTCCTGCGGGGACTGCAAGAGGAGCTGCCCTCCGGGGATAATCGATATGAGCAGCGGCAAGCCTGTACCAGATCTCAACAAATGTATAAGGTGCTTCTGCTGTCATGAATTGTGCCCCAAGAAGGCTGTTGACATAAAGAGGCATTGGCTGTATGACAGGATATTGAAGAAATAACACAAGGATTCAATAGAAAAAATAAAGTTCAAGTGCAGTGCTTGAACTTTATTTTAATATTTCCAATCCTATGTTTTCAAAGCCAGGTATTATTATATCCGCTTCAGAAAGCTCGGAACTTGTACCCACACCTACACATCTCATACCTGCTCTTTTAGCGGCCTCGATCCCTGCTTTGGCGTCTTCAAAGACCACACAATCCTGTGGAGATAATCCAAGCTCTTGTGCCCCCAGCAGAAATACCTCCGGGTCGGGTTTTGCTTTGGAGGTCTTATTGCCGTCAATGATTGCATCGAAAAGCTCTATGAGCTTCAGGTTGGCAAGTATGATCCTGGCGTTCTTGCTGGCCGAACCCAAGGCTGTTTTTATACCGGCATTCCTTACTTTTATAATGAACTCCTTTGCGCCCGGCAGTATTTCATCTTCTCCCATTCCGGAGATGTATTCCACGTACCATCCGTTTTTCTTGTCTGCAAGGGAATACTTTTCCTCTTCAGACAGCGATAAGCCGCCTAATTCAACCAGTATTTCCATGCATGCCATCCTGCTTACTCCTTTAAGCCTTTCATTGTCCTTCTCGGAAAAATCAAATCCAAGCTCTGAAGCGAGCCTTTTCCACGCCAGATAATGATATTTTGCAGTATCAACGATTACTCCGTCCAGATCAAATATGCAACCCTTTATTTTATTCATATGACCTCCTGAATATGTATGCATTAAAACTTTATAAAGAATTATAGAATACCTTCATATCATTTTCAATTATGAATAATTCTAATTATTCGTTTTGCTGGTTGTACTTTGCTCTATATTCATTGGGCGTGCGGCCGATAAACCTTCTGAATATCTGGGTGAAATAGCTTTGATTGCAGAATTGATAGAAAACAGCTATGTCTGAGATTTTTGTGTTAGTATACCTTATATAGTATTTGGCCTCATTGACTCTCGTCTTCATTATATAATCAGGGAGGCTCAGGCCGACTTCCTTTTTAAAAAGAGTAGACAGGTAATTCGGATGAACATATATCGAGTCGGCTATTTTCTGGAGTGTGAGCTTATTGGTGAGGTTTTTGTAAATATAAGATATAGCCTGCTGAATTATATTCGAATATTTGCTCTTGGATAAGTCCTGTACTATTTTCACATACTGCTCAGCAGCTGTATACTCATAATCCATCAATTCGGTCAGGCTGCCCATATCTTCAATGGCAAGTATTATTGAGTCGCTTAGTGTAAATGCGGCCTCAGGCATAACACCACCTTCGATTGCCGCCCTTGTAAACAGGGTGACTGAACAGATCAGTGAGTTTTTCACTGATCTCAGGGCATCCTTTGATAACCTGGTTCTTTTCAGGGAGTTTATTTCACTAAGCACTGTCATGGTTTCTGCCATATTGCCTGACTTTATTTTTGAGAGTAATTCCTGTTCCAGAAAATACGGAGGATGATGGAACAGTGTCTCCCTATTTTTAATCATTTCTGTGAAGTATTCATCTGATATGAAAATACGCTCCTTTGAATAATCCCCCGACCTGTCTTCAGTTATAGTACTGCCAAGGAGGAATTCCAGCAGCTTTCCACAGTAATAGCATCTGTTCGTATCCAATACAGGCAAATTTTCATAGTAATTTACAAGCTTATTCTTAAGTTTGATTGGCAGTTTATTTAGTCTGATAATATTATTGATTGTACCTTCATGGATTTTTTCATTCAGGAGGGGACCGGCAATTATCTGCTTGCTTTCTGTAATATAAAGAATGATGAAGCATTCATCATAATCATTCATGTGGTAGAAGGAATTGACTCTGTTATAATGTCCTGTGGCCGATATGGAGAGCAGATCTCCAATTCCATATGCATCTTTTATTATACTGTTTATGTAGTTGAGGTTGTCGGGCATGGAATATGTACTCTGACCTTTTTCAATCAGATTGACAGGTACAAGAGTTACCTGGTGGAAGGTCTTAAGCTTTTCTTTGATACCTTTAAGTTCTGCCATAACAATAAACCCCCTATATGAAATACAAAAAAATCAGTTACTCCATAGCTTGTTTTTTAGTCTATATACAGAAGTTATATCCTTGTCGTTCAACACAATATACGGTATTAATATATTAACATAAATGTTAATATTTTGGTATATTTAATATTCTGCTTGTTTTAAAATGAAACCAAGGAAACTATTTTTAGGAGGGAAATAAATGAAAAGAAAAATCTCATTGTTAGTTGTAACTGTTATGGTTTTAATGACTATCCTGAGCGTTGGCGTAAATGCTGACACAAGAATAGTTGTCAAATGGGCGACACAGGCGGATACATCAGCAGCAACACAGGAAATCATTGATGCATTCAACAAATCCCAGAGCAAATATACAGTAGAATGGGTTCAGATGACCAATGATTCAGCACAGATGCATGATCAGTTAATGACTTCCTTATCATCAGGATCCAGCGAGTATGATGTACTTTCACTTGATGTTTGCTGGGCTGGTGAGTTTGCATCAGCCGGATACCTGAATCCAATAGACCTTAACATGTATAAGTCAAAACTGACAAAGAGCCATTATAATGCAGGTTCAATGGCAGCAGGCAATTACATGGGCAAACAGTATGCACTTCCTTTATTCCCGGATTTGGGATTATTGTTCTTCCGTAATGACATAGTAAGTGAGGCAGATGCTGCAAAGCTTGTTTCAGGGAAATATACATATAATGATCTGGCAGCAATGGCTAAGAAGTATGATGGAAAAGGCGGAACAACTGATGGTTTCGTTTACCAGTCAAAGCAGAATGAAGGACTTACCTGCAACGTTACAGAGTTTACAAAAGCCTTCAAGCTCACAGAGAGCGGCTTGGCAGCAATGAAGACATTTACAGACTCAAGCTTTGTACCGAAGGACATACTGAACTATACAGAATCTGAGACCTTTAACTCTTTCGTAAATGGTAAATCAGTATTTGCAAGAAACTGGCCATATATGTACTCAGGACTTACTACAGTGGTTAAACCTTCACAGGTTACGATAGCTCCACTTCCTAATGGAAGTACAATAGGCGGCTGGCTGCTTGGCATAAATAAAAAATCAACTAATCTTGAAGGTGCTTGGGAATTTGTTAAATTTGCATCCGGTAAAGAAGGACAGTTTATTATGTCTACAACAGGCGCTCATGCACCTGGATTCAACTCGTTATTAACTGATCCTGAGGTTTTGAATCTGAACCCAATGCTTAAATCCGAAGGTTTCACAAATGCGGTTCGTAAAACAATATCAAGACCTGTATCAGCTCAGTACTCCAAAACTTCAGATGCAATACAGGTTAACGTTCATAAATATCTGTCAGGCGGACAGGATCTGAACACTACAGTTACAAATGTAAATAATGCTCTTAAGTAAGGTATAACAAAGAGTATTAATATGAATGGATAAAAGATTGGGCTCATGTAATACTGAGCCCAATTTCCTTATTAATCTTTTTCAGGGGAGTGGTCGGATGAAAAGAATGGGGTTTAAGGAATTGCTCTTTATACTGCCTGCAATAATTCTAATTGCTTTTTTCTCGCTTTGGCCTATTTATAAAGTAATCAATTATTCTGTTTTTGATTATCAATTGAATGATCAGCAAAAATCCAAGCTTTCCACAGAAGAGAAGTTTAATGTGGATCTTTTTATGGAGAATTCGGACTATGTTATTATGTTCATAGATATGAACAGGCTAAGTTTTCCTGAGGATGTTCAGGGAAAAGTAGATGAGGTCATCAACAATGTCAATGGCTTTAAAGAGCTGCTGGCAGATCAGGCAGGTTTCATTGTATTGAGCGGAGACCTTAAGAAGCAGGTCAGGAATAATTATAATGCACTCATATCAGATGCGGAATATTTTATAGATAATTATGATTTTCCTGATAAGGAAAATCTCAGATTGGTTCTGGAAGATACCAAAAAATGCTTTGTCCAATCAAACTTCATAGGGTTTAAGGGTTATCTCAATGCATTGTCAGATGTAAGGGTGAGGGATGCCCTTTCACATACCTTGGTATTTACGGTAATATCTGTTGCCCTTGAACTGGTACTTGGACTGGGGTTAGCAATTATTATGAACAAGGCAATGAAAGGCCAGGGGATTGTCCGTGCAGTTTCACTTATACCCTGGGCGATACCGACTACTGTCGCTGCTCTTATGTGGGGCTATCTGTATGACGGAAGCAGCGGTATAGTAGCCCATATCATGCAGAACCTCCATATAGTGAATGATTCAAAGGATCTTCTGCTGTCGGGAAGCGGGGCTATGGCATCCGCAATAATTGCAGACGTATGGAAGACTACTCCTTATATGGCACTGCTCATACTTGCAGGCTTTCAGACCATCCCCGGAGTGGTATATGAGAGTGCTAAAGTCGATGGTTCAGGAATATTCAACACCTTCTTCAAGATAACTCTTCCGCTTTTAAAGCCTTCAATACTTGTCGCGCTTTTAATGAGAACATTGGATGCTTTCAGAGTATTTGACCTTATATACGTACTTACCGGCGGCGGACCTGGAGGCTCGACCGAGACCATGTCCATCTATGCATATAAGACCATGTTCCAGCAGACTAACTTCGGATATGGTTCAATAGTGGTAATACTGATGGTTGTTTCAGTTGCAATAATTGCGACCTTCTTTATAAAAATACTCGGTGCGAATGTAATGGAAAGGGATTAGGAGGTGTCGTAATGGATAGAAAGTCAAATAAATTCAAAACAGCTTTATTTACTATAATCTCATTGTACCTCGTTGTTATCGTTTTTCCATTTGTCTGGGTTTTGGCAGCTTCTTTCAAGCCGACACAGGAGATATTCGGGAATGAGGCTTTCAACTTTATATCAGCAAACCCAACAATGGAGAATTACGTAAATGTTTTAAAAAACGGTATACTCCAGGCTATGATGAACAGCTTTATTGTTGCCAGCATAACCGCCATATATGTGGTATTAGTGGCAACTTTAGCTGCATATGCGATTACAAGGTTCAAGTTCTGGGGGAAGAACTTGCTTCTGGGTATAATACTGGCTGTTTCAATGTTCCCACAGATGATAATTGTAGGACCGATATATAATTTGTTCATGAATCTGAATTTAACCAACAGCTATTTTGTTGTACTGCCTTATTCCACAATTACTTTACCGGTTGCGGTATTTATTCTGGTCACACATTTCAATAAGATTCCGATTGCATTGGAGGAGGCAGCAACAATCGACGGAGCCACATCCATGCAGATATTGTCCAAAATAGTGTTCAGACTTGCGGCGCCAGGGATATTTACTACCGCTATAATCGTTTTTATAGCAGCATGGAATGAGTTCCTGCTCACTGTAACATTAAATACAAATAAGGCTTTTCATACTGTGCCGGTTGCTATTTCCTTTCTGAGAACGCAGTTTACTATACTGTGGGGAGATGTAACTGCAGCTACTGTTATAGTCACCATTCCTACACTTATAGTTGTTCTATTGTTCCAAAAACAGATCGTATCAGGTTTAACCTCAGGAGCTGTTAAGGAATAAATAAAGTTGCGTATATTTAGAAAGGGGCATAAGGAATGAAAGAAAAGGTTGAAGAGATCAAGCCATATTATAGGCTGAATGAGTGGGAAATAATAGAGGACAGCTTTAGCCTTGATAGAAATTTCCATAATGAAACGATTTTTTCGGTAGGAAATGGCTTTATCGGGATCAGAGGTACCTTTGAAGAAGGGTTGGAGGACAAGGCCGGACTAGGCGCAGAAGGAACCTTTCTGAATGGAGTATATGAAGAAGGGATCATCAGGTATGGTGAAATAGCATATGGATTCCCTGAAAAGAACCAGACAATGATCAATGTGGCCAACGGCAAGAAAATCATGCTATATCTGGAGGATGAGCTGTTTAGCATGCAGACAGGGCAGCTCACGGATTATAAGCGCTCTGTCAACATGAAGGAAGGCATATTGAAACGCAGCCTCCTGTGGCAGTCCCCGAAGGGAAGACGGATAAAGCTGGAAACCGAAAGAATAGCATGCCTTCAGAGAAGGAATCTTGCAGTTATAAAATATAAGGTAACTCCTATAAATTTTGATGGAAAAATAAAGATTGTTTCGGAAATTGACGGGAATATAAAGCATTCATTAAATGAAAAGGATCCCAGAATTGGATCAGGACTTGAGGAGGGTGCTTTCTATACCGTTGATACTCTGATAGAGGCTGATACGTCAGTTCTTCTTCAAAAGACAAAAAGGACAGAGATTACTGTTGCATGTGTGGCCAGGGGTATTCTTAAAACACAGTGCAGTTATAAAACCAGGGAGTATATCAAGGAAGACGGAGTAGGACTGGAATATCATTTAGAAGGTAAAATGGGCCAGGAGATAGACTATATAAAATATGTTGTCTATGATGCTTCTCACGAAGCTCAGGAAATCATTCTGGAGCATGCGTTGGATATACTGAAGGATGCAGCCGGGCAGGGCTACGACAGATTGAAGAAAGAGCAGTCCGATTTCCTTTTGGACTATTGGGATAAGTCGGATATAGAAATAAAAGGAGATATGCGCTTGCAGCAGGCCATAAGGTTCAATCTTTTTCACCTGCTCCAGTCGGTAGGAAGAGACGGGAAGACTAATATAAGTGCCAAGGGGCTTACCGGGGAGGGTTATGAAGGTCATTATTTCTGGGATACTGAGATGTTTGTGCTCCCAGCTTTTCTTTACAGCAAGCCGGATATCAGCAGAAAGCTCCTGGAATACAGGTACAGTACTCTGGATAAGGCAAGAGCAAGGGCAAGAGAAATGTCCCACAAAAAGGGTGCTCTTTTTCCGTGGAGAACAATAAACGGAGAGGAATGCTCCGGATATTTTCCGGCGGGTACGGCTCAATATCATATAAATGCGGATATAGCACATGCAATAAAAAGCTATATGGAAGCCACCAGGGATTATGAATTCCTGCTGCTCTACGGAGCGGAAATACTTTTTGAGACAGCTAGGTTATGGTCTGACCTGGGTTTCTATAATAGTGAAAAAGGCGGCAGATTCTGTATTAACTGTGTCACAGGTCCTGATGAATATACTGCGATAGTTAACAACAACTTCTATACTAACCTTATGGCAAAGGAAAATCTTGAATATGCCTATAATACCGCTGTCTGGATGAAGCAGAACCATCAGCCGGACTATGAAAGGCTGGCTTCACGTATAGGGCTTGACATGGAAGAGATAGTGTTATGGGAGATCGCTGCCTGCAATATGTATTTGCCGTACAATGAGAAACATGGTATTCATTCACAGGATGATAGTTTTTTGGATAAGGAAGTGTGGGATTTCGGGAATGTTCCTAAAGAGAATTATCCTTTGTTATTGCATTATCATCCGCTGGTCATTTACAGGTACCAGGTATGTAAGCAGGCCGATGTGGTATTGGCACTTTTCCTTCTCGGACATAAGTTTACACCGGAGCAGAAGCGCAGGGACTATGACTACTATGAGAAGGTTACTACACACGATTCATCTCTTTCTGCCTGCATATTCAGTATAGTGGCAAATGATATCGGCTATCACGAAAGGGCATATGACTATTTTATAAAGACAGCCAGAATGGACCTGGATGATTACCAGGGAAATACCCATCACGGGGTACATACAGCCAATATGGCCGGCAGTTGGATGGGAATAGTAAATGGATTTGCGGGTATGCGGACCTATGATGATGTGCTGAGCTTCCAGCCGTATATTCATCCGAGCTGGGAGGAATACAGCTTTAAGATAACCTACCGGGGCAGTGTCATCAAGCTTACGGTAAACAGTAAAGCAACTACTTATCAGCTCATACAGGGTAAAGAGCTCAAGATCACACACTTTGGCAAAAGCTTTTTGCTGAGGGATAAACTTACCTTAGAATAAGCTATTGAGAAATCAATAGTTTTTCTTTTTCTACAGTACTCTTCCCTGTATTAAACGCACAAAAGCATTTACATTAGAGTAAAGCACGAATTCAATAACAACCAAGGAAACATTTTGCGAAATTCGAATAAAAAAAACAAGGTTTTTTTGCAAAATATATAGTATATTATAATTACCACTATAATATACATAGTAGAAGGGGTATGGCCATGCTTACGATGGATGAGCTGTCAAAGGAGATAGCTGGTTGTACAAGATGCAGGCTGCATCAGAATAGGACAAATACTGTGCCGGGAGAAGGGAATCCCAAAGCAAGGATCATGTTCATAGGGGAAGCTCCAGGAGCAGACGAGGATAGACTGGGACGGCCTTTTGTAGGCAAGGCTGGGCAGCTTTTGGATAAAGCGCTTAATGCTTTGGATTTCAACAGAGAAAAGAATTTTTATATTTGCAATATATGCAAATGCAGACCGGAGAACAATCGTACTCCTGCAGACGATGAAGCGGAAGCATGTCTTCCGTTCCTGCGCAATCAAGTAGCCATAGTAAAACCTAAAATAATAGTGTGCCTGGGAGCTACTTCCGTAAAGCACATCATTGACAGACAGGCAAGAATTACATCAGTTAGAGGCACCTGGTTTGAAAGAAAAGGATACTACATTACTGCAACCTTTCATCCTGCGGCATTGCTCAGGGATGAAAGCAAAAAAAGACTTTTTTGGGAAGACCTGAAAAAGGTAAAGGGAAAGTACGATGAAATCATATCTTTTGAACAAAAGACAGATTTGTAAGTCAGTATGTCCTAAATCGATATATATAATGAAAAAAAGTGAAATAATAAGACTGACGGCATTTGTTTTAATGATTATTTTGCTTAGCGGCATCAGTCCGGTGTTTTCAGCAGCCGACGAAGGGTATGACATCGTTAATGACAATACCTCTTTAAATAACGAAGTCATAGACTCAGATATAGGAAAAACTGTTGAAGATAAAGCTTCCAGGATTGCATACCTTACTTTTGACGATGGTCTTGACAGTAAGGTAACTCCGCAGATTCTGGATATACTCAAAGAGTATGATGTCAAAGCTACCTTTTTTATATTAGGAAATTCAGTCAGCAAAAATAAGGATGTTCTCAAAAGGATCATTGATGAAGGACATAGTGTAGGGAATCATACTTACACACATAAAAAGAGCATAATATATACGAGTGTAAAAAGCTTTTCCGAGGAGCTTGCAAAAACAGCAAAGGCAATATATGATGCTGTCGGTATAACCCCAAAGCTTTTCAGGCCTCCATATGGTGCCAGGTATATAAAGAACCAGGAATATAAGGATGCATTATCAGAATACAAGACCATACTCTGGAATGTAGACAGCATGGACAGCAGAGTCAAAGGAATCACCAGCACTGAGATAGTGGATACTGTGAAAGAGCAGTTGAAGAGCAAGCGCAATGCGACTATCCTGTTTCATAGCACCAGTGCCCGTGAAGAGACAGCAAAAGCTCTACCTGAAATTATTCAATATCTTATAGAAAATGAATACAGCATATCAAAGCTGGAGTAGAGGATATGGCATAAAACTTCCACTTGACGACAGATAACAAAGATGATAAAATGAAACTCCTGTCGCAAACACGGCAGAGAACAGACAGCAGCGAAAAACTTCCAGTTGACGACAAGCGGTAAACATGATAAGATGTAATTCCTGCTTCGGAAACGGGGCATAAAACAGACAGGATATAAACGGACGTAAATTACCACGAAAAACCAGCAAAAACAATGTGGGTCCGTTAAGCAGCATACTATGGCTGTGTGTCCCCACGAATCAATGA
>Ga0196971_1001096_pt1 | contig 13714 bp, 12 predicted proteins | sample S1v_1013CmetaG_FD_148660 | JGI IMG/M metagenome (GOLD analysis project Ga0196971, IMG submission 148660) | Soil microbial communities from Anza Borrego desert, Southern California, United States - S1+v_10-13C | ecosystem: Environmental > Terrestrial > Soil > Desert | place: USA: California... | reverse complement strand
GTTCTGTCGCTGCCGCCGCTCCACAAGGACCCGTTCGATCGCCTGCTCGTGGCGCAGGCGCAGATTGAGCGGCTGACGTTGCTGACGTCGGACAAGATGGTGGCGAAGTATTTGGGTGTGCGGAAAGTGTAACGCGGCGTCGCGCTCAGCGCCGATAAGCGATCTGGCCGTTGTTGATGATGATGTCGATCTGGCGCAGCGCGCCGAGGTCGATGGTGGGATCGGCGGGCAAGACAAGCAGATCGGCTTCGAGGCCGGCGCGGATTGCGCCGGTGCGGCGGGCGACGCCGACACAGCGCGCGGCGCGCGATGTGGCGGCATGGATGGCGTCCATGGCGGACAGGCCGCTGTCGGCGAGCGCCGTAATTTCATCGACGATCGTGTGCGTTGCGACGCCATCGTAACGCATGTCGCTACCGGCGGCGATCTGAACGTTGGCGGCTGCAGCCAGGCGCACCATGGTTCGGGCGCGCGGGAGCATGAGGGCGGCGCGCTCTCGCAATACGGGGTCATCGTAGGAGCCGCCGCCGTCGGACATGTCGAGCCAGAACGACAGCGTGGGGACGAGACAGGTGTGGCGCGCGCGCATGAGCCGGAGCGTGGCCGGCTCTATCAGCGTGCCGTGCTCGATCGAGCGGACGCCGGCGCGCACCGAAGCTTGCGCCGCTTGGTCAGTATGCGCATGTGCGGCGACGGGCAGGCCGCGTGCGCGGGCTTCAAGGACGGCGGCGCGAATTTGATCGTCGTCGAGATCGCGCGCCAACATGTCCTGTCGCGGATCGCCGGCGCGTTCGGTGGCCATGAGTTTGATCACATCGGCGCCGCGCTCGGCGTTCAAACGCACGACCGCGCGTACGGCGGCGGCGTCTGTCAGCCCATCTCTCAGCACCGCCAAATCTGGGCTGTCCTCAAAAAGCGCTGGATTGAGCCGGCGGCGCACGTGATAGCCGGCGCCAAGGAGTTCGGGCGCGCTGACCTCTCCCGCGCGATGGCTGTTGCGGATGTCGATATCGGCAAAATGCGCCGCGCCGAGCGAGCGCGCCGTGGTGACGCCGGCACGGAGCGCCCGGCGCGCGTCATCAATGGCGCCGAAGTGAACGTGCGCGTCGACCAAGCCTGGCATCAGCCAACGGCCGCCGAGATCGAGAATTGTCGCGTCCGGGGGGAGCCGCGCCGGCCGCCCGGTGCGGATGCGTTCGATCCGCCCGTCACGCAGATAGATTGTAACGCCGCGCCGCACGCGCGGACTGACGCCGTCAATCAGATTGACGTTGGTTAGGACAAGAGGCGTTGGACTCGGGTGCGCGCGCGCGAGCCCCGCGGCGGCGAACATCACGAATGTGCAAAGGAGGACGCGAAGCCAGGACATCAGCCGCCTCTCCCTGGATGAGATTTACCGCGGCGCGCGCTTCGCCAAAATGCGCTGCAGTGTGCGGCGGTGCATGTTGAGGCGGCGGGCGGTCTCAGAGACGTTGTGGCCGCAGAGTTCGTAGACGCGCTGGATGTGTTCCCAGCGGATACGGTCGGCGCTCATCGGATTTTCCGGCGGCTCGGGTTTGTCGTCGGGCGCCGCGAGCAGGGCTTTGACGATGTCCTCGGGATCGGCCGGCTTGGCGAGATAATCGACGGCGCCTGCCTTCACTGCCGCGACGGCGGTGGCGATGGCGCCGTAACCGGTCAGCATGACGACGCGGCAGTCGGGGCGGCTCTTGTTCAGCGCTTCGACGACCGAAAGACCGGAGCCGTCTTCGAGGCGCAGATCGAGCACGGCGTAGGCCGGCGGGGTTTTGTTGGCCACATCGCTGGCTTCGGCGACGCTGCCGAGCGCGGTCACATCAAAGCCGCGCGTTTCGAGCGCGCGCGCGAGCCGGGTGCGGAAGGAGGCGTCGTCATCGAGGATCAGCAGCGACTTGTCGCCTTCGAGGGGGACAGCGGTGGTCATGGGGGATTATGCTCCGATGGCCCGTATGTAATGCATTTCGGCGCAGATCAAAGCGAAGGCGCCTCAATCGATGTGCGTTCCCAGCGGGCTTTAACCATCGCTCCCTGGTTAGGAGGTCTGCGATTTCGCACCTCTAGCGCCGCGCCGGTGCGTTCGAGCAGGGTTTTCGAGATGAAGAAGCCGAGGCCGAGGCCGCCGGCGACACCTTCGCGGTCTCGTTCGGTGAGGTAGGGCTCACCGAGGCGGGAGAGGATGGCGCCGGAAAATCCGGGACCGTCGTCACGCACGGTGATCTCGACCGAATTTGCGTCCCAGCGCGCTTCGATATCGACGCGGGTGTTGGCGAAGCCGACGGCGTTTTCGACGAAGCCGCCGAGAGCGTGGACGATCTCCGGCATGCGTTTGACGTCGAGCGCGCCCTCGCCGCTGGCGTCGATATGGATTTCGGTGCCGAGGCCTTCGTGCTGGCTCGCCACTTCTTGCAGCAAGGCGCGGATCGGCGCGCGCGCGTGCATCAGGTCGCCTTGGTCGCGCATGGCGGAAAGTTGGCCGAGGATGGCGCGGCAGCGTTCGCTTTGGGTGACGAGGAGCTGGAGATCTTCGGCGTGCGGATCGTCGGGGCCGGCTTCGCGCGCCATTTCCTTGGCCACAAGATGGATAGTGGCGAGCGGTGTGCCGAGTTCGTGCGCGGCGGCTGCGGCGAGGCCGCCGAGCGCCGAAAGCGTTTGTTCGCGCGCCAATACGGCTTGCACGGCGGCGAGGGCGATGTTGAGGCGCTCTTCTTCGGCGGCGACGCGCCAAGCGTACACGCTGGTGAATCCAAGCCCCACCAACACGGCGGCGGCGATGCCGAGCTGATAAAGTTGCGGCACTTCGAACGCGACGCCCTCGGGCCATGGCAAGGGTAAGCGCCACACGGAGAGCGCGCCGACGCACACGAACGTCAGCGCCGCGAGCATCGCGGTGATGGTGGGGCGCAAAATGGTGGCGGAGACGGCGACGGGAGCGATGAAGAGGAAGACGAACGGATTCTGCAGGCCGCCCGTCAGCGCGAGCAGCACGGCGAGCTGTACGGAATCGTAGGCGAGCTGGGCGGCCGCTTCCCATTCCTTCGCCAGCTCTTGCGAACGGCGGGTGGCGATGAGGCCGAGATTGAGCGCGACCGACACGCCGATCGCGGCAAACGCCCATTCGAGCGGGAACTCGACATCAAGGCCATAGCGCACGACCAAGACGGCGGCGGTCTGGCCGATCACAGCGAGCCAGCGCAGCAGGATCAGAGTGCGCAGCCGCACGCGGCTCTGCGCGATCCAGAAGCTGGGCACGGGCGCGGGCGCGCGAACGTCGTGGGCGGTTGTCATGCCCCTCTCATGCGCAGGGTTGTGTTGGCGGCTCAAGCCAGGGGGTGCGACGGAAAATCATACCCACTTTGCGATTGATCTTGAGAAGCGTTCGCAATAGAGGTCCCTCTTGGTTTGAAGAGGGTGGGCCCATGGGGACGCTGAGGGGAACGACGGCTTTGGCGCTGGTGCTGGGCCTGGTGGGCGGAGGGGCCGCGCAGGCGCAGGAGGCCGGCGAAAACCAGTACGCCGAGAACGAGATCACCGTGACGGCGACGCGGCTGCCGTCGGAGCCGTTCGAGGTGCCGAGTACGGTGACGGTCATCGGCGCCGAAGAGATCGAGGAAAATCTCGTCACCGACATCAAGGACCTGATCCGGTTCGAGCCGGGCATTTCGGTGCCGAACGCGCCGGCCCGCTTCGGCGCAGCGATCGGGTCGACCGGCCGCGACGGCAATGCCGGCTTCAACATCCGCGGTATGGGCGGCAATCGCGTGCTGCTGCTGACGGACGGCGTGCGGGTGCCGGACTCGTTCGGCTTTGGACCTTCGGCGTTCGGGCGCGGCGATTATGTCGATCTCGATCTTTTGCAGTCGGTGGAAGTGGTGCGTGGGCCGGCGTCGGCTTTGTACGGTAGCGATGGGTTGGCCGGCGTCGTCAGCTTCGTGACCAAGGATCCGAGTGACTTTCTCGCCGAGGATGAGGTTTGGGCGGCGCGCGCGCGCGTCGGCTACGCGAGCGCTGACGACAGTTATGCGGCCGGGCTCACCGGGGCGGTGCGTTTCGGCGAGTGGTCGGCGCTTGTCGCGTACACGCATCGCGACGCGCATGAGCAGGAAAACCAGGGCGAGAATGAAGCGCTTGATGCGACGCGCACGGCGCCAAACCCGCAGGACATGAGTTCGGACGCGGTGCTCGGACGCATCGTGTTCGAACCAAGCGCGCAGCATCGCTTCCGGTTGACCGCCGATTACGGCCAACGCGAGGTGATCACCGAAGCCTATAGCGGCCGCACGCCGCCGCCCGCTGTGCCGCCGCCGGCGGCGACCAGCGTGATCGATCTCGACGGCGCCGATGAGAGCGAGCGTAGCCGCGCGACCTTCGACTATACCTACGAAAATGGCGGCGGGGTCATCGATAGCGCGTTCGCGGCCGTTTATTACCAGACCAGCGAGCTGTCGCAGTTCAGCGACGAAGATCGCTTCACCGCCGCGGACCGGACGCGGCTTTCGACGTTCGAGAATGCGGTGTGGGGCGGCACGGCCCAGGCGGTCAGCTCATTCACGACGGGCGCTGCGCAGCATCGCATCGTCTATGGCGGTGATTATTCGCTGACGCGGCAGGAAGGCCTGCGCGACGGCACCGTGCCGCCGGTTGGCGAGCCCTTCCCGGCGCGGCCGTTTCCGAACACTGACTACACGCTCGCCGGCGCGTTCGTGCAGGACGAAATCAGCTTCATGGACGGGCGCGTGCTGTTCTTCCCGGCGCTGCGCTATGATTATTACGAATTGTCGCCGGAGCCGGACGCACTCTACACGGCGCCCGCGGCGGGCCAGAGCGACTCGCGGCTGACGCCGCGCTTTGGCGTGGTCGCGTGGCCCACCGAGCAGGTCGGTGTGTTCTTCAACTATGCGCAGGGCTTCAAGGCGCCGTCGCCGAGCCAGGTGAACAATTTCTTCGCCAATCCGGTTTTCGGCTACACCTCGATCCCCAATCCCGATCTTGCGCCGGAGACCAGCGAGTCGGTCGAACTCGGCTTGCGTGTGCGTGACGTGCGGCTGTTCGGCGGCGAATTGCGCGCGAGCACGACGACGTTCATGTCGGCGTACGAGGACTTCATCGAGCAGGTCGTGGTCGGCGGCAGCTTTACGCCGATGGATCCTGCGATCTTCCAATATGTGAATCTCGGCGAAGTCGATATCTGGGGCTGGGAGGCGCGCAGCGATCTCTCTTGGGACAACGGCTTTGGCGTTATCCTCTCGGCTTCGTTCGCCGAGGGCGATCAGAACGACAGCACCGGCGATGGGCCGCTGCAGAGCATCGATCCCTGGAAGATCGTCGCGGGGCTCAGCTACAATGAGCCGGACGGGCGCTGGGGCGGGCAGCTGATCGCCACGCACAGCGGCGGCAAGGACGACGACCGCGTGCTGGAAAACCGCGACGGCGCGCCAGCGAATGATCTGTTCACGCCGGATGGATTCACGATCCTTGATCTCACCGCGTATTGGCGCATCACTGATGCTGCGGCGTTGCGCGTGGGCGTCTTCAACATCACCGACGAGCATTATTGGTGGTGGAGCGATGTACGCGGCTTGAGCGAGTCGTCGCTGATCCGCGACGCCTACACCCAGCCGGGCCGGAATTTCTCGGCTTCGATCAGCTACCGCTTCTGAGGAGGTGTCGATGAAAAGGCGTACTTGGATTCAAGCGCTAGCCGGACTGGCGATGCTCGCCTGCGCGATGCCGGGTTATGCGCAGACGGCGCAGAACGATGTCGGCGTGCTGGTGATGGCGCATGGCGGCGGGCCGGCGTGGAACGGTGAAGTCGAGGCCATGCTGGCGCCGGTGCGTGCGGATCATCCGCTCGAGATCGCGTTCGGCATGGCTGACGCGGTCAGTATTCAGGATGCGGTGAACCGGCTGGAGGCGCGCGGTGTCGAGCGCATCGCAGTGGTGCGCCTCTTCGTCAGCGGCGAAAGCTGGTACGAGCGCACCGAGCAAATCTTGGGGCTGCGCGCGGGCGCGCCGCCGCGCCCGGCGCCTGATCCGCATGCGCATCATGGCGGCCATGGCGGTCACAGCATGGAATTGTGGCGGGTCACGTCCGACGCGCAGTTCGCGCTGAGCCGCGAAGGGTTGGCCGAGGCGCCGGAGATGGGCGCCGTTCTTGCGGAGCGGGCGCGGGCGCTGAGCCAAGCGCCGCAGCGCGAGAGCGTGCTGATTTTGGCGCATGGTCCCGAAGACGATTCCGAGAACGAACGCTGGCTGGCGCATATCGATGCGCGGACCGCAGCCGTGCGCCAAGCGGCGCCGTTCCGCGCGGTGCGGGTGGAGACGCTGCGGGAAGATTGGCCGGAGAAGCGCGCGGCTTCTGAGGCGCGCATCCGTGCATTTGTGGCCGAGGCGAGCGAAAGCGATGGGCGCGTAACCGTCGTGCCCTATCGCGTCGCCGGCTTTGGCCCTTACGCGCGCGTGCTCGACGGGCTGAGCTACGCTTCGGATGGGCGCGGTCTCATTCCGAGTGAACACGTCGAATCTTGGGTGCGCCGGCAGATTGCGGAGCTGAGCGCAGGATCGTTTCGCGCGCCGCTGGCGGCGCCTGACAATGCAGATTCTGGAGGAGGATCACGATGACTTTGTTGCTCGATAGGCGCGCGTCCATGCTGGCGCTAGCGGGCGCCGGCGCTGCGTTCGCCATGCCGGCGCTGGCGCAAACGCGCGGCGCCCAAGTGGAGCGCGACCGTGCGTCGATCCTGGCGATGACGGGCGATTATCACGTCAGGTTCAATTTCGATGAGACGGTGCCGTTCGTCAGCGATTATACGCCGCTCGAGCCGAAGACGAGCGGCGGCTATGAGAGCGTGCGCGTGATTGCCGATACCGGCGATTTCATCTCGCTGCAGCACATGCTGGTGGCCGAGCACGAGGGCCAGACCTTCGTGATCAAGCATTGGCGCCAGGACTGGACCTACCAGCCGCGCAGCGTGCTGGTGTACGAGCGGCGCAATTATTGGTCGGTGGCGAACGTGTCGAGCGCCGATCGCCGCGGAGCGTGGTCGCAGACGGTGTGGCAGACGGACGACTCGCCCCGCTATGGCGGCGTCGGCCGCTGGGATTATGCGAACGGGCGCACGATCTGGATCAGCAACCCGACCGCGCGGCCGCTGGCGCGGCGCGACGCGATCCGCAATCCGCCGTACGAGCGCTATCTCTCGATCAACCGCCACGCGCTGACGCCGACCGGCTGGGTGCATGAGCAGGACAACGAGAAGATCGGCGCGCGCGACGGCCAGCTGGTGGCGATCGTGCATGAAGATGGCGTCAACACCTATGATCGCTTCAGCGATTATCCGGTGGCGGCGGCGGATGCGTATTGGACCGATACGCAAGATTACTGGGCAGGCGTACGGACGGCTTGGGACGAAGCGATCGCGCGCCGGCGCGGCGTTTACGTCGAAGAGGAAGCGCAGAATGGCGCGGTGACCGGGCCAGCGCTGATGGGGCTCGCCGACCGCATTCATGCTGGCGAGGCGCAGACCGCCTCTGCTTTGGCCGAAGCGCGGACGACGATCTTGCAGGCGACGAGCGCCGCCTGAGCTGCGGCCAGCCGCCGGATTGACGCGCGCAGAGGATGAAGACCTGATGCTTGCGAAGGTGAGCCATGGTCGTCGCTTCGGTTTCGGATTTTCGTGAACTCGCGCGCCGGCGGCTGCCGCGGCTCTTTTTCGATTATGTTGATGGCGGCTCGTACGACGAGGTCACGCTCGGGCGGAACGTGGCGGACTTGCGCGACATTGCGCTGCGCCAGCGCGTGATGATCGACGTGTCGCAGCTTTCGCTCGGCACGAATTTGTTTGGGCAGAGCTATTCGATGCCGGTCGGGCTCGGCCCGGTGGGGTTCGCCGGCATGTTGGCGCGGCGCGGCGAAGCGCAGGCGGCGCGCGCCGCGGCCAAAGCGGGCGTGCCGTTCTGCTTATCGACGCTCGGCATTTGCGGCGTTGAAGAGGTCGCCGCAGCCAGTGAAGCGCCGATCTGGTTTCAGCTTTACATGATCAAGGATCGCGGCGTGATGCGCGAATTGCTGGCGCGGGCTGAGCGGATGCGCTGTGCGGCGCTGGTGTTCACGCTCGATCTGCCTGTCGCCGGCGCGCGCTATCGCGATTATCGCGGCGGCATGTCGGGGCGGCCGAGCTTCGGTTCGGAGGCGCGGCGCGTCTGGCAAGGGCTGACGCATCCGGGCTGGCTCTGGGACGTCTATCTCGGCGGCGGCCCGCACGAGTTCGGCAATCTTGCCGGCTGCGTGAAGGACGCCAAAGGCTTTGGCCGCCTCGCGGCTTGGGTGGCGGCGAATTTCGATCCGACGCTGACCTGGGAGGACCTCGCCTGGGTGCGCGCGCATTGGCCAGGACCGATCATCGTCAAAGGCATACTCGATCCGGACGATGCGCGCGCAGCGATCGCGGCGGGCGTCGATGGGCTCGTGGTGTCGAACCATGGCGGGCGCCAGCTCGATGGCGCGCTGAGCAGCATTCGCGCGCTGCCGCGCATTGCCGATGCGGTGGAGGATCGCGCGATCGTGCTGATGGATGGCGGCGTCCGCTCGGGGCTCGATGTGCTGCGGGCGCTGGCGAGCGGCGCGAAGGCCTGTCTGCTCGGCCGCCCATGGGCCTATGCGCTCGGCGCCCGCGGGCAAAACGGCGTTGAGCAAGCGCTCGAGATCATTCGCGCGGAGCTTACCGTGGCGATGGCGCTGACGGGATGCACCGACGTGCGCAAAGCGGGCCGCGCGTTATTGGCTTAGCGCGATCAGCGATCGAGTACGACCAGCATCGGCCCGAGCGCTTCGCTCGAGTCTTGGCGCTCCAGTGAGGGCGCCCAGAGGCTGGAGACGGAGCCGTCGAGAAAGAGCGCGTCGGCGCAGGCAAGCTCGTCGCGGAAGAAGCGGGCGAAGCGGCCGAACGAGACGAAGCCGGAGCTGATGACGAAATAGGCTTTGCCATTGGCGCTGACGCCGACGCCGTTGCGCAAATAGCGCGAGGCGCCGTCGTGCGAGAAGCGCGGATGCAGTTCGCCGCCGATCAGCAGCATCGGGCCGCTTTGTGTGGCCCAGCGCGGTGTGGGCGCGGCTTCGGCGTATGCGTCGGTGGTGTCGACGTGCACGGCGCCGTCCGCGCTTTGCCAAAAGACACCGTTGGGCTTCATGTGAAAGTTGCCGGGACCGTCGGTGCGGCTCAAAGCGCGTTGCTGGTCGCCGTCTTCGATGTAGAGGCCGATGGGCGCGCCTGCGTCGTTGAACATGCCGGCGTTCATCGCAAAGCGCACGCGCCGTGCGTCGCGGCCGAGTTCGGTTTCGAGCGCGGCGAAGCTGCGCAGATAACGGCCGTCATCGCTCTGTGACACGAGACGCAGATCGTGGCGCGTGGGATCGAAACTGCAGACGACGAAGCGTGAGCCTTCGAATGCGCGCGTTTCGCACGGGCGCTCCGCTTCGGCGCGGCTGACTTGCAACGCGAACAGGACGCCGCCGGCGGCGATGAGGACGATCGCCGCCAGGATCGCCGGGAGGGACCTGAAACGCTTCATTCAACCGTCACATGCGCTGCTTCGGCGGGCAGGCTCAAGCCAAAGCTGCGGCATTGCGCCCCCTGTGCGCTCGCGCCGCGTTGCTCGCCGCGCGCCTCCGCGCACAAGTTTAGCCCATGGCTGAGCCCGTCGAAACGCCGCGCCGGAATTTGACCGGCGCCATCGTCCCCGCCCTCGCCGCGGCGGGGCTCGCCGCGCTCGGCGCGATCATGCTGGTGGGGCGCAATGGCGATGAACGGGCTGCGCAAGCCGCGGACCTTGGCCCGTGCATCATCGAGAACGCAGACGCGGTCGGCGGGCCGATCGAGTTGCTGGATTCCAACGGCGCGCGGGTGACGCAGGCCGATTTCGCCGGCCAGCCGGCGGTGATCTATTTCGGCTTCACGCATTGCCCGGATGTATGCCCGACGACGATGTACACGCTGGCGGAAGCGCTGGCGCTGGAGGGCGCGTACGACGTGCAGCCGGTGCTGGTGACGGTCGATCCTGCGCGCGACACGCCGGAAGTGATGGGCGCGTATGCGGCGACGAACGGTTTTCCGGCGGGCCTGATCGGGCTCAGCGGCAGCCAAGCCCAGATCGATGCGGCGAAGCGGGCGTTCAGAGTTTATGCGGCGCAAGCGCCGGTCCAAGGCGCGCCGGAGGGCACGTACAACGTCGACCACTCGTCGCTGCTTTATGTGGTCGATGCGAATTGGCGCACGGTTTCGATCATCCCGACCATGGCCCGCGCCGACGCCAGTGATCCGCGCAGCCCGATGGTGGCGACGCCGCCGGCGCAAATCTCGGCCTGTATCGCGGCGGGGCTGGAGCAGGCTGCTTCCTGATTATGTGAAGCAGGCCGGGGGATGACGCTTGCGTCACCGAGAACCTCCATTACGTTAATGAATGCCATGCATCGGGTGGGGGAACACCAGATCAAGGCTCGGTAGGACGTGCGGCGTAACTCTCCTGTGAGGGCGCCGCAGCGCAACAAACGCGCCTAAGCAGGCGTCTTACCTTGTTGGTAATGGAATGCGCCGCAGAATCCCTGTGATTGCTGCGACGCAGCACGGAAAGGCCGCAATGCTCTATTCGCTCTATGAGTTGGGCCACCTGTCGGTCGCGCCGTTGCGGGCGGCGGCGCTGATGCAATCCTCCGTGCTGCGCTCCCCGTTCAACCCGATGGCCGACACCGAGATTGCGCGGACGGCGGCTGCCGCGTCGGACCTCTTCGAATCCATGACCCGGCGCTACCGCAAGCCGGAGTGGAACTTGCCGGTTACCGTGGTCGATGGGGCGGAAGTTCCGGTTACGCCGCGCAGCGTCTGGTCGACGCCGTGGTGCCGGATGCTGCACTTCGAGCGCGACGGAGCGGCGCTAAAGCATGCGCGCGGCGAGCGGACCGATCCGACGGTGCTGATCGTTGCGCCGATGTCGGGTCATTACGCGACGCTGCTGCGCAGCACGGTGGAAGCGTTTTTGCCGGAGCACGAAGTTTACGTCACCGATTGGTCGGATGCGCGCATGGTGCCGGTGATGGCCGGCCGCTTCGATCTGAACGACTACATCGATCATGTGATGAGCATGGTGCGCGAGCTGGGTCCGCAGACGCATGTCGTCGCGGTGTGTCAGCCGGGGCCGCTTGTGCTGGCGGCGGTGTCGCTGATGGCGGCGGAAGATGATCCATGCACGCCGGCGACGATGACGTTCATGGGCTCGCCGATCGATGCGCGCAAATCGCCGACGGCGCCGAACCAGCTCGCTGAAACGCGCGACATCGAATGGTTCAAGCAGAACATGATCCATACGGTGCCGGCGCTTTATCCGGGCGCGTTCCGGCGCGTTTATCCGGGCTTCGTGCAGCTTGCGAGCTTCATGGGCATGAATCTGTCGCGCCACGTCGATGCGCACCATTCGTTCTTCCAGAATCTGGTGAAGGGCGACGGCGATTCCACCGAGAAGCATCGCGAGTTCTACGACGAATATCTCGCCGTGATGGATTTGAGCGAAGAGTTCTACATCCAGACGCTCGAGGAAGTTTTCCAGAAGTACACGCTGGCGAACGGGACGATGACGCATCGCGGCGTCAAGGTCGATCCGGGCGCGATCACCAAGACGGCGCTGCTGACGGTCGAGGGTGAGAACGACGATATCTCTGGCATCGGCCAGACGCAGGCGGCGCACGATATCTGCGTCAACATTCCGGAGAACATGCGCCGCGATTATATTCAAGCGGGCGTCGGCCATTACGGCGTGTTCTCGGGGCGGCGCTTCCGGACTGAAATTTATCCGCGCATGCGCGAATTCATGCGGACGTTTCAGAGCGAAGCTGCGCGCGGCGCCAAGCGCGCGAAGCTGAAGGTTGTGAGCGAGTAGGGTTCGCTCGCGTTCAAATTACCACCGTCATCCCGGACGCGCGAAGCGCGATCCGGGACCCAGGGGCAAACGACGAGCTTGCGGCCCCTGGGTCCCGGCTCTACGGCGCTTCGCGCCTCCGGCCGGGATGACGGTGCTTATTATGATTTGATCTCGTTAGGCCCGCTCCACGTCGGTTGCGGCGCAGGATCAACGAGCGTCATCCCTTTCCCCTCCGCGGCGCGCACCGGCAAGCCGGCGGGATCGAAGGTGTCGAGCGCCCGCACGTTGATCCCATAATGATCCGGCATCGAGCGTTTGCGGTGGAAGGGATAGATTCCGCAGACGCTGCAGAAATAGTGGCGGGCGATTCTGGCGTTCCACTGATAGAGCGAGAGTTTGTCCGCGCCGGCGAGAAGCTTGAACCGGCTTTCGTGCACTGTCGTCATCAGCGCGTTTTTCTTGCTGCAGAGCGAGCAATCGCACGTGTAGATGTCCTCGATATCGGTATCGATCTCGAAACGAATGGCGCCGCAGTGACAGCTTCCGGAATAGGTCGGCATGTGCAGAGGCTAAGGCGGCGCGTGGGTCGCGTGAAGCGGCGCTTCGTGAGATTCTTGGCCATGCGCTTCGATTCGCGGCCGAAGGCCGGACCCACTCAAACCGAGATCGAAACGATCGACGGGCGCCGCGTGCCGGTGAAGCTGATCGTCAATCCGCGCGCGCGCCATGTCTCGGTGCGGATCGATCCGACCCGGCGCGAGGCGATTGCGACGGCGCCGTCGCAGCGGCATTTGAAGCGGGCGGCGCAGTTCGCGGCCGAACGCGCGGGCTGGATCGCGCAGGAATTGTCGCGGCTGCCGCAGGGTGTTTCGCTGACGCCGGGGTCGTACGCGCCGCTGCGCGGGGTCGAGCACCTGCTCGTGTATGAGCATGGCCGCACCCCGCCGCGGATCGAGGGCGGCGACGTGCCGAGACTGATCGTGCCGGCGCCGGATGTGGCGCTGTTCGAGTCGCGGCTGCTGCGTTTCTTCAAGGATCAGGCGCGCGAAGATCTGATCGACCGTGTCGCCGTGCACGCGGTGGCGCTGGGCGTGAAGCCGGTGCGCATTCAGGTGAAGGAGCTGCGTTCACGCTGGGGCTCGTGCTCGGTGGACGGGGTGCTGTCGTTCTCGTGGCGGCTCATCCTCGCGCCGGCGTTTGTGCTCGATTATCTCGCCGCGCACGAAGTGGCGCATCTCAGAGAGATGAACCATTCGCGCCGGTTCTGGGCGCATGTGAAGCGGGCGATGCCTGAGTTCGAGCGTGGCCGCGAATGGCTGCATCAACGCGGCAGCGAGCTGCACGCTGTAGGGCTGGTGCGCTAAGGCGCGCGCAGCGCCGCGGCGTCGTGGAGTGCGCCGTTGATCAGTACGGCGCGCGTGCGACCGGCATTGGCGATATCGATTGTCGGATCGGCGTCGACGAAGACGATGTCGGCTTCCATGCCGCGGGCGATGCGGCCGATGCGGTCCTGCATCTGCAGTGTTTCGGCAGCTTGGCTCGTCGCCATGCGCAGGATCGCCCAGGGCGGAATGCCGGCTTCTTGGTGGAGGCGCATTTCGGCGATGGTGTCGTAGCCGGGCGCGACGAACGGGTTGGCTTGATCGGTGCCGATGGTGAGCCGGACTCCCGCTTCATGCAGCATGCGGGCGAAGCGCTGAATCTTCGGCCAAATGGCGCGGGCGCGTTGGTAGTGCTCGGCCTGCCAGCCGATGTCGAAGCGGAAGGTCCGCCAGTTTTCGCGCATCAG
>Ga0196971_1001095_pt1 | contig 13715 bp, 13 predicted proteins | sample S1v_1013CmetaG_FD_148660 | JGI IMG/M metagenome (GOLD analysis project Ga0196971, IMG submission 148660) | Soil microbial communities from Anza Borrego desert, Southern California, United States - S1+v_10-13C | ecosystem: Environmental > Terrestrial > Soil > Desert | place: USA: California... | reverse complement strand
CGCGCAAGTACGGCGGCACCGGGCTGGGGCTGTCAATCAGCCGCGAACTGGCGCGCCTGCTGAGCGGCGAGATCCGCGTCGAAAGCACGGTCGGTGTGGGCAGCACCTTTACGCTGTACCTGCCTTACCATCGTGAGGGATTTGCCAACTACGACTATCCGCGCCAGCTCAGCCCGGCGGCACCGGTCGTCAAGGCGAATGTCGTTTATGCGCCGCTGCCCGCACCGGAGCCGGCAGCGCAGCATGCCGCGGTGCGGGAGTTGGAAATGTCCGTCCCCGACAACGAGGTCATGGTCGAGGAACCGATGACGGTCCTGGCGGACGAAAACACGCCCGCCGATGACCGCGCCCTCGTAGCGCCGGGCGATCCGGCGGTGCTGATCGTCGAGGAAGACCAGCAAATGGCAAAGACACTGCTGGAACAGGTGCGTGAACGAAATTTCAAGTGCATCGTCGCTCCGCAGGCAAACTCCGCACTTCCGCTTACCCGTGACTACCTGCCCTCGGCGATCCTGCTCGACATCGACCGGCCCGGCACGGATGGCATGCTCATCCTCGACCGCCTGAAACGTGACCCATGGACACGGCACATCCCGGTCCATGTTTTGTCGGAACATAAAGAGCGTGGACGTGCGCTGCGCAGCGGCGCCTTCGCCTTCCTTCAAAAACCGGTAAACCCGGCACAACTGCAGCGCGAGCTGGAGCGTATCCGCCAGTTTGCTGCCGGCGGCAAGCGAGGCCTGCTGGTCGTCGAACACGATCCGTTGCAGCGCGCTGCGATCGTCGAGCTGATCGGCGAAAACGATGTGCATATCGAGGCCGTCGGCACCGGCGCCGAAGGCTTGGAACGCTTGAAGAACGCGCATTTCGATTGCGTGGTGCTCGACCTCAGGCTCCCGGACATCGACGGCCCTGACCTGCTGGAAACCATTGCGCTCAATGAGCACCTGCGCGACCTGCCCATCGTCGTCTATACCGCCTCCGACCTGAACCCGGAGGACATGGCGGCGCTGCATCGGGTGGCGAACAAGGTCATCATCAAGGACGCCCGATCTCCTGAACGCCTGGTAGCGGAAACCTCACTGTTCCTGCACCGCTCGCCGGCGAACATGCCGGATCCGCAACGGCGCATGCTGGAACGCGCAGAGTCCGCGGACGCCGCATTGGCGGGACGTAAGGTGCTGGTGGTGGACGATGACCTGCGCAACATCTTCGCGCTCAGCTCGGTGCTGGAGCGTCACGAGATGACAGTGCTGTTTGCGGAAAACGGACGTGACGGCATCGAAGTCCTGCGCGCCGACCCGGGCATCGAGATCGTGCTGATGGACATCATGATGCCGGAGATGGACGGCTACGACACGATGCGTGCGATACGCGGCTTGTCGGAGTTCCGGTCGCTGCCGATCATCACGCTGACCGCCAAGGCCATGAAAGGCGACCGCGACAAGTGCATTGCCGCCGGCGCGTCCGACTACATCACCAAGCCGGTCGATCCTGCAAAGCTGCTGTCGCTGATGCGCGTGTGGCTGCACCGCTAGGATTGTGCTGTAGAGCCTGAACCTGAAGGCCGCGAAAACCCGCGCCTTCAGCGCTCGGCCGCCATGACGCGATTCTTGCCAGCGAGCTTGGCGTCGTAGAGCGCCGCATCTGCGCGGCTGAAGGTGTCGTCGACGGTCTCGTCGGCATGCACGGACGCCACGCCGATCGAGGTCGACAAGGCCGTATCTGGCACAAGCTGCGACCAGTCATGCTGGGCAACCGTGTCGCAGATCCTCTGCAGCGGCATTATCGCGGCATCGACCGACACACCACGCAGCATGATGACGAATTCGTCACCGCCGTAGCGTGCGAGGTAATCGGTCGACCGCATTTCCGACTTGACCAGGCTGGCAAAGGTCTTGATCACCTCATCCCCGACGGAATGGCCAAAACGGTCATTGACTGCCTTGAATCCGTCGAGATCAAGCACGGCAATACTGAACGGCAGGCCGGTGCGCTCGAACAACTGGCGCTCCAGGTCCAGCTTGCTGTTCAGGTCGCGCCGGTTGCCCACGCCGGTGAGCTCGTCATTGACCGAGAGTTCATGCAGGCGGCGCATTGCTTCTTCGAGTTCTGCGGTGCGCTGCGCGACCAGTTGCTCCAGCTGGTTTCGGTATTGCAGCAATTCCTGCTCTGCCCTGTGGCGCTCCGTGATGTCACGCACGATCCCCACCAGCAGCAACTCGCCCTGCATGCAGAAGGTGGCGAGCGATGCCTCCACCAGGACCTCTTCTCCATTGCGCCGCCGAAAACGGGTGACGATGGAAATCTTCTCGGAGGGATTCTCCTTCAGCCGCTCGATCGCGGCCTTGCGGTCCTCAGGACTGACCCACAGGTTGATGCTCGACGCCGTCCTGCCGATTACCCCCTCGCGCCGGTAGCCGATCATGTTCTCGAAGCCCGGATTTACATCGAGGAACAGGCCGGTTTCGAGATTGGAGAACGTCGCATAGTCCGGCGTCGCCTGGAACAGGCGGCGGTATTTCTCCAGCTCGTCACGCAGAGTGTCATGCACGGTGTGTTGCATATCGATGGTGGTGTCCCTGTTGTAATGTGCGGCGTTTTGGATATCGCCTGCCGGGCTTATCGGCGTCCGGTCTTGTTGTGTTCAGTTTTACAAGAAGTGGATGCAATGCGGCCGCGCATTGCGCACTGAACTGGTTTCATTTCAGTGTAACGAATGCGAATAAAATTTGCCACAAAGCAATAGATCGACAATGATCGGGTTTCACTGGGGCTTGTGGCTAAGGTGCATTAGGACTGGACACATTGGGAGCCGAAGCGAAAGCAAAGAAGGCACCTGGATTTCCAGATTGATGGCCACAAACCGCCGGATTCGATTTGCCGCAATAACGTCACGACAACGAGCCGAAATAGCAATTGATAGAAGAAGCTACGACCTGTCTATTTTTCAGACAGAAAAGCTTGGTGCATGAAAACAGAATACCTTGCGCGAACGTCTACCGTAGAAATACGATAGCGCTCACGCAGCCCAAACCGCATGGCCAACGCTGGCGAGTTTGGCAATCCGGGCACCTGCTCGTTTCGCCTCAAAAATCACACGCAGCCAATCGTGCCGCAATGCCTCGATCGGATCTGGTCTCGCAGCGCGCCTGGCTGGAAAATAGCCGAAGACGACGCCGGTCGCGAGCCGCATCTCCTTACCGATCGGGCCCAGGCTTTCCGCCCTGCTCCGCCATCACCGCGCCCAGCAGCAGTGCCGGGTCTTTTTTATATTGCCGTGCAAGCGCGCCGATCGATTGCTCCGGGGAGGCTTCCGCGATGCCCGCGCTGCGCAGGCGGCGCAGTGCATCCTCGCCCGTCACGCCAAGCACCGGCGCGACGTCATTGATCGGCGCGGCCAACACACGTTGCGTCGCCTGTCGAAACGGATTGGCCTGTTGTGGTGGTGACAGCAGGATGAATCCAAGACTGCCGGTAGCCCCGACCAGCAACAGTACGCGCATGCGCGCCTGGCCGAGCATGTACATGAAAGGCCGGCGATTTCGGACGAGATGGGCGATCACCGCGACCGCAAAAGCCAGCCCGAGCCATTCATGGATACCCTCCACCTCGCCTTTGTAGAGATGAAAGAACATGAGCACGCCCGTGATGCCGACCACGGCGAACATCGCTGCGCTTAGTTGCGTTGCATATTGCGCGATAACCGCGTCGAGGGATTTGCCGATTCCTGCCTGTGTATTTTGTCGGGACATGATTTCTCTTTCTCCGTTAACCGTTGGAAAAATAGTAATCGCGCCGTGTGTACGGCATTTGTCGGGCGCGTATCAAATTGTGTCAGGCATGCAAGTGCGGATGGCAGCGAGTGTGCCGTTGGAAAAGTAAAGCAATGAGAACAGAGATTTGGCGAGGATTGGATATCGCTTGAGCGATTCGAAATGAGCGCTGCACGCAACGCGGGCAATTCGAATTGCGGCATGCGATGTATTAACGCCACATGCCGCCTGAGCCACTGCGGGAAGCGCCGCTAACGAGAATCAGAAGTTGTAGCCAACCTTCAGCGTCGCGCCACGGCTGTCGAAGTCGAGGTCGTTCTTTTCAGACGTACGACGCACGCCGAGGTCCAACCCCGCATAGAAAGCGCCGGATCGATAGTTAAGGCCTGCGACAACGCCGTAGGCGAACACCGTTTCCGTATCCACGCTCGCCACTGCCGGGTTCACGCGTACGGCGCCGATGCTCGGGCCAACGCCGACGGAGAAGCCGTTGGCTAGCGGCACGGTATAGCGCGGCGACAGTTCGATCATCATCGCGTCGTACTCGTCTTCGTCAGCACGGCCTACGCTCAGGTGCGTGCGGATGCGGTTGTCCGCCGACTGGATCAAGCCGCAGTTGAAATTCAGTTCGACGCCATAGGCGGTTGCGGTATCACCTCCGCCATTCGGCTTGACCGCACCGACGGTAGCCGCGATGGTCGGTTCGAACTTGAAGCTGGCGTCCTTGAGCCCGGGAGCGAAGCGCCATTCCTGCGCAACGGCGGCAAGCGACAGGGATGAAAGCGCGATGGCGAGAAGAGTTTTTTTCATGGGTTTGCGGTTTCCTTTTCTGGGATGGAGAGCGAGCCGCTACGGCTTCGCACGGGCCGCCGCATGCGCCTGAAATCATCGTCTGCGAGGCCGCCAGCATCCTAGCGTCATCCTTTTCATGCGTATGTAACTTGGGTCACCGAAGGATGCAGGCACTCTCCGCTACACTTGCCGCCGGGCTTGCCTGTCGGTACTGCCATCCTGGGCAGTGCGGGACTCACACGTAAATCGTTGATTTTTCGTATACTGTCCTGCCATTTCCAAATGGCATGCTTCTTGATAAGAGCGGATTGTCGTTGTTGACATCGTCCGCTTGCACCGACCGGGGGACCCCGGCGCCTCTTTTTCACATGGAGAAGTACAGATGAATAAAAAACTGGTCATTGCCTTGCTGGCCGCAACCATCGCCGGAACCGCCGGCGCACAGGTCAAGCCTGAAGACGCCATCAAGTTCCGTCAGTCCGGCTACGGATTCATGGCTTGGAACATGCAACGCATCAAGGCTAATGTCGAAGGCAAGTTCGACAAGGATGAAGTCGTGAAGGCAGCCAACGCCATCCAGGCGATTGCCAACTCCGGCATGGGTGCGCTCTACCTGCCCGGCACCGACAAGGGCAAAGGCTGGGAAACGACCCGCGCAAAGCCCGCCATCTGGACCGAGAAGGAAAAACTCGGCAAGGCAGCGGTCGCCTTCAACAAGGAAGCCAATGAAATGGCAAAAGTCGCCGCAACCGGCGATGCAGCAGCCGTGAAGGAACAGCTCGGCAAGCTGGGCAGCACCTGCAAGGGCTGCCACGACGATTTCAAGATCAAGGACTGATGTCCGCGGCGCCTGCCGGTGCCTCTTGCAAGGCGCCCGCGGGCGCCTTTTTCACTTGGGAAGCCATCGATGAATCATCAACGCATACGCATCTGGGACCTGCCGACGCGCCTATTCCACTGGACGCTAGTCATTTCCGTGATTGCCGCCATCGTCACGGGAAAAGCCGGTGGCAACCTGATGGACTGGCATGGCCGCATCGGCATCCTGATCGTCGGGCTGGTCGCCTTCCGCATCGTGTGGGGATTGCTCGGCTCCACTTACGCGCGTTTTGCACAGTTCCTGCCGACACCAGCAAAGATCAACGCCTATCTGCGCGGCGAACTGCACACTGAAGGACATAATCCGCTCGGCGCGCTGTCCGTCTTCGCCCTGCTCGCCATCCTGCTCGTGCAGTCCGTAAGCGGCCTTGTGTCCAATGACGATATTTCGTTCTACGGCCCGCTCTACGATATCGCCGGCCGGGAACTGAGCAACAAGCTCACCGGCATCCATCACCAGTTGTCCAACGTACTGATCGCCCTCGTCGCGCTGCATGTTGTCGCCGTGCTCTTTTATGTCGTGCACAAGAAGCAGGACCTGGTCAAACCGATGATCACCGGCTGGAAAGAAAGCGCCAAAGGCGAATCCGCCCGAGGCGGCGGCATCGTCGCAGTGCTCGTTGCCCTCGTTGTTGCCGGCGCGGCGGTCTATGGTGCCAGCGGCGCATGGATCACGCCGCCACCGCCTCCTCCGCCGGTCGAGACGCCGAACTGGTGACCGCAATCATGACAAACACAGCAACCGCCCTTCCCCTCGTCGATGATGAACTGGCGATCCTTGGCGAACTGGTGCCGCTGGAGCGGCTCAATATCATTGAACTCGGTTGCGGCAATGCCCGCATGGCGCGCACACTGCTCGAGCGCCATCCGGGTTGCAAGGTGACCGGACTGGAGGTGGACGAGCGCCAGCATGCGAAGAACCTCGCCGCGCCGCAGGACGGGCTGCGTTTCGTCGCCGCCGGCGCAGAAGCGATACCGTGCCCGGATGCGGAGTTCGACCTTGCGCTGATGCTCAAATCGCTGCACCACGTGCCGATCGCTGCCATGGCGAGCGCACTCGACGAAGTGGCCCGCGTGCTCAAGCCCGGCGGCCACCTCTATGTATCAGAACCGATTTACGACGGCGCGCTGAACGAAGTGATCAGGCTGTTCAACGACGAGGGTGTCGTCCGAGCCGCTGCGCAGGCTGCGGTCGATGCCGCGCTCACGACCGGCAAGTGGGAACAAGTCGCCGAACGGCGCTTCGACATGCCGGTGTCATACAAGGACTTTGCAGAATTTGAGCAGCGAATGATGCGCCCGACCTATGCCGACCACAAGCTCGACGAGACGAAAATTGCCGCCGTCGCGAAGGCGTTTGCCCCGCACTGCGGTCCGGACGGCGCTCATTTCACCCGCCCCATGCACGTACGCCTGTTGCGCCGCATCCCCGCATAAAAGAAAGCGGCTGCAGCCCTTACCGGAACTGCAGCCGCGCGAATATCAACTGAGCTAGATCAGGCGATATTCAGGACTTAGGCTACCAGTAGCCCAGCACCTTCCACCAGATACCGCCGACGACGATCCACACCAGCAGGTTCGCAATGCTCATCACGAACCCGGTGATCCACCATTCACCCAGCGTCGCGTAGCCGGAACCGAAGATGATCGGCGATGTTCCCGTTGCATAGTGGGTCAGCGTCATCATGATCGACGACACCGCAGCCATCACCAGCGCAAAGGCCATTGGCGGTGCGCCCAGCGCGATCCCCGCAGCGTAGAACGCCGCAAACATCGCCGTGATGTGCGCCGTCGTACTGGCGAAGAAGTAGTGCGCATACATGTACACCAGTACCAGCAGCGCCACTGCCCACACCCAATCCAGGCCGAGATGCGTGATGCCGGTCTGCAGTCCGGTCGACAGCCATGCGACAAGGCCGAGCTTGTTGAGGAAGCTTGCCATCATCACCAGTGCAGAGAACCAGACCACGGTGTCCCAGGCGCTCTTCTCGGCAAGCACATCGTCCCAAGTCAACACACGGGTAATCAACAACAGGGCCAAGCCAGTAAGCGCCGCCGTGGTCGCATCCACTGCGAAGCCCTTGCCCATGATCATCTCGGGTACGCCTGCCCACAGGAACAGCAGCCAGGCAAACACGCCGAGCAGGATCTTCTCCTGGTGTTTAACCGGACCCAGCTCAGCCAGTTTCGAGTTCGCAAACGTACGTGCATCCGGCGTGTCCTTGATTTCCGGCGGATAGAGGCGCCAGATCACCAGTGGCATCAGCAGGATCGCGGCAAGCCCAGGCAGCAGCATGGCGAGCGCCCAGGTGCTCCACGACAGGCTGATCTGCGCCCCCGTCGTCTCTGCGACGAGCTTGACCACCAGCGGGTTCGGTGCGGTCGCAGTGATGAACATGGCCGATGTGATCGGGTTCGTCTGGTAATTCACCAGTGCGAGATAGCGGCCGATCTTTGCGGAGGTACCCTGCTCCGGCGACGAACCGAAGCTGCTCGCGATCGATTTCATGATCGGATGGATGATGCCGCCGCATCGCGCGGTATTGCTCGGCGTGACGGGAGCGAGCACCAGTTCCGACACACTCAGCGCATAACCGATGCCAAGCGTCTTGCGGCCGAACAGCGCGATGAAGTAATAGCCGATGCGTGCGCCGAGCCCTGTCTTGATCAGGCCGCGTGAAATCATGATGGAAATACCGATCAGCCAGATCAGCGAATTGGAGAACCCGCTCAGCGCATCTGCAATCGCGCCGCTCGGCTTGTCGTTGGTGACGCCGGTGATGGCAACCAACGCGATGGCAATCATCGCCAGTGCACCGATTGGCATTGCCTTCCCGATGATCGCAGCAATGGTGCCAATGAACAGCGCCATGAGATGCCATGCGTTCGGTTTCACGCCTTCTGGCACAGGAATAACAAACCAGATAAGCAGCGTGATGGCGATGGCAACCAGCGCCGACCGCGGCCTTAAGGAATCGTCTTTCATTTTTATACCTCCCATGTTTCGGGGACGGTATGCGCGCTCTTGCCGCATGTATGCTTCGCGGCAGGAAGCAGGCATGACCGCGACAGTTGAAGCTCATCCTCGGCGGCAGCCCCTTCTAAGGAGTGCCACTGATGATGCTTTCATTCTACAAACGAGGGGTAGTTGCCGATAGGCATCCACGTCAAGGAATTCGAATCGCGCGTGAGGAATGCCGGGAGCACGCTAATGCGGTGTTTGAGGGAGGAACTTGATTGTGGAAAGTGAAGATGTCACTAACGAGCCTCATAGGGGCATGCGCTCCCTGCCCTGTTGTCGAATGCCGCCTATGAGCGGGCGGACTCTGTTCGCTTATCTTGGGATCTTTAACGCCTGAATTAAGGCGAGCCGCGAAGCGGCTCCGGCTTGAAGATGTCAGGAGAAATCGAAGCCAGCCTCCTTTGCAACACTGGGCCAGTTTGACTCACCGAGGCCACTGCCCATCAAGGTGTCTCGCCAGTCAATCTGGGAACTGGTGACACCTTTCAATAATTCTTCAAGTGACCTGATATAGAAATTTGTAGGCAGTTGGCGGGTTAGTCTTCAGGTTCAAGCAATCTGATTTTGCCATCGTTGCCGGCCGACCGAGGCCGGTGTCCGATTGCCGAGCGCAGAATGCGGTCGCTCGTTGTTATAAACTGCCGCCACTTTTCAATGACGATCTTCGCCTCGCGGCGGGTAACGAACCATTCCCGGTTCAGGCATTCGTCGCGCAGTTTCCCGTTGAAGCTTTCCACAAACCCATTTTGCCAAGGGCTTCCTGGCTTTATATACGCCGGGCCAACATTCTGATCTCGCAGCCATTTCATCACCGCCGTCGCAGTAAACTCTGCGCCGTTGTCAGAACGAATAAAGGCCGGCGTGCCATACAGTCGCATCAACCGCGACAGCGTCAGAATCACGTCCTGATTTCGTAATGACTTGCCGACCTCGATGGCCAGGCATTCCCTCGAATGCTCGTCCAGCACGCACAACATCTTCAACGTGCCGCCATTCGCCAGTCGGTCATGGACAAAGTCATACGACCATACACGGTTGGGCTGAGTCACACCCGGAATGCGAATGTCATTACCACAGCGCCGCTTTCTAGGCCGGCGCTTCGGCAAATTCAGTACTAGGCTGAGCCACAGGCGCCACACCCGTCCAATGCTCTGATCCGTCATGACGGCTATACGGCGATAGCCAAAGCGCGGATAGCGTCCCGATGCCTCCATGAGCCGCGCTCCCAGTTCCTTATCTTTCACCGGCTGCCTCAACTCATAGCTGGCAATCCGGCGACTCACCCCGGCAATTCGGCACGCAGCACGCTCGGATAACCCTTTGGCCTTCAAGATTTCAAGGGCTTCCCGCCTGGCCACCGGGGTTACCATTTTTTTGCGGCGATCTCCTTCAAGCCTTCAATGGCCAGCAATTGTTCGGCCACGATCTTCTTCAGCTTGGCGTTCTCAGACTCCAGATCCTTGAGCTTGCAGGCATCGGACACCGTCATGTCGCCGTACTTGTTGTGCCAGCGGAAAAACGTCTGCTCAGTGATGTTGTGCTTGCGGCAGACCTCCCGGATCACCGCACCATCAACCTCCGCTTCGCACAGGACACCAATGATTTGTTCTTCAGTGAATCGTTTCTGCATGTATGCCTCCATGTCAAAATTAACATGAAGACTCACCCGGCGGGTGGCTACAAGATTTTTTGGCAGGTCACATCCGCTCACGCGGTGAAGAAGCGCAGCAAAGAAGGACTGGACAACGCGCTCGCCGCTGGGTCGTGGGGCGAACGCACAGTTGACTGAATCGGTTTCGTGGATTGCTGATCTGCTGGGCCAAGAAGGCGAAGAACCATCTCGCATTTCTTCATCTGGCCTGCGGCATCGTCACTTGGCGTAGTATCGGCCTACTGGGATAGGCTTTTAGCCACTCATTCACTTTGTAGAAATTATCTTTCTTAAGAAGCATCTTAGTACATGAATACTTCACATTACTTTCTTCAGCACTTGAGAGATCGTGAAAAGTAACTCCATCCTTAGAGCTTTTTTTAAGAGGAATATTTTCTTGGGTTGTATAGCCAACCTCTTCATGGAGTGAAATTACTAACCAGTTATAGGAAAGCACCCTAACATCCGACTCATTAATTCCTAAGTTTTTGAAGCACCAATCCAAAAGTGCAATTTCTGCGAAATAAACAAGTCTCGGATCGCCTCCATCGAGCCCCCTCATTAGGTTATCCAATTCTCCAGATTTTCCATCGACATCAGCAATACCCATATGACCAACAAAACGACCTTCTTCATCATATAGAAGAAAAAAAATACGACCATCTTGCGCTATGGATAAGTTCTTCAAATATCCGTAAGTTCTCTCATAGGTAGACTCAAATTGAGTAAGGAACATTCGCATTGCTCTTTGACGCCACGCCCTAATAAGTTCTACCTTGTCTATATCAGAAAGGATCCAATCACCGACTGGAACCAACCTCCCAATTACTTTGTTATTCTTATTAGTTACGTTTATACATAACTTAAGCGCATCCTCGAATTCTGATTTCTTCATTAAAGAAATAACCTCTTTGTAGCTCATTATCATGCCCTCTTAAATCTATGACCTACTGCAACACTCTCGATGCGGATTCGCTTCGGAACCATGTGCGGCTGAAGCCGCTCCTTAAGAAAAATCATGAGTAGTTCTTTATCAACTCCATTTGCTGAAGTTGGCTGAACAAGTAACTCAACATGCTGCCCAGTTATTGGGTTCTGTTTCGGGGTTGCTTTGACTAACGATACATTAGGATAGGTAAGAGCCACACGTTCAACTTCACTGGCCATAAACTTAAGACCACCAACATTGATAACGTCGCTGATGCGCCCAGTGACCTTGTAGTAGTCGCCTTTTACTTCTACAACATCCTTAGTGTCGTACCAACCATCCGCATCAAATGGCGAAGGCGCATTGAGATACCCAAGCATACGTGCGTTTGAACGAATCTGAAGAACACCGTCTACCACTCTGGTTTCTACGCCTTCACCACCAACCTTCATGTACAAGCTATCTCTAGCCTCTGACTTAACGCGAACAATGCCTAACTCAGACATGCCGAACGTTTGCCGAAAATCTACGTTGGGTAGCAACTTACACAGCTCATCGAGCGTTGGCTGATCCATACGCTCAGTGCCATAGGTAATCACTTTAAGACACTCTGGTATCTTGCTGGGCACAGCACCACTCATCAACATCATCCGCAAAAACGTTGGCGTTGTAGGCAACACCTCAACATCATATTTTCGACACGTATCAAGTATGGAATCTACTGTGCGTGACTCTGGAGCGATCACTACGCCCTTATTGAACAAGGTATGGAGAAGAGTGTTAATGCCACCAATGTGATCAAACAGAAGAAAATTGATGGTACGAAGCGTGGGACGTGGCGTTTCAAAACGCTTAAGGAATAACGTTAAATCGTGAAGAATTGCTTTTGGACGTCCCGTTGTCCCCGTTGAAAATAAGACAAGACCAGCGTGTTCAGCCTCTCTTAGCTTTTCAATAAAATCATGCTTTTGGTGATGAGGTCGACGTTTCACCTTACTTCCGTCGATTACAACATCTACAAGAGCTGATTCAAAAAAGTACTCATGCTCATGTCGAGTCTCATCCGTTAGTGGCACAACAACGACGCCTATATCAATCAGTCTCAGTAGCGTAAGAATAGATGCTGGACTAAAGTCGCCAATTATGGCTACGACATCACCCTTACGAACCTCGCTTAAGTCAATTGGACTTTGATCGGCTATCTCAGAAAAGCGTAGCTCCTCGCCTTTATGGATAAGGAAAGGATAATTGATACCCTTCCATATTTCAGCGAGCTTATCTAGTAGACTCATCACGCACCACCAACATGTAAGACTTGACCAGACAATGAATCACTACGATCATCAATAAGTAGTTCGACTAAGTCGGCTACAGTCTTTGGTTTGAACTGCTTAGGAATAATCTGTTGAGAGACGATACGGTTAATCTGTTCCGATGTGATGCCCTTAAGCAAACTGGTATCTATAGGACCCGGCGCAATACAATTAACCTTAACATTGAAGTCGGCCATCTCTCTAGCAAACGAACGTGTGAAACCCTCAACGCCTGCCTTTGATGCCGCATAGATGGATTCACCCTTTAGACCTAAAGCCACAGCAATAGTCGAGAAGTTAATAATTGATCCCTTCTTGTTCCTAAGCATCAATGGTGCGAAAAGTTGGCAACAATAGATGGTGCCCAACAAATTGGTATTGATAATTTTTTGTGCGACGCTCGGTGGTGTCGTGACCGCCAAGTTCATTGATGCAATACCAGCGGCATTTACAAGTCCGGTGACCTTAGCTCCGTCACTCTTCAATTTCTGTACGACAGCTTTGATGCTATCGTAAGAAGAAACATCGCAACTCATCGACGCAAAAGGAACCTCTTCAACGTTCCGAGCTAAGCCAAATACATCAATGCTCTTGTCGATTAAACGCTCACAAATGGCTCTACCCAATCCCTTGCTAGCACCTGTGACGACAATCATTTTTTGGATTCCATCTGGCTAATGAATTCAGCAGCCAACGAACCAGCAGTTCTAAACATGCTACGAGAGCGAGACATGGCAGCGTCTGAAGTCCAGTCAAATTCAAACCCCATGTCTGCCGCCTTATCCTCAAGTGCAAGACAAAGCTCGACCAATTTCATGGAGTCTAAGACGCTGTCTCCACCTATTAGAGGCATATCGTCAGTCACAGTTAATGACTTAGCTTCTAATAGGCGGGCGATTTGGCTGAATACTTCAGATTTTACAGATTCGGCAGACGACATAGATGCACCTTAGTGTATGAGAGTAATGACAAAAAATTATACTCCCACACCATACCGCCGCGCATACGTATGCAGGTGAAAGCATTCATTCGGAGCCCCATAATCAAGTACGAACCGCTGCCTGTATGAGGCTAAATGTCAGGAACGCGATAGAGCATATTTCATAAAAGCAAATGGAACGTCAGACCGGACTGCAGCTCATAGGGAGATACCTGTAATGCCGATGGTGCAATCATGGCAGCTCCCTATTCTGAGGATTTACGGCGGAAAATCGTGCAGGCGTGTGAACGCGGAACGCAATCACAACGCGAAGTGGCCGAGTTTTTCAATGTCAGTCTGTCCTTTGTCGAAGCCCTGTTAGGCCACTATCGCCGTAGTGGCGGCGAGCTGGTTCGCGCGCGGCATAAGCCAGGA
>Ga0196971_1001094_pt1 | contig 13717 bp, 15 predicted proteins | sample S1v_1013CmetaG_FD_148660 | JGI IMG/M metagenome (GOLD analysis project Ga0196971, IMG submission 148660) | Soil microbial communities from Anza Borrego desert, Southern California, United States - S1+v_10-13C | ecosystem: Environmental > Terrestrial > Soil > Desert | place: USA: California... | reverse complement strand
GCGCCACTGCGTAGAACCCACAGAACCGCATCCATGAAGCGACGACATTGCACTTCCGCGCCGATATATACATGTTTTTGAGCCGCCAAAATCGGAAAGAGGATACGCCATTCATTCTCCGTGACTGCTAATCGGTTCGCCATTTCGTAAATGGCGAGCGACATCGCCGGAGAGCTCCCGAAATGTCAACAGAACCTAATACTTCGAGTTTTTTGTTATAGTCGCCTGCATATCCAACCATACTGAAAGAGAGGAAATTATGGAATCAAATGTCGTCAAGGGCTTAGTCGGGTTTGCGATTGTCATGGCCGTCGGTTTCGTCATCGTCGGCACCACTCGGGAAACTCCGCAAGAGAAAATACAGGGCGCCTTCCTGCAAACGTCCAACCTGCTTAGCAGTCTGGCGTTGGACAAATGCACCGAGGCGGTAAAGAACGAGGTCGGCACCCATCCTTATAGCCCGTCCGAGTCCGACAGCGATCATGTGAAGTATGTCACGCTGATCTGGAACAATGTCGGTTCGGCGAAACGCGCCGAGTGCCGTTACATCATGGATCAGGGCATTACCCTGCTGAAGATCGACGACCGCACCGTAATCGAGAAAGAAGCCGCGACGACCGTGGCTCCCGCTGCACCGCGCCCGGCGCATCATCAATAAGCCTCGGAAAGAGAAGACCTGCCTGCATACGCAGGCAGTGTCCCCAGCGGGAAATAAAAAGGCTGTCTTTGGCGGCGGGATAACAGGCGGCAGTCTGAAAACCAGTTCGAAACTACCTTTCCCCCCGGGACGAAGTTTTCCAAATCGAGATCAGCACCCATAGTCCGCCAATACCGGCGGCCGTAAACCCCAGGACGCCAAGGGCCGGCAGGCCGAACAGGGTCGGGCCGCCGCTGACGGTCATGACGATCGACGATCCGATGATGAGCGAAGCGGTAACCATCCCAACGGTCAGCCGGCTCGCGGCGCGGTCCATCAGCATGCCGAAACGGTCCAGTTGGTTCAGGTCCACGTGAACTCTGACGGCGCCGCTCCGAAGGAGCCTCATCAGCCTTCGGACATCTTGCGGCAAGGCGCTCAGCACCGACATCAGGCTGGCGAGATTGCGTCGGCCCTTCCTGAGCAGGGTGTCCGGGTGGTACCGAAGCAGGGTGGCCTGCTGCAATAGCGGAGAAGCCTGGGCGACAATGTCGAAATCGGGATCGAGCTGACGCCCGGTGCCTTCAAGCGTAATCAACGTCTTGAACAGCATGGTCAGGTCCGGCGGCAGAATAAGCCGGTGGTCTCGCATCAGGCTGGTCATTTCCATGAGCATGTCGCCCAAACGGAGTTGCTTGAGCGCGACGCCGTGATATTTGTCGATGAACATGCCCACTTCGACGATCAGACGCTCGGTATTGGGCACAGTGTCTCCCGCCCAGTCCAGCAGCACGTCCACCATCGTCGCGGCGTCCCGAATCACGATGGCATTGAGCATATCCACCACTTGGTCCCGTCGTGATTCGGACAGCGAACCGACCATGCCGAAATCGATGAAGGCCAGACGATTTTCGGGAAGAAAAATGAAGTTGCCGGGATGCGGATCGGCGTGGAAAAAGCCGTCGATCAAGACCATCTTGAGCACCGCGTCCGCACCGCGCTGGGCGAGAATCTTGGGATCGAGTCCCGCGGCGTCGACGGCCTTGATGATATTTCGCCCCGCTATCCCTTCGATATATTCCTGGACGTTGATGCGTTCGCCGCAGTATTCCCAATGGACCTTGGGTATCACGATATTGGGGTCGTCGGCGAAATTATTGGCGGCCCGTTCGGTGTTCCGCCCCTCGGTGAGCAGATCCAATTCGTTGCGCAGCGAGATCTTGAATTGCCGGAGTACTTCCTGAGGATGGAACCGGCGGATATCGGGGAATTCGTACTCGACAACGGCGAGCAACCGCTCCAGTAGGCGCAAATCCGCCTCGATGGTCGGCCGGATTCCGGGGCGGCGAATCTTGACGATCACCTGCTGGCCGTCGGGAAGTCGGGCGCGGTGAACTTGGGCAATGGAGGCGGCGGCCAAAGGGGTTTCGTCGAACTCGACAAACACTTCGCGTACCGGACCGTTTAAATCCTCTTCGATCTGCGATCTCAGTTGCTCGAAGGGAAGCGGCGGCACCCGGTCGTGCAGTTTCTCGAATTCCGCAATCCAGTCCGGAGGAAATAAGTCCACGCGGGTGGCGAGGATCTGGCCGAACTTGATAAAGGTCGGCCCCATCTCCTCCATGGCCTTGCGTACGCGCTGCGGAGTATCGAGGCGAATCAGTTCCTCGAAGCGCGTCCAGTTGAGTGCCCGTCCCGCCTTTTCCAGCAGCCGCTCCAGTCCCAGGCGCTTGACCATGTCGCCGAAACCATAGCGTATTAGGACGGACGTGATGTCGTGCAGTCGTCCCAGGTCACGCATCGCGCTCAAGGTTTCAAGTATCATCGTCGAATGATCCGCTATTAGAGAAAACGTCCAAAATCCGTATCGATCGCTGGTGTGGAGAGCGCTGTCGGCGCTACAGAATTCGATGAGCGGGCAATATAAGCCCGCGCTTGAGTGCAAGGCTGCTTAAGCGCCGCTGTCCGGAACCGGAAGGTTGTTGCCAGGGCGTTATTCCGCCAAAGCGAAAGGCTCGTTTTTTCCCTTACGTTCCACGATCAGCTTCCCTTGCCGGCCACCGTGCCGACGGTGTCGCTGATGGTTTCACTCATAGCGTTCCACTTTCGAAAAGTGGATTCAGCGTCGCGGACTTCGCCTGCGCTCGTCGTCTTCGGGCAGAACGATATTGAGCTCTAGGACCTCGCGGTTTTCATCCTGTTCCATAGAGACCGTAATGGCGTTTTGATCCACGTCCACGTATTTGCGGATCACCTCCAGCAAATCCTTTTGCATGGCGGCGAGATAGTCGGGTTGAGAGCGCTGGGAACGTTCGTGCGCCACCAAGATTTGCAGGCGCTCTTTGGCGATAGCCGCGCTCGACGGCCGAGAACTTCGAAAATAATCCAAGAGTCCCATAATTAAACCCTGAACAGCCGACCGAACAAGCCTTTCTTTTCTTCTTCGAGGAAGCGGTGGGGGACATCCTCGCCCAAGTACCGGCGTATTACATCGCCATACGCCTGGCCGGCGTCGCTTTTGTCGTCAAGAATGACGGGTGTTCCCGCGTTGGATGCACTGAGCACCGCCTTGGATTCCGGTATCACGCCGAGCAAATGCAAGGACAGAATTTCCTGTACGTCTTCCACGCTAAGCATTTCGCCTAGTTTGACCCGTTGCGGGGAATAGCGGGTCAGGAGGAGATATTCCTTAATGGGTTCGAGCCCTTGTTCGGCGCGGCGGGACTTGCTGGCGAGGATGCCCAGCATGCGGTCCGAGTCGCGGACCGAAGAGACTTCGGGGTTGGTGACGACAATCGCGTCGTCGGCAAAATACATGGCGAGGTTCGCGCCGCGCTCGATGCCGGCGGGGGAATCGCAGACGATGTATTCGAACGTCTCGGACAGTTCGTTCAAGACCCGCTCGACGCCGTCTTGGCTCAGCGCATCTTTGTCGCGGGTCTGCGAAGCCGGCAGGATGTGAAGATTCTCGCAACGTTTGTCGCGGATCAGGGCCTGGTTTAAGGTGGCTTCCTGATTGATGACGTTCACGAAGTCGTAGACCACGCGTCTCTCACACCCCATGATAAGATCCAGGTTGCGCAACCCGATGTCGAAGTCGATAACGGCGGTGCGGTGGCCTTTCAACGCCAATCCCATGGAAATGGCGGCGCTGGTGGTCGTTTTACCGACACCGCCCTTTCCGGAAGTCACAACGATAATTCTCGCCACTCGTGCTCTCCAGATTCAAAAAAGCTTTATAGGTTTTCGATGATCAAGGAATTGTCGCGCAAATAAATTTGCACAGGTTTGCCACGCACGGATTCGTCCAGATTCTCGCTGACTTTGTAGTGTCCGCCGATGGCAATCAGTTCCGCTTGCAGATCCGCACAGAAAATCCGTGCATCCAGGTCTCCCTGTACCCCCGCCAGAGCGCGTCCGCGGAGCGAACCGTAAATATGAATATTTCCGTCGGCCATGACCTCGGCTCCGGGACTGACCTGGGACAGGACGATCAGGTCCGCGCCGGCGGCGTAAATGCGCTGGCCGGAACGAACCGGCTGTTCGATCAATTTGCTGCCGCTCGGTATCTTGGCCTTTGTCTGCGGCGGGGCCTTCGGCGCAGAGGCGGAGGGCGCCGGAACAGGGCCGGCGGTGCCGGTTTCGTGCTTGTGCTCCGGGAGTATGGCCAACTTGGCGTCTTGAGCCGCCGTTTGCAGCTTCTGACTTCCGCCGCGTGTACCCACCGGAACCAGGTGATGGTCGTGCAGGATGTCTATCAAATCTAAAAAGTCGACGTTAGAACTGTCCGGCAGCTCGCTGAGATCGATCACCACCGGGGCGTTGCGGAAGAATTCCGGTGCTTGTCGGATCTTATCCCGAAGCTGGCGCGCAACGAGTCCGGTGTCGCCGTTTAAGAGCTTCAAGATGGGCAGCGTAATGGATCCCGATTTGATTTCGAGCGAAATGGACCGGGTCGACTGTTCGTTGGGTTTGGCGGGCATCCGGAATTAGGCGGGGCGCATGGGCGGCGTTTGTGGTGGGCGCATTCTATCACTCCCGCAAAAACCGCGTAAACGTAAGCCGTAACAAGCTACTTTCCCAACAGCCATTTAGCGCTCGGGGCACTGAAGAGCGCTGCGGCGTTAACCACCACCCTTAGCACAAGGGAGATTTTTCATGAGCACCAAAGTCAAATGTCTCATAGTATTGGTTCTGCTGACGGTCATTGGTTTGGGGCCGATTCCCCTTACGAGCGTGATCGGCATCTATATCGTGATCCGGAGGCCGCCTTGGTTCAAGGATCTCGTCCTGAAGCTATATACCGAATAACGCGCGAGACGAGGCTTGATTGCGGGAACACGGCGTGTACCCGTAAAACAGTGCTATGATCCCCGAGACCGTCGCAATTGCTGCTCCGCGCGTAGCCAGGAGGGAAAACTCATGCAAAGAGAGATCAACGGTACCGGGATTCGCGTTACGGCCATCGGATTGGGTGCCATGCCTTTGTCCATCCAAGGCAGGCCGACTGAGGCGCAAGCGTTTCAAGTCATCGAAACCTTTCTGGCGGCGGGCGGCAATTTCATCGATACCGCGAACGTCTATTGCCTGGATGATGCGGATATCGGGCATAACGAACGCCTCATCGTCAAAGTCCTGGATCGGCTGGGCAAACGGGATCAAGTTGTCCTGACAACCAAGGGAGGCGTCAGGCGCCCGAACGGTGAATGGGTGGTGGAGGGTAATCCGAAATTCTTGCGGCAGTCCTGCGAGCAGAGCCTCAAGGACCTCAAAACGGATTGCATCGCCTTGTACCAGCTTCACGCCGTTGACGCCAATATCGGGTTGTTGCCATCACTGAATGAGCTGATAAAGCTTCGGGATGAAGGCAAAATCAGGCATATCGGACTTTCCAACATCAGTTTGGACATTCTTCGGACGGCTCTCGAACGCGCGCCTATCGTTTCCGTGCAGAACCGTTGCAACCCGTTCGAAAAGCAGGATTTCGAGAACGGCCTGATCGATTTTTGCCGTTCCAAGGGCATCGCGTACATCCCTCATAGTCCGGTAGGTGGACACTATGGTCATGTGCGCCTCGGTCAGAGCGAACTGTTCGGGCGCCTGGCCGAAAAGCACCAGTCATCCCGTTACGGCATTGCCCTGGCCTGGCTGCTGGCCAAGGGCGACCATATCATTCCTATTCCGGGAGCCAGCAAGCCGACCAGTATCGCGGATAGCATGCGCGCCTTGCGCATACATCTCGACCCGGATGATGTACGCGCTATCGATAGCTTGCCGGAATCAAGATGATTCTCGACCGGCCAAAAGGATCCAATAGTGCGACGGATCGCGCTTTAGCTCGGCGGTACCGGGGGTATTCGGAATTTCTCCGCACGCCGTTCGCAGTTCTTGGATTTTCTTGATGCCTCACTGGCTCTTGCCTGCGGCGACGGCATTTATCTGTTGGGGTGTCTGGGCGTTTCTTCCGAAGCTCACCACGCGCTACATCGACCCCAAAAGCGCCATCATCTACGAAGCCGCAGGCGGCCTCATTGTAGCGATCGTTGTCCTGGCTCTCATTGTTTTCAAACCGGCGACGGATCAACGAGGTGTTGTATTGGCTTTAGGTACCGGAATCTTCGGAGCGATGGGGGCTTTCGCTTATCTTTACGCCATGACTAAAGGTCCGGTCACTCTGGTCTCCACGGCTACGGCATTGTATCCGATCCTTGCGATCGTTCTGGCATGCTTTTTCTTGAACGAGTCGGTTACTGTCAGGCAAGGAATCGGAATCGTGCTGGGCCTGATTGCGATGGTGTTGATCAGCGTCTAAAGGCGATTAAAGAGTGCAGCATAAACGATGTTCGTGGGTACCACCGTTGGTTTTTCATTTCTGTTGCCAATACCGGTGATGAGGCTTGTTAGGGGATAAAGCTCGAATGCTGTTACCGGATTATCAGGGCACCAGCATCGTAAATCTGCTGAGTTCGCTCATAACGGGGCTTGGTGGCGAACCGAACGGCTACGCGCCCCTCGATAGCCTGCCGGCGGCGGAGGTGAGCGCTTACCGCAACGTTGTTCTGGTCGTAGTCGATGGGTTGGGATATGAGTTCTTGGCCCGGCGGGGCCAGGGAAGCCTTTTGCGGCAACACCTTCGGAGCCGCATGACTTCCGTCTTTCCATCCACCACCGCCACGGCGATCACAAGCTTCCTGACGGGGCTGGCGCCACAACAGCATGGTCTGACCGGATGGCACATGTATTTCAAGGAACTCGGTACCGTGCTCGCTGTATTGCCGGGCACACCCCGTTACGGCGGCACGCCTGTCGGGAAATGCGGCATCGAGATGGAAAGACTGCTCGGCCATGTGCCGATGTTCAATCGCATCCCGCTGCCCAGCTATATCGTTTCCCCGCGCCGTATAGCCCATTCGGATTTCAACCTGGCGCACCAGGGAAGGGCTGAATTGCGGGCCTTCGACACGCTTGAGCAATTTTTCACCGTGATTGCGCAAACTCTCCGGAAGGATAAGCGCCGCAAATTCATCTATGCGTACTGGCCGGAACTCGACCATATTGGTCATGAGAACGGACTGGATAGCCCGGAAGCCGAACAGCATCTGACCGAACTGGACGGCGCCCTCGGAGTTTTTCTCGAGAGTATTCCAGGAACCGATACCTTGCTGGTTATCGCGGCGGACCACGGACAAATCGATAGCAGCGCTACTCGGGTCATCGAACTGGACGATCATCCGGATCTGAGTGAATGTCTGATCTTGCCGTTATGCGGCGAAAGACGTGCAGCGTATTGCTATGTGAAATCCGGAGACGCGCACCGTTTTGAACGTTATGTGCAGGATAACCTGACCCCTTATCTTGAATTGCACCCGAGCCGCGATTTACTGGCGTCCGGCTGCTTTGGTTTAGGCGCGCCACATCCGCGGTTAGCCGAACGCATCGGCGATTACGCACTGATCATGAAGGAGAACTATGTGATTAAGGATTGGCTTCCCGGCGAACGTCGATATCGGCAAATCGGTGTCCACGGCGGTACAAGTCCGGAGGAGATGTTCGTGCCACTTATCGTGGCGGCGGCTTGAGCGAGAGGTTCAGGGTCCAGATAAGTTTGGGCGAAAAAAACCGGTGCCGGGACGTCCCGGCACCGGTTTCTACTTTTCGGACGAAGCTTCTACGGCTGCTCGCCTTCCTGTTTTTCCTTGCCTTCAGTATTCCCGTTGGATGGTGTCAAGCCCTCCAATTCAAGATCCATTTCCTGCTCATACGCATCATCCAGAGGCGGATTGCCGTCATGAATCAGGTAGTTGCGCTGCTGAAAGTAAGCGTTACGAATAAACTCGTAACGATCTATCGATGCTTCGTCCATAATTTTGGTGGCGCTCAATAGGTCGGCGCGCGTGTCGATCAATCTTAGAGTACCCGTTCCATACGGAATGGCGGCCGGATTGATCCAGTTGAAAGGATTGGCGACTGCATCCCCGGCCAAGCCGACGGTGCCTCGGGGAGTGCTCGGCCCAATGAACGGCAGTACCAGATAGGGACCCGATGGAACGCCCCAGGCACCCAGCGTCTGATCCGTATCTTCGTTGTGTTTCGGTAGGTCGAGCTTGGACGCTACATCTACAAATCCGCCTACACCTAAGACCGTATTGACCAGAAATCGACCGGTGTCCTGTCCGGTTTGAAGGAGCTTGAACTGCAAGAGATCATTGGCGATTACGCCAATGTCATCGACGTTGCTGAAGAAATTTGTGACGCCTTTATCGACGAACGATGGTGTTATCCATTGATAGCCCTCGCTGACGGGCTTCATGAAATAATCGTCCAGGGTATCGTTGAATTTCTGAACACCGCGATTCCACCCTTCCCAAGGGTCGCGGGGATCATGCTTGGTGGCGGTCGCGCAGCCGGTGAGAGTCACGATAAATGCGAGCCCAAAAACCGGCAACAAACGATGTAACTGGCGAGTTGTTTTCATTTTTTTCTTGTTCCTTTCTCGAAGTCGATCAGGCTTTTTTTTAAAATTAGCATATCCGGGCCGAAGCTTCGAGCTGGCGTGAACTTAAATTCGAGTTAACGGAGAAATATAATGAGCTTACAAAGCCTAGTCGAGAAAAAAATGCAATCAAATAATGCCTAACCAAGACTCCACTTGCTTGGCGCGCCGCTTTCGCGGCTATTTGCCGGTCGTCGTCGATATTGAAACCTCCGGCTTAAGCCCTCTGGATCACGCATTGCTGGAAATTGCCGTGGTAATTCCGGATATGAACAGCAATGGCCGCCTGCACATCCTTGAGACTCATTCCAGCCATATCAAGCCGTTTCCAGGCGCACGCATCGACCCCGCGGCCCTGAGTTTCAACAAGATCGATCCCTACCACCCGTTTCGGTTGGCGTTAGACGAAAAAGAAGCGCTCTTGAAGATTTTTCAGCCTATTCGCGCCGCTGTCAGACGCACCGAATGTACGCGGGCGATCCTGGTCGGACACAATCCCGCCTTCGACATCGGTTTTTTGAATGCGGCGGTGGCGCGCTGCGGAATCAAGCGGAATCCCTTTCACCCATTCAGCACCTTCGACACCGCCACTTTAAGTGGTCTGGTTTACGGCCAGACTGTGCTGGCGAAGGCCGTGCAAGCGGCGGGGTTTGAGTGGAACAACGACGAAGCACACTCAGCGATCTATGACGCCGAGCAGACTGCGCGCCTGTTCTGCACGATCGTAAATCGCTGGAAAGACCTGGTGACGATCGAAAACGGCGGTTCGGACGATTTATTCCGATGAATCGGCCGAAGTCGGAGCCGCTTCGCCGAGCCGCTTCTGCAACTCACCGTTTTCAAACAGTTCCAACATGATGTCGCTTCCCCCGATTAGCTCGCCACTAATATAAAGCTGCGGAAATGTGGGCCACTGAGAAAATACCTTCAGTCCTTCCCGCAGGTCCGGATCTTCGAAGATATTCACATAAGCATACTCGACCCCGCAGTGCTCCAAAATTTGGACTGCCCGTCCCGAAAAACCGCACTGAGGAAAGTCAGGGGAGCCTTTCATGTAAAGGATTACCGGATTCTCGGCGAGCTGTTTTTTGATGCGTTCTATAACGTCCATACCGACTATCCCATTAAAGTGGATTAAATACCTTAGTAAATTTATCAGAAACTATTGGCGCTCGAAAGGCCAGTTCTTTACCGGGCCTGGAACGGGTTGTTCCGTCAGATGATCCCTCCGACTTGCGGGCTAACCGGCATGACACAACCGCTGCAAATCTTTGCCAGTTCTCCCTTGGTCTTCCGAAATCGCCGTCATCGTCAGGACCAGGGTGTTCATCTGCTTAAACTTTATCGTTTACTGTTGGATAATCCGTCCAAGCAAATTGTTTCATTACCCATAAACAAGGAATTCTCTGCATGCATCAGATTACCCTCATTCCCGGGGACGGTATCGGTCCATCTATCGTCGACGCGGCGGTCAGCGTGATCGAAGCCACTGGCGTAAAAATCCACTGGGAACGGCAACTGGCCGGTATGGCGGCCGTTGAGAAGCATGCCAATCCCCTGCCCGATGCGACGATCGATTCAATTCGGAAAAATCGACTTTGTTTCAAAGGCCCGCTCACCACGCCGATCGGCGGCGGCTACCGGAGCGTCAATGTAACCCTGCGTCAGGCATTCAACCTATATGCGAATATTCGTCCGGCCATTTCCTTCGAGGGAACCGCCACGCCGTTTCAAAACGTAAACCTGGTGACGATTCGCGAGAATACCGAGGGCCTATACGCCGGTATCGAGCACTTCATCAAGGTCGATGCGGAAAAAATAGCGGCCGAAAGCATCGCGGTCATCACCAAGAAAGGCTCTGAACGGATTATCGAATACGCTTTTCAATATGCCCGCAATACCCAGCGTAAAAAAGTGACGCTGGTGCACAAAGCCAACATTCTCAAGTGCACATCGGGATTGTTTTTGGAAATCGGCCGTGAAATCGCCAAGGCTTACCCGGAAATCGAGTTCGAAGACAAAATCGTCGACGCCTGCTCGATGCAAATGGTCATGAAGCCTGATGTTTTCGACGTGATTGTCACTACCAACTTGTTCGGGGATATTCTCTCGGACTTAGCGGCAGGACTCATCGGCGGGTTGGGATTGACCGCGGGGGCGAATATTGGCACCGATGCCGCGTTGTTCGAAGCCGTTCATGGCAGTGCGCCGGATATCGCCGACAAAGGCATTGCCAATCCAACGGCCATGATTTTGGCGGGCGCCATGATGCTTGAACATATCGGAGAACTTCATGCCGCCCGGAAAATCGAACAAGCCGTCCGTGCGGTAATCCGGGAGGGCAAGATCGTGACGCCCGACCTGAATAAGAATTCGCCCTACGGTACGCAACATATGGCCGATGCCATAGCCCGCGAGGTTATTGAACAAAGCTGATCGGAAGGTACTGTTCCGTAGATTTTTTACTATAGCTCGGCAAATGAAGTGTATTGCAAGTTTGGCCCCATGCGCCTGTCATGGGGCCAAAAGCAGACCGACATAGTTGCCCCAAGGTGAAGAGAACAAAGATTTGGTTTGATCAAATCTTCATCTCGCGGTAATGTATTAGCCCTTCCGTTACGTCCCCATCGTCTAGCGGCCTAGGACTCCGCCCTCTCACGGCGGCAACAGGGGTTCGAACCCCCTTGGGGACGCCATATTCGTGGGGCAATAATGCCCCGACGGTCGTTTGCCTTTCCGCCCGCAGCGCTTTCTTCCCGCCCCACCGCGACACACCGGACCGGTTCGTCTAGAAACTGCTGAAGCGCCTGTCGCGCCGCGGCCCATCGCCCTGGATCACTAGCCTACCTTGCCGTCGGAAATTAACGCAACAAAGCCACGCGGCGAGATAGGAGGAGGCCTGGATCTTACGCAGCGCCTCGATCTCTTGTACACGTCCGATTGCTTGATCAACTAGGTGCGGCTTAAGGACAATTCATTGGTTCTCTACGTGTCGGGTCCCGTGTGGTTGTAAACCCTCTTGTGAAAGAAATGGGGATGTGACGTTTGCCAGTTCTTAAGCGCCTGGATGGGGGTGAGATGTCCCAAGGCCCGTTGAGGAATCTGATGGTTGTACAGTGCGACGTAGCGGAGCAAGGTGATCTCCAAGTCGGCCGCGGAGTCGAAGCGATGAGTTTGCAGAACCTCCTCGATCCGCCCGTTGAAGCGCTCGACCATGCTGTTGGTTTGCGGACGGCGAGGCGGAATCAGGCGGTGCTCGATGGCCGCGGCGGTGCAGGCTTGGTCGAAGAGATGGGTGCCGGAGGGCTGCTTGGCCCGGCTCAGGAAGCGGTCGGTGAACTCCGAGCCGTTGTCGGTGAGGAGCTTGGTAATCCGAAACGGAGTGGCCTCACTTACGGCCTTGAGAAACGCCTTCGCCGAGTGGGCGGTACGGTCTTTCTTGAGCGCGACGTAGACCCAGCGGGTAGCGCGATCGATGGCGACAAACAGGTAACGGCGCGGTTCGCCTTCAAGAGCCGGGAGATATTTGACATCGACATGGACAAAGCCGGGCGCATAAGCTTTGAAGGGTTTGATGGCAGGTTGGTCCGGGGTCGGGTGCAGCGCCTTGAGGTTGGCGACGCCATGCCGGCGCAGGCAGCGGTCGAGGCCCGAGCGCGAAACGGCGGGATTGAGGAACTCGCGGGTCACGGCCAGGAGATCGTCCAAGGGCAAGAGCAGCGCAGTGCGCAGATAGACGACGATGGCTTCCTGAGCCGGAGTCAGGGTAGTGTGCAGCGTGTGCGGCCGATGCGAGGCATCGTCGACCGAAGCGCGGCCTTGCCACTTGCGCACGGTCGTGCGGGCGAGGCCATGTTTCTGGGCCAAGGCCCGCTCGCTCAGCATCGACTGTTGGAGTTCTCGGCGCACGGCGGGCGTGGTTCGGGCGTTCTTGTGCAAGCGAATATTCACCGTTGGGTACCTCGAGGGGGACGGCCAAACACGTTACGGAGCACGCTCCGCGCTTCGAACAGAGCACAGCTCCGGCGTGGAAGATAATCACGCGGGACCTGACATCTACGCCCTTACTAATTCCCTTTACTTCAATTTAATTGATTGACAGATTAAGCTTCTTTAACAGCTTTTCTCGTTAAGACCTAGACGGGAGCAGGAAAAAAGGTCGGGTCGTACGAGAAAATGAACTGCCCCGGGAATCTCGGAGGCTCATGGGTGTGAGTCACGCCGCCATGGCGGACGCGGTGAGTCGGCGGTAATAAACCGCTTCGGCGTCGGCAGGCGGTATGTTGCCGATTGGCCCCAACAGCCTCCGATGGTTGAACCAGTCCACCCAGGTCAACGTGGCCCATTCTACTGCCTCGCGATTCGTCCATGACTGCCGGTGAATCACCTCGGCTTTATACAGTCCATTGACCGTCTCAGCCAAGGCGTTGTCATCCGAGTCGCCCACGCTACCCACCGAGGGTTCGATGCCGGCCTCAGCCAGACGCTCGGTATAGCGGATCGATAGGTATTGCACCCCGCGGTCGCTGTGGTGGATCAGACCGCCATGACGAGTAGGTCGGCGCGCATGCAGGGCTTGCTCCAGCGCATCCAGCACGAAGTCGGTACGGGCGGAACTGGACACCTTCCAGCCGGCGATATGCCGGGCAAACACGTCGGTGACGAAGGCCACGTAGACGAAGCCTTGCCCGGTGGACACAGACGTGAAGTCGGACACCCATAAAGCATTCGGGCGCTCAGCCCGAAACTGCCGGTTGACTCGATCCAGCGGACACGGAGTGCCCTGGTCGCTGACCGTGGTTTTGCGCGGTGTCCCGCGCACGACACCTTGCAGGCCGATCCGCTTCATCAGCCGCTCCACCGTACAGCGAGCCACTTCCACCCCTTCGGGGGGTGTAAAAAGAACTGTGTAATTGGTTTGTATAATCTGACAAAAAGGAAAATAAAGATGACCAGTGATACAGCCAAACAAGACGCCCTGTTAGACGAGTTGCTCAAAGGCTATTCGGATCCCAAGGACATTTTGGGTGAGCACGGCTTGCTCAAACAGCTGACCCAACGCCTGGTGGAACGGGCGTTGGAAGCCG
>Ga0196971_1001093_pt1 | contig 13722 bp, 11 predicted proteins | sample S1v_1013CmetaG_FD_148660 | JGI IMG/M metagenome (GOLD analysis project Ga0196971, IMG submission 148660) | Soil microbial communities from Anza Borrego desert, Southern California, United States - S1+v_10-13C | ecosystem: Environmental > Terrestrial > Soil > Desert | place: USA: California... | reverse complement strand
CCAGCGCAGCAATGGCAGCACGGTCGGCGGCGATGCGCGCCGCCAGTTCGTCGCGCGTCTGCCGCTGGCGCATGTACTCGGCTTCCTTTTGCTCGAGCTGCGTCGCGACGTCGGCGATGTCGGCACCCTCATCGGCAGCCAGTTTCTGCAAGCGTGTTTTCTGTTCCAGCAGGCTCTCCAGCGGCTTGAGCTTGCTGTTGATTTCGCTGAGGCGCTTTTCCAGCGTCGACTTCTCTTCTTCCAGTGCAGTTTCGTGCTGATGCGCGGCAGTCAAGGCGTTTGCGCGTTCCGCGACTTCGGCGCGGCGGTCCGACAATTGCGCATCCTGCACCAGCAGCGTAGAACGGGACTCGCGCACCGCCTGGCTGGTGGCCGCCGCCTTTTCGCGGATCTCGTGGTATTGCAGCGTCGGCAGGATTTCTTCCTGCAGGTCGCGCTGCTCCTTGTTCAGGCCTTCCCACTGGTGATAGTTCGCAGCGCGCAGGCGCAGGCGTTCGAGGTTGGTCTGTGCGGATTCCAGCTCGGCTTCGAAACGCTGCAGTTCCAGCTCGGTATCGCGCTGGTGCCGCTTGGCCTCATCGTAAGCATCCAGCACTTCCTTGTCGCCGAACACCTGGAACACGAGGTCGAGCAACTGGCGCGGTGCGTATTCGCACAGCTTGTCGGTTTCGCCCTGCTCAAGCGCCAGTACTTTGGCCATCGCTGGCGAGAGGCCGGCATTGGCAAGGCGTTTGCGGTAGGTTTCCAGACCCAGCCAGTCGGTGGCGTCCTGCACCTCCTCAATGTCGACGGCACCGCCGCGCATCAGGTATTGGCGTTTCCAGTCACCGCCGTTTTTCTGGATCTGGCAGAACAGCGTGACTTCGTCTTCGCTGAAGAAACCGGACGAGCGGAAAGGTCGGTTGGACAGCTGGCGTCCCGAAGCGCGGTTGTCGACCACGGCACGCAGCCAGGAAGTCTGCTGTCCGGCGTGACGCGCGTAATGCTTGTACGAGCGGCCCATCGAGCAGTCAAGGCCGAAGAGCGTGCGCAGCGCATCGAGCAGCGTGGTCTTGCCGGAACCGTTCTGGCCGGCGATGGTAATGATCTTCGCATCCAGCGGAATGTTCTTGACGCGTTGCCAGTAGTCCCAGTGGACCATCTCCAGCGATTTGATATGAAACATGCGTGTCCTGTTCGCGAGTCTTATTGTTCAACGTTCGGGAAATTGAGGATGGCGGCTTCCTTCGGCGGCGGGCGATGGAAGATGTCGGCCAGCGCACCGTTGATGATGCGATCCTTCAGTGCATCGGTGTCCATCATCAGGTCCAGCAGCGGGCCTTCCACGATCATGTCGCCGCGACGCTCGATGAAGCCGAGCTTGTTGAGGATGCCGAGGTTCATGTCCATGCGCGTCTTCTTGCCCAGCTTGTCGCCGAAGTCGGCCAGCAACGCACGGTAGGAAATGCCCATCGATGCATCTTCCGCGCGCGGCAACGGTTTTTCCTTGCCGAACATGTCTTCCTGGTCTTCCAGCGCATGCTGGTGCGCTTCCTGACGCTCGCGCTTGGGCAGGATGATCATTGCCCACAACACCACGAGCAGCGCAACGCCGTCGCGCGCCAGGCCCATGTTGTTGTTCTGCCAGACTTCACGCGAACCGAAAATCTTCGGCTCGATTTCCCGCGCCAGTCCGAGCGTGACGTTGTCCGCATACGCGTTGTCGAGGAATTTCATTCCGCAGGCGGCGAGCCGGTTATCGACATCGAGACGAAACACTTCGTCGGTGAGTGCGCGCTTGACCAGCTTGTTCTCGCGCGCCAGTGTCTGATGTGTCAGCAGTTGCGCAATCAGGAGTTGTGCTTCATCACTCATCTTCGGAATCCGGTTGATTGTCTTGTTTGGGTGTCAGTGTCGCGAGCGAGATCGCGGCCACGTGCGGGTCTTTCAGTTGCACCATGTCGTCGCGTGGCGCGAAAACGAGCGGCAGCCGGGCCATGGTGGCGGTGCCGCCCTGGAGCGCAGCTTCGCTTTCATCGCCCAGCAAGGGCAATAGCGAAGCGCGATAGGATGCCACCGCGAAGTGTGCGGGCAGCAGCGTTTCATGTACTTCCCCTGCGGCGGTGGTGGAACTGGCAAAGGTCGACAGGCGGGTCAGCCAGGTATCCAGTTCCACTGGGATGGTCGCCGCTTCGCTTTGGGCGATGTGCGCGTCTTCGCCGGTCGGCAGTGCGTCGTCCATGCCCTTGTTTCGGTCGGTGAACAGCTCGGTCTCGGCAACGTCGATCATTTCCGATGGTGTGATGAACATCGGCGTGACCGGCAGGGAAATCGCATTGCGCGCCAGGCCGGCGAGATCTTCATGCTGCATCAGCCAGGTCTTGATGTCGGTCGTCGACAGGCCGGACTGGCCGAGATGCACGCGCTGGCGCTCGATCTGGTTCAGTGCACGCGAGAACATGCCCTGCATGTTCAGCAATGCGCTCTGGGCGCGGCCAATGGCCTGCGCCGCGCGGTGTGTGGCCGCATCGGCGTCGGGGTCGGTGGTGATTGCCTGGATGATCTGCGATCCCTTGTCCACCCAGTCGCAGGCGGTGTGCCACTTTTCCTGTGCCGCGCGCAGGCGGAATTCGGAGCCGGACGCGATCGCATCACGGAATTCTTCGGTCAGGTCGACCATGCGGCCCAGCAGATGCTGCAACTGCTCGACGGTCACGCCGCCAACGGCTTGCGCGCCGGCAACCTGCGACAGCAGGAAGCCCATCTCGGCTTCGTCATTGTCCTCGTCCATCGACATCAGGCCTTCAATGGCGGCGAGGACGTTGCGTGCGGTTGGCGTAATGCGATAGACCCCTTGCGCAGCATCCCAGGCGAGCAGGTTATGCGCACGCAGGCGAGCCAGCACGGTTTCCAGGCTGTCCGGGTCGAGATAGCCGAGTTTGGTGTTGATGTCGGCGCGCGACAGGGCGCCGGCCTGCGCATCTGCGGCCAGTTCGCCAAGCACCAGGAGACGCACCAGCACGCCATCGAAGCCGCCATGGAACAAGGCGGTAAAAGCCTGCAGCAGCGGTTGCGACCGCTTCAGGCGAAATACCTGTTCTATGTCGTCGGGGGAGATTTCCGGCTTGAAGTAGGCTTGCAGGGACGTTTGTTGATCTTCGTCCGGCGGCGGGAGGCCGGCATTCGTCGATGTGTTTTGCATCCCGGTATTTTAAGGCAGCACCTTGCCTGACAGAACCAGAAATCGCCTCTTCCGGCGTCTTAGCCGGAAATCTGCGTGCTATCCTAATAACAATGTTGTCCACGAGCACGAAAAACCACTTATCGAGCGTGAATATCAGCATTCCAGAGGGAGGAAAACATGCCAGTCATTGTTGTTGCGAATCCGAAGGGCGGTGTTGGTAAAAGCACAATAGCAACCAACCTGGCAGGTTATTTCGCCAAACAAGGTCACAAGGTCATGCTCGGCGATGTGGATGCCCAACAGTCTTCCCGTGCCTGGCTGGCCCTGCGCCCCGGCAGCCTCGCCCCGATTGCGCCGTGGGATATCGTCGATGGCCATGTCGCCAAGCCTCCCAAGAGAACGACACATGTTGTGCTCGATACGCCTGCGGGCCTTGGCGGAACGCGTCTGGATGACGTGCTCCGCATTGCCGACAAAGTCGTGGTGCCGCTGCAGGCATCCATGTTCGATATCCTCGCAACACAGGAATTCCTGCAGCGCCTGGCCGCAAAACAGGGGAAATACAACGTCGGCGTCATCGGCATGCGGATCAACGTCCGCACGCGCGCAGCAGACCAGCTGGCACATTACGTCGGCAATCTCGGTCTGCCCGTACTTGGCTATCTCCGTGATACACAGAACTACGTACAGCTCGCCGCCCATGGCGCCACGCTCTGGGACGTTGCCCCCTCCCGCGTGGAGAAGGACGTTGAACAGTGGCAGGCCATGGTGAGCTGGCTCGGCTAGCGGCCTGCAAGAGGCGGCGAACCCACTCGGGCTTCGCTGCAGGAGCCGCAATTCACAAAGAAGAAAGACGAGGGCCAAGCCTTGGCCGCTCGCTAGTGTGTTATCAATTTGCTACGGATCGACAGCGTTTCCACGTTATAACAATGTTCGAACAGGGCTCCGGCGAAGCGTCCAAGCACCTATTTTCGGCTGCGAGCCAGATCCAGCTGCCGGCAAAGCGCCTCGGTTGCATCGAGAATGCGCGGTCCGGAGCGATTCATGATTCCGCCGTCGATGAGGAAAAGATTGCCGCGTTCTACCGCTTTCAGCCCTGAGAAGCGGCGCCAGCCGGACAGCACGTCGTCCTGTTCGCCGCTGCTGGCAATGATGACGTCAGGATTTGCCTGTAGCACTGCTTCCACATTGACGGTGGGAGCAAGCTGCGGCAGGTTGCTGAATATGTTCTGTGCACCGCACAGGCGCAGCGCGATCGATACCGGATGCTCGCCGTTGAGCGTCATCAGCGGATTGCGCCATATCTGATAGAACACGGTCACCGGCGTGCGCTGCTGGTATGTCGACTGGATGCGTTGCAGGTGATCGCGGAACACTTTCGCAGCTGCCTTTCCGGTCTGGTCGGTGCCGGCCAGTGTGGCAAGCCGTTCCAGCGAGGTCGCAATCGTAGGGAAGTCGCGTGGCTCGCTTTCAAAAACCGGAACGCCGAATTCACGCAGCTTCCTGATCTGCGCGGCAGAATTGCCACTACCCCACGTAACAACGAGATCCGGCTTGAGCGACATGATCCGCTCAAGATCGAGTGCTACGCCACTGCCGACAGAGGTGATGTGTTTTGCTTCCGGAGGATAGTCGCTGTATTCGACCACGCCGACGATGTAGCGGCCTGCGCCGGCCGCATACAGGATTTCGGTCGCATGCGGCGACAGGCTGACGATACGCCGCGCCGGCTGGGGAAGGGTGACCTTGCGCTTCGAGTCGTCGACGACGGAGACCGCACCGATCGCCGCAGACAGTGAGGACAGCGCCAGCGCGCAGAATGCCAGCAGCCGGAGGATGCGCAGTCGCATAAGGTGAGGGGGCGGTCACCGGTCAGACGGTGACCGCTTTTTCAGATTTCCAGATTATCAATCAGGCGCGTCGTGCCTAGCTTGGCTGCGGCCAGCACCACCAGCGGGGCGCCTTGTGCGAGATCCCCTGCCGACGGCGGTTGCAGGTCGGCGCGCTTGCGCACCGAAATGTAGTCTGGCTTCCATCCGCGTCCGGCCAGCTTTGCCATCGCATGGCGCTCCAGCTCGAACATGTCGAGATGACCCGACCGTACTTCTTCGGCGACTTCGTTCAACAACTTGTACAGCTGCGGTGCCTCGGCGCGCTCTGTGGTGGACAGGTAGCCGTTGCGGGAGGACAGCGCAAGCCCGTCATCCGCGCGATAGGTTTCTGCGGCGATAATTTCGGTCGGCAGGGCAAACTGCTTGGCCATGTTCCGCACGATCATCAGCTGTTGATAGTCCTTCTTGCCGAAGACCGCCACACGCGGCTGCACGCAGGAGAACAGCTTCAGCACGACGGTGGTCACGCCGGTAAAGAAGCCGGGACGGAACTCGCCTTCCAGGATGTTGCCGAGGTCATCCGGCGGACGAACTCGGTATTCCTGCGGTTCCGGATACATGTCCTTTTCGGTCGGCGCGAACAGCACATACACGCCTTCCTTCTCCAGTTTCTCCACGTCAGCCTGGAAGGTGCGCGGATACTTGTCGAAGTCCTCGTTCGGCCCGAATTGCAGGCGGTTGACGAAGATCGATGCCACCACCGGATCGCCATGCTTGCGCGCCAGGCGCATCAGCGACAGGTGGCCCTCGTGCAGGTTGCCCATGGTGGGCACGAAGGCAGTGCGCAGTTGACCGCGCAACTGGTCGCGCAATTCGTCAATGGAAGAAATGATTTTCATGAAACAGCCTTGCTACGGTTAGATGCCGGGACGGCAGGATCAGGTGGGGGAATAGGCGAGACGGACGTAGATCGGTGCAAACGCTTCGGCCTGCGTAATTTCGATCAGCGTTTCCTTGGCCAGCTCAAGCAATGCGATGAAGTTGACGACTACAACCGGCACGCCGCGAGAAGGATCGAACAGATCGGCAAATTCGACGAACTTGGCCGATTGCAGGCGGCGAAGGATGCCGGTCATGTGCTCGCGCACGGATAGTTCTTCGCGCGTGATCGTGTGGTGCTGGGTTAGCTTGGCGCGCTTGAGGATATCGGCCCAAACTGCCTGCAATTCGCTGATGTGTACATCGGGCCAGCGCGTCACGACGTTCTGTTCGATATAGACCTGCGTGCGGACATAATCGCGGCCGAGTTGCGGCAGCGTGTCGAGCTGCTGCGCGGCGAGCTTCATTTGCTCGTATTCCAGCAGGCGGCGCACCAGTTCGGCGCGCGGGTCGGCAGCTTCTTCGCCGGTATCCGCTTTCTTCACCGGCAGCAGCATGCGCGATTTGATCTCGATGAGCATGGCCGCCATCAGCAGGTATTCCGCAGCCAGTTCGAGATTGTGGACGCGGATCTGGTCGACGTATTCCAGGTACTGGCGCGTGACCTGCGCCATCGGGATGTCGAGGATGTTGAAATTCTGCTTGCGGATCAGGTATAGCAACAGGTCGAGCGGACCTTCGAATGCCTCGAGGAAGACCTCCAGCGCATCCGGCGGGATGTACAAGTCGGTCGGGAGCTTGAACAGCGGCTCGCCGTATAACTTCGCGTACGCCATGCCGTCGATCACATTGGGTGTCGAGTCCGGCTGGCCCGCCAGTGCGCGTTCCGGGGCGTCAGCCGGCAAATGCGCAAGCAGCGCGTCCTGCTGCGTGCTCATTGATTACTTGGATTGATACACGTAGGGCTGTTGCTTCACACGTGATTCCCTTGCGCGCTTGGTCGCGTCGAGGTCGAGCGGAGCCTTGTCCCACAGCAGGGCACGGCCCTCACGCTGCCTTTCTTCGATCCCCGGATCCTTGGACTTCATGTCGTTCAGGAAGTTGGTGAATTCGGACTGGTAGCGCGTCTGTTGCTTGCTGAATTTCATGATGTTGAAAGGATGGCCGTGAAAGTTGGGCGCTATTTTACCCCGTCTTCATGACGATTCAGTCAAACACGAAGCTGGTAATGGAGAAATGTTGTTGCACTAAATGCAATTCCTGACGCGCCGGATTCACGCAGCAACGGCATTGGCGCGTGCAACCGCCTGCTGCAAGTCATCCACGCAGTTTTCGCTGCCGAGCCGGTCAAGAAAACCAGTGCGCCGCATCAAGCTAAGCGGCTGGTGGTTCGCACCGCAAATGATCAACTGGCAGCCTTGCTTCATCAGCGACTTGTGCACGGTTTCCAAGGCATCAAGACCGGTCGTGTCGAGATTGATGAGCTGGTGCAGTTCCAGCAACATCGCTTTTTTCGGAGCCGACTTGGGATTGTTCAGCTGTTCCATTTTTCCCACCGTGCCGAAGAAGAGCGAACCGAAGACGGAATAAGCCTCAACGCCTGGTGCCAGCGGCGCCGGCAATGCACCTTGCGCCAGGGGCTCGATGCGGGTGAGGGTCGATATCCGGTAGATGAAGAAAATGCATGCCAGTACCAGCCCGACTTCCACCGCCGCCGTCAGGTCGATGATCACGGTGAGCAGGAAGGTGGTAATGACCAGGATCCGGTAATTGAGCGAAAAGTGCATCAGGCGGACAAACTCATGCCACTCGCCCATGTTGAATGCGACATGCAACAGGATGGCTGCCAACGCTGCAAGAGGTACGTTTGTCGCCAGCGGAGCGGCGACGAGCACGATGATCAGCAGGGTGAGCGCGTGCACGATGCCGGCGACCGGCGAGGTTGCTCCCGTACGGATGTTGGTGACGGTGCGTGCAATCGTGCCGGTGGCAGGAATGCCTCCGAAGAAAGGGGCGATGAAGTTTGCGGCACCTTGCGCCATCAGTTCCTGGTTCGGATCGTGACGGTCGCCCGTCAGGTTGTCAGCCACGCGGGCGCACAACAGGGATTCAATGGCGCCCAGCAGGGCAATGGTGATCGTTGGTGCCAGCAGCTGCTTGACGAGGTCCCAGGAAAATTCAGGCAACTGAAAGCTCGGCAGAGCTTGCGGAACGCCGCCAAACTTGCTGCCGATGGTTTCTACAGGAAGCTGGAAGAGGCTGACGGCAATCGTGCTCACAACGAGTACCACGATGGGACTGGGAACCGGTTTGAGCAGTTTGAACAGGCGCGGGTACTTCGGCGGCGCCTGGCCGGGAACGGTGCGAAATACTGCCGGCCAGCTGAACATGATGATGAGCGACCCGGCTGCAATTCCGAGCGCCACCCAATTCACCGTATGTGCGTTCATCGCCAGCAGATTGATTTGCGCGAAGAAGTCGCCTGGCATCTTGCTGATGTCCAGGCCGAAGAAGTCCTTCATTTGCGAGAGCGCGATCAGCACCGCAATCCCGTTGGTGAAGCCGATCACGATCGGAAGTGGTATGTAACGGATCAGGGAGCCGAGGCGGAACATGCCCATGGCGAAGAGCAGCATGCCGGCGAATATGGTCGAGATCAGCAGGTTGGCGAGGCCGTATTTCTCGATGATGCCGTAGATGACAACGATGAATGCCCCGGCCGGTCCGCCGATCTGCACGCGCGAACCGCCCAGCGCAGAAATCAGGAATCCGCCAATGATGGCGGTAAAAATGCCGGCTTCCGGTTTTGCGCCGGAGGCAATTGCAAATGCCATCGCAAGCGGTAATGCGACCACGCCAACGGTGAGCCCGGCGCTCACATCTTGCAGGAACCGTGTGCGGCCATATCCCTGGAGCGCATCGATCAGACGGGGGCGAAAGCTAATGTTGGTCCGGCTCATCCAGTCTTCTCCCCCCTTGCTGCTTTTGTCATGAAAGCCAGTGCCGAGCATGCGACTGGCCGACGCAGAATGATGTTATATGGGAGTTATTGTGCGCTCGCCGAGTGGAACCTGCCAAGTGCTACCGGCTCGGACTGTCGCGCGCATGACCTGGATCAGTAGCCGAGACGCTTCCTCATGACAGTCGGCGTCGGCTCAGCCGGGTTGGCGTGGGTGTACTCGAGTTCGGGCGCGAGTTCGAATCCGAATGCCGCATACAAGTCCAGCAAACTGACCTGGTCGGCACGTACGGCGAGCCGCAATTCCGTCACTTCGGCAGCAAGAGCACGATGGATCACGGCCTCAACGAGATATTGCGACAGGTGTTCGCCGCGATACGCGGGCAGGACGCCCATGCGCATGATTTCCCAGACATCCGGTTCGCTGTCGACCGGTACCCAGCGCGCCGAGCCGACAGGATGGTCGCCCTTCAGCAGGATGAATCCGCCGCCAGCCTGCAGGTCCTGTAGCACGCGTACTGCTGTTTCGCGGTGCCCGCTTGAAGTCACGGCCACCTTGTCCGCCCACGCGGAGCGCGTGAGCTCTGCAATCAAGGGAGCATCGTCGAGCGACGCTTCGCGAACGACGATGCTCATTTGCCCTGCTCCCGGCGGCTACTCGCCGGGGTACTCTCAGTTGACATGATCAACGCACCCGCATGCCAGGTTCCGCGCCGGGCCACGGGTTCAATACATAAATGCCCGGATTGGCCTTTTCGTCCGCAGCGGAAGCGGCCAGCACCATGCCTTCCGAGATGCCGAACTTCATCTTGCGCGGCGCAAGATTGGCGACCATCACGGTCAACTTGCCGATCAGGTCTTCCGGTTTGTACGACGATTTGATGCCGGAGAAAACATTGCGCGTGCGGCCTTCGCCCACGTCGAGCGTCAGGCGCAGCAGCTTGTCGGAACCTTCGACATGTTCGCAGTTGATGATCTTCGCAATGCGCAAGTCGATTTTTGCGAAGTCATCAATCTTGATCTCTTCGGCGAGTGGTTCGATTGCGCCGGCAGGCTGCTCGGAACCTTTTGCTGCAGCTGGTGCCGCTTCCGCCGGTGGCTCGAACAGCGCATCCAGCATCTTCGGATCGACACGCGTCATCAGGTGCTCGAAATTGCCGATGGAGGTCGGGCTGTTCTGCAGGTCTGCCCAGGTCAGGTCGCGCTCGATGCCGAACAGCGTGGAAACCTTGCGTGCCAGCGCCGGCAGGATCGGTGCCAGGTAAATCGTCAGGCAGTAGAACGAGCGCAGCAGGTTGCTGCAGACATCCTGCAGCTCCTGGTTGTTGGCCGAATCCTTCGCGAGCTCCCACGGCTTCTTGGTATCCACGTACTGGTTGACTTCGTCGGCGAGCGCCATGATCTGGCGAATCGCCTTGCCGTACTCGCGCGCTTCGAATGCCTCTTTGATGGCTTCTTCATGTTCGCCGAAGCGCAGACGCCAGGTCATAGCGCCTTCGCCAGTGATCGGATCGCTCAGCTTGCCGCCGAATCGCTTGGTGATGAAACCGGCCGCGCGGCTGGCGATGTTGACGTACTTGCCGATTAGGTCGGAATTTACGCGCGAGACGAAGTCGTCCGGATTGAAGTCGACGTCTTCCACTTTTGCATTCAGTTTCGCTGCGATGTAGTAGCGCAGCCATTCCGGATTCATACCGATGTCCAGGTAGCGCAGCGGCGAGATGCCGGTACCGCGCGACTTCGACATCTTCTCGCCGGAGACGGTGATGAAGCCGTGGACGAACACGTTGGTCGGCACCTTCAGGCCGGAGAACTTCAGCATCGCCGGCCAGAACAGCGTATGGAAGTAGATGATGTCCTTGCCGATGAAGTGATACTGCTCGGTAGACGCATCATTCATGAAGGCTTGGTAATCGCGCCCTGTCTTGTCGAAGTAGTTCTTCAGCGAGGCGAGGTAACCGACCGGCGCATCCAGCCAGACATAGAAATATTTGCCCGGCGCATCCGGGATCTCGATGCCGAAGTACGGCGCGTCGCGGCTGATATCCCAGTCGCCCAGGCCTTCCTCGCCTTCGAGCCATTCCTTGGCCTTGTTGACGACTTCGGGCTGCAGTCGGTTCGGCGACTGCGTCCATTCGCGCAGGAATTCCACGCACTTCGGATTCGACAGCTGGAAGAAATAGTGCTCGGACGAGCGCAACACCGGCGTGGCCCCAGACAGCGTCGAATACGGGTTCTTCAGGTCGGTCGGTGCGTACACGGCGCTGCACACTTCGCAGGAGTCGCCATACTGGTCCTTGGCGCCGCATTTCGGGCACTCGCCCTTGATATAGCGGTCCGGCAGGAACATGTTTTTGACCGGGTCGAAGAACTGTTCGATGGTTTTGGTCGTGATTAATTTTGCGGCATCGCGCAGGCGGCGATAGATGTCCTGCGATAATTCATGGTTTTCCGGCGCATCCGTCGAGTGCCAGTTGTCGAAGCTGATGTGGAAGCCGTCGAGATATTGCTTGCGGCCCGCAGCGATCCGGGCAACAAATTCCTGCGGCGTCACGCCGGCTTTTTCCGCGGCAATCATGATCGGCGCGCCGTGCGCATCATCCGCACCGACGAAATGCACCTCGTTGCCCTGCATTCGCTGAAAGCGCACCCAGATGTCAGCCTGGATGTATTCCATGATATGGCCGATGTGGAATGCGCCGTTGGCGTAGGGCAGGGCGGTGGTGACAAACAGCTTGCGATGCGGTGTGGTGCTCATTTGGCAATGCTTATTGAGGAAAAACTGCCATTTTAGCAGTGCACGGGCGCTTATCGCAGCGATCCGCTGTCAAACTCCGGGATCCTGTTCCGGTCGGCGGCGCCCGTGAATTGGTTTAGACTTGTCGCAATAAAATTCGGGAGATGTAATGACTACTACCATCGAAGCCGTAAAGGCGGCGCTATCGCAAGTGATCGATCCGAACACCGGCAAGGATCTGGTGTCCGGCAAGTCTGCAAAGAATATCCAGGTCAACGGTGCGGATGTCTCCCTCGACGTCGAACTAGGCTATCCGGCAAAAAGCCAGATCGAGATGATTCGCCAGGCGACAGTGGACGGCCTGCGCAAGGCGCCGGGTATCGGCAACGTGCAGGTGAATGTCCATTCCAAGATCATTGCGCACTCGGTCCAGCGCGGCATCAAGCTGATGTCGAACGTGAAGAATATTATTGCCGTCGCATCCGGCAAAGGCGGTGTCGGCAAATCGACCACTGCAGTCAACCTCGCGCTTGCGCTTGCGGCCGAGGGAGCGCAGGTCGGCATCCTGGATGCAGATATCTACGGTCCGTCGCAGCCGATGATGATGGGAATTTCCGGCCAGCCGGAGTCGCTCGACGGCAAGACCATGGAGCCGCTGGAGAACTACGGCCTGCAAGTGTCGTCGATAGGCTTCATGATCGATCCGGACCAACCGATGGTCTGGCGCGGGCCGATGGTCACGCAAGCCTTGCAGCAATTGCTGGAGCAAACGAACTGGCGCAATCTCGACTACCTGATCGTCGACATGCCTCCGGGCACCGGCGACATCCAGTTGACACTTTCTCAGAAAGTGCCGGTGACCGGCGCCGTCATCGTCACGACGCCGCAGGACATTGCACTGCTGGACGCGCGCAAGGGCTTGAAAATGTTCGAGAAAGTCGACATTCCCATCCTTGGCATCGTGGAGAACATGAGCGTGCACATCTGCTCGAACTGCGGTCATGCAGAGCCGATCTTCGGCCAGGGCGGCGGCGAAAAGATGTGCGCTGACTATGGTGTGGACTTCCTCGGTGCCTTGCCTCTGACGATGTCCATCCGTGAACAGACCGATTCCGGCAAGCCGACCGTCGTTGCCGATCCTGACGGCCTCGTTGCAAAGATCTACAAGGAAATCGCTCGCAAGGTCGCCGTCAAGGTTGCTGAGAAGGCGAAGGACATGACCAGCAAGTTCCCGAATATTGTAATCAAGAACGACTAACTCTATTACAGCGACTTGCGCCGTTTTCATCCCTGTTGCCGGCAGGGTAAAATAGCGCATCCTTTACCTATACGGCTTTGGCTCCCCAAGGCCGTTTTTATTTGCCATGACAGTCCGTACCCGTTTTGCACCGAGCCCGACCGGTTATCTTCATCTTGGCGGCGCGCGTACCGCGCTTTTCTCATGGGCCTATGCCCGCCATTTCGGCGGCACCTTCATTCTCCGCATTGAGGATACCGATCTCGAGCGCTCGACGCCGGAAGCGGTGCAGGCGATCATCGACGGCATGAACTGGCTCGGCCTGCACCACGACGAAGGCCCGTTCTATCAAATGAAGCGGATGGATCGCTATCGTGAAGTAGTGGCGCAGATGCTGGAAGCGGGCACTGCCTATTATTGCTACTGCACGCCGGAAGAGGTCGAGGCGATGCGTGAACGCCAGCGCGCCATCGGCGAAAAGCCGCGTTACGACGGCACTTGGCGCCCGGAGCCGGGCAAGACCTTGCCGCCGGTGCCGGAAGGCCGCAAACCGGTCGTGCGCTTCAAGAACCCGCTCGATGGCGACGTCACCTGGAATGATGTCGTCAAAGGCCCGATCACGATCTCCAACCGCGAACTGGACGACCTCGTGATCGCGCGTCCGGACGGCACGCCGACTTACAACTTCTGCGTTGCGATCGACGACTGGGACATGAGGATCACCCATGTGATCCGTGGCGACGACCATGTGAACAATACGCCGCGCCAGATCAACATCCTGCGCGCGCTCGGCGCGCCGCTGCCGGAATACGGTCACGTGCCGATGATCCTCGGTGCCGACGGCGAGAAGCTGTCGAAGCGTCACGGTGCCGTCAGCGTGATGGAGTACCCGGCGCAAGGCTATCTGCCGGAGGC
>Ga0196971_1001092_pt1 | contig 13725 bp, 14 predicted proteins | sample S1v_1013CmetaG_FD_148660 | JGI IMG/M metagenome (GOLD analysis project Ga0196971, IMG submission 148660) | Soil microbial communities from Anza Borrego desert, Southern California, United States - S1+v_10-13C | ecosystem: Environmental > Terrestrial > Soil > Desert | place: USA: California... | reverse complement strand
ACTAAGGCTCCCGAACCCGGCCGCGAACGCCAAATCGGTGACGGGGAGCCCTGTTGTCCTCAGCATCTGCGTAACCTGCTCGACCCGCAGGTCGGTCAGGTACTGGGCCGGCGTGGTGGCCAGCTGCTCCCGGAAGAGCCGAATCAGGTGCGACTTGTTCACCCCGGCCGCCGCCGCCAGGTCGTCAAGCGAGAGCTCCTGCTGGTAGCCGTCATGAATGCGGGCCATCGCCCGCCGGAGCGCCGGGTGGTCCGGAGCAAGGCGCCGGGCCCGCCACCGCTCACCATGGGTGCCCTCCTGGAGGGTGAGCAGCAGGCGGGTCAGGTCGTGCTCCCACTGCTCGGTCTCCATCACGGGCGCGTCGTGTCCCGTATACTCCCGGTAGACGTGGTCGACCAGCTCCCGCTCCAGATTGATGATCAGCAGACGGACCGGCGTCTGCCCGGCGAAGTTCTGGTGCCGGTGGCCGGGGGAGGTGACGGCGCGCAGGTCATCGGTGAGGGTGTGCCTTTCCGTGTCCAGCAGGACGCTTGGGGCTCCGAGGAGGGGCAGGCTGACCTGGTGGACGGCGTCGTGACCGTGCAGGTCGTCGGCGGTGCGGCCGTCCAGCTGGTAGTAGTAGACGCTGGTGTTTGACAGCGTCACGCCGAACATGAGCACGGAGATCCACCCCCCGAAAACTGGCCTGCACCTGACGCAAACGGACGCCGAGCAGGGGCGCGGCGGAATTGCTACGCTACAGGTACAGTTCAGCACAGGGTAGTGATAACCATGCGTGCTCCGCTGCTGCGGAACCGGAACTTTGTCGGATATGTGACGGCAAACGCGGCGACAGTCTTCCCGACGGCCTTCCTTCAGACATCGCTCTCGCTCTACATGCTCGACCTGACGGGCTCGGCGGGCAAATTCGGCCTGTCCCTCATGATCGGCCAGGTGCCCAACCTACTGCTGGGTCTGATCGCCGGGGCGATTGTGGACCCGCTCGACCGCCGCAAGGTGATGATGGTGCTGGCCAGGGTGCGGGTCGCCCTCTTGCTGAGCATCTTCCTGTGGTCGACGGTACACCCGGTGACGGAAGCGTTGATCTACGTGCTGACCGCAACCCTGGGCCTCTGCCAGACGCTGACCGGTCCGGCCCAGATTGCCATGATGCCCTCGATCGTACCGAAGGAGCAGCTGGTCGATGCCAACGCCCTCAATGGCACGCTGGCCGACTCGCTGACCGTGGCCGGTCCGGTGCTGGCGGCGGTCGTGTACTCCCTGACCGGCATCGGGCTGAACGTGTTGCTTTGCGCGGTCCTGTTCGCCATTGGTGGTGCGGCGCTCGCTGCCCTTCGGATGGAGGCTCCACCTGCCCGCGGTCTCCGGGTCTCCGTTCTTACCGACATTCTGGCCGGGTTCGGCCTCTTCCGGCGGGAACTGCGGCTGGCCTCGCTCGTCTTCAACGGCTTCCTGACCCACCTGTTCCTCTTCCCGCTCTTCCTCGTGGGCTTTCCTTACATCATCAAAGAGGTCTTTCACTGCGCCAACGTCCACGTGGGTATCGTGGAGAGCGCCGCCACCATCGGCTCTATCAGCAGTGTGTTGTTGGTGGCCGCCGTCCGGAAACGGGTCACGGTCTCGCAGGGCATCCTCTGGGGCATCATCGGAATGATTCTGGCGGTGCTCCCCATGAGTCTGCTGGCGAACGGGGCAGTGGCGGCCGCTCTGCGCACCCAGCCGCTGTACGTGATGCTCTTCTTCGGTGCCGTGGCGCTGCTGATGTTCTGGATGTTCGGCGCCTACGGCGTCTTCTACGTGACGTTCTACCAGAGCACGGTGTCGGTGGATATGCTGGGTCGGTACTACGCCATGCAGGCGCTCGCCTTCGGCCTGGCCCGCATGGTGGGCTTCCAGCTGTACGGGCACCTGCTCGACCACTACCCGCTGGTTGTCTCGATCGCTGTGCTGGGGGCGGGCATGATCGGCAAGCTGCTCGTCCACATCCCATTCATGCGCATCGACGCGGCCATGCGAACGGCGAGCGGCTCGCAACCGCATACTGCCGCCGTGCTGGAGTGACACTAGGGGGTATCTGCACGGGAGGCGATCTGATGGACAAAAGCGCCCGCGAACCCAATGGCCCCCTGAGCGATAAGCCGCCCCAGGGGGACGAGAAGGGGCGGCAGAATACCACCAACCAGCTCGGCCACAACTCCGAGGGCGTGGGCGGCGTCGGCTTTGTGAGCCAGGGCTTTCCGCCCCAGTTGGCCCAGTCCGACCCTCCCCGTCAACCTGAGCCGCCTGGGAGACCGTAGCGAATAGCTTCCCCTCCGGCACCACATGATATGGTCTGGTCCGTTTCACTCAATCTACACCGGAGGGAAACTACATGCCATATCATCAGGTGCTTCAGACCGTTCAGAGCCTTGTCCAGACCGAGCGCCAGAATCGGCAGGTGGCCCGGCAGCTGGCCCAGACGGCTCAACAGGACACCCGCTACCTCAATCAGCTGCTCCAGAGCGCCCAGCAGGACTACCAGCAGCTGCAGCGCATGGCTCAGACTGTCCAGCAGGACGTGCAGGTTCTCCAGCAGCTGATTCAGACCGCCCAGCAGGACGCCCGCATTCTCGAGCAGATGGAAGTGCGCGAGAGCGTTGCCGCCCAGGGCGTGGCCCAGGCTCAGCAGACCCTGGCGTCCATCCAGAATACCCTCACCACGTCGCAGGGCTACGGGCAGAACAACAGCATGGCTGGCTACGGCGGGCAGAACGTGGGTGGGGCCGCCTACGGCGGGCAGAACGTGGGCACGTCCGGCTACGGCGTCGTCGTGACCGGTACGCCGAACTTCGGTACGCAGGGCAGTTTCGGTACCCAGGGCAACGTCGGTACGCAGGGCAGCGACAACGTCTTCCGGGCCCCGAACATCTTCCAGTAGGACAGGGCGACCCCGGGCAAATGTTGCCCGGGGCCTTTCGCTGAGGAGGGGGGAAATGTGCCCGATCTGCTGCGTTTGGTCGACGGGCGAGAGATACGCCTGACCAACCCTGACAAGGTGCTCTGGCCCGACCTGGGCGTGACGAAGGGGGACTACATGCACTACCTGATGACGGTGGCGCCATACCTGCTGCCCTACACCCGAGACCGCCTCCTCATGGCCTGGCGCTACCCCGACGGCGCCGGCACAGAACGCATCGAGGAAAAAGCGGTTCCGGAGTACGCCCCCGCCTGGGTGCCGAGGGCCTTCTACAAAGATAAGGACTGGGTGCTGCTCAACGACGCGGCTACCCTGGCCTGGGTGGCCAACCGGGCGGCGCTGGAGCTGCATGTGCCGTTTGACCGGCACGACCGCCCTGGGTATCCCACCGAGGTGGTCTTTGACCTGGACCCGCCGGACGACGCCCACTTCGATTTGGTGCGGGAGGTCGCCCTTCGTGTGAAGACGGTGCTGGACTCCCTTGCGCTCCGGAGCGTGGCCAAGACCTCCGGGGCCACAGGGCTGCAGATCTATCTCCCCATCGAGCCGGCGTACACGTTCGCGGAGGCCAGGCAGCTCACGGAGTTTGTGGCCAGGTATATGGCCGAGGTGATGCCTGACCGGATTACCCTCCACCGGGTGGTGAGCCGGCGGGGGTCCAAGCTCTACTTCGACTACCCTCAGCTCTGGAAGATGCGGACCATGCCCGCCCCCTACTCGGCCCGCGCCAACGCCTGGGCCGGTGTCTCAGCCCCGGTGCGCTGGGCGGAGCTGGAACGAGGGGTTTCGCCGCGGGACTTCACCGTTGCCACCATGATCTCCAGGCTGCAGGCGGTGGGCGACCTGTTCCACCCCATCACCGACGGGGCCCATCGACAGAGCCTGCGGGAGATTCTGGCCTTCATTCGGGGCCGCTGAACTGCACGGTATGGGCATTGTGCGCCCAGGTCATGACCAGGTCGAGACCGTCTACCTCAATGTGCGAGAACAGGGCCGCCAGGAGCCGCTTCCGCTCGTAGGGGGCCAGCCGGTCCCAGCCATCGGCGAAGGAGCGCGGGAGCTCCGGGGACTCCTGTTCAGCCGACACCTGGCGGATGGTTCCGCTCAAGGCCATCTCCCGGGCGGCGAGTTCATCGAGCCGGGCCTGAACGGCTTCGGGGCGCATCTGTCCGGTCTCCAGCCAGCCGTAGTACCGGGCGCGCAACTCGGCCACCCCCTGAAGCTCCACCCCCAGCTCTTGGGCCCGACGCTGGAGTCCCTCGCTGCGCACCCGCAGGCGGTGCCCCACGATGTCCGCCAGCGCCGGGCCCGATGCCAACAGCACGCCCTGAACAGCGGCCAGCACCTGCTGCTCCACCTCGTCTGCCCGGATCTGCGGCTGGTCACAGGCAGCGGGGCCGGACTGCTTCCGCTGCAAGCAGCGATAGTACCGGTAGCGCCCCCCGGGCCCGGACAGCTTCAGGGCGCAGGCCGACCCACAGCGCCCGCAGCGCAGCAGCCCCGACAGCAGCGAAGAGCCGGAGCTGGTCCGCCCCCCGGTCCACCGGCCCGCCCGCAGCCGGCGAATGCGCGCAAAGGTGTCGGGCGAAATGATGGGCTCAGGAGCGCCTGGGCCCGCACAGCGGATCCATTCCGCCTCAGGCAGGCGCCGGCTGCCGCCGTGAGGCTCTGCGGCGGTGCGGCCGTAGGCGTATACTCCGGCGATGATGGGATTGGTCACAATCCGGCTGATCTGCTGGGACTGCCAGAGCCGCCCGCCCCGGAAGCGGCGGCCTTCCTCGTTCAGGCGGACTGCGATCTGCTGATCGCCGTAGCCCTGCAGGTAGAGCCGGCAGATGTACTCGACCATGGCCGCCTCTTCGGGCACCGGGCGGAAGAAGCTGCCCCGGCCGTCCGGGGCGGGCGCCAGGGCGTAGCCATACGGCGCCCGGTGTCCGGCGTTGCGGCCCGCTTCGGCCCGGGCCGCCTTTCCCGACCACGTCCGGTCGGCGATCCGCCGCCGCTCGAACTCGGCGAACATAGCCAGCAGCCCGAAGACCATGCGACCGAAGTCGCTGTGCGTGTCAAAGGGCTCGCTCACCGACTTCAGGGCTACACGGCGGCCATCGGGGGCGTCGTCCTGCCACTCGCCCAGGCAGAGGTTGACCGTGTCGCGGAGGTTGCGCGAGAACCGGTCCAGCTTGGCCACCAGCACGCAGTCGGCCAGTCCGGCGCGGGCGTCGGTCCGGAGCCGGTCCATGGCCGGGCGGTGGAGGTCCTTGCCAGACCAGCCATCATCCACGTAGAGGTCATCATCCACCAGATCGACGCCGAAGGCTGCGGCGAAGTGCTTGATCTGCTTGATCTGGGCCTGGATCGACGTGCCTTCCTCGGCCTGCTCGTCGGTCGAAACCCGCACGTATCCTTTGACGTGCTGGTAAGCCTTCAGATCAAAGGTCGCCGCCACCCCGGTGGCTCGGCGAGGGGTCGCCATGGCGCCGCCCTCCCTCACCGGAGCCGACTCTCCTTGCCAGGGCCGTCGCCCATATCTCCAGGGCGGCCTCCCAGGCGGCGGGATTGCTTTCGTAGCGGGACGTCACCCGGCAGAAGTAGGGGCGCTGGGGCACCGAAACGATCGCCAACGGGCATCCCTCCCCGTAGCGAGGGTACGGGGAGGCGCAGCAGGATAGACCCGTCCCCCAGGCATAGGCGCTCCCACTTTCGAGGTGCGCCGGCTGAACCAGGAACATGGCATGACGGTCTTTCTGACCACGCAGTACCTGGAAGGCACCCCGGCGGCCCTGAAGGCCCGCCTGCAGGAAGTAGGCGACGCTGGACGCTGTGTTCCTGGCGACGACCGGCCAGGCGCTGGGACGGGGCGGACAGCTTGCAGGCCGCGACAGAGTAGGGGGAGGGCCGTTCTCCCATCCATCGCCATCAGCGTCTTCTTCCTGCTGGTCTACCAGTCTTCGCTCAGCAAGATTGCTGATTTTGGGCCTTCAGGCCATCGTCATTACGGTGATTGGGCTGGCCATGGGGCTGGCTGCGGTGAGGCCGCCCCGTGGCGGGGCCTGGGGGCTGCCGCAGGGCTGGGCGTGCTCACGTTTGCGTTCGCACTGGCCAGCCTGCGGCGCCGCGCCCGGGCAGCGCGAGTTGGGTCGTTAGCTGACGCTCATTGAGGTGAGCGACGGGACCATCACCCTCGACCCGCGGGACCGGCACCACGCCGTCCGGCTGGCGCGGGACTTCGGCTTCACCGTGATCACCGAAGTGGGCAAGAAGGAAGGGGGCGCAGCCCTCGACCCCGAGGAGGCGCTGCCCCAGATTCAGGCCGACCTGGAAGCGGGCGCAGCCAAGGTGATCCTGGAGGGGCGGGAGTCCGGCAAGGGTTCCGGCCTCTATGACGCCGACGGACGAATGGGGGCCGACGACCTGGAGCGGTTCGCTGCCGGCCTGCCTGACCCGAGCGTGCTCATGTGGGAAGCGCCGCTGAAAACCCAGCAGGAGCAGCTCATTACCCGCTTCGGCCCCAATGTCAGCCTGGGCAATATCCCCCCGGCGGATGTGCTGGCGGTGGAGGGCCTGCGGCTGGGCCTGCGCGGCGACACCCTCCGGCTCGCCCTGGCCCGGACGGCCGGACAGCCCGCACCACCGGCGAGACCGTCCCAACCGGTGCGCCCGCCCCAGCCCGCCCGGCCGCCCCAAGCGCCCCAGCCCGCCCAGAGAGGGGGTGCGTGACCGTGTTTCCACCATTCCCAGGATGGCCCGGCCCCATCTACCCGAACCGCCGGCCCGGCATCCCCGACGTGGCGCTCCCGGCCCTGCCGGCTTACCCGTCCAACGGCGCGCCAATGGCCGCCGGTGCCCCACCGCTGGCCGGAATGGCCGCCTACGGCGTGCCCATCGTCTACTCGCCCGACGGTCGCCCGGTGCTGAGGTCGGGCACCCCCGGCGGCTCGCTCAACATGCCGCCCGACCTGCCCGGCATGCCCAGGATGCCGCCCCCGCCAGACCAGCTGTTCACGGGCCCCCAGACGTCCGGCCTGTTCCAGCCGGTGCCGCCCCTCACCGCCGGCGCCGAACAGACGAAGAAAGGCACCGCCTGAACTCAGGCGGTGCCCCTTCACATGCAACCAAAGAATCTAGCCGGCCTTGTGCCCGAGGTAGGCCGCCTTCACGGCGGGATCCTCCTTCAGGTCCTTGGCCGGGCCGGAGAGCACAACCCGCCCCGTCTCCAGCACATAGGCCCGGCTGGCGATGGAGAGCGCCATGTAGGCGTTCTGCTCGACCAGCAGTACCGTGGTGCCCTTCTGGTTGATCTCCACGATGATGCGGAAGATCTCTTCCACCAGAATGGGGGAGAGGCCCATGGAAGGCTCATCGAGCAGCAGCACCGTGGGGTTGGCCATCAGCGCACGGCCCATGGCCAGCATCTGCTGTTCACCGCCCGAGAGGGTGCCGGCGACCTGAGTGAGGCGCTCCTTCATGCGCGGGAAGCTGGCGAAGACCCGGTCCAGCCGCTGCGCATACTCACCGGGCGGGCAGTGGAAGGCGCCCATTTCGAGGTTTTCCTTGACCGTCATATTGCCGAAGATGCGCCGGCCTTCGGGAACCTGGCCGAGGCCCATCTGCACAATCTTGTGAGCGGGAGTCCGGGTGATCTCGGCGCCCTTGTAGAAGATCTGGCCGCTCTTGACCTTGACCAGGCTCGAGAGGGCCCGCAGAGTAGTGGACTTGCCGGCGCCGTTCGCGCCGATCAGGGTGACGATCTCGCCCTCGTTCACATCGAAGGAGATGCCGTGCAGCGCCTCAATGTTGTCGTACATGACCCGGAGGTCTTTGACTTGCAGGATCACGCCGACACCCCCTTGCCCAGGTATGCTTCCAGGACCTTGGGATTGGCCTGAATCTCTGCCGGATTGCCCTCGGCGAGGGTCTCACCGAAGTCCAGAACCACCAGGCGCTCGCACAGGTTCATGACCAGGCCCATCTGATGCTCAATGAGGAGGATGGTCAGGCCGAAGTCCATCTTGATGCCCCGGACCATCTGCACGAGGTTGTCCACTTCGTTGGGGTTCATGCCGGCGGCGGGCTCGTCAAGCAGCAGGAGCGCAGGCCTGATCGCCAGCGCACGGGCGATCTCCAGGCGGCGCTGCTCGCCGTAAGGCAGGCTGCCGGCGAGCTCAGTGGCCCGATGGCTCAGGCCCATACGGTCCAGCAGAGACAGCGCTTCCGCCTTCAGTTCGGCCTCCCGCCGGACGTAGCCGGGGGTGTGGAAGAAGGCGCCCAACAGGCCGTAGCCGGCCCGGGGATGCATCGCCGTGAGGACGTTGTCCAGCGCGGTCATCTGCTTGTAGAGGCGAATGTTCTGGAACGTGCGGGCGATGCCCCGCTGGCAGACCTGGTAAGGCTGCAGGCCCATGAGGTCCTTGCCCTGGAAGGTCACGGTGCCAAGCGAAGGCGGGTAGATCTGGGTAATCACGTTAAAGACAGTGGTTTTGCCGGCGCCGTTAGGGCCGATGAGGCCGACCAGCTCGCCCACCTCAAGCGTCAGGTTGAAGCCCGAGACTGCCTTCAGACCGCCAAAGAAGCGGGAGACGTCCTTGCACTCAAGCAGAGGCACGGCTGTTTCCTCCCTTCCCCGGAGCAGCGCTGCTGCCCTTGCTCTTGTACAGGCTCCATTCCTTGCCGCCCATGAGGCCCTGCGGACGGGTGATCATGACCACCACCAGCAGCAGGGCGTAGAGGACGCCGCGCCACTCGAGGAAAGCTTCCGGCAGGATCCGCAGGCCTTCCAGCAGGAAGACCCAGGCCACAGCCGTAACCACCGTGCCGGTCAGCGAGCCGAGGCCGCCCAGCACCACCACCAGCAGCACGTCCAGCGACTTCAGGAAGTCGAACGACGTGGGATGGAGGAACGGGTAGAGGTGGGAGTAGAGGCCGCCCGCGAGGCCGGCCAGACCGCAACCCACCACAAAGGCCAGCGTCTTGGACTGCGTGGTGTCGATACCCATGATATCCGCGGCCACTTCATCTTCCCGGACCGTGATCATCGCGCGTCCGTGGGATGAGAGAATGAGGTTGCGGCACAGCAGCACCGCTGCGACTGTCAGCCAGAAGACCCAGGCAAAGGTCGTAAGGTGCGGGATGCCCAGCATGCCGCGGGAGCCGCCCATGATCGGGGCCCACTTGTCCGTATTGTCCAGCACCACCTTGACGATGATGCCGAAGCCCAGCGTGGCGATGCCCAGGTAGTCGGACTTCAGGCGCAGAATGGGCAGGCCGATGAGGAAGGCTGCCACCATGGCGGCCGTCACGCCCGCTATCAGCGCGAGTATGAACCAGAAGGGAGTGTCGCCATAGCTTTTCGTGATGAAGCCTGAGGTGTAGGCGCCGATGCCGTAGAAGGCGGCGTGGCCCAGCGAGAACTGGCCGGCAAAACCGTAGATCAGGCTCAGGCCCAGCGCAGAGATGGTGATGATGAGGCTCAGGTCCATGACCTGCTGCCAGTAGCCATCGAGCACGTTCGTCTGCCGCAGCAGTTCGATGACGACGTACAGGCCCAGCACGGCCGCCGCCGCTATGAGTGTCTTCCTATTCGGACGCACGGTCGCACCTCCTAAACCTTTTCGCGAATGGCCTTGCCCAGCAGGCCGGCGGGCCGGAACAGCAGCACCACAATCAGCAGCGACATGGCGATGGCGTCACGGTAGTTGGACGTTAGATAGCCTGCGGTCAGCACTTCCGCTTCGCCCATAATCAGGGCGCCCAGCACCGCGCCGGGAATGCTGCCGATGCCGCCCAGAACGGCCGCTGTGAAGGCCTTCAGGCCTGGCATAATGCCCATGAACGGAGAGATCTGGGAGTACGCGAGAGCGAAGAGGCAACCGGCTGCCGCAGCGAGAGCGGAGCCGAGGCCGAAGGTGAAGGAGATGACCTGGTCGACGTTGACGCCCATGAGGCGGGCTGCGTCCTGATCCACCGAGACGGCACGCATGGCCTTGCCGATCTTGGTCCGGTAGACGATGAACTGGAGAATAGCCAGCAGCACCAAGACTGTGGCGATGACGAAGATCTGGACCGTGCTAATGCCCAGGCCGCCAATGACGAACCGGGTATCTTCAAAAGGACGGGGCACTACACGGAAGTTCGCTGAGAAAACGAATTTTAGGCTCGTGAAGTATTCGATGAACAGCGAGACACCGATGGCCGTAATAAGGGCGGCAATGCGGGGTGCGCCTCTTTCGCGCAGGGGACGGTAGGCCAACCGCTCGATGGCCATTCCGATGGCGGCGGACAGGACCATGGACAGCGGCAGAGCCAACCACCAGGGCAGACCCCAGACGTTAAAGCCGAAGAAGAACAGGAACGCACCGATCATGAAGACGTCGCCGTGGGCGAAGTTGATCAGGCGGATGATGCCGTAGACCATGGTGTAGCCCAATGCGATCAGTGCGTAAACAAACCCGAGCTGCAGACCGTTGAGCAGTTGCTCGGCCAATTTCACGTTAAACTGCCCCCCAAGTGAAGGATTCGCCAGGGCAGGGGGTTTGCCGCCCTGCCCTGGCGCCATCCGACGAATTTACGGATTTACGGTCTCCACGAACTTGAAGCTCTTGGCTGCCTTGACCTGCAGGATGACGGCGCCCTTGATGGGGTTGCCCTTCTCGTCGTAGGTGATCTTGCCGGAGACGGCGCTGAAGTTCTTCAGGCCCTGGATAGCGGCCCGGATCTTCTCGGTGTCGTCGCTCTTGGCGTTGTCGATGCCTTCGAGCAGGACCAGGGTGGCGTCGTAAGCAAGAGCAGCCAGGGCGTCGGGCTTCTTCTTGTACTTGGCCTCGTAGTCCTTTACGAAGGTCTGGACTTCCTTACGGGTGTCGTCGGCAGCATAGTGGTTGGTGAAGTACTGGCCGTCGAGGGTGGCGTAGTCGATGTCGGTGGAGTCCCAACCGTCGCCGCCCACCATGGGAACGTTCAGGCCCTTGCTCTTCGCCTGCTTGGCGATGAGGGAGACCTTGTTGTAGTAGTCGGGCAGGTACAGCATCTCAGGCTTCAGGCCGGCGATCTTGGTGAGGATGGCGTTGAAATCGGAGTCGGCCTGGGCGTAGGTCTCCATGGCGACAACCTTGCCGCCGCCCTTCTCGAAGTTGAGCTTGAACTGCTCGGCCAGACCCACGGTGTAGTCGTTGCCCTTGTCATACATGACAGCGGCGGTCTTCGCCTTCAGGGTGTTCAGGGCGAACTTGGCGCCGACCAGGCCCTGGAACGGGTCGATGAAGCAGGCCCGGAAGACGAAAGGCTTGCGGCCCTTCTCGCCCATGGTGACCTTCTCGTTGGTGGAGGTGCCGGTGATGGTGATGACCTTCTGAGCGTTGGCCACTTCAGAGATGGGAATGGTGACCTTGGAGGAAACAGAGCCGATGATTGCCTTGACCTTGTCCTGGGTGATCATCTTGGTCGCGATGTTGACGCCTTCCGTGGGGTCGTTGCGGTCGTCGCCCTTGACCAGTTCGATGGTGTAGCCGCCAGCCTTGTTCTTGTGCTGCTCGAGAGCCAGCAGGACGCCCTGTTCCGTGGACTCGCCGAAGGTCTTCACGTCGCCGGTCATGGGGGCGATCATACCGATCTTGATAGTCCCGCCGCCGGAACCGGAGCCGGCGCCGCCGCAACCGGCCACCACGCCGGCCACCATCATCGCGGCCACTGTCAGAGCCAGGATACGTTTCATCATCGTCTCGCAACCTCCTCTGTGTCTGTCTGGGACGTTGACGCCCTACGCTGCCAGGGTCGCCGCGTACGCTACCCTTCCTCCAACTAAAGCTTTTATGCTTTTATGGAATAAAGGATATTGGACACTGTAGATTCCACGGAAGTCACCAAAAACCTTGGCACGAACGGTACGAATCTGCTACTAATTATGGATCAAATATGGACTAGTGCCAAGTGCCTATTTCACCACCCGGTTGATTGAGCTTATTCGGCGCAATTGGAAGGAGAAAAGAAATCATTCCCCCGCGGCGGTACAGAGCCTGAAACCCGTGGCGCGCAAACGTTGTGCAGGTTTTTCTCCGACGGATCTCACCCAACCGATCAGCTGGAAAGGGGGAGGAGGTAGCCCAGGGAACTACCCCCTTTGTGTCTCTTGCGGACAGATGAATTGCTTGATGTATGAATTTCGAAACCAATCCCACAACCGATTTACGATGTAGTCCTCAGGTGAAGAACTGATTCCTGAGGGTGGGAATGGACCCCTGGGAGTGGTCCCAAAGATGAGCTCCGGGCAGGAGCCAAGAGGAGTCCTTTTCCGCCTGGTTCCATCGAAAGTGGTCTAGTCATGTGAAAACAGGCTTCGTCGGTAGGCATGTCTTTGGCCAATCTGTCCAAAATGGAAGAAAGAGGCCCGCAGGCTGACTGGCCTGCGGGCTCTTGCACTATCGCACGGATGTGGTCTCGCTGTGGAGGAAGTCACGGGCAAGCCGCGCCATCTGCCGGTAGAAGTCCTGGTTGGCCAGCCGTTCGGCCGCCCCGAAGAACTCCACGCCCCAGGCGCCCAAGTGCTCCTTCAGGTACCGGCGCTGCAACGCCTCATACTGCCCCACGGCATCGCTGTCCTCTCGCTCCAGGGCTTCGGCCTCGCCGGCCGCCAGCAACTGCATGACCTCAAGCTCAACGGCCATATGGTCGGGCAGGAGGCGGGCGTCCTCGTCAAGGCTCAGGCCGACCTCCTCCATGAACTCGCGGGCAGCCACGGTGTGGTTGCCCCACAGCTGGCCCTCGCCCCGCTGCACCGACTCATGGGGGTTGAGGGTGAGGAGATAGAGGTATGTGTAGCCCGTTGTAAGGTCGTCTAGCAGCCTGGCGTCGTCGCCCTGCCCCAGCACCTGCCCGAGGTCTACGCCGGCACTCTGAAGGGCCTCAGAGACCTCCGGCCGGCGTAGGTCGGCCAGCAGCGCCGCGTCAACCTCACTCCGCACGATGCGTGCCAGCAGACCGTACAGGTGGCTTCTTGCCCGTGCCTCTTCGGCTCTTCCCGCTTGCTCCACGCGATTCACCCCCCGAGCCTATGCCTTGGTGACCTTGACCGGGGTGGCCCACTCCTGCGAGCCGCCGATGGGGTCGGTAATGGGCGCCGGCAGCCAGTTGGTCAGGGTCCCGGAGTCCTTCCACCAGATGCGGCCGTAGTCAGCATCCTGCTGCTTCAGCTGAGCGCTGATGTCCTCGCCGTTGATGCCCACCATGCTCTTGCCGGCGGTGGCGAAGGCGCCGTACTCCCAGTGACCGGGGCCCCAGCCGTTGCCCACGGTGCCGGGCATGACCAGTTCGGTGACGTGCAGGTTGAACTCCTTGGCATTGATCTTGGAGGAGACCTTGACCCGGTCGCCATCCTTCAGGCCAAGGCGGGCCGCATCCTTCGGGTTCAAGAGAATCGGGTTGTCATGCTGCAGCTCCGAAAGCCACTTGCAGTTCGATGTGCGACTGTGAGTATGGGTGGCAAACTTGTACTGGAAGAGGATCAGCTCATCTTCCTTGGCGGCAGCCACGGTCTCGGAGGGCACCCAGGTGGGCAGGCCCTGACCGGGGAACTGCTTCTCCCAGTTGGCGGAGAAGAGGCCGATCTTCTTGTGGCCGGTGTTCCAGCCCTTGTAGACCTTGCCGTCTTCCAGCTTGACGCCAATGGGGCTCTTGGTGTCGGCCTGCGGGGCGCCGTCCTTCAGGGCGGGCTTGCCGTCCTTGTCGAGCACGGGCTTGTAGTAGATGCCCGTCTTCTCGTCAAAGATGGCGGTGGCCAG
>Ga0196971_1001090_pt1 | contig 13739 bp, 14 predicted proteins | sample S1v_1013CmetaG_FD_148660 | JGI IMG/M metagenome (GOLD analysis project Ga0196971, IMG submission 148660) | Soil microbial communities from Anza Borrego desert, Southern California, United States - S1+v_10-13C | ecosystem: Environmental > Terrestrial > Soil > Desert | place: USA: California... | reverse complement strand
ATCAAGGCCGTCATTCCCCCGCGCAATCATCGGACCGAGAAGCGGCAGTGCGATTGGTTTGTTTATAAGGAGCGCCATTTGATCGAATGCTTCTTTGGCAAAATCAAACACTTCCGAAGAATCTTTGCCCGCTTCGAAAAATTGCAGCGTAACTTCATGGGCTTTCTTCGCTTCGTCTCAGCACTCATCTGGTTGCGTTGAAATGTCAACAGAACCTAGTATAAAAACAGATACACCTTGGAGGATGAGATGTGGGATTTCAACTTGCTGGCCGCCACGCGGATCATCGAAAAATCAATGCCGTTCGTACTCTACCGGCTGCTGGTATGCTTGGCAGTGGCATTTGCTTATGTCTTTATGACCGCGGCGGGCGCCGGGACAGCAATTGGCCTAGGCTCCTTGAGCCAAAATCCGACCGCCTTCGCCACGGCCGGAGCTCTCGCAGGATTTATCGGGTGCGCCTTTTTAATGTACAAGCTCCGGGGAAACTTCCTCTATAACATTAAAGCGGGAAATCTGGCTTTGTTAGCCGAGCAGTCCAAAGGACAACCCATTCCGGAAGGCAAAGCTCAAATCGATTATGCGAAGCAACTCGTAGTACAGCGCTTTCCCAGCGCTTCCGGACTAGTGGAACTCGACTACACCATTAAGCAAACCCTGCAAAAACTCCCGGAAGCGTGTTTAGCTTCCAGCCTAAACAAGCTGAACAACCCGGGACTCTCCGGAGCATTGTCCTGGATCGCAGGACGGATCTTCGCCGCCAACCATCAAGCAGTTTTGGCTTGGCATTTCTTCTCAGGGGCGGACAATGCCTGGCAGTCGGCTCGAGATGTCTTGGCGGTTCACATCCAGCACTTTTCAAGACTGCTCAAGAACCGTCTTTACTTGAGTCTTTTTGAGCTCCTGGGCTTTGCAACCGGTTTCGCCGTCCTCCTAATCCCGATCAAAAGCATCACCGACGCGCTGCCCGTATCAATAGGCCTGTGGCAATACGTGTTCGCCGCTGCATTCGCCTGGACCTTGAAGGCCGCGTTTTTTGAACCCATCGCGCAAGCCGCCATGGCGCAAACTGTTTTTACTTTGATTGAACAAGGAATTGATCCCGATTCGAAAATGGAGATCAGCCGAAAAGCACCCATTTTTTCACAACATTCAAATTAGATCCGGCCCCGGAACTTGCACAGCGGAATACATAAACTGGGACAATGTAAATATCGGCAAACATTCAGATTCCACTCTTGAGCCGGGAATCCAATATTGCACCTAAAAGGCCTTTCCCATACAATCTGTGGATTTTAGTTGGCGGGAGCAAACCATGCGTGTCGTTCAAGAAGCGCTCACATTCGACGATGTCCTCCTTATTCCTGCTCACTCGGCCGTGCTGCCACGCGACGTCAGCTTAAGAACCCAGCTTACCCGCAACATCAGCCTCAACATTCCCCTCCTGTCCGCCGCCATGGACACGGTCACCGAGTCCCGCCTAGCCATTACCATGGCCCAGGAGGGCGGAATCGGTATCGTCCATAAGAACATGACCGTTGAACGCCAAGCTTATGAAGTTCATTGCGTCAAGAAATACGAGAGCGGAGTGATCAAAGAGCCCATCACGGTTTCTCCGAACACCACAATTCGGGAAGTCATGGAACTGACACGCTCTAGAAGAATCTCCGGCGTACCCGTTGTGGATGGGGAAAAGCTTGTGGGCATCGTCACCAGTCGCGACCTGCGGTTCGAAACCCGCTACGACGAACCGGTGACCAGAGCCATGACGCCCAAGGAGAAACTGGTTACCGTACAGGAAGGCGCCAGCAAGGAGGAAGCCATCCATCTCCTCCATAAACACCGGATCGAAAAAGTGCTGGTCGTTAACAACGACTTCCAGCTGCGGGGACTGATTACCGTCAAAGATATTCAAAAAGCCAAGGATTACCCCCAGGCTTGCAAAGACGAGCAGGAACGCCTTCGCGTCGGCGCCGCCGTCGGCACCGGACCGGGTACCGAAGAACGGGTAGCCGCTCTGGCGGAAGCGGGTGTCGACGTTATTGTGGTCGATACGGCTCACGGTCACTCCCAGGGCGTCTTGGATCGTGTACGCTGGGTTAAACAGAACTTCAGGCAAGTACAGGTGATCGGCGGCAATATTGCCACCGGCGAAGCAGCGAAGGATTTGGCGAAGGCGGGAGCGGATGCGGTCAAAGTAGGCATCGGCCCCGGCTCCATTTGCACCACCCGCATCGTGGCCGGGGTCGGAATCCCGCAGGTTACGGCCGTGGCCAATGTCGCCGAAGCGCTTAAAGGAACCGGCATTCCCATCATTGCCGACGGCGGCATTCGGTATTCCGGCGACGTTGCAAAGGCATTGGCCGCAGGCGCCCACTCTATCATGATCGGCGGACTATTCGCCGGCACCGAGGAAGCCCCTGGCGAAGTGGAGTTGTACCAGGGACGTTCGTATAAATCCTACCGCGGCATGGGTTCGTTGGGGGCCATGGCCCAGCAGCAGGGCTCAAGTGATCGCTATTTCCAGGAAAGCACCGATGCCGAAAAGCTCGTACCCGAGGGAATCGAAGGCCGCGTACCCTACAAGGGCAGCCTGATCGCAATCATTCATCAATTGATGGGTGGCGTACGTTCGGCCATGGGTTACACGGGTTGCGACACCATCGAAGCCATGCGCAACAATGCACGCTTCGTTCGAGTCACCACCGCCGGAATGCGGGAAAGCCATGTGCACGATGTGGCGATTACCAAGGAAGCGCCTAATTACTGGCTCGATTGAAAAGAACAACCGTAGGTTCCATGGCTTTAAATATCCATTCTCACAAGATCCTGATCCTCGATTTCGGATCTCAATACACGCAATTGATCGCACGCCGCATTCGAGAAATCGGCGTGTATTGCGAAATTCACCCGTACGACTGCGAGAAGCAGTTCATTCGCCAGTACCAGCCTCGGGGGATCATTCTCTCCGGAGGACCGGAGACCGTCACATTAGCGGACACGCCCCGAGCACCCGCCATCGTGTTCGACCTGGGATTGCCGATACTGGGCATCTGCTATGGAATGCAGACTATGGCCGAGCAGTTGGGCGGCCGGGTGGAAGCCTGTGCCCACCGCGAGTTCGGGTACGCGCAGATTCGTGCCCACGGCCACTCCCGCTTATTGTCCGATATCGAAGACCATACAACCCCGGAGGGTTACGGCCTACTTGACGTCTGGATGAGCCATGGCGACCAAGTAACGGTTTTGCCGCCCGGCTTCAAACTCATTGCTTCGACCGAGAGCGCTCCCATTGCGGGGATGGCGGACGAGACACGCGGCTACTACGGTCTTCAATTTCACCCGGAAGTTACCCATACCCGGCAGGGAAAACGCATTCTCGAACGTTTTCTGCAAGATATTTGCGGTTGCGAGGCGCTTTGGACGTCGCACAATATCATCGAAGACAGTTTAGCGACCATTCGCGCCAAACTGGGCAGCGAGCGAGTGATTCTCGGGCTCTCCGGCGGCGTGGACTCCTCGGTAGTCGCCGCGCTCTTGCACAAAGCCATAGGCGATCACCTTACTTGCGTGTTCGTAGATACCGGGCTCTTGCGTCTCGAGGAAGGCGACCAAGTTATGGCTACCTTCGCGCGGCACATGGGCGTTCGTGTTATTCGGATCAACGCAGAGGAAAGATTCCTGCAAGCGCTGAAAAACATCGACGACCCGGAGCAGAAGCGGAAAGCCATCGGAAAACTGTTTATCGAGATTTTCGACGAAGAGGCAGGCAAGATTACCGATGCCCGATGGCTGGCGCAGGGCACGATCTACCCGGATGTCATCGAATCCGCCGGCTCGAAAACCGGCAAGGCCCACGTCATCAAATCCCATCACAACGTAGGCGGCCTGCCGGAGCGCATGAATCTCAAGCTGGTCGAACCGTTGCGGGAGTTGTTTAAAGACGAGGTCAGACAGATCGGATTGGAACTCGGTCTTCCTTACGAGATGGTTTACCGCCACCCGTTCCCCGGCCCCGGTCTGGGCGTGCGCATTTTGGGCGAAGTCAAAAAGGATTATGCCGATTTGCTACGCCGCGCCGACGCGATTTTTATCGAAGAACTCTATCGGCACCAGCTGTACGACAAGGTGAGCCAGGCCTTCGCAGTATTTCTGCCGGTCAAATCGGTAGGCGTCATGGGCGACGGGCGCCGCTATGATTACGTCATCGCGCTGCGAGCCGTCGAAACGATAGACTTCATGACCGCCCGCTGGGCCCATCTGCCCTACGAATTTCTCGATCTCGTGTCGCGCCGCATCATCAACGAAGTCTCCGGCATCTCAAGGGTAACCTACGACATCTCGGGCAAGCCGCCGGCCACCATCGAGTGGGAATGATCCCCTATCCGTGACTCCGAGCGACGAAGATTGGATGCGCCGGGCGCTGGCACTCGCCAATCGCGCTGGCGACGCGGGCGAAGTACCGATAGGCGCGGTGCTGGTAAAGGCAAATACACTGATCGCCGAAGGCTGGAACTGCCCCATCGGCACAAACGATCCCACCGCCCATGCCGAGATCATGGCGCTTCGAGCGGCCGGCTCGCACCTCGGCAACTACCGGCTGATCGATACCGTTCTCTACGTGACCCTGGAGCCCTGCGTGATGTGCATGGGCGCCATCATTCATGCGCGCGTGAAACGGCTGGTATTCGGCGCCCCGGATCCTAAGCGGGGCGCCGTTTGCAGCGCATTGCAGCTAGCCGACTCCGAGTTTCTCAACCATAAGGTTGAATACCAAGGCGGCGTCTTGAAGGAGGACTGCGGCAACCTCCTCAGAGGCTTTTTTCAAGAAAGGCGCTAAACGCCCGCAGCCCGCGGCTTTCCAGGCCCCATGGCCATCCTACCGGTTTCATTTTCCTCGGTAAGCCAGACCAAGAGATCGTAGTATCGGCGTATGCTGTTGACATAATGAACGGCCAGAGCACCACGAGCTCTGCCGTACTTGGTTCTCCGATACCAATTGGGTTTGCCGAGCAGCGGCAACACTTTCTTGATTTCGATCCACTTGTCGGGATCGCCACCGCGTTTTACGACCAGATTCCGGGCGTCCTCGATATGACCATAACCAAGGTTGTAGGCCGCCAAGGCATACCAGGTACGATCCGGATCTTCAATCTGCGGCGGAATATTACCCAAGGTCTGCCGAAGATAAGACGCGCCGCCCCAAATGCTTTGGGCCGGATTAAACCGATCCGTTACCTTCAGCTCCTTGGCGGTGACGCCAGTCAGCATCATCATGCCGCGCACACCCTCGGGAGACACGGCCGTACTGCTCCATTTGGACTCCTGGTAAGCAATAGCGGCCAAGAGGCGCCAATCTATGTCATACCGTCTGCCCGCCTGCACAAACAAACGCTTGAACTTAGGCAAACGGGTCCGATAGTCGTGACGTAGCGAACTATCCAAAGCTATATCGAACGCTTCCGCATGGCCGTAATAGCGGTCAATCAGTTGATCCAGCGTTTTGTTTTCCTTGATCTCCCTGAAAAACCGAACGGTCTCGTCGTAGAGACTGGCATCCTCTGACATGGGCAAAGCCCAGGCTAGCTCCCGGGTTTTGCCGATATCGAAGGCGACCTGCAGCCGCGGATAATAGCGGCGCATGATCAATGCCTGATCCGAATTGGCGACGGTGTAATCGACCAATCCTTCACTAACGAGGAATAGAAGTTCGTGGACGTCCTGATCAAAATTGATTCGCCAATTAAGATCGCGATAGTCGCGCTTCAGCGCTTTGAGAGTAGTGACATGGCTGGTACCGGCCGAAACTTCCAATACGCCACCGGCTAAATCGGTAAGGCCGTTCGGCCGCGGACGGCTATCACTGTACAAGACTTGCTCGGCAAGAACGCGGTAAGGCGGCGCGAAGCGCAATTTCTTTTTCCGCGCCTCATCGATGATTAGCCCTGCCGCAGCTATATCCGCCCCTCCCTCATCAATGGCCTGGATTGCCTGCTTAGCCGAATCCGACACTATAAATTTCACTTTGACGTTGAGCCGTTTGGCAAAAAGCTCAGCCAAATCATGCTCCAGACCAACCGCTCCGTTGATACTTTCATAGTAAGTGGAGGGTCCATACCGGGTAACGACCCGCAGTTCGCCGGATTGCTTTATCCGCTCCAACTGAGTTAAAGGCTGGGATGTTTCTTGGACGCATCCCGAAAAAGAAGCTGCAAAGAAGAGATAAATAAAGAAACGGAAAAAGTTCGATTTTTCTAAAGCTGATTTTTGTTGTCGCTCCCCTATGAATTTGCTTTTATCGTCTACAATTTTTCTATGTTCTAGACTTCGGCCCAAGGTGTCTTTTAGGTTTAGGCCGAAGGGCATGATTTCTGACAAATTCATGTCCCCCACCATTTAGTTCTCAACAAGAGTGTCGTATCATATCAGCCTTTTCCGAGGAGAGGTACCGAAGCGGTCATAACGGCGCCGACTCGAAATCGGATGGGGGCAGAAATGTCCCACGAGGGTTCGAATCCCTCCCTCTCCGCCAAATCAAAGACTTGCGCTCCATAAGCATTCTTCGCTCAGCCTACAACTGACGAAAAGGTCAAATTTAGTGACCGTTTGTAGCTAAGCCATGCCGCATCATCGCATCCGACGGCTTCGACCCGCGCCAGCGAAAGCTTACGCTTCAGCGGCGCCAAAGCATTTTCACTTCCTATCTAATGAGGCCTTAGAATTTGAGAAGCCTCTTTTTTACACCTTCATCTTTATTCAAAGCCGACATTCAAGCAAAGTTGAAATCACCAATGCGTGATCGTCGGCTTTGGCCGAACAGCGGAGTTTAACTCGCCGACCCTGCCTGTCCGTTCAGGGCACTTTCCGGACTGCTCGCGGCATCGATCGCACTGACCGTCATTGCCCTGCGTTCCGCGCCGAATAGAGAGCCTTTCAATTTGTTGGCCGGCGTTAATCTCTGGCCCACAGAATATACTCGTAGCACGTTCCTATCTCACCGCAAGGAAACCCAAGGCTTGGATACTGCTGAGTATTTTCCTGTAGCGATCGCCATGGCATCTATGGGTTTTCTGGCTGGCAGCGCCGACGCCGGCTCATCATAATGCTTGAGCTGGCCAGTCGCGTCGATGTAGCGAAATCCCAAAGTGAGGGCTTGTTCCACCAGGCCCGCCGTGTGGCCCTTTTCCAGGCCGTCCCGTACCGAATATCTTGGGGATCCGCACCCCGTAAGCGGACCTCACGAAGTCGTTGTCTTTCATCGCTGCTCTTCGAGCAGAGGTTTGCAGCCGCCCGGCATTGGAACGCTAGCCGCCCAAACGCTTCGCCTCCGAGCTGCCCTGTTGAAGCGCATTCAACAGAATGCCGCTTCGATGAAAACTCCATGTGGAGCGAAATTGTGTCGACGGTGTCAGTCCGACAGACTCCTCTGCTTCAGGTGGTCTCAAGCCACCGCAGCACGTGCTCTGGCAGCGCATCTCGGTTGGCATGGCTTACCTCCCAGACGGTGGCCCCTGCGGCCTGTTTCGCTTCGGCGATGAACCCGCCGCCGCGCAGGGCGATCGTGGCGACCACAGGTCGCCTTCCGGAAAGAAGGCTCCGCATGGCCGCGATGAAACGCTCCGACAGGCATTCCATCTTCCCAATCTCATCGACCAAGTAAAGGTCCGCCTCCGCAGCGAGAGCTAGACACTTAGCGACTTGGTCAATGGCTTCGACATCGACGCCGTACTTCCCGACCCGATGGATCTTGGGAAGGCCCACATGCGCGATCACCCGTTCGGTCCCGTCGAACGCGACGAGACGAAACCCCTGCCGTTCGCCCGCCTCGCGGATCTCCTCCGTGAAAAACCCTCGAATTCTTCTACCCTTCAGCCGCTCGGCGACCCGCCGGAGGAGCGTGGTCTTGCCGACGCCGGGCACGCCCGTCAGCAGGAGTATGCGGGCAGACGTCATTCAGCTTTTCTTCGAGGTCTTAGCATAAAATCCGGTGAACGCCCGGGTGACCTTGTCACTCCCGCACTTCAGACACTTGGGCTTGGCGACCTCGTGCTCGGCCAGGCTCTCACGCTGCTCGAACCTCTCACCGCACTGTTGGCACCGATACTCGTAAATGGGCATGGTTCCCTCCCAGCCTGTTTTGCCTAGTAAGCGATTATATCTCGCAGCCGATTGGAGCGTAGACCGCTCAAGGGCTGTACAAGAACCTTTTCCGACTGGACCGGCTTAAAACATCGGCGCGGTATCCCTCCCTGCCGATCTTTGCAAGCAAGCCCTCGTCGGCAGTCGAATCAGCGCTTGATCTATCTCATCATTTTGCTTTGCGCCAGCCACTTTGGATGGCTCTTTTAACCACCCGTGATCAGCGATTTGATGAATATGCGGAGTTTCGATCAGCCAAGCCATCCGCACGTACCTTTCTGATTTCCACATGGTAACAGCCAATCACAGTGGACTTCCATTTGGCAAACACCGATTGCCTACCCAATGCCGCTTCCAAACTCCGGCCCGAGAGGAAATTTCAATCCACTGATTTTGAAAAAGTCTCGTTTGTGGACTTCGCCACATGAAAGTCCGCAAATCTGGAGAGGAGAGAGCGAAAAACGTGAAATTATCGCCGAACAAACCAAGATCTGACCGCTGTGCGGAAACCCGCCTGAACGGCCACTTTCGGGCAGTCGTTCAGGTGTTTTGAATGGACACAAAGTGCCCACTCCGGTCATTTATGCAGGGTACCCATAGCTACCGGTTCTCGGCCAAACCAGCCGTTCGACTGTGGCTCCTGATCTCCCTCCAGCGGCAGCTTTAGGGAATGGCCGCCAACTGGCGCTGTCGGCCAAGAGCCGACATTCAAGCGTCAGCCGGCACCTCATCGAGGCACCGGCGTCATACTAAAAGTCAGCAGGACTTTGGACAAGCTTGTCTCATGACGTGGGTGTAAATCATCGTCGTAGAGACGTCCTTGTGCCCCATCAGGTCCTGAATCGTCCGGATATCGATCCCGTTTTCCAGCAGATGGGTTGCGAACGAATGTCGAAAGCAGTGACAACTGACGGGCTTACTGATTCCCGCCTGACGAGCGGCCGTCTGTATGGCGCGCTGCAGAGTCTTTTCGTGGACGTGATACCGAGTCTGGCGCCCCGTATAAGGGTTCGTGCAAATGGTCTTCGATGGAAAGACGAACTGCCATCCCCACTCGTAACCAGCCTCGGATATTTCCTGGCAAGCGCGAATGGTAAGACTGCTTCGCCTAAGCCGGCGGAAAGATCGGCTTCGTGCAACCGCTTGACCCGTTCCAGGTGCACCCGCAACGGGTCCATCGCGCGATTCGGCAGCAGCGTAACCTGGTCTTTGCCCCCTTTGCCGTCGCGAACGAAGATCTGACGACCCTCAAAGTCGATGTCTTTAATCCAAAGGCCGAGACACTCATTGAGGCGCATGCCGGCCCCATAGAGCAGCGTTACCATCAACCATTTCGTTCCTTCAAGGGTGGTTAGCAGCGTTTTGGCCTCTGCCTGGGTCAGTACCGTAGGCAGCCTTTGCGGGCGCTTGGCGCGTGTCAGACCTTCGAGCCAAGGCAGTTTGATTTCTAGAACCTCCTTGTACAGAAAGGGTAGAGCGGCGAGTGCCTGATTCTGCGTTGCGGCGGCAACGCGACCTTCCATGGCGAGATGGTTCAGGAACGCGGTGACCTGGGAAGCCCCCATTTCAGCCGGATGTCGCTTCCCGTGAAAGAAGATGAATCGCTTGATCCAATGGATGTAGCTCCGCTCAGTGCGCAGACTATAGTGCTTGCGTCGAATCGTATCCCGCACCTGGTCGAGCAAGCGTGGCCGAAGGGGTAGTGCGGATTGTTGCGGGGTTTGCCTGTGGAGTCTCCAAGAAAATGTCTGGTTTGCCCCGACAATTAATATGCCAGGGAGACTCAACATGCCGGCTGGATTGAACTTTCTGCAACCGGTGAGCAGAATGTCGCCTTGTAAGCCGACACTTCGGTCGGCCATTACTCGTTAGGCACTTATGAATTGGCGCCATCCAACAGCAAACATGAGCACGGCTCGCCTGCAGGCCTTCAGCGACGCCGTCATCATCACCATTATGGTGTTGGAGCTCAAGGCGCCGAACGAACCGAGCTTGAGGGGGTTGCTTGCCGTGGCGCCGGGGTTTCTCAGTTACGTGCTGAGCTTCGTCGCACTGACCCTCATGTGGGTGGGCCACCACTATCTATTGCACCCTGTTCGCCTAGTCGATCGGCCACTACTCTGGGCAAACAGCAACCTGCTTTTCTGGATGTCCCTGGTCCCGTTCGCGGCCGCCTATCTCGGACACAATCCCGCCGAGCCGTTTGCCGTCGCTTTGTATTCTGTTGTTCTCGTGTGCGACATGGGCTCCTTCGCGCTGCTTCGTCACGTTGTGTTCCGCCAACCTGTCCATAACCAGGATCGGTCGAGGTATCATGCCGCAGTCCAGCGCCAGAATTTGATTGCAACCGCCGTGTATCTGCTCGCGGCCCCGCTCGCCTATGTATCGCTCTACTTGTCGTATGCAATCTTGGTGGTGATCCCCCTGTTCTACATCATGCCCGGGTATTGGCGAGTCAAGCGGCATTGATGACAAGGGCACTTCGAGCAAGGTGCTGGTTGCGTGCATCGCCTACCAATCATTCAACCCAACGTGTACCGCTTTGCGGCACACGTGGGTTAATGCAACGTTAGAGCTCTTAAGAAACGAACATGAACACAACCCTATTTATCGTTGCCGTGATCGTAATTGCAGCGCCGGTTCTGGTCTCTTTACTGATTGAGGCCATGCGAACGGAGCCGGATAGACCGGCGACATTATCCTGGGCGCCCGATCTCCCCGTACAATATACATTCATTGACGGTATCCGGTTACGTTACGTGAAGACCGGCGATGGACCGCCGCTGGTATTGCTGCACACGCTGCGCACCCAACTCGATATCTTCCAGAAGCTCATTCCTGAGCTTGCCAAGACTTTCACGGTCTATGCCCTCGATTACCCTGGACACGGCTGGTCGGACATCCCTGCGACGGATTACACCCCGGCGTTCTTCGTCGATATCGTTGGCAAGTTTCTCGATGCGCAGAGAATCGAGAACGCCACGCTGGCGGGCGTCTCGATCGGCGGCACGATCCCCTTGCTGCTTGCGGCGCGTCGGCATTCCAGCGTTGCCCGCGTCGTTGCTATCAATTCCTACGATTACGCTAAGGGCCGTGGCATCACCCGCGCGAACTTAGTGGCCTGGCTGGTCTTCACCTTGGCCCGTATCCCGGTACTTGGGGAAACCGTCATGCGCTTCCGCAATCCCCTGGTCGAACGCAAGATTATGGAAGGCGGGGTCGCCGAGTCCGATGCCCTACCAGAATCCTTCGTGCGTGAGACCTATGCGGTGGGTTGCCGCCGCGGCCACTATCGGGCTTTTTTGAATCTGATCCGCAATGCCCACAAATGGGACGAGGCCCGAGCGGAGTATGGCAAGATTTCCGTTCCGGTGCTCCTCGTCTATGGTGATCAGGATTGGTCGCGGGAATCGGAGCGGCGCGCCACCTTGGAGCGAATTCCCGGTGCCAAGCTGGAGGTGGTCAAGAACGGCGGACACTTCCTCAGCCTAGACCGTCCGCAGGATGTCATCCGGCTCGTTAGAGAATTCACGAATGTCTGAGCGAAGCGTTGCGCCACGCCCTGATCGAGATCTAACACATCGCCCCACACGGGCGCGCCCAAAAGCGGCGCGCCCGTGAGCTTGGCGCGTTAGATGGCAGGCAAATGGATTGCGAAACTATAAACAGAGTTGAAGTTCTTGATACAGGGGAATTGCTACTCGGCCTAGAAAGTCAAGGCAAGCCCATGTATCAGTATGTCTATCGCGAGGCAGCCGGTGTTTATTGGGATCAAAACAGATATGGCTTCAAATCTACCCCAATGAAAGAATGGTCGTGTTCTCAGTGGTTCAAACAAATTGTTGAAGTTGTACGCTCTGGAGTAGGAGTTGAGCTAAAGCTTGGTCCAAATGTTGTTTGGCTCAACGTGCCTGAACAGCAAAAGGCAGAAATACAGCGTGAAAAAGCCATCTAACGTTAGCTGGACGACCGGATCCTACGCATCTGCACCCGCTGAAAGGAGTCACACGATGCGAACAACAATCTTCACAGTGCTGTTGAGTCTACTGGCCGCCGCTTTGGTCGCGCAGCAGTTAAGCACGCAAGCGACGGCCGGCCAGGCGATGGGCGCGAGATACGAAGACCTGCAGTGGCAGACCATCGTCCCCGAGCTGGGTGCCGAGTCGCCGCAGATTGCGATTCTGCGCGTCGACCCAGTGACCCAGGCCACTCATTTGCTGATTCGCGTGCCGAAGCAAATACACGTCCCGATGCACTGGCACAGCGCCAACGAAACCCACACGGTCATACGCGGCAACTGGACATTCGAACACGAGGGCATGCGCCACCAGCTCGGCCCGGGTGGTTTCAATTACATCCCCGCCAAGATGCGCCACCAGGCATGGGCCTCAGACGATGCGCTGGTGTTCATCACGGTTGATTCCGCGTGGGATAACAATTGGGTCAGCGGTCCGCCAACCAAGGCACACTTGGGCAAAACGCCAGACGCCCGCTGAGGGAAAGAGTTAAAACTGGACTCGAACTGGCTAACATCCAAATGGAGCCGACGCGCCAGCCGTCCTGTGCGATCATGTCGCTGAGGCGCGCGGCTCATTTGGGCCGTTGAAATTTGCCAGCGAAGGTCCGGAATGGGTCGATGTACTAAACCGCTCGCGCGGTAGTTTAGTAGCGATGTCATGGCTGGTTTCAAGCGTATTCAATTTACCCTGTAGTTAGCGAAGCCTGACCTGTGATGAGGTTGGGGTGGCGATATGCCATTCCCCTCAACATAGGAGATCGAGTCATGAATCAGGCTACCCGACCGATCAGCGCGCTGCGCCAACGCATGATCGATGACATGATGATGCGCAGGCTCTCACCAAATACGCAGACTGCTTATATCAGAGCGGTTGCCAACTTTACCCGCTTCCGCGGTCGCTCGCCGGACGGGGCCGAAGCGGAGGACTTGCGACGCTATCAGTTGCATCTGGTTGAACAGGGCGTTTCCAGCACGACCCTGAATGCGACTTTGACCGGACTTCGTTTCTTCTTCGATATGACGCTCGATCGGCCCGAGCTCTTGAAGAAGATTCGACACGTCTATGAACCGCGCAAGCTCCCGGAAATCTTGAGTCTTGAGGAGGTCACGCGCTTGCTTCAAGCCGCTGGTGGCCTGAAGTACCAGGCTGCCCTCGGTACTGCCTACGGCGCCGGGCTGCGCGCCAATGAGGTTGTGCACCTGAAGGTGACGGATATCGACAGCGAACGCATGATCATCCGCGTCGACCAGGGTAAAGGTCAGCGCGACCGCCAAGCCATGCTCTCGCCGACTCTCTTGACGATCTTGCGGGCCTGGTGGCGGGAGGGCCGCAAACAGCGCCAACTGCTTCCCGGCGGCTGGTTATTCCCAGGGCAGAAGAACCGGGGGTGTAAAAAGAACTGTGTAATTGGTTTGTATAATCTGACAAAAAGGAAAATAAAGATGACCAGTGATACAGCCAAACAAGACGCCCTGTTAGACGAGTTGCTCAAAGGCTATTCGGATCCCAAGGACATTTTGGGTGAGCACGGCTTGCTCAAACAGCTGACCCAACGCCTGGTGGAACGGGCGTTGGAAGCCG
>Ga0196971_1001089_pt1 | contig 13745 bp, 14 predicted proteins | sample S1v_1013CmetaG_FD_148660 | JGI IMG/M metagenome (GOLD analysis project Ga0196971, IMG submission 148660) | Soil microbial communities from Anza Borrego desert, Southern California, United States - S1+v_10-13C | ecosystem: Environmental > Terrestrial > Soil > Desert | place: USA: California... | reverse complement strand
GAAGTCGCTGCCTGGGAAACCCGCCGGAATACCGTCCGCGCCAAAATCGATTGGCGTTTCACCACCGACAATGCGCGCATAAAGCTCAAGCATCTTTACCCTTCAATTCAACCTTGATGAAGCACTAGGGAATCCGCCAACCGTACCGCCCGGCGCGGCGTGCGGTTCCAGATCCATACCGATTCGATCGACGGGCGGACGGCCAGATGCGCTTGAATCAGGTGAGACGCCATGGCGCCGGCGCCGACCATGAGCAGCATCTTGGCGTCTTCGCGGGCCAAGTGTTTCGCGCCCAGCGCGGAGTCGGCGGCCGTTTTCCATAAGGTGAGCGCCGTGCCATCAAGACAGGCTAAGGGCTGGCCCTCCTCGGCGCCGAACAGAACGTAAAAACCCTGTACCGAAGGCAGCCCGCGGATTTGATTGTCCGGAAAGACCGTTACCAGCTTCGCCCCGACGCCGAGTTTGCTCTGCCAAGCGGCCCGCACGAGAAAGTGCTGCGTTGGCCCGTCCGGATGCGATCGGCTCAGCAGCAGATCATCCATCGCGTCGATATCGCTGCTATGGGCCATTTCAAGCCAGGCCACCAGGGACGGATAATCGAGCCAGTCGTTTATTTGGTCGGCATCGAACCATTTCATCGAGTCGCTCTCCGAAAAACGTTCGCCAAAAAGTTCGTGTGGTCAAGCCTATCACGGATCGTTTGACTTGGCGTCCGGCTCGCCCCGGCCGGGAACGCTTGCCGGCGGTTTAGCGGTCTTATTGAAGAAGATTCAGCTTCCGAGGCCGGAATATGTCTACCATCATCTCGCACCCGGCGGTTCCCATAGCGCTGAGCGCATTTTTTCCGGACCATACTCTTTCGCCCGAGATTCTTCTGTTGGGCGCCATCTGCTCGATGATTCCGGACCTGGACGTGATCGGCTTTGCGTTCGGCGTCCGTTACGGTGATCTATGGGGGCACCGCGGCATGACTCATTCCGTTTTGTTCGCGGCCTGCCTGGCCGCATTTTTAGCGGTGCTGTCTCATGAAGGGGGTGGCTGGCCGGCTTTCCTATTTCTGTTTCTTTCGACCTTATCGCACCCCATCGTCGACGCATTCACCGATGGCGGTCTGGGCGTCGCGCTTTTCGCGCCGTTTTCGAAAAAGCGTTATTTTTTTCCGTGGCGGCCCATCGCCGTGCCACCCATAGGAATCCGCGCTTTCTTTTCGGCCTGGGGATGGCGTGTGCTGAAGAGCGAGATACGGTGGATTTGGCTGCCCTCGAGTCTGGTATTTGGCGTGGGCCTCGCCGTTAAATCGCTTTTGTAATTCTTTCCGCCAGCCGCTTAAGCGAAATTTACCGGCTCGCCGTTGTCGAATTGAACCAATTGGCCGGGGCGCAGTTTGGTCCAGATTTCATTGTCGGTAAGCGGAAACGTGGCGATGACGGTCACTTTGTCGTTCGGCGTCGTGAGCTCGCTGAAGTCGATGGTGATGTCCTGGTCGACCAGGTGAGCGCAGCCGAACGGCGCTTTGCGGGTGATGAAGTGCAGATTCGTGGAGCAGTGCGCAAATAGGGAATCGCCGTCGGAAAGAAGATAATTGAAATCTCCGTGCCCGGCGATCTCGGCGGTAACGCGCTCGATCACGCTATGGACCTGTTTGCGGCTCGGGGAACCATCGGGGAATGCCCGGCGCAGCGCATTCAATAAATGACAGAAGGCCCTTTCGCTGTCGGTATCGCCCACCGGTTGAAAAAAGTCGGAGCGCGGCGGATCGAAATTTTCGAGGGTGCCGTTATGGGCGAAGATCCAATAGCGGCCCCACAATTCTCTTCGGAACGGATGGCAGTTTTCCAAGGCGATTCGGCCTTTGGTGGCCTTCCGAATGTGGGCAATGACATTGGTGGAGTGGATCGGGTAGCGGCGCACCAGCTCGGCTATCGGCGACTCGATAGTAGCCTTGGAATCCACGAATAGGTGGCAACCGCGGCCTTCGAAAAAGGCGATGCCCCATCCGTCGCGGTGGTGATCGGTCAATCCCCCGCGCACGTGAAATCCTTCGAACGAAAAACAGATGTCGGTCGGGACATTGCAGTTCATTCCCAAAAGCTGGCACATAGCGCTGACCTGCTCGGCAGTGATCGATGAATTCGGCTTTCAGTATGCCACGAAGGCAGCAACCAGGCAGCATGCAGGCTTGGCTTCGTTCGCTAGAAGCCGAACTCCTGCAGTCGAGGGCATGGAACATCAGGGATCGACCAAATCCTTCAGAGAAAGACCCTCGGTTGCCTGAGCGCTACAGGTATTCAGTCTTTCCAATAGATGATCTACGGCGGGTACCGAGAGGTTGTCTTTATCTACGGGCAGCGCTTCATCCGGGGACGTTCGTATCGTTTCCAGAATTTCCGTTATCGTAATGGTCGATAAGTCTCGGGCCGGAATAAATCCTTGATGGCCCTGGACCGCGACAAGAATCAAGTTCCGTTTTTTTAGCGCATCCAAGATTTTTTCGATCACGAGATCGGGTAGACCGAGACGCTGGCTTAGGGCGTCGGTAGTCCACGGCTTATTCCCTTGATGAAAGCATTCCGCGATCAAGTACATGACCAAGAGGCCAAGGCGTTCGAAGAGCCGGTAGCTGAGCTTGATGTCGCGCTCGGCGACGCGGATATACCGTGGATTCTGGTGATAAAACGAAACCTGAGCACCCACCAATAAAATGAGCCAGCTCAAATAAATCCAGATCATGAAGACAATGAGAATCGCGAAGCTGGAGTAAATAGCGGCGTATTGGGTCGAGTTGACGACGAATTCGGCGAACAGCCAGCCCGCTCCCCGCCAGCCGATACCCGCCACGATGCCACCGATCAGTGCCGACCGGAAGTTCACGTGAGTATATGGAATAAACCGATACGCGAAGGTGAATGCGCCAATGATGAGGACGTACGGCAAAATCAGGCCCAGGAGGTAATACAAGGTGCCGAAAGGCTCCTGGCTAATGATCATCTGCACGAACTCGGTGCTAGCCATGGAGGCGGTGAGGCCGAGGGCCGAGAAGACCAATACCGGCCCCACGAGAAGGACACTCAGATAGTCGCTGAAACGCCTTTGAAAGCTGCGCGATTTTCCGGTTCGCCACACGTAGTTGAAGGAATCCTCGATTTTTTGCAGCAGCGATAGAACCGTGTAGAACAGCATGGCGAAGCCGATGGAACCTAGTACACCGACTCTTATGTTGTTAACGAAGCCAATTATGCGGTCGACAATTTCCGGGCCTTGCTTCTCCAGTGGCGCCACCAGTTGCAATAAGAACGGCTCCATTTGGTTGTGCACGCCGAATGCCTTGAGCACCGAAAAACTGACGGCCAAAAGCGGGGCCAGCGACAATAGCGTGGTATACACGAGGCTCATCGCGCGGTAATTCAGGTCTCCTTCCCGTATGTCGCTGATCAGCCTTTTGATAAAAGCTCTTACGTATGCGAACCGGTTCCGGAGTGACGCTCGGTTTATCGATATCCAAGGCCAGCTTTTCATCGGGTTCAATCCAGTGTGCTGCTTGTCGCAAAGAGCATTGATGATAATTTTTTGGACAGAGCGGCGACGGGAATGTGCTGCGGGAGCCGGACCGTGTATCTGGCCCGGTTGTGAGGAGGGTAGGGACCGTAGCCGAAAGATGTGTTACGGCGAGTCGGTTGGCTGTGCGAGCAGTTTGCCAAGCACCTCGAAATCCTCGCGGAGGGTGGCGGCTATCCAATCGAAACGCAAGGCAGCGGCCGGGTGATACGTGACGAAATAGCGTCGCCCGTCGCGTTCCTGCACTGTCCCGTGCAACTCGGACACGGTGGCCGTATCGCCCAGCATTTGACGTGCGGCGACTTGGCCGAGCAGGACGACGGTCCGGGGCGAGATCAGTTCCAGTTGCCGCTCCAGCCACGTGCTTGTGCAGGTTTTCAGCTCGTCGCGCCGCGGCGTGCGATTCTCCGGCGGACGGCACTTGACGCAGTTGGTAATGAACAGCCGGTTGCGGGATATGCCTTGGCTTTGAAGTAGCTTGTCGAGATAACGGCCTGCCGGACCGACAAACGGACGGCCGGTCGCATCCTCTTTGCCGCCGGGGCCTTCGCCCAACAGGACGATCTCGGCGTTCGCCGGACCTTCGCCCGGCACCGCTAGTCGCCGGCTTTCGTGAAGGCGGCATGCGATGCACCGGCGAATGCCGCTTGCCAGGTTCTCGAGTTGTTCGGACGAGTCCTCTATAGCCATGTACGGTATCCCCGCCGGCGATTCGCGAGTCTTTACTACGGTGACAGGTCCGATACGCGTTAAGTTCAGCTTTAGCGGTTGGCTCGGTAAAAATGGCTTCTGAGCGTACCCCCCCCCTTGTAGAACATCGGCTATCAGTCTGCGTTCTAGCAGGTGAGTTTGAGGCGGAAATTTGTTAATCTCGGGCTTGCTAGCTCAGTGCGGATGGATTCAGTTCCACTCCGCGAGTGGACCAGGAATGGTCGGCTATCTCGCAAACCTGGAGTCTTCGCAGCGGGTGAGGTTCCAAGGATGTCGGTTTGTGAGGTGAGATTTCAATCAGGATGAAGAGGTGGCACATGTCTAATTTAGGAAACGGCAGCGTTTCTGTCGCGCGGCCTCCGGCGGCTCGACGCTTTCAAGAAGACACTGGCGATGTATCGGCGGGCCTTGAAATGGCGGGTTTGGAGGCCGCTCTTCGAGGAGGCAAGCAAAAGTCGTTCGCCGCCAAACAAATCATCTTCCGTGAAGGAGACCCGGCCGATACCGTGCTAACGATTCGGCAGGGTTTGGTCAAGCTCATCAGCTACTCGCCGGACGGAAGATCCCGTATCGTTCGGCTACATGCCAAATACGCGTTTCTCGGTCTCGGGGGGTTGATCGAACCGACCTACCGGCATACGGCGGTGGCGGTCGATCATGTGGAGGTGATTTGCACTCCCTTGCGGGCGGTCGCCCAGATCAAGAAAGATAATCCTTATTTGTACTGCCGGCTTATCGAGTGCTGGTACCAGCATCTAAAGAGCGCCGATATTTGGATTACCGACTTTTCCACCGGCTCGATAAGGGCCCGCGTGGCACGGCTGGTGAATTTCCTGGCCGATATTCAGAACGATGCATCGGCATCGACAGCGGTAACGCTGCTGACCTGCGAGGAAATGGCGGCAATTTTGGGCGTTACGGTTGAAAGTGTCAGTCGGGTCTTGGCGGAATTCAAACGCACGCACATGCTTCGCGCGGTAAAGTGCAAGCCGGCCAAGAGATACGAAACCAATGCGCCCGCTCTTAGGCGTGTCGCGCAGGTTTGAGGGGCAACCTGCGATTGCCCCGCCATCGCGTATCATTTTCCGCGTTGTGAGGAATCCGCCTGCCCATGGAAAACAACATCGGCGGGCGGATTGGGTTACTCTTTCGTGATGCTGCGGAATAGCCGTTGCCTTAGACGCGGGCTGGCTCCAAGAACCAGTCCCGCGACCAAGGCCCCTATCGCGATGTCGCTGGTTTTAACACCGGTCGCTCCAAGCATTTCGCCTATGGCAGCTCGCAATGTATCAGGGACGCTACCGGGGGGCTGAGGTGCGCCCGCGGTCGCAAAGGTACCGCTCGGCGATGGCGGTGGAGCCGCCATTCGGCCTTGTTTGGTAATCGCTCCGGCGATAATCCATAGCGCGATAAAAGCAATCAAGATCATGGCGCCGCCGACGATCGCTCCGGCTTGCCAGGGTTGCAACACCTTGGCCAGCGACAAATAGGCCCCGAGCAACAGAAAAACCAAACCCCCGAATGCGGCCAACGTGGCGAAGATCGCCAACGATAGGAGTACCGCCGATCGACTCAGTGCCTGCCAAAGCTTTACTTTTTCCGTAGCAACAATATCTGTGAGTGACCGAATCACGGCAGCGCCCCGCCGTCAGCGGCGGGCGCCGAGCAGCGTGCCGATTGCGAAGCCGGTGCCGAAGGCCACCAGCACGCTGGTAAGGGGGCGCGCTTCGACGTATTGCTCCACGCTTTCTTGGGCTGCCATTGCCTGGCCGCGGGCCCGTTCACCGACCTCGCGAGCTTTTGTGTAAGCTACGCGTCCCTGCTCGACGCCCAAGTCCTTCATCGCAGCCATCAAATTGCCCATGTCGGCTTTAAGGGTGGCCAAGTCCTGTTTCAGATCCGTGGTGATGTCTTCCGTAGTTGCCATCGCTGACCTCCATCTGTATCTGGGTTATTCCATCGTCGACAAAAAGTCGGTGCCTTATTTCAAGCTAATCTCTTTAAAAACCGCCAGCATTTAGAAAAATCAACACGCAACATGACGCCTTAAATTGATCGCCGTAGTGCTGGGCGGTTCATTCGCGCTTTCACCGAATTTTGGAAAAATCGGCAAAACACTAACCGGTTGACTTGAGGACACAGGTCTTTGGTAACCGGCCGGGTGCTGTGAGTTGGACTCGAAGATGGATTGGAAAGTTGCCTACTCGGCGGTTTTGCTGGACACACACGCAATGACGCCGGTCGTAGAAGGCGGGGAGTGCTTGAGAGCTGTTAGAAGCGGCTCAAGTCATAGAGCTTTTGCCCATGAGTTGATGTTGTTCGAGAAAATAGAGGGCCTCAGCATCGGTCGCCGCGTCGATACGCGGCAAATTGCGCCACAAGCTCAATAGCTCCGCGCGGTTTTTTAGATTCCCGCAAGCCAGTTCGCCGATAATCATCGGGTGCATCCGCACTGCGCCCCGTTCCAGCAGCGCGGCCAGCTTCGCATCCGCGACGCGCAGATGATCGACCGAAACCGAGGTATCCACCAGAATCACTGTTCGGTTTCGCCGCGTTGGCGACGTATGGGTTCGACCTGGGGCTCGGATCCGCCCAGCTTGGCCAGACGCCGTGCGCTCTCCCGTTCGATCAATGCCTTCAAGCCTTCTCGTACCAAGGCAGTTTTCTCCTGCAGCCCCGATAGGTCACGCGCTTGCTTGAATAATTCATCGTCTATGTTGAGTGTGGTTCGCATGAGGCTCTCCAATGCATGCAAATTAATCATTCATATATGCATGAGATTACTGCATTTGAGATAGTCGAGCGGTCTGACCTTCAAATTCACCCATCACCATTCCGTCGATCATGCGGTTGAATTCCGCTTCGACTCCGGCTTTGAAGCGGGGATCGCCACGATATTTAATATCTGCAAAAAACAAAAAGCCCGCATTAAGCGGGCTCTATGGATAAATAGCTAACGGTGGTTTTTAGAACGGAATATCGTCATCGAAGTCGTCCATGCCGCCGAATCCGGGCTCCGGCTGCGGGGCTGGTTTCGATCCCGAGCCCGAGCCCGACGATGGCGGTGCGTAACGGTCGGATTCTCCGCGCCCGCCCGAGCTGGCCGGAGCGCCACCGGCACGGTCCAGCATCTGCATCTGATCGGCGATGATTTCGGTGGTGTAGCGATCTTGGCCGCTTTTGTCCTGCCATTTGCGCGTCCGCAGGCTACCCTCGATGTAAACCTTGCTGCCTTTCTTCAGATATTCCCCGGCGATCTCGGCAAGCTTCCGATAGCACACGACCTGGTGCCATTCGGTGCGTTCCTGCTGTTGGCCGGTTTGTTGATCTTTCCAGGTTTCGCTCGTGGCAAGGCGTAGGCTCGTGACTGCGCCCCCGTTCGGCATATAACGCACTTCCGGATCGGAACCCAGGTTGCCGATGAGTATGACTTTATTGACGCCGCGACTGGCCATAAGGTGTCTCCGATCGATAATTCGGTTGAAAATTCGGACAGGTATTAGACGTGTCCGGCTGGCTGAAGTTCTTAATTTTTAAGCAAAAAGTGCGTATTTGTCACGCGTGAAAAGGCGGCCGCAGAAAAGCTTTGGAAAATCAGGCAGCCACTTCCTGCAACAACCCGCTCAGTGCCATACGGTCCAATTTCTCTTTGTCAATTTTCAGGTAAGCCACGCCATCTTCCGCCAGGACTACGGCTTCGGCAACGCCCGGAACTTGGAGCAATCGACGGGAGAGGCTGGACGCCTGATCGTGGCTCAATCCGTTCACGTTGACGAGGAGACTGCTCAAGCCGCGCGGAGGTTTCATGCCGAGGGCAAACATAAACCATAGCAGAGCGACGGCGGAGCAGAACAGGAAAACATAGGGTATCCCATAGTGACCGTAAATCCAGCCGCCGCCGACTCCGCCTACGAACGCACCCAGAAATTGAGCGGTGGAATAAACGCCCATGGCCGTGCCCTTGAGATCGAGCGGGGCAATCTTCGACACCAGCGAGGGGAGGGTGGCCTCCAAGAGGTTAAAGCCGGTGAAGAACAGGTAAAGCAGCCCGAAAACGGCCCAAAAATCAGGTTGGACCCAGACAAAGCCGGCGTCCGAAACTACGACCAGTCCGATGAACGAGACGAATACCGCTTTCATCTTGCGCTTCTTTTCCGCAAGAATTACGAACGGAACCATGCTGGCGAGTGCAAGTCCGAAGACGGGTAGATAAATGTGCCAGTGTGTGGCCGTTTCCAGGTGCAGCGAATCGCGCAAAATCAGCGGGAGGACGACGAAGGTGGCGGTCAGAACGAGATGCAGGCAGAAGATGCCGAGGTCCAGCCGCAGAAGCTCGCGGTTCGCCAAGACCGCTTTGAAAGACGCCGGACGTACTTCCGCATCCCGGTGGAAGCGGCTCAGGGCGGGCGTCGGCACGACGCCGTACAGCACCGCAATCCCGAGCAGAGCCAGTGCCGTGATAATCCAGAAAAGGCCATGGAGCCCCATCCAGCCGGAGAGTATCGGCCCAATCACCATGGATAATGCAAAGGATATCCCGATGCTGATGCCGATCAAGGCCATGGCTTTGGTGCGGTGCTCTTCGCGCGTAAGATCGGCGGCCAACGCCATGATGACTCCGGCGACCGCGCCGGCGCCTTGGAGCGCTCGGCCGGCAATGATGCCGTAGATCGAGTCGGATAAGGCGGCCAGAGCGCTGCCGACGGCAAAGAGCAACAATCCGAATACGATCAAGCGCTTTCGCCCATAGCGGTCGGACCAGAGACCGAAGGGAATCTGGAAAATCGCTTGGGTCAAACCGTAAGCGCTGATGGCGAGTCCGACCAATTGCGGCGATGCGTCCGGCAGTTCGCGGGCGAATACCGAGAGAACCGGCAAGATCAGAAACATGCCCAGCATCCTCAGCATGTAGATGGCGGCCAGAGACAAGCTGGCGCGCACCTCCGCACGGGTCATCGGGGTGTCGATTTGCAAAGCCGGATTCAAGCAATGTGCTCCTTTGCGAGTGGCGTGAATCCGCCTATAGTAACAGGTTCTTTTTTGAGCTTGAATTTTGCATGGATACGATCCAGATCCGTGGAGCCCGCACCCACAACCTCAAAAACATCGATCTCGACCTGCCTCGCGACAAGCTGATTGTCATTACGGGATTATCCGGTTCCGGCAAGTCCTCGTTAGCGTTCGATACCATTTATGCCGAAGGGCAGCGGCGCTATGTCGAATCGCTTTCCGCCTATGCGCGCCAGTTCCTGTCGGTGATGGAGAAGCCCGACGTGGACCATATCGAGGGCTTGTCGCCGGCTATTTCCATCGAGCAGAAATCTACTTCGCACAATCCTCGCTCGACCGTCGGCACCATTACCGAGATTTACGATTATCTTCGGCTCCTCTACGCCCGAGCCGGCACGCCCCGCTGTCCGGAGCACGGCATCTCTTTGGAGGCTCAGACCATCAGTCAAATGGTGGATCATGTCCTGAGCCAACCGGAGGACAGCCGCTGGATGCTGCTGGCGCCGGTGGTCAGCGAGCGTAAAGGGGAGCATGCTCAGGTGCTGGACGATTTGCGCGGCCAGGGTTTCATCCGAGCACGGATCGACGGCGAAATTTATGAACTGGACGAGCCGCCCAAGCTTGACCTGCGCCGAAAGCACAGCATCGAAGTGGTGGTCGATCGGTTCAAGGTGAGGTCGGATCTGGCGATCCGTCTGGCGGAATCGTTCGAGACGGCGCTGCGGCTGGCCGAAGGCATCGCACTGGTTGTATCCATGGACGATTCCAAGACCGAATTGGTCTATTCGGACAAATATGCCTGCCCCCATTGCGGCTACTCCTTGAGCGAACTGGAGCCACGCATTTTTTCCTTCAACAATCCGAAGGGAGCGTGCCCAAGTTGCGATGGGTTGGGCGTCAAGCAGTTCTTCGATCCTCATCTCGTCGTCCACAATTCACAGCTGAGTTTGGCGGGCGGCGCCGTACGGGGTTGGGACCGGCGTAACGCCTATTACTACCACATGATCCAGTCGTTGGCCGAGCACTACGGTTTCGACCCGGAGCAGCCATTCGGCCAACTGCCGAAATCGGTTCAAGACATCATTTTGTACGGCAGCGGAGCCGAAACGATCCCGTTCAAAGTGCTGACGGCGCGGGGCGGTACATTGGTTCATCGGCATCCTTTCGAGGGAATCATTCCCAACATGGATCGACGCTATCGCGAGACGGATTCGATGCTGGTACGCGAAGAACTGGCGAAGTATCTCTCCAGCAAGCCCTGTCCGGCATGCGAAGGGACCCGGCTGAACCGTTCGGCGCGGCACGTTTTCGTGGTCGATTCCGCCTTGCCGGAACTGACGGCCTTGCCGATCAGACGGGTGCTCGAGTTTTTCGGCGGACTGACGTTGTCGGGGCGGCGCGGAGAAGTGGCGGCCAAGATCGTCAAAGAAATCACGGCGCGCCTGCAGTTTCTGGTCAATGTCGGGCTCGATTATCTGACTTTGGATCGCAGTGCCGACACCTTGTCGGGCGGCGAGGCCCAGCGGATTCGCTTGGCGAGCCAGGTGGGGGCCGGGTTGGTGGGCGTCATGTACGTTTTGGACGAACCCTCGATAGGCTTGCACCAGCGCGATAACCAGCGGCTGCTGGATACCTTGTTGCGTCTGCGCGATCTGGGCAACACCGTGATCGTGGTGGAGCACGACGAGGATGCTATCCGCATTGCCGATCATGTCGTGGATATCGGGCCGGGGGCGGGCGTGCACGGAGGGCAGATCGTGGCCGAGGGACCACCGGAGGCCATTATGGCGAACGCGGAGTCGCTCACGGGTCAGTATCTTTCCAACCGTCTGGAGATTGCCGTGCCGGAGCAGCGTAATTCGCCAGATCCCGAGCGGCGGCTTCGGTTGCGGAATGCCCGGGGCAATAATCTCAAAGGTGTCGACGCCTCGTTTCCGGTAGGGCTTTTCACCTGCGTGACCGGCGTTTCCGGTTCCGGCAAGTCCACTCTGATTAACGATACGCTGTTCCGCTTCGCGGCCCGCGAATTGAACGGAGCGGCTGCAACGCCAGCGATAAGCGACGGTATCGAGGGATTAGAGTATTTCGACAAAGTGGTGGACATCGACCAAAGCCCTATCGGCCGTACGCCGAGATCCAATCCCGCTACTTACACGGGGCTGTTCACGCCGATTCGGGAACTGTTCGCGGCAACCCCGGAAGCGCGGTCGCGAGGCTACTCGCCGGGGCGGTTCAGCTTCAACGTAAAGGGCGGACGCTGCGAGGCCTGCGCCGGCGATGGCGTGATCAAGGTGGAAATGCACTTCTTGCCTGACATCTTCGTCCACTGCGATGTTTGCAAGGGGAAGCGCTACAACCGCGAGACGCTGGAAATCCGCTATAAAGGCAAGACGATACACGAGGTCTTGGAAATGACGGTGGAAGAGGCCAGCCAGTTTTTTTCCGCTATCCCTACCGTCTTCCGCAAGCTGGATACGTTGATGGAGGTGGGCTTAGGGTACATTACGCTGGGCCAGAACGCGGTGACTCTTTCAGGCGGCGAAGCTCAGCGGGTGAAGCTGGCCCGCGAATTGTCGAAGCGGGATACCGGCAAGACCCTTTACATTCTGGACGAGCCGACGACCGGGCTGCATTTTCACGACATCCGGCAACTCCTGGGCGTGCTGCATCAATTGCGCGATCACGGCAATACGGTGATCGTCATCGAGCACAATCTGGACGTCATCAAGACCGCCGACTGGCTGGTCGATTTGGGTCCGGAAGGCGGCGAAGGCGGCGGTTTGATTATCGCGGAAGGCACCCCCGAGCAGGTTGCCGAAAATCAGGCATCCTACACTGGGGTATTCTTGAAAAAAATCTTATCAAAGCGGACGACGCCAAACGGGGTATCTGGCGAGGCGGCTCAGGGATTCAGTTAGGCGCCTGTGCGTCTGTAGCCGTGGCAATAATACCAATAGGGGTGTTTGTCGCGGACAGAGAAGGGGCGTTTTTAGCGTCGGAGGCAATTAGCCAGAAGATGATTAGGCCTAATGCCAGGGCCGTTACAACGACTAGATGCTTTTCGCTGAGGTCTTTCACTTACTATCTCCCTTTTTATGGAACTCCGTTGCAAAGCCTACAGAGTTTGCATGACGGCAAAGTTACGCGGATTCTACGCAAAGTTGTTCAAAAGCTCTGTAGGCTGCGAATGATAACGTTGTCGGTGTCGGCTTACAAATCAGTTTTATGCGGATATCTTCGGGGTTTAAAACATCATGAACCGAATTGATGAAGCTTCGTTCAAAGCCGCTTGGTGGTAGCGTAAACCCCATTTGCAGGCGCTGCGGTCGGTCTTGACCATATGTGTCGGTGAAGGCCTCGCGGCGGTCGTATTTTCGCTGGGTGGGAAGCGGCAGCTCAGGCAAAGATTTCAGGCTTCTTGCGATCTCGATCGGTTGAGGTGCGAAGCCCTGCCATTAATAATAGAGGAGAACGATAAAATTGCCGGCCCCCTTGTTTGTCTCTCGAAAAAAAGAAGTTTGCATCATGAATAAATCTTCTGACACTAAACCTATTAGCTTCGCCGCATTGGGTCGTCAGCTTTTCAGCCCATTGGCTCGTTATCTGATATCAAAATGCCAAAAGATTTATTTTCGCGCCGTGGAATCGGCAGGACACCACAAACGCGACATCCTCGTCGCCCGCGTGGAGAGTGCGCGAGATAGTTTGGAAGAAGCCAAGGAGCAATTTCAGAGTGCGCTGGATAAGTTCAGTGCGCTCACGTACTTCCAGGGTGGCGAGCTTGAAGATATGTATCGGCAGCTTAAAGTCGAGTTCGACTACAGCAAAGCCAAGGCTCTGGCAGTCAAGGACCGCATCGCTGCCGTGCAGGATGTGGCCGAGGCGCTTTTTGCGGAATGGGAAGAGGAGTTGGAGCAGTACACCAACCGCAGTCTCCGAAGCAGTAGCCGGCAGAAACTGAAACTTACCCAGCAGCATTACGGACAGCTGATCTCAGCCATGCGTCGAGCCGAGGGCAAGATAGAACCGGTGCTGCGGGTGTTCCAGGACCAGGTATTGTTTTTGAAGCACAACCTTAATGCAAAGGCGATTACCTCGCTGGAGCATGAATTGGTAGCGATGACTGTTGGCGTTGCTGGCTTGATCAGTGCAATGGAACGTTCCATAAACCGGGCGAATGATTTTATGCATTCCTTGAATGGCCAGAAGGCGCTTCCATCGAGTTAAGAATTCGAGTCACGACTGTTGCGCTAGGTTCTGTTGACATTTCAACGCAACCAGATGAGTGCTGAGACGAAGCGAAGAAAGCCCATGAAGTTACGCTGCAATTTTTCGAAGCGGGCAAAGATTCTTCGGAAGTGTTTGATTTTGCCAAAGAAGCATTCGATCAAATGGCGCTCCTTATAAACAAACCAATCGCACTGCCGCTTCTCGGTCCGATGATTGCGCGGGGGAATGACGGCCTTGAT
>Ga0196971_1001088_pt1 | contig 13746 bp, 9 predicted proteins | sample S1v_1013CmetaG_FD_148660 | JGI IMG/M metagenome (GOLD analysis project Ga0196971, IMG submission 148660) | Soil microbial communities from Anza Borrego desert, Southern California, United States - S1+v_10-13C | ecosystem: Environmental > Terrestrial > Soil > Desert | place: USA: California... | reverse complement strand
CGGATATCCACCGAATCCTTGTTTCCTTCCTTGGGCTTGATCGTCAGCATCACGCGCCAGCAAGCCTTGAACGGATTACGAAACACCTGCGCGTCCACGATCGAGGCGTTTTCGCTGCAGCTCGCAATCGCCTGCGGTGGCGCATTCTCCGCCAGCGTGTTGAGCTTGGGCCCGCTGAAATCAATTGAGAACTGGCGCGTGCTCGCATCGCGGGTCTCGGTGCCGACCCGTGTCGCAATCACCTTGTCCTGCCGCGCCAGCTTCATTTCGGCCTCATCGCGCGTCCAATAAAGCGTGTAACCGAAATTGTAAGGCTCCATGGGCTTTGGCTTCGTCTTTGGATCCCAAAAGGCAACGATGTTGTCCAACCCCTCGTAATGCGTGCTCAATTCCACAAGGTGAACATCGCCTTCGCCCCAAAACCCGTGCGGCTCAACCCACACATTGGGAACCTGATGATAGTAGTTGAACAGGTCCTGATACGCCGCGAAGTCGCGTTCCCGTTGCAACAGCCCGAATCCGCGAAGCTCCTTCGTCGCAAACTTCTGGTGCCGCATTTCCGTCGTGTTGTTCAGCGGCCGCCACAGAACTTCCCCGTTGCCCATCTGAATGAGAAGCCCGTCGCTGTCATGCACTTCCGGCCGGTACTCATTGAACCGCCGCTCCGACGCCTTTCCGAACCAGAACATGCTCGTCAACGGCGCCAGTCCAATGGTCTTGAGCGGTTTGCGATCGGGCGCAATGGCTTTCACGTTGGCCTCCTCGCGGAAATACACGCGCGCACGAATGTCGGCAATGGTGCTTTCTCCCGGCACGATCACCATTTCATAAGCTCCTGCGCAGCTCACGCTGTCCAGGATTGCAAAGAGCTTCAAGCGATCGTCGCCTCGAGAGGGTTTGCCCAGCCACCAGTCAGTGAAGATGGGAAACTCCTCCGTGCGATCCGACTCGCCTGAATCGATGGCCAGCCCCCGCGCGGATTGACCGTAGCGCTGTCCCTTGCCCAGCAGACGGAAATAACTGGCGCCCAAAAACGCACCCAGCTCATCCCACTTTCCGCGCTCGTTTAATTCATGGAGCAGGCGGAAACCCGCGTAACCCGTGTTCACCGGAATCTGCTTCTGGATGTTCAGGCTTCGATAATTGAACCAATCCTGCATGAAGCGAATGGGTTGCATCGCTGTCACGGTGAATTCGTTCAGATGCACGGGTTCTTCGTAGAGATATCCCGGATGAAAAAACTCGACGCGGAACGGAAGATCTTCGGCGCTCCAGAGTGCCTTGTCGTGCCGGAACTCAATCTCTCGATATTGATCGTAGTTTAGATTGGCAGCTTTGAGTACGTCGGGCAGGTCAGCGCGCGGGGAGCGGAATGGTTTTTGGGCGCGTTGCTCCGCCCGCTTCGCCACCCAGTCCAGCGTAATCTCCGCCGTCTCCTGCCGCGCGAATCCGTCCGCGGCAAGAACCAGTGATACAGCAATAATAAGGCAACGCAACCGCGTCATAAATGTGACCAAAGCAGAGCTTAATCGTCCTCCTTTGGCAAGAGCACGGGGGAAAGTGCCCATCGGGTCGTCGATTCAGAATACCGTTGCTAGGCTGGAAGCCCGACCGTAATCTCGCTTCACCGATGCATCCTGTTGTTTCACGAGCTAAGTCATCATGAAACCGAAGAAGAAGTCCGCAAAGAAGAAGGTTGTGTCGTTGCCCGCCGTGCCCCTCCGCGAGGCCCCGCCGCTCAAATCCACCAGCGCGCAAAAGATCCGCGAACCGCTTCCGGCCCGTGGCGTAAAGAGCCAATCGCAACCCGTCGCGGCCGCTTCACAAAAGGCTGCTTCCCCAAAAGAAACATCAGGTTCGAAACCTGCCTCAGAGGTTCGCAAAAAGCGTGTCGAAGGCGTGAAGGCGGCCGCTGCGCCCGTGCCCGAACCTGCTGCCGCAAAACCACCTCCGAAAACGGATCGTCCAACAAAGAAGCCGGAAGCGCCCGAAGTTCCGGCGCAATCGAAAGTGAAGCGGGTTGCGAGCAGGACGCCCGTTGCTCCGGTCAAAGTTTCGCCGATGAAGCGAAAGCTGTCTGCGAAGCTTCCGGCCCTTGTCCCGGAAAAGGCGAAGCCGGAATTGTCGTTGCCGAAGAAGCCGTCACCGCCGCCCGCTTTGCCTGCTGCCGTCGAGCCGAAGTTGTCGAAGCCAGCTCCTTTGTCTCCGGAACCAGGTGCTTCGTCCCCGTCAAAGTCCAGCCAGCGCTTTCCCGCCGCAAAGGCGCCGGCCCGGAAAGTGCCGGCAAAGATTCCCCCGATCCTCCTCGAAGGCGATCAACCGCAGACAGACGCTCCCAGCGGACCCGGCCAGCGTTACGCCGTCGCATATGGTTCGTCACGGGCATCGGGTGTGGAACCGGAACTGCCAAAAGCCTACGGCACGCAACAGTTGCTCGTGGCGGCCCGCGATCCCCATTGGCTTTACGTTCATTGGGATCTTACGGACGACCAGCTGCGGCATTATGTGTCCGCGTCACTTGAGCGAAACCTTGTTCTCCGCATTCACGCAGGATCCCTTTCCGACAAGGCGGAGCAGGAGATTCAACTTGCGCCCGAAGCACGCCACTGGTTCGCCCACGTGGAGAGGGCGGGAGCGAAGTACTTCGCGCAACTCGGATATTACGGCAAATCGGGCAGGTGGACCGTGGTGGCAAGTTCGTCGGCGACACTGACTCCGCCCGACTCGATGGCCGAAGAGACAACGGCGGACTTCGCGACGATTCCTTTCGAAGTGCCGATGGAGAAACTTCTGTCGCTCGTGAAGGAAGCCTTGGAAGAAAATGAACCGCTAGCCGAGGCGCTTCAGGAGGTGCGCATTGAAGAGCGGCCGGATTTACCCGAATTCCCGCACCATTCGGCGTCCGCGCAGACCGTTTCCACCCGAACCCCAGACGCCGCACCGGCTGCGAGCGACGCTGCATGGACTCCATCGCAGGAGAAGGCGCTTGCCGAGATCATCAGCATGGATCATGTGCGGCGTGTTTGGATGGGCTCGATGGAAATTACTGAATTGATTCGCCGGCGCGTCGTACAGGAACTTGCGGAAGAGTCAGCAGCACAACGCGGCAAACCTGGCGCAGCACCCACATCGCCGACCCCGCAAGGGGCAGTCCACGCGGAGGCGAAGGCTGTCACGAGTCCCTATGGGCTGCAGCCGCGGGAAAGAGGTTTCTGGTTCAACATCAATTCTGAATTGATCATTTACGGCGCCACGGAGCCAGACGCGCAGGTCACGATTGCAGGACGCCCCATTCGGCTCCGATCGGATGGAAGCTTCAGCTATCGCTTTGCACTCCCAGACGGAAATTATGAACTGCCGGTAGTCGCCGTATCGTCGGATAAAACAGACGGGCGCGCCGCAGAACTGGCATTTGCCCGGACAACGGAGTATCGCGGTGATGTCGGCACGCATCCTCAGGATCCGAATCTGAAACGTCCAGAGCCCGACGCGCTGTAAGCCGATTTGCCGCGCCGCATGTCGAATGAAAAGAGCCATTCGAAACCTGATCCGGTTTGTGGCAGTGGCGCTCGTCGTCATTGGCTGCCTGCTGTGCACGCTTGAATTTATGCGACAACGCGCTGGCGATGCTGATGCAGCTGCGAGCAAGTGGATCCCGGGGGGAGCCTTGCTGGTGGCGGGTGTCATCTGTTTCGCGATCAGTGCGCGTGTTGCCGAATATTTCAGCGACGATGATGAGGACGATGGTTCAATTGAGATTCCTCCGGAAACTTGAGAATTGACATGCAAGGTTATCTCTCTCTCGTTCTCCATGCGCATTTGCCGTTTGTGCGGCATCCGGAACATCCACGGTTCCTTGAAGAAAGCTGGCTCTTCGAGGCCATAACGGAGACCTACATTCCATTGTTGAAGGTGCTTGAGGGCTGGCAGCGCGATGGCATGCAGGCGAGGCTCACCCTGACGCTCACCCCCACGCTTTGCGCGATGCTGCTCGACCCGCTGCTGCAGGAGCGTTACGAACGGCACCTCAAGGAGTTGATCGAACTGGCTGAAAAGGAAACGCATCGGACGCATTGGGATGCCGGGCTGAATTCCCTCGCCGAAATGTATCTGCAGCGATTCAATGCCGCCCACGAGAGTTATCTCCACTACGGCCGGAATCTCGTACGCGCGTTTCGCGAATTGCAGGACGCGGGAGTGCTGGAAATCATCACCTGTGCTGCCACGCATGCGCTGCTGCCCCTCCTCGCGGGCCATCCGCCTTCGATCCGCGCCCAGATCCTCATCGCCCGCGATCATTATCGAATGTGTTTCGGCAAAGATCCACGCGGCATCTGGCTGCCGGAATGCGCGTATGTCGCAGGGGTCGAGAAGGTGCTGCAGGAGGCGAACATCCGCTGGTTCATCACGGATACCCACGGTGTGTTGCATGCGCGCCCGCGACCGCGCTATGGCGTTTTCGCACCCATCTACACTCTGAATGGCATTGCCGCGTTCGGCCGCGACCTTGAGTCCGCCAAGCAGGTTTGGAGCAAGGATGAAGGCTACCCTGGCGATCCTGTGTACCGCGATTTTTACCGCGACATCGGGTTCGACCTGGACCTCGATTACGTGAAACCGTATCTCCCCGCGCCGGATCAGCGGGGGTTCACGGGGATTAAATATCATCGCATCACGGGCGGCACTTCGCAGAAATCGGTCTACAATCGCGCCGTCGCGGTTCAGCGCGCCGCCGACCATGCGCAGCACTTCCTGCTGGCGCGGGTGGCTCAAATGGAGAAGCTCGCGTCGATCCTCGACCGCCCTCCGCTCATCCTCTCGCCATATGACGCCGAGTTGTTCGGACATTGGTGGTATGAAGGACCGGAGTTCCTCGATTATTTCGTGCGGAAAGCATACTTCGACCAGAAGGTCTTCACGCTGATTTCGCCGGATGAATACCTGAAGCAGTTTCCGTCAAACCAGGTGGCGGAACCGAGCGCGTCGAGTTGGGGCGAGGAGGGATACTGGCGTGTCTGGTTGAACGAGACGAATGAATGGATTTACCCGCACCTGCACATTGCGCAGGAGCGGATGACCCAGCTCGTGCGGAGGTTCCCTTCACCTACTCCCCTGGAACATCGGGCTCTGACCCAAGCCGCCCGCGAGCTCCTGCTCGTGCAATCCAGTGACTGGCCCTTTATCCTCCGAACTGGCACCAGTCCGAACTACGCCCGCCGCCGCGTGAAGGACCATCTCCTTCGGTTCATGGTGTTGCACGACCACCTGCTGAGCGGTGATGTCGATCCACAGTGGCTTGAGGAAATCGAAGCCAAGGATAATTTGTTCGATACGATCAATTACTATTACTGGGAATAGGATTCGATCAGTGGCGCCTGCTATGGAATCACGCGCGGGCGCGGCGCTTTGACAAAGGTGGTCTCTCGGAGGTAAATCGGTTCCAATCGTTCGCCCGGTGCCGCCTCGTTTCGCTGCAATGCCAGCAGCGCCAGCTGGCTTGCCGATGCAAACACCACTTGCCCTTGTTGAAACCATCGCGTCACTTCCGGTCCAATCAGCATGCAGCCAGATTGCGCGAGCTCTTGCGCTTCAATGACGGATGCGATCCGCAGTGGCGACAATTCGGCGGCGCCTGATTCGCTCATCGAATAAACGGCGAGATACAGCTCCCCGCGCTGGGCATCAATCACAACAGCGGCGGTTCCGCGCAACCCATTTGCGTGAGCCTTCGCGGCGATTGCTTCAGCGCTGCTGATGCCGAGCAACCGCACACCATTCGCGAGTTGCCATCCCTGCGCGAGAGCGAGCGACGCGCGGATTCCCGTGTAGGACCCGGGCCCCAGTCCAGCAACCACACAGTCGACGTGCTGTCGATCCAAACCGGCGCCTTGCAGTGCTTCCTCAATCATCTCGAGAGCGCGCGTGGTGCGAGGATCGCTGTTGATCACCTCGAATGGAGTTCCCGCGCGGGAGGCGGCCACGCTCCGCTGGTTTGAGGAAAAATCAATGGCCAGAATATTCATAGGAGATGCGGCGTTCCGTTTCGGCTACCGTTTCAATACGCACGGGATGCACGTTCGCGGGAAGCGGGCCGTGAGATTCCGAAAACCAGCGTTCCGCCCACTCAATGACGCTTACCCCGTCAGGATCCAGATACTCATGAATTCCGGCCGATAGCAGTTGTTCACGCGTTTCGAGGCGGTAGAGGTCCAGGTGGAACAGCGTGAGGCGTCCGCCTTCATAGACGTTGACGAGCGTGAAAGTGGGAGAATGAACTCGTCCGCTGAAGCCAAGCCCGCGCGCTATTCCGCGCACGAGCTGGGTCTTGCCCGCGCCGAGGTCACCGCACAGGGCGAAGACTGTCCCTCGTTCCGCATCGCGCCCCCAGCATTCGCCGAGCGCTTCAGTTTCCGCAGGTGAGCGCGTGATCCGCTCCGTCTCATCCATCGATTGCAAATCCACGCAAAGTGGATACAACGAAAGGGATGTGCGAAGCAACCCAGCCGGTCGCAGCAGCAAAGTTTTGAACAGGAGGTCGCAGAGGAAGCAGAGAGTTGCGAAAACAACTGCCCAGGCCTCTGATTCCCATTTTCCGCCTCTGCTACCTCTGCTTGCTCCTGTTAAATGCGTTTTTCCCTTGTTCAGCCGAAGTGTTCGTAACCGGGCAGATCGAGGCGTTGATGGCCGTGCTTGTCGCGCAGTGCAATTCCTTCACCCCTGATAATCTTCCCGATGCACGTCAGTTTCAGCTCTGTAAAGCGCGCGCGCCAAGCATCCAGGAGCGGAACTGCGTCCTTGCTGGCAACAGTAAACAAGAGCTCGAAATCCTCCCCGTCGGTCAGCGCTGCAAGCAACGGCGGCTTGGCGGGAGATTCTGCCCTCGACAACATCCGCGCCTCGCGGGTGATCGGAATCGATGCCGTCAACAGCTCCGCCCCCACCTTGCTGGCGTTCAGGATGTGCTTGAGATCTCCCGCCAGACCGTCGCTCAAGTCGAGCATGGAATGAATGCAGAAGTTCTCGGCAAGCCACCGTGCTTCGGCGAGTCGCGGCTCGAACGCCAGATGTTTGCCCGCCAGTGAACCGCCCAATTCACCTGTCACAAAGATCGCGTCACCTGCCTGAGCGCCAGATCGGAGAACCGCCTTGCCACGAGGAACCGAACCGACCACGGAAACGGAAATCAAAAACCGTTCGGGATTAGTGGTGGTTTCGCCACCCACGATCGCAACCTCATGACGCCGCGCGAGGGCGTTGATGCCGGCGTAAATCCCGTCAACGCGCGCGAGATCAAATTGCTTCGGCAGGGCAATCGTAATCACCGCCGCTGTCGGGGTTCCCGCCATCGCTGCAATGTCACTCAAGCAACGCGCCAGCGCCTTGTGTCCCACGCTTGCGGGATCTGCGTCGGGAAGAAAGTGAATTCCTTCCACCACGGCGTCGGTCTTCAGCAGCAGCAGGCGATCGGGCAGGCCGAGATCCAGAACGGCGCAATCGTCGCCCGGACCATTGACCACTGTCCGGTTCGACGGCAACGAGCGGGTAAGCCGCGCAATGAGTTCAAACTCTTTCATGTGGGCGCAACGACACTGTGTGGATCCAACAGGAACAGCATGACGAAATTTGCAGTGTTGAGCGCCACGTGCGCCGCAACTGGTGCCGCGAGATTGCCCGTGCGTTCATAAAGCCAGATGAGCACCATCGCGAAAAATGTCAGGGGCACAAAGACACCAAGGTTGCCGTGGATCAGCCCGAAGAGAATAGCCGTGAGCCATACTGCGATCCTCGGGAATCCGAGTTGTTTGATGAATGGATAGAGCACCCCACGGAAGAGCAGCTCTTCCGCGAGCGGCGCGAAAACAATGGCGGTGAGGCCCATTACGGCACGCGACATCCACGTGTTTGCGGCGCGCAACACCTGGACTGCTTCCTGTTCTGACGGCGGAACTCCCACCAGTTCCAGGAGCCTGGCGGAAAGCAAATGCATCACGCCCATCAGCGGCACCGCCGCCAATCCCGCGAGGACTCCGAGACCAATCGCCCTTCCCGAGCTGTTGCGAAGTCCGAAAGCCTCGACCCAGCCGGTCGATTGTTCGCGAAGAAAATGGTGGATCAACCAGACCGTAGCTCCCTGAAAGCAGACAAGCGTCACGACAATTTTCCAAACATTCGGAACGCTGGCGGGGTCCGCCTCCGAACCGAAACGCCCGGCGATCCAAATCAGCAGCAGTCCGACGTAGAAACTCGCGAGCAAGGTGCCGAACGTGCGGACCATTCCTTGATCGCTCCAGCCGCGGCGCAGCAGGTAGAGCACGACACCCAGGAGCGCAGTCGCTCCCCCGACCGCGCCGAGGTAGACGGTATTGTAGTTCTGCGGCTCGCGAAAATATTGGATGAGCGCGACTGCGCACGCGCTCATGAATACCGCGCATACGACAACGCTCGCGCCCAGGCGAACCGTCGCGTCAAACTTCCAGGGTTGTCCCGGCAACATGCCCGCAAGCTAGAGAAGCGGCCCGTCGGAGACGAGTCCAGAGCGTCACCCAAATTTTTCCAGAGGCTCGGCTCCGATGGTCCCCAACAGCGACTCCAGGTGTTCCGGGGTTTGCACCCGTTCGAGGGTGTCGCGGGCCTGTTGCAATCGCTCCGCGATATTGAGCCGCCTGACTTCCTCCGCATAGCTCACGCGGCGAACGAAACGTTCCAGGTACTCGACATGGCGGGTCCAAAGGCGGATATCCACCTGTTGCTTCGCTTTGAGCCGCGCCTCATACCACTCGCTTTCAAGCAGCGATTCCCGCGTGAACAGCGCGCGAACGTCGGGATGGTTGAGCCCTTTCCCTTTCCATTCATCGTGCAGCATGATCGTGAGCAGCGCCTGGAGTGGCGGGCACGCCTGGGCGAAGCTGCCGTCGTCGAAATATGCCTTCGCCACGCGCTTCTGCGTCGCAACGATGTTTTCCATTCCATCAACGAACACATCGAGCCCCTGCAACTCGGGCCGCAGCATGGAGTCGGTGAAGACTTCGTGCGGATGGTTGAAGACGCGGCCGAAGAAGGCGCGAACGAACTGGGCATTGATGCGATACCCGAGGCGGCTTGCGAGCACCTTTTTGCCCTGGTATTCGAAATCCTCACACTTCTCCAGGAATCCGTTGCGGATCAGGAATTGCGGATCGCGCTCTTCAGGACGCAGGCGGCACCACAGTTCGGGAACCAGCAGGCTCACGTCGTGATCCACCCGCACCTTCGGACCGACATACCCGGCCGCCGTGACAAACCCGTGATGACCCGTAAGCAGCCAGGACACCAGGGCATTGTTCAGATCAATGATCGGCGGCAACGCGTTGAACGGACCTTTCGTGAGCGCGCCTTCTGATCCCGCGCCGGTCGTGGAGGGCGATTTGCCAGTCATGCTGCAAATGAATTCCATGAACAGCTCGGGCAGTTCGAAGTAATGGATCGGATTGAACACTGCGAGCGGCCGAATACCAGGCTCAGGTGGATTGTTCCGGCGCCCGGGCAACACCGCTCCAACCGGCGTATACAACGGCTTGTCTGCCGAAAGCCGGCGCCGGAGTTTCCCCGAAACCTGGGCCAGATAACTTTCAACGGGTTTCATCAGGTCCGGACGCACCTGGAGGTATCGCGGATTCTTGCTGGGTTTGCCCTCAACCAGGCGTGGGTTTGCCGTGGAAACGAAGAATCCCGGTTTCCCGGTCTGGGCCACATCAAGAATCAGACGCCGCATCGGCTCGGTGAACTGATGCAGCCCGATCGTGTCATTCAACAGTTCGCGCGCATATTCCACCGTCAGCGGCTGGTAATTGGAGAAGAAGTTGTCCGTGCGGACAAAATCCGCCTCCGTCATCTTGTCGTAACCCCGATGGATGGCATCATCGGGACGTTGGAACAGGCGCAATTCGCAGTTCGTAACGAACTTCACCGCGGCCGACGAATCACCCTCGGAAAGTTCCTTCAACGCAGCCGACGGCACAACGATGGATGCGGTGATGTCGTCCTCCATCTGGATCTTCAGGGAAGGACTGAAATCCTTGCGCAACCCGAACGTGCGCCACGACCCGTCGGAATCGAAGCCGACGCGCAGGTGCGTGGTGACAAGCTTTCGGTTGTCACACTTTAATTCGTTGCCAGGCGTGCCGTTGATGATATCGACGCTGAAATGCTCGCGCCAGTTGGCGCCCCATTCGGGTTCATAATAACGCTTTACGACGAACACCAGTTCTTTCAGGTATTGCGGCGTATTTTCCAGCCATTCATTGAACTCGGGCTTGTAGTTTTGATCGTCAGGCGTAAGCAGCTTGATCACCGATCCCAGGGAGCGTTCCGCGCTGAGGATCGGCCGCTTGTCCACGCGCGATGGATCCTTGAAGCGATCGCCGTAGTCCCGCTGAATGAGCTCCTGGACCGTGTCGAAGTCCTTTTTGAAATCAGCCACAAACACTGGCCCGGTCAGGATGGCGTCCGTAATCGGTTTTGAGATTTCGGATTTGCCGCCGCCGGAAACGGTGCACGGTTTGTGGCACAGAACGCCTTCGGCGACGGTGCCGACGAGGCGCCAGGGACGATTTTCGGAGGGCCGTTCCATGCGCACTTTGTAGCCCGAGGGACGAACGTAGGTGCGATTGGGAACGAGCGGGATGGCTTGCTCCTCTTTGCCGCGAAGCCATAGAACCTTTTGCAAATGGAGGTCGAAGCGCGCGTCCTCGGGCACGTAAAAGACCTCAGGAAAGGTTTTGTCGACGGCGTAACCCTCAGGCTTCACCTCAATGCGATCCCCCAGGAGTTTCGTCACCTGGCTGAACGAATGCCCCTTCTGCTTGACGTGCAGCTCGCCGCTGAATTCATCCCCCAGGTCGTAGCTCTGGAACACTAGCGCGCCGCCCGCGTGTTCCTCCTCGCACGAACCGAACAGGTTTGCGGCGTAACTGATTTGCGTTTTGACCTCCTTCTTGCAGTAGCCGAAGTAGTTGTCCGCAATGAGGGTCACGACAATGCCGCTCTGATCGCGGCAGGTGAGCTTGAAGGCAGTGCCGTTGTTGTAGAGTTCCCCCGCATCGCGCCAGCACATGCCATCGCGGCGCTGTCGTTCTGTTGCGTCCTTCCACTCCGGCAGGCCGGCCTCCTTCTTGGTGACCTTGATCAGGTGAGGCGCGAGGATCACGCAACCTGTGTGGCCCGTCCAATGTTCTGGATCCAGTCCCGCGTCGTTCTCGGGGAGATCGGGATCGCCGCCATTGCCGAAGATGCTTTCAACAAAATCGAGGTTGCTGACCAGGTTGCCGGGGGCGAAGAAGCGAACCTCCATGCATTTCTGCGGCGTGTAGCCTGGAACTTCCGGGCAGACAATCGGGCGCAACAGCAGCGACACAAAGCATTCAGCCTGGCGCGGCTGATTCGCCGTGAACGGAAGCCGCATGATCTCGGCCGGAGGCTGCAAGGCGAGCTGCAGCATTTTTCCGAACACGGCCTTCGGCACCGCAATCTTGTCATCGGGCACGGGTAGTCCGCCCTCGGCGACGTGGAAAATTCCCTGTGTGGTGCGCCGATCCGCCTTCGGATTGTGCAGCACGCCCTGTTTGACTCGATAGGAATTCAGGATGCCGGATACAAATTCGTCGCCATCCACGGGCAGCGAAAGCACGCGTGCCATCCCCGGGCGGTCGAGCGAAAGCGTGTGAAGCGGCAGGCGGGCGACGGGAATTTCCTGGAGGTAATCGTAGAGGAAGGTCTGGATTCGCTGATCGGCTGGGCAGAGATGATTGGACAGGAGCCGCTCCATTTCCCGGTTTTGGGCGATCAAGGAGGAGACGATATCGCGGAGGGCTTCGTTCTGCCGTGTGGGCACCGGCGCAAAACCGAGCATGGCCAGCTTGACGTTGATGTATTCGATCAGACGATCGACGTCCGTCTGGCTCGTAAAAGTATTCGCAAGAGTCATTGCCGCAAACCTGACGCAGGAGTGTGATGCATTTCAAGCGCGATCAGTCCGCATTTATTGCAATAATTCCACGCATTTTGCTGTAGGGGGCGCAGCGTCGACGCGGCTTTACGGGTGAAATGTGCGTAAATCGAAGAAATACTGCGAGCCAGGACCGCAGCCTTCGGGCTGCTTCATCGGCGGACGTGCGCTTATCGTGGGAAACGCGCCTAGGTTTTATCCAGCCGATGCCATGGGGCTGCGTGGCCGCCAACCTTGCATCAGCGCCCAGTCCACCTATCAAACGGAGGAGACGATTTAAACGCTCCACTGTCAGGAGCACTTGAGAATCCATCAAAGACTGGCGGGAAGCTCACGGCATTTTCAGAAGTCCAGCTCAGGAAGCGCCGAAGCGCGAATAGTTCCCGCAGGGTGTTCAACACAGTTGAACCGAGGGGGATTCCGGCGCATGCCTAATCAGGGCGCCCGCGTTCGCAAAAACTGTTGCGGATTGGCATCAATCGGCATGGTCAGCTCCCATATTCCCGATTCATCAATGACATTCGTTTCCAATGCAGTCCAATGTTGCAGGTTCGTTGAGCTTTCGATCCGAATCACTTGCCCGTTTGTGCTGGCGTAAATCACGCGGAGAACCCCGTTCGAGATTCCTTCCGCCGTGAAGGTATGCAACCCATACGCAGTGAAATCAACACCGAACCGATCTGGTCCGAACGTGAGAGTTTTCGCCGCTGGAATGAAGGAGAAATCAGGGTGAAAGGGTGTGACCACGTGATTGCCCGAGGGAATGCCTGCGCTCGTATACTGACCAGCTATGGTTTCGATGCTGGAGCCGTCGATTTGCAGGAAGACTTCGTCGTTCAGCGTCGCGCCTCGCACTGTGCCGGTTAACACGTAAGGCGGCGACGATTCGAAAGATCCCATGTCTGCCCGCGAACCGAACGGACGTGCCCGGCCTCTTTGATCTGTCTGTGGAAAGGTCGTTGGGCTTGCTGCGTCAAGGGCAGGGCTTTCTGTTAACAGCGGGACAGTTGCGTTTTCTCCTCCATAGCTGCCCAAGGGTCCGAGCTTGGGATCAATATTGCTCAAACTGCCAGGGGCAGAAAGACCACAACTCCCGTCTGAACACAAGTTGTAACCCAGATCGGTCAGATTCCCGAAGCAATTGCTCCCAACGATGCCATTAGCTACAATCGAGTTCATTAGCGAGAAAACGCTGTTCTCCACATAGAGGTTCCCACCGCGAAGATTTGCTGGCAGAGAAGTGTCGGCGGAGGGATTTCGGTAGGTCCCGTTTCCCGTAAACGTAACGTTCATGACGTCAACACTTGCTTGGGATGCATACACAGCACCTCCAAGCGCCGTGCCCTGAAACCCCTCCGGCATCGTGCCGGCCTGAGCTGAATTCTCGAGCACCGTACAATTGACCATCACTAAAACGTTACTCAGGCTACAAATGGCGCCCCCGGCTGCCTCTCCGGGCGTGCTTGCAGTGTGCGAAGTGCCGCCGATGGCCAGGTTTGAATGGAACGTCACATTCGTCATCCCGGCACTCCCTGCGACTAGACATACTGCTCCTCCCGCTCCGTTTCCTGGTGTGGCGGAAGGTATTTCTGTGCTCGAACCGCCGGAGGCGGAATTCCCGAGCAGGCTGGTGTTCAACAATCCCATTGTTCCGCCTTTCTGGAAGATGGCTCCTCCCTGCCCATGTAAAGCGATCTCCGCTATGCACGAATTCCCTTCGATGATGCCGCCGACGATCTTTGTAGCTACATTTTGCAGGCATA
>Ga0196971_1001087_pt1 | contig 13747 bp, 10 predicted proteins | sample S1v_1013CmetaG_FD_148660 | JGI IMG/M metagenome (GOLD analysis project Ga0196971, IMG submission 148660) | Soil microbial communities from Anza Borrego desert, Southern California, United States - S1+v_10-13C | ecosystem: Environmental > Terrestrial > Soil > Desert | place: USA: California... | reverse complement strand
CAGGGGTTCTTCCTATTTCCCTCAAACAGAAACGAGAGGGATTCCAGAGAATTCCCTCCCGACCAAAAACATTCCTGTACATATGATCGATGGCGATCGCCAGATAGCGTCGGCGCTAACAAGGCCCTAACCCGGCACCTGCTGCAGCGCTTTGGCCAGCGGAAGCTGTTTTTGGTGGGGCAGTCTTGGGGCACCCTCCTCTGTATGCGGCTGGTCAAGCAGGCACCTGAACTTTTCCACGCCTATGTTGGCGTGAACCAGGTGGTAGACAGGGCAGAGGAGGAACTCATCTCGTATCGCTCCACGCTTGAGGTCGCCCGCATGCGGGGGAACCGAAAGGCCGTCGCACAGCTGGAGGCATTGGGTGAGCCGGTGGGCGGACTGTTTCCCACCCTTGAAGGGACCCTGGTGCATAAGACATGGTTGAGAACACTGGGAATGGTCACGTTCGCTCCAAAGGCCTTCGGCGCGTTGGGAAAGGCCATTGCACTTAACCCAGAGCTGACGCTCAGCGAGATCTTGAACCTCCCAAGGGCCCTTCGCTGGAATATGGATCTGCTCTGGCGCGAGTTCTGTCAGGCGAACCTACTCCAAGAGATCGCTGCTGTTGAGGTACCTGTCTACTTCGTGGCGGGACAGCACGATAGAGTCACCAACTCGCATCTCCAGGCCCGATACCTCGATGAACTCCAGGCGCCAAAAAAGGAGTACATCCTCTTCCGAAATGCAGGTCATTTTGCGTGCTACGAGGAACCGGAGCGGTTCTATGAGGTGATGTTGAGGGTCCTTCGTGAGAATTCTCCCCCTCATGACCTCCCAATCCCTTCGTAAGCGGTCTGTGGGCCGGTACGTGTCGGACGGGCCCGGAAACCAGGTGAGCGGTGCCCCCTCTGTCCGAACTTGGCTCTTCGCCAAGTTCCGTGAAGCGGGAGAAATCCGCGCCGCTGGATTCCGCAGGTGACCAAGGACACACACGGAAATTCGAGGCGAACCTCGCAGAGAGACGGCCATATGTCTCCAAGTGGTGCAGCACGAACCCTGGCGAAGAGCCCCGAACTTGCATGCCAAGGAAGGCCACGTCATGCAAGAACGGACGGTGGGGGTCTTCGGTGTTGCCGCCAACAAGAAACAAGCGCCAGAAGCCCAAGGCTTTCTGGCGCTTGATGATTGTCCACCCGCATGCAGCGGCGCCCGCTCTGCGCCTAGAACTGTAGGTCCCGCTCGCCCTGCTTGATCCGCTCCAGCCGCTCCCGGGTCACTTCCCGGGCCTTGGCGTTGGGAATGCGCTCCACGTGCTCGGCCACGGTCTTCTCCCCGATCGCCCGTGTGGCTTCCGAGGCATAATCCTCCAGGAACTCCTGGAAGGTCATGAGGGCGTTGGCCTGGCAGAGGTTCTGAATCTGGCCGCTCTTGGCCAGCTGCATGAACCGGTCGCCCGTGCGCCCCGCCCGGTAGCAGGCGGTGCAATAAGACGGCAGGTAGCCATCCTCGCAGAGCCAGCGCAGGACTTCGTCGGGACTGCGGTGGTCGCCCACCTCGAACTGGGCGGTCCCCCTGGCCTGTTCGCCGTCCTTGTAGCCGCCCACGCCCGTGCAGGAGCCGGCGCTGATCTGGCTGATGCCAAGCCGCAGCACTTCGGCCCGCAGTTCCGGCGTCTCCCGGGTGGAGAGGATCATGCCCGTGTACGGCACGGCCAGCCGGAGTACGGCCACCAGGTGCTTGAACTGGTCGTCGGTGACCAGGTAAGGGTACTGGTCGAGGCTCATGCCAGGCGCCGCCTTCAGGCGAGGCACAGAGATCGTATGCGGGCCCACGCCGTAGCGCTGCTCAAGATGCTGAGCGTGAAGCATCAGCGCCAGCACCTCGTAGCGGTAGTCATAGAGGCCAAACAGCACGCCGGCGCCGACATCATCAATGCCGGCTTCCTGGGCCCGGCCCAGGGCCGTGGTGTGCCAGTCGTAGTTGCGCTTGGGCCCCGCCTGGTGCATCTGCGCATAGGTGGGACGGTGGTAGGTCTCCTGGAACAGAATGTAGGTGCCTATCTCGGCATCCTTCAGCCGCCGGTAATCCTCGACGGTGGTCGCCGCGATGTTGATGTTCACCCGGCGGATGGCGCCGTTGCCATCGTGGATGGCGTAGATGGTCTTGATGCAGTCGAGAATGTAGTCGATGTCGCAATTGACGGGATCCTCGCCTGCCTCCAGCACGAGGCGCTTATGCCCCAAGGATTCCAGCACCTTGACCTCTTCGGCCACTTCGTCCTGGGTCAGCCGGCGGCGGGGGATCTCGTTATGAAAACTGTACCCGCAGTAGGTACACTTATTGACGCAGTAGTTGCTGACGTACAGGGGCGCAAAGAGGACGATGCGGTCCCCGTAGATGCGGTGCTTGACAGCCAGGGCGGTGTCGAAGAGCGCCCGCACCTGGGACGGCTCTTCGACCATGAGCAGCGTGGCGACCTCTTCGGGGGTCAGCCCTTTTGCGAGCGCAGCCTTCTCCAGAATCCGCCCAACGAGGCTCTCTGTGGGGCGGGAGGCCGCGGCGAGAAGCCCTCCGATCACCGCATCGTCAATAAACGTTGCCTGTTCACGTAGGGTCATTTCAGCATGACCCTCCTTTCTCTACCGGGACTCCTGTGTAGTAGCGAAGCGCGGGCTGTGGCCGGGGCCCTGGGCGAGGTAGCGCCCCTCGCCGAAGATCAGGCCCGTTACGCAGGGAGCGCAATGCTCCGGCTCCTCCCGCAGACAGATCTTGTTAGGGTACAGCTGATAATTCTGCCGGAACGAAGCCGGCGTCACGTTCGGCATGATGATGTTCGCACCGCAGTGCAGGGCCAGCTGCCGCCCGCGGGGATGAATGGAGCCAAGGGCTGTGGTGGCAGGCAGGTGCGCATCGGGAATGGCCAGCCGGGTGCAGGCCACGGCCTTCAGCGTCAGGTCAACGGTGCCGCCTTCGGCGTGCTCAAGCGGCGTGCCGGGCGAGGGGATAAACGGCCCGATGCCCGCCATCTCCACATGCAGTTCCCGCAGCAGGCAGATGTCGCCGGCAATGGAGTCCACGGACTGGCCAGGCAGGCCGACCATGAAGCCGCTGCCCACCTGGTAGCCCAGTTCCCGCAGGTCCAGCAGGCACTGAATGCGCTCGGACAGCTTGCGCCCGGGGCGGATGGCGGCGAACAGCGAAGGATCGCAGGTCTCGTGGCGCAGGAGGAACCGATCGGCGCCGGCCCGCTTCCACAGGGCATATTCCTCCCGGGTCCGTTCGCCCACCGACAGCGTGATGGCCATGGGCGTCTGTTCCTTGATCCGCATGATGGCCTCGGCCAGCTCCAGCGGCGGGAGGGCATCGCCCTCGCCCGACTGAAGTACCACCGAGCCGTAGCCCAGCTTGTAGGCTCGTTCGGCGGTGGCCACAATCACGTCCACCGGCATGCGGTAGCGCTCGATGCTGTGGTTGGAGCGGCGAATGCCGCAGTAATGGCAGTCCATGCGGCAGATATTCGAGAACTCGATGATCCCACGCAGGAAGACCCCGTCGCCCATGTGCCTGGCCCGCACGCGGTCGGCGGCGTCGAAGAGCGCCTGCTGGTCATCGCCCGTGGTTCCCAGAAGGATGGCGATGTCGTCGCGAGTCAGGCGCTCGCCCGACTCGGCACGGGTAATCAGGTCCAATGACACAGGTCTACACCCCCACGAGTTCAGGGAATGGTGATAGAGCGCGAGGCAGAATGCCGTGCAAATGGGCAATGCAGACGCCGTAGTTGACGATGGGCACGCTGACCGCCTGGGCCTTGCGCAGGCGGGTCATCATCAACTGGCGGTTGATCATGCAGCCGCCGCAGTGGATCACCAGTTTGTAGTCGGACAGGTCGGCCGGCATCTCCCTCCCGTGGGCGAAGTCGATCTGGAGGTCGCCGCCGACGTAGTTGCGCAGCCATCGGGGGATCTTCACGGTGCCGATATCATCTGCCTGCTGATGGTGGGTGCAGGTCTCGGCGATCAGCACCCGGTCGCCTGCCTCCAGCGTATCGATGGCGCGGGCGCCGGCCACCAGTTCGGCCAGGTCGCCCTTGTGGCGGGCCATGAGGATGGAGAAGGAGGTCAGGGGAATCTCCGGCGGCGTGTCCGCGTCGACCTTCAGGAAGGCCTGGCTGTCGGTGACCACCAGGGCTGGCTTGCGAGCCAGGCTGTCCAGGGCCGCCCGCAGCTCCCGTTCCTTGACCACCATCACCATGGCGTCGCGGTCGAGCACGTCGCGTATGGCTTCCACCTGGGGCAGAATCAGGCGGCCCTTCGGGGCACCCAGGTCAACGGGCACTACGAGCAGCACCAGATCGCCCGGCCGGACCAGGTCGGAGAGCATGGGCACGTCCTCCCGGCCAGCCGGGGCGCCGGCGATCATCGCCTGGCGCAGAAGCTGCACGCCGTTCTCCGTCTGCGTGCTGCAGGCCACAAATGTAAAGCCGAAGAGCGAGGTCAGAATGGCCGCCAGCCGTTGTGCCCCAACGGGATCCGTATCCGCCTTGTTGACGGCGCCTACGGCGGCGATGCCCCGAGCCTTCAGCTCCCGGACCAGTTGCTGCTCCATGTCGCCCGGCTCCGTGCCGTTCTCGATGACGACCACGGCCAGGTCGGTGCGGTCAAGCACGTCCAAACTGCGCTGGACGCGCAGGCTCCCGAGCTCGCCCTCGTCGTCAAGCCCGGCTGTATCGATTAGCACAACCGGACCCAGGGGCAGAAACTCCATGGGCCGGTTGACGGGATCCGTGGTTGTGCCCGGAACCGGTGAGACGAGGGCCACCTGATGGCCCGCAATGGTATTGATCAGGCTCGACTTGCCGGCGTTCCGCCGGCCAAATAGTGCGATATGAAGTCGCTCGCTTGAAGGTATGGTTCCCACTTTGTTTCGCCCCTTTACTAAACGGGGGTATTTCGTACCTCCATTGTGTCGTTCCTGAACTACAGTCACAAGGGCTGCGAGCCCTAGTACGGGGCATGGGTACCATGTGACTACCAGCCTGCGAACCGCATCGGGCGAAGATGGTAGGGAACCGGAAATGGGTATCTGAAGGTCTACGTTTTCCTGCGCGCAAAAGAGCGAAGGCTGTTGGTGGCCTTCGCTTGATCGGTTTTCGGTTGGGTCACGAAGCGCTATCCAGCGACGGCGGTCGGGTCTTGAAAGCCAAGTCCAATGGCCCGATCCATGCCGATGTGCGCCGTCCAGATCACCATGCCCTGCAGGAGCCAGGGCACCTGGAGCCAGTATGCGAGGGCGAGCACCGCCGAGGGATGCAATAGGTATGGGTGAGGTTGTAGGTGACGGCGCCGACCCGCTTGTTCGCAAGCCTCCCGAGCAGGCCAATGTCCGGGAGGATCAGGAGCACCGGCAGCCACAACCACGGGCCTCCCACCATGCGGTAGATCACAAGTCCCAGCAGCAGTACAGCGAGTCCTTCCAAGCGCAGCAGCAGACGGTTCATGACGTGTGGCCCTCCTTGTGAACGGAGTTGGCAGTCTTCTGAGCAGCGATCATTGCGCAAATCGTTCGTCGCGGCGGACACAGAATCCTCTCGAGACTCCGGGCCATTCAGACCCAAATCAGGTGAGGTAGCTGACTGCGGCCCGCCAGGTCCGCTGGGTCACCAGGTCGTCAGCGACCTTGCAGCAGCCGCCCGCCGGGCAGCCGATCCGCTCCAGGTCGGCCATCACGTAGGCTCTGGTCTGGCCTAACCGCTGCAGAACCTGCGTTAGCAGATCTCGGGCGTCGGGCCGGACGGGCTGAGCATGTGGGGAACCACGCGGGCAACCCATCCGTCTCAGAGGATGGAGGGGCTGCTAGGGTGGCGGAGGCTCCTCCTGGACACGGCCGAGCCCGGTCCCTGAACTAGGCCGCCCGCACGGAGGTGTCGTATGGCATCCATGTTCGTGCATACGCTGATCCTCGTTGCCTCCCTGGCGGTTGCTGTTCTGGTGGGGAAGAGAGGGCATACCGCACTGCCCGCAGGGTTCCTTTACCTGGCCCTGTCAGCCACAGCCTTCCTGTGGTTCGGCGAGATCTGGGGCCGGCACCGGATCCTGGGCCTCGATATCGCCGTGGATGAGTGGACGCTGTGGCGGTTCATCGTCCTGTGGGCGGTGCTGGGCCTGATTCTCCTCGGTCTCGGAGTCTGGTCCCGGATGGCGAAACGGTAGGCGCGGGGAGTCCCCCACCTGAGACCAGGCGGGGGACTCTCTTTCACTTCGCTGTCATGATGCTGTTCCAGGCCGCCGTGGCCACCTGGGCGATGGCCCCATCGGCAGCATCGTGGCTGCCGCCGTGGGTCAGGACCACCAGAATGTACGGCTGCTTGCCCCAGACGATCGCCCCGTCGTGCTCGTAAGGCGGGTAGGTGCCGAACTTGTGGGTGACCAGTTCGGGATGGGGAGTGCCCGCCTGAATCCGGCCCCAGTAGGGTACCTGCCGCAGGGGCCGCAGCAGGTTCTCGGCCGCAGCCGGCCGCTCCTGCTGCACGGTCCAGAGCCGCATCCACCAGGCCGCCTCGTCGCCCGCTGTCACCGGGGTGGAGCCGTCTTCGGTGCGGGTAACCATGCCACCCATGGCTTCTGTGCAGCGCTTGAGGCCGTCCCAGGTCAGCGTGCGGGCAAGCATCTTTACGGCCACGTTGTTGGAGGAGATAAGCGACCGGTCCACCAGGTTTCGCACCGGCCACCAGGTGCCGTACTTCGTGGTGGCGAAGCCGCCCTGCCCCACCGTGTCGTCGTCGGCCCTGGTGAACTCCACGGCGGTCTCCCAGGTCAGTTCGCCACGCTGGATCGCTTCCAGCACGCAAAGGGTGACAGGCAGCTTGAAGGTGGAGGCGGGATAATACCGATCATGAGGACGGAACTCATAACGTGCCCCACTCTTCAGGTCGACGGCCACTACGCTCATGCGGCCCTGGTATCCGGCGGCGATGCTGCGGACGGACTTGTCAAGGGATTTCCAGACACCGGGCACATCGGCGGACGGCTCGGGCATGAGGGGGTCGATGGGGTCGAGGGCTGGAGCGCCGTCGATGTACGGATCATACGGACGGGACGGAGCCGGGGCCTGCGTGGCCGGGACGGTGGGAGCCTGGACAGCAGGAGCCTGAGGAGCAGGGGCCTGAACAGTGGGGGCCGGCTGTGCCGGTGCGGTCCGGGCCGGGGCCTGGGCAGTTGTGGTCGTGGGCCGCTGTGCGTGAGCACCCGATCGCCAACCCGCCACGGCACTGGCCAGAATCAGTGCGACTGCCAGTGTCCGCCAGGTAAACATCGTCCGTCGACCTCCTTGAGACTGCATTCACCCCCTATAACGATGGTTATCAGAAAATGGTTACTTCTCTGTGGGACAAAAAAAGGGGCCAGACATCTGGCTGGCCCCAGGCTGATCACAACCTCAGGTAGGGATTGCGACCGGCGCCGGGCGCTCGGTACGGCCTGCCCGATGGCCCGGCAGGGGTGCCGGTCCGGTGGTCCCGTTGCGTAGCCCCGCCGGTAACCCGGTCGCAACGAGGGGGTAGGCTTCCTCGGGGTGTCCTCAAACGGCTTCTGCTGGGCCGCCACGCATATCATCGCCCTGTGGCCCTCGCGATGATCTCAGACATGAGACCAGGGCGGACGACCGCCCTGGTCTCGCAGATTCATGCGGGCACGAACAGACAAATGTCTGGCCCCGAGCTCTACTCCGGCAGCAACTTGCCGAGATACTGGGTGTAGCTGTTGTACAGATTGATCTCGTCGTCCACGCCCTGCGCCGGCGTTGTCCGGGAGACGATCCAGTCCCGGCCCTCCTGGGCAGACCGGATCATGAGCGACTTGCCCTCCCAGACTTCCCACTTGCCCTCATACGTCCTGCCATCCCAGGCGCTGAACCAGACGTAGGTGCCGTCCTGATTCAGCCTGATCCAGCTGCGAGTCGAGGTACCGGTACCGACGTAGTTGGTGACCGAGTCCATGAGTTCCACGGACCAGGCGGCGCCAGGCATACGGAGCGCGTAGGTGCCCCACGGTATATTGGGGGCGACAGCCACCGGCTTCTCCGGCTCAGGCTGGGGTTCCGGTTCGGGCTGAGGACCCGGCGTCACCGGCTCCGGCGGCACAGGTGCCGCTGCTGGTGCGGGGTAGGTAATGGTGGCCGTGCGGGTGGGCGCATCGTATGCCACCTGGGCTCCCAGGTTTTCGCTCACAAAGCGGAGGGGAATCAGCGTCCGCCCGCTGACCAGGGTGGGCGGCACGTCCATGCTCTTCTCCTGGCCGTTGAGCAGCCCCACAGGCTTGTCGACCCAGAGAACCAGTTCCCGGTCGCCCAGCCGGTAGGTGATCTTGTACTCCACTGGGTCCCAGATCAGGTCGGCGCCGAGGGCCGTGCCCAGGAAGCGGAGGGGGACCATCATGCGGCTGTCTATTGTGCGGGGGCCCACGTCCAGATCCTTCGCCAGACCATCCACATAGGCGGTGGTGCTGCCGTCCTGGAACTGGATCACCACGGGCTTTACCGGCTCGACAGCGGCCTGCACGGTGATGGAGACAGCCGCCGTGCGTCCACCGCCCACCACCCCGACAACGTAGTAGTAGGTGGTGCCGGCCTTGACCGATTCGTCGACGAATCCTGTCTTCGTCAGCGGGAAGTCGGTCAGCGGGGTGGTCGGCACGAACGTGGCCGAGGTGCCCCGGTAGACGTAATACTGGGGGTTGGATGCCCCCGAAGGCGGGCTCCACCACAGCTCCACCTTGCCGTCCGTTGAGGCGGCCACAAGGTCACTGGCCACGGCCGCCGCAGGGGTGCTGCCGCCGCCGGCGGGATCCTGGGAGCCGGTGGCGTAGCGGATGGTGACGGCCGGCATGGAGTAGCGCAGTGCGCCCTTCACAACACGGGTCACCTGGAACTTCGCCGCAAAGTTGTCCCGGAGGTAGAGGTAGACATGCCCGGTCTCGGCCTTCACCTTCCTGGTGTACTCGCCGTCCAGCGCCGGAACCTTGTCCAGGCTCACCGCTCCCAGGTCCAGAATGGCCCCGGCAGGGCTGGTCAGGAAGACATCCGGCAGATTCTGCTCCACCTCAAGGTCGTTGCCTGAACTGGAAAGGCCGGTTCGCCCATCGGCGAAGGTGAGGCCCGGGGCCTGCAGCCCGGTGTCTCCCAGGGTGACCGTCTGGTAGGCACTCCAGGCAAAGGGTGTCTCCGCGTGAGCCATCAGCGGAACGAGCAGCACCAGCAGGGCAAGCAGCAGAGTGGCCGACCGACGTAATTCGGTGAGACGCATACGACTTCTCTCCAATCTGGCAAGGTATTGTACCGATATTACCAGTTATTACGCAAAAATTACAGTGATGATCATCACTTTTTCGCGCAAGAACGAGGCCAGCCTCCACAGGGAAGGCTGGCCTCGCATCTACCGTTCCGGCAACTCCACATCGTTCGGATCATCTTCCGCCAGTTCGTCCTTGACCAGCTCCGCCGCCCGGTCGTAGCCAATCTGGGGCACCAGTGCCGCCGCCCCTGCCGTGGAGTGCTCCAGGTGGTAGCGACACCGCTCCTCGTCCGCCACAATCCCCTCGACACAGCGTGTCCGCAGGAGCCGGCAGGTGGCAGCGAGCGTCTCCATCGCCCGGAGCAGGTGGTCGCCCATCAGGGGGAGGAAGGCGTTCAGCTCCAACTGCCCCGCCTGGGCGCCCAGCGTAATGGCCAGGTCCGACGCCATCACCTGGTAGGCCGCCTGCGTCACCATTTCGGTGATGACTGGGTTGACCTTGCCGGGCATAATGCTCGACCCCGCCTGGAGGGCGGGCAATTTAATCTCGCCCAGCCCGCCCCTGGGACCGCTGGAGAGCAGGCGCAGGTCAGAGGCCACCTTGGCGAGGCTGGCGGCGCAGGCCTTCAGCAGGCCCGAGACTTCCACCAGCACATCGGCGTTCTGCGTGGCCTCGATCAGGTTCTCCGCCCGGGCCAGCCCCAGGTCGGTGATCCGCCGCAGGTGCTCCACGGCCTTGGCCGCGTAGCCCCGCCTGGCGCCCACACCCGTCCCGATGGCCGTGCCGCCCAGGTTGACCTGCCGCAGCCGCTCCTCCGCCTTGTAGATGCGCCAGCGGTCGCGGGCGATGGCTTCGGCCCAGGCCCCGAACTCCATCCCCAGGTTCATGGGCACGGCGTCCTGTAGTTCGGTCCGACCCAGCTTGGCGACACCCGCGAACTCGGCTTCCTTCTTCTGCAGCGCAGACTGCAGGGCGGCCAGTTCCTCCGCCAGCAGCCGCACGTGCCGGATGGCGGCCACCCGCAGGGCTGTGGGGACGGTATCGTTGGTAGACTGGCAGCGGTTCACGTGGTCGATGGGGTGAATGCGGGCGTACTCGGCCCGCCCAAAGCCCAGCAGCTCCAGCGCCCGGTTGGCCAGCACTTCGTTCATGTTCATGTTGAACGATGTGCCGGCGCCGCCCTGAAGCGCATCCACCGGAAACTGGTCGAGCAGTGCGCCGCTCGCCACCTCCGCAGCCGCTGCTGCCACGGCATTGCCGATCTCCGCCGGCAGCAGCCCCAGCTCCGTGTTGGCCCGGGCCGCCGCCAACTTCACTTCGGCCAGCGCCCTGATCCAGGCGGGGTGCACGGTCCGGCCTGTGACGGGGAAATTCTCGGTCGCTCGCAAGGTATGTATGCCCCAGTAGGCGGCAGCCGGGACTTCCCGCTCGCCCAGGGCGTCGTGTTCCATGCGCGTCATGTAAGGAGATCACCCTCCGTAAGCGTGGCGCATCTGCCAGCGATCAATACCGAAAGAGCCATAGGCAGGGCGTGCGCCCACACCTATGGCTCATGATTTACACGAAGCCGGAACGATCCCCTGCTACTTCTGCTTCGTCGTCCGAATGCCCACAGGCGTCCGGACCTTATAATGCGTGTGCAGCAGGTGGTGAGCCTTGTGGCTGGCCGGAGCGCCCAGGTATTCCTTATACAGCTGCTGAATGGCCAGGTTCTCGTGGGAGCGCCGCACGGTCATCCGCTCGTCGATCGAGTAGATGGCCCTGGCGCGAGCCGCCCGCACCTCATCCAGATAGTCAGGGCCGTCAGCGGGAATCGGCTGGCCACCGCCGCCGATGCAGCCGCCCGGGCAGCCCATGATCTCCACAAAGTGATACTGAGCCTCGCCCTTCTTGATCCGCTCCATCAGCTTGCCGGCGCTGGCCAGGCCGTTGGCCACACCGAGCTTCAGCTCGATGCCGGCCACGGTCACCGTGGCTTCCCGAATGCCCTCAAGGCCCCGGACCTCGATGAAAGGAATGCGGGCGAGGTCGCCGCCGTCGAGCCAGGAGGCAGCCGTGCGCAGGGCCGCTTCCATGACGCCGCCGGTGACGCCGAAGATGCTGCCGGCGCCCGTCGACAGGCCCAGGGGAGCGTCGAACTCCTCTTCGGGAAGCCGCTTCAGGTTGATGCCACCCTGCTTCAGCATGCGGCCCAGCTCACGGGTGGTGAGCACGAAGTCCACATCCTGGAAGCCGGAGGAGTTCATCTCTTCCCGGCTGGCCTCGTACTTCTTGGCCGTGCAGGGCATGATGGAGACGACCACAATATCCTTCGGGTCAATCTCGGCCTTCTCCGCATAGTAAGTCTTAGCCATGGCGCCAAACATCTGCTGCGGCGACTTGCAGGTGGAGAGGTTCTGCAGCACTTCGGGGTAGAAGTGCTCGGCGTACTTGACCCAGCCCGGCGAGCAGGAGGTGATCAGCGGCAGGGTGCCGTTGTTTTGCAGCCTGTGCACCAACTCAGACGCCTCTTCGATGATGGTCAGGTCGGCGCTGAAGTTGGTGTCGAAGACCCGATCGAAGCCCAGGCCGCGCAGGCCGGCCACCATCTGACCCGTGGAGACGGTGCCGGGCTCCATGTCGAAGCACTCGCCAATGGAGACCCGAATCGCCGGAGCGGTCTGCACCACCACATGCTTGGTGGGATCCATGAGGACCTTCCACACCGCTTCGGTGTCGTCGTGCTCGGTGAGGGCGCCGGTCGGACAGACCAGCGTGCACTGGCCGCACATGGTGCAGGCAGCCTCATCCAGGCCGGCCTCGAAGAAGGGGGAGATGGCCGACTCGAAGCCGCGGTTGATCACCGAGATGGCGGAGACGCCCTGCACTTCCCGGCAGACGGCCACGCAGCGCTGGCAGAGGACGCACTTGGAGGCATCCACCGACAGAGAGGGCGATGAGCAGTCGACGCGGGCCTTGTGATGCTCGCCCGTGTACTCCACTTCGGAGATGCCGTGGGCCCGGGCCTGGCGCAGGAGTTCGCAGTTGTCTACCTTGATGCAGGTGGGGCAGCTCATATTGTGGTCAGAGAGCAGCAGCTCGAGGACCAGCCGGCGGGCACCCCGGACGGTAGGCGTGTTGGTCTTGACCTCCATGCCTTCGCTCGCGGGGATGGTGCAGGAAGTTTGCAGGCCGCGGGCGCCCTTGACCTCCACCAGGCACATCCGGCAGGCGCCGATCTTGCTGATGTTCTTGAGATAGCAGAGCGTGGGAATCTGGACGCCCATCGTCCGGGCCGCTTCCAGCACCGTGGTGCCTTCCTCCACGGCGATGGGGCGTCCATCAATGGTCAGGTTGATCATGATCGGCAGCACCCCTTCTTAGTGGATAACGGCGTTGAACTTGCACACGTCCGAGCAGCTGCCGCACTTGATACAGGCGGCGGTGTCGATGGTAAACGGCTTCTTGATCTCGCCCGAGATGCAGTCCACGGGGCAGTTGCGGGCGCAGAGGCCGCAGCCCTTGCAGAGGTCCGCATCGATGGCGAACTCGGTGAGCGCCTTGCACTTGCCCGACGGGCAGCGCTTGTCGACCACGTGTGCGATGTACTCATCGCGGAAGTAGCGGAGGGTGGAGAGAATCGGGTTAGGAGCGCCCTGGCCCAGGCCGCAGAGGGAGGTGGAGCGAATGCCCTCAGCCAGCGCTTCCAGCTTATCGAGATCTGCGAGGGTGGCCTGGCCGTTGGTGACCCGGGTAAGGATCTCCATCATGCGCTTGGTGCCGACCCGGCAGGGCGGGCACTTGCCGCACGACTCGTCCTGGGTGAACTCGAGATAGAACTTGGCGATGTCGACCATACATGTATTCTCGTTCAGCACGATCAGGCCGCCGGAGCCCATCATGGAACCCAGCGCGGTGAGCGTGTCGAACTCCACCGGGGTGTCGAGGAATTGGGCCGGAATGCAGCCGCCGGACGGGCCGCCGGTCTGGGCCGCCTTGAAGCCCTTCTTCTTCTGAATGCCGCCGCCCATGCCGTAGACAATCTCACGGAGGGTGGTGCCCATGGGCACTTCCACCAGACCCGTGTTGACGATGTCGCCGGCGAGGGCGAAGACCTTGGTGCCCGCCGACTTCGGCGTGCCGATGGAGGCGTACCACTCGGCGCCCTTCAGGATGATGTCGGGGACGTTAGCGTAGGTCTCCACGTTGTTGTTCAGCGTCGGCTTGCCCCACAGACCGGCCTTGGCCGGGAACGGGGGCCGGGGCCGGGGTAGGCCGCGCTCGCCTTCGATGGAGGCGATCAGCGCTGTCTCTTCACCGCACACAAAGGCGCCGGCGCCGAGGCGGATGTCGATGTCGAAGGAGAAGTCGGTGCCGAAGATATTCTGGCCCAGCACGCCGCGCTCCCGTGCTTGGCGGATGGCGATCCCAAGCCGCTCAACGGCCACGGGGTACTCGGCACGAACGTATACATAGCCCTGCTGGCTACCTATGGCGTA
>Ga0196971_1001084_pt1 | contig 13778 bp, 11 predicted proteins | sample S1v_1013CmetaG_FD_148660 | JGI IMG/M metagenome (GOLD analysis project Ga0196971, IMG submission 148660) | Soil microbial communities from Anza Borrego desert, Southern California, United States - S1+v_10-13C | ecosystem: Environmental > Terrestrial > Soil > Desert | place: USA: California... | reverse complement strand
TGGGCTTCGCTGCCGATGCCGTGGCGCGCCGCGACGTTCTCCGCCGTCTGCGTCATCGAGTGGTTGCCGAGCGGGTCGCGGCCGAAGTTCTCCAGCACCCAGTCCTCGGCCGCACCGGTGCCGCCGGGCCCGCGCGGGTTGGGGTAGTAGATGTGCGGGCCGTTGGAGGTTCGGTCGCAGGCGACCACCAGCGCGGCCGACGCCATGCCGGCCGCAACCTCCTGCGCCGCCGCCAGGATGCAGCGCACGCCGGTGGCGCAGGCCTGCATGATTGTGGGGCCGCCGACGGCGTCGGCGCCGATCATGCCCATCAGCCAGGGCAGGCCGTAGAAGGCGTGGCGCTGCGGCACCGTCAGGCCCAGCACGCCATGGTCGAACACCGTCGGGTCCAGGCCGCGCCGCGCCAGCTCGCGCCGCGCCACGTGGGCGGCGAACTGGATGCTGTGCAGGTTGGCGAAACCGCCCTGCCACTTGGCGAAGGGGGTGCTCCAGTACGCACCGTAGGGAATGCTGGCGATCGACGACACGGGGCTCGTCTCCTCGCTGCGGGAGTTGGGCTGCGGTGAGGGGGTCAGGGCAGGGCGACCGTGGCCTGCCCGGCCACGACGCGCTCGCCGCGCTGGTTCTCCGCGTGGATTTCGAGGTCGACGAGCCGCTCGCCGTCGGCGTCGCGCTTGGCGATCACCACGCCCTTGCAGGTCAGCGCGTCGCCCGGCACCGCCATGGCGGTGAAGCGGATCGAGAACTGGCGGATGCAGCGCTGCGGCACCCAGCCGGTCAGCATGCGGCCGAGCAGCGCCATGCTGAGCATGCCGTGCGCGATGACGCCGGGCAGCCCGCCGGCCCTGGCCGCCTGCTCGTCCAGGTGGATCGGGTTGTGGTCGGCCGAGGCGGCGGCGAACAGCGCCAGTTGCACCGGGCCGAAGGGAGGCATGCCCATCTCGGGGATGGAGTGGCCGACCTCCAGGTCGGCGAAGCGGACGTCCTGCGCCATGGTGGCCTCCGCGCGTCAGCCGTTGCGGACCACGATCACCGTGCGCAGGTCGCACACGGGCTCGTCGTTCTGGTTGGTCAGCCGGGTCTCGGTGGTGATGAAGAGCAGGGCGCCGCCCTTCTTCTCGAACATCTCGGCCACGCGCTGGCGGCCGGTGATGGTGTCGCCGGCGCAGATGTCGCGGTAGTAGGTGAAGGACTGCTCGCCATGCACCGAGCGGGTCTTGTCCACGCCCAAATCGTCCAGCACCAGCAGCGGCTGGTTGGCTTCCATGGCGATGGTGAAGGGGAAGGTCGGCGGTGCCGGCAGCGACCGGTATCCGGCGGCGCGTGCCGCCTGTTCGTCGAGATAGACCGGATCGGTCTCGCCGATCGCCTGCGCGAAGAGGCGAAGGCGTCCCTTCTCCACCTCCATGGCAAAGCAAGGGTATTCCTTGCCCACGAGGGCCTGGTCGAACATGGCGCTCCTCCCAGCCGCCGGGCCATGCCTTGCGCGAATGGCCCTATTTTGTTTGTGGGGCAAACGATAGCAGCGCTTTACACCACTGTAAATGGGGTTTTTACGACACCGTAAAAATTCGGCCTTGCGCGGGAGCTACGGCGGCGTATCTTGGAGTCATTCTCCTTACAGGTGCGTAAGGAAGCTGGGGGAACCATGAGCCGCAAGGTCGAGATCCTGCGCCGCGCCACCGAGGTGTTCGTCCGCCAGGGCGTCAACCGCACGTCCATCGAGGACATCGCCAAGGCGGTCGGCATCAAGCGCGAGGGCGTGTACTACTATTTCAAGAGCCGGACGGAGATCCTGCTGAAGATCATCCTGCCGCAGAGCAACCGGCTGATCTTCGGACTGCGCAGCATCCTCGACACCCGGCAGCCGGCCCGCGACAAGCTCTACGCCGCCGTGCGCAACCACCTCGACACCTTCAATCCCAGCTACCTGGAAATGGCGGTGGCGCTGCGCGAGAAGCACTACCTGGAACAGGACGAGAAGCTGGAGGAACTGCGCACGGTCTGGCGCGAGTACGACCGCCTGTGGGTCGACCTGGTGCGCGAAGGGCAGGCGAGCGGCGAGTTCCGGGCCGAGTTCGATCCGAAGATCGCCGCCTACGGCCTGCTGGGCATGTGCAACTGGCTGTCGCGCTGGTACGACCCCGCCAAGGAGGTGACGGTCGAGCAGATCATCGACATGTACTTCACCATCATGGCCGACGGCCTGTGCACCGGCGAGGCCCGCGACCGGCCGGTGCGGCGCCCGCCCGGCACCGCCCGCGCGGACGAGCCCGATGACGGCGGCCGTCCCGCATAGCGTCATCGGCTGCACCCCGGCTCCGGCCGCCGTCTGGCGGGCCGGCTTCCGGCCCTTTTACCTGCTGGGACCGCTGTTCGGCATCGTGGCGCTGGCGCTGTGGGCGGCGGCGCGCTGGGGCGGGGCCGACGTGCCGCACGGCCTGCCGGTCTGGCACGGCCACGAGATGCTGTACGGCTTTGCCGGCGCGCTGGCCGGCGGCTTCGTGCTGACCGCGGTGCCGAGCTGGACCGGCACGCCCGCGGTGTCCGGCCGGCCGCTGGCGCTGCTGGCCGGGGCGTGGCTGCTGGGGCGGATCGCCGTGCTGCTGGCGCCCGCGCTGCCGGTGGCGGCGGTGGCGGTGGCCGACCTGCTCTACATGACGGTCCTCATCGGGCTAGTGGCGCCCGGCGTGCTGGCGGCCTCCGACCGGCGCTACCGCCTGCTGCTGCCCATGCTGGCGTGGCTGTGCGCCGGCAACCTGCTGTTCCATGCCGGTGCCGCCCTGGGCAGGCCGGAGCTGGCGGAGTTCGGCGTGTGGAGCGGGCTGTACGGGTTCATGCTGCTCTACAGCTTCGTCGCCGGCCTGCTGACGCCGGTCTTCACCGAGGCGACGCTGCGCGGGCGCGGCGTCGCCTGCACGGCAGCGTTCAGCCCGGTGCTGGAATGGGCGGCCCCCCTGACGGTGCTCGCGCTCGCCGTGGCCGATCTGGGGGGGCTCGGGACGGCGGCGGAGCGGGCCGCGGCGGCTGCGGCGGTGGTCGCGCACGCGCTGCGCATGGTGCGCTGGCGGCCCTGGGCGGTGTGGACGGACCCGTTGATGCTCGCCATGAACCTGGGCTACGCCTGCTTCGTCCTGGGCTTCGCGCTGCACCTCGCCGGGGCGCCGGCCTCGGCGGCGGTGCACGTCTTCACCGTCGGGGCGATGGGGCTGACCAAGCTCAGCCTGATGACGCGCGTGGTGCTGAAGCACACCGGCCGGCCGGTGCGGGCACCGGGCTGGGCCTGGACCGTGTGCGGCGCGCTGCCGCTGGTGACGGCGGCGCGCCTCGCCGCCGCCTGGGGGATGGCGCCGGATGCGGCGCTGGCGGTGTCCGCCCTGGTCTGGGCCGCGTCGATGGGCGGCTATCTCGCCCTCTTCGGGCGCATGCTCGCCACACCCAGCCTGCCCTATGCCGCTCCACGCCCGTCAGCGGCGCCAGTCGCGCACCAGCACCGCCGCGGCACCGCCGATCAGCAGCGCAAGGCCCAGCCATAGCCACGTGACCAGCGGGAAGGTCTTGAGCACCAGCGGCACTTCGGTCGGCCGGCGGCGCTCCGCCAGGGGGCGGGCGTCGTCCGCGGCGTACTCGACGGCGGGCAGCCAGACCTGCACGTCGCGCCACAGGCCACGGTGCAGCAGCGGCTGCAGCAGGCGGCCGGAGCTGCCGGCATAGCGGGCGTAGCGGTAGTCGATGATCTCGCACATCTGCCGCACGGAGCCCGGCGAGTCCGCGCCCGGCGGCGCATGGTCGCGGAAGCTGGCGGCGCCGCCGACGTCCAGCCCCCCGCCGGTCAGCCGGATGCGTGCGCCGGCGCGGAAGACGCCGTGCCCGCCGTCCTCGGCCATGGCCTCGTCGGCCAGATCGACGGTGATGGTGTAGCCGTCGGGCATGGCGAGCGGGACGCCGAAATCGTCGGGATAGCGCAGCATCTTCTGCGCGTAGGTGTCGTGCACGCTGGCCGCCAGGAAGGCGCACAGCGCCAGCGCCGCGCCCAGATGCAGCAGGGCGAGCGGCATCACGCGCACCAGCGCCGGCCGCTTCATTCCGGCGCGGCGCGTGCGGATCGCCATCCAGCCGAGCACCGCCAGCGCCAGGTACGCCATGGCGCCGGCCAGCGCGTCCAGCAGCGGGAACATCGCCACCGTCTTGCCCGAGGTCATGCCGTCGCCGGTGTAGAGCAGGGCGAAGGGCCGCACCCACAGCGCCAGCACGGCGGTCGCCAGCACCGCGGCACCCGTGCTCCACCAGCGCCGGTGCCGCCAGCCGGCGGCGGCGAACCAATGCCCGCCCACCAGCCCCACGGCGATCCCCACCGGCGCCAGCCAGCGGTTGAGGGCGAAGCCGTTCACGTCCCACTGGGCGTAGGCCGCGCGCAGGACCTCGATCTCCTCGGCGGCGGCCCAGTGCACCAGCGTCTCGAAGTAGGGCTTGAGGTCGGCCGGGCGCGGCCAGCCGAGGTGGGCGCCGGCGTAGGCGTAGGCCAGCTGCCCGGCCGCCACCACGCCGCCCAGCAGCAGCACCAGGGCCGCCAGCCGCACCATCAGCGTGTCGGCCTCTGCCGGGCGCTGCGCCGGCCGGCGGCGTCCCCGCCGCCATGCCCATGCGGCGGCCAGCGCCAGCGCCACGGAGGCCAGGGCGAACAGCGGCTGTGCCGTCTCGCCCGTGTAGCGGTGCGAGGAGGCGAGCGTCGGGCTGCGCGTGACCGCCAGCGAGACGAGGCACAGCGCCGCGGTGGCCACGCCGAGCAGCGGGTGCAGCACGGCGAACGCGCCGTCCGGCCGGTAGGCGCGCAGCAGGTGCAGGTGCGCCGTCGCCGCCACCCACACCAGGAAGACGCTGGTCTGCACCGGGTCCCAGTGCCAGAACTGACCGAAGGTCGGGTCCTCGTAGGCCCACCACATGCCGGTCGCCAAGCCGAGCGACAGCGTCAGCCAGCCCAGCCGGGCGAAGCGCCCGGCCAGCCCGCGCCACGCCGTCCCGTCCCCCGCCAGCGCCGCGAGCGCCGCCCCGGCGGGAAGCAGGAACAGCACGTAGGCCGCCAGCACCGCCGGCGGATGGAAGGCCATCCACACCCGCACGAGGTGGGCGTTCATGCCGAGGCTGGAAGCGCGGGCCAGATCGGCGGCGGGTGTCGGCGCGAACGGCTCCCAGACGAGGGTGCCGGCGGTGAACGCCGCCGCTGCGACCAGCGCTCCCACACCGCCCCAGCCGGGCCGGCGCAGCATCGCCGGAACGCCGAGCGCGGTGCCGGCCGCCAGCAGCAGCAGGATCCCCTCGTCGCCGCTCCACAGCCCGGCGAACTTGAGATACCAGGGCAGCGGCGGGGCGCTGTACAGCCAGACCACGCGCAGGGCAAAGTGATCCGCCAGGAAATGGCCGAGCAGCGTCAGCACTCCAGTCAGCAGGGCCGCCGCCGCCCCGCGCGCCAGCACCGGACACCGCGACGGCACCAGCACGGCCCCCGCCAGGAGCAGCAGCGCCAGCGGGGCCAGCAGCCGTTCCAGGCCGGACTCCGCGGCCACCAGCACCGGCGCGGCGAGGAGCGCCGCCACCCAGGGCAGCATCCTCATCCCGCGGCGCTCCGCCGTTCCGGCCCGTGGAAGCGCGCCACCGCGTCGAGGTGGGCGCGGGCCGCCGCGACGCCGTTCACTTGGCCGGCCGCCATCGCCGCCGCCAGGACGCCGCACAGGTGCCCGGTGGCGAAGCTGGCGCCGCCGCCGGCATGCCCGTCGGGTGGGCGCGGGCAGGCGCCGTAGTCCACCGTACCGGTGTGAAGGGCCGACACCACGCCCGGCGCGCAGCGGGCGTCGCCGCTGACGGCGATCGCCTCGGGATAGGCGGCGGGGTGCACCGGATCGCCGCGCGCCGGGGCTGCCGCCACCAGCACGACGCCCGCCCGCCCGGCGGCGGCGCAGGCCGCGCGCAGGATGGCGCGGTCGGGGCGCAGCCCGAAGGCCATGCAGACGATCTCCGCGCCTTCGGCCACCAGCCAGTCCAGTCCCGCCGCGGCGGCCACCGGGCTGGTGACGGCGCCGCCCGCGAAGATCTGCGCGTTCAGAAGCCGCGCGGACGGGCAGGCGGCGCGGATCAGCGCGGCGATGGCGCTGCCGTGGCCGACACGGTCGGGCCCGGCCGGGCCGCACAGCGCCTCGCCCTGCGGCCCGTCGGCGAAGGACGCGCCGGCCAGCGCTCCGGCGCAGCCGCTGTCGAGCAGGCCGACGCGCACCGCCCTCACGGCGCCGCCTCCGCCGGCACGCCGGCCGGGACGAAACGGCCGCCGCGCAGCTCCCACACCGCGTCGGCGCCGGCCAGCGCCTCCGGCCGGTGGCTGACGACGATGCGCGTGCGCCCGGCGAACAGCCGGTCCACCGCGGCGGTGAGCTGCGCCGCCGCCTCGGCGTCCACGCCGCTGACCGGTTCGTCGAGCACCAGGACCAGCGGGTCGGCGAGGAGCGCGCGCGCCAGGGCGATGCGCTGGCGCTGCCCGCCGGACAGCGCCGCGCCGCGCTCGCCCACCGGGGTGTCGAGCCCGGCGGGCAGCGCGGCGACGAAGGCGTCGAGCCGGGCGGCGCACACCGCCTCCTGGATGCGGTCCTCGGAGACGGCAGCGGCGCCGTAGCGGATGTTGTCGCGGATGCTGCCGGCCAGCAGCGGCGCGTCCTGCGCCAGGACGGCGACGCACCGGCGCAACTGCGCAAGGTCGAGGTCGCGCAGGTCCACGCCGTCCAGGGTGATGCGCCCCGTCTGCGGGTCGTAGTGGCGGTGCAGCAGGTCGAGCAGCGTGGACTTGCCCGCGCCCGACACGCCGACGATGCCGACCTTGGCGCCGGCCGGCACGCTCAGGCTGGCGCCGCGCAGCACCGGGCAGGCCGGGTCGTAGGCGAAGGCGACGCCGTCGATGCGCACCGCGCCGGCGGCGTCGGCGGGCAGCGGCACCGGCACGGCCGGCGGGGCCGCCGCCGACGCCTCGGCCAGCAGCTCCATGACGCGCCCCAGGCTGACGCGCGCCGTCTGCGCCCCGGCATAGAGGCCGAGCAGCGTCTGCACCGGCCCGGTGGCGCGCCCGAGATAGGCGGTGAAGGCGATCAACGTACCCAGCGTGAGGTTTCCCCCGATCACCATCAGCCCGCCCAGCACGAACACCGCGGCGTTGCCGGCGGAGTTCAGCGCGGCCGGCACGCCGGCTGCGGCGGCGTTGACCACCTGGGCGCGCAGCAGCACGTCGAGATAGGCCTGGTTGAGCCCGGCGAGGCGCTCGGCCTCGCGCGCCTCGGCGCCGGCGGCCTGCACCAGCTTCATGCTGCCCAGCGTGCCGACCAGGAAGGCGGAGACGGCCGCCGCGCGCTCGCGCAGCGCCCGCGCCGAGCGCTCGATCCGCGGGCGCAGCCAGCGCAGGAACAGGAACTGGGTGGGCACCAGCACCAGCGCCAGGAGCGCCAGCCGCGGCTCCAGCCCAGCCATCAGCACCACCGCGCCCACGAGGGTCAGCACGGCGTTGACGGCGGCCAGCGGCGCGTCGGTGGCGAAGCGCTGGATCTCCGCCACGTCGCCGTCGATGCGCGACAGCAGGTCGCCGGTGCTGCGCCGGGCGTAGAAGGTGGGCGGCAGGGACTGCAGGTGCCGGTACACCGCCTCGCGCAGGTCGAAGAGGATGCCGGCCGAGACGCGCAGGTAGAACAGCCGCGTCCACAGCCCGAACAGGCTGCTCAGCACCCCCAGCGCCACCATGCCCGCCGCGAGCCCGACCAGCAGCGTCGCGTCGCCGCCGAGCACGCCGTCGTCGATCAGCCATTTGGTGAGGTAAGGCTGCCCCAACCCCAGGGCGATGCCGACGAGCGAGAACAGCAGCACGCCCGCCAGCCGCCACCGCCGCGGACGGAGGAAGCGGGTCACCCAGGCGATGGGGGAGGGGGGCGGCTGCATGGTGGCTCCGGAAAGATGCCGCGGAAACGACCGGGAACCCCTGCCCGCGAGGCTACGGTTTGCACACATGTTGCGGCGCGAAAGCTAGTTTCATTTCAACCAATTGCCCGTCATCCCCGCGAAAGCGGGGATCCAGTGCTCGCGTCCGCGAGCCATATGAGTCATGTCGCCGCTGCCGCGGCTCTTCCTGGATCCCCGCTTTCGCGGGGATGACGGGGAAGTGAAATAAAATCAGTTACTTCCCGCTCCGCAACATGTGTGCATACCGTAGCCCTCGACGGGAGAGGGGGTTGGGGTGAGGGTGGCAAACGTTGCTTCCAGACCCGTGGCTGCAGCGGTGGCGCAAGGGGAAGGGCCTTTCTTCCCCCTCCGGGCGCAAAGCCCCCTCACCCCAACCCCTCTCCCGCCAGGGGAGAGGGGCTTTGTCGCCGTTGCGCCGCAACATCCGGGCATGCCGTAGCCGCGAGGGGGAGGGGAGAGCGCTCACCGCTGCACGACGCGCAGCGACGCCACGCCCATGTCGCCGCAGTCGGGCATCTCGACCGAGCCGAGGCGTTCCAGCGTCTCGGTCGAGTGGATGCCGATGTCGCACATGGTGCCGCCGACGTAGACCTCCTTGCCGTCGCCGGAGATGTTGATGGCGTAGTAGGTGTGCGGCAGCTCCACCCGCTTCACCAGCTCGTCCTTGGCGCGGTCGATCTTGGAAAGCTGGGTGTAGACCGAGAACACCTCGTTGCGCCTGGCCGGGTTGACGACCGACGAGAAGATGATGGCGCTGGTATCCTCGAAGTCGTCCATCTCGACCTCGCCCGTCTTCAGGTCGAGCGTCAGCATGCCGGTGCGGAACGCCGACGGGTCGGTGGCCGGGTCCTTGTCGGTGCGTGCGGCGAAGTACGGGGTGGAGAACACCGCCGCCTGCTCGAACTGCGGCCAGAAGTCGAGGATGTCCGGCGGGGCGTAGTTGGGCCGCTCCCAGTTGAGGATCTTGTGCACGCCCTTGACCGCCCCGGTCTTGGGGTCGAGGGCGTAGAGGTCCCAGCTCAGCGCATACAGCGTCTGGCCGTCCTTGGAGGCGACCAGCACGGCGGTGCGCCGGGGGGCCGGGAAGGTGCGGGCCGGCCGCGCCTTCAGGCCGGCCGACGTGTCGTAGACGGCGATGCGGGTGTCCTGCACCCGGTACTCGCCCAGGCCGAGCAGCACCGGCGACTGGAAGACGTACAGCTCCTTGCCGTCCGGGCTGACCTCCAGCGAGAAGATCGACTTGACCCGCTCGGGCGGCTTCGACATGTCGGCGCGGAACACCACCTTGCCGTCGTCCAGGCTGATGCCGACGACGCTTTCCAGGTGGTTGGTCAGCACATAGGCCACCTTGCCGTCGGGCGAGGGGGCGATGGCGGTGGGGGCGGCGCCCTTGCCGGGGATCTCGAAGACCTTCTCGACCTTGCGCGCGGCCGGGTCGACCAGGACGATCCTGTTCGGCTTGGCCCCGGTCAGCAGATACTCCTTGGCGGCGGCGGGCCCGGCGAACGCCAGGAGGCCGGCCGTCAGGCAGAGGATGAGGCGTTTCATGCGCGTCACTCCTTCGGGAACACGGCGTCGAGCACCCGCCAGTCGCGCTGCGCCGACGGGGCCTTGGCGTTCCAGTCCTTGAAGCTGTTGATGGTGTCCGGCACCTGCGCCGGCCACCAGCAGGGGTCGGAGCAGCCGTAGAGGTCGGCCTCCATGGGTGCGCACAGCGCGGCCACGCTGCCGAAGGGATCGACCTCCCAGCCGGGGTCCAGCGTCGCCGTGCAGCCGACCACGGTCTGCATCGCCATCACTTCCTTGAGGGTTCCGCCCTCCACCGCCTGCTCGATCAGCGCGGCCTTTCGGTTGATCGGTTTCAGGTGCCTCATCCCCGTGCCCTCCGCGGCGCGATGTGCGTGTCGATGAATGCCGGATTGCGCCGCGCGATCTCGGCGTAGACGTGGACGCCGAACTCGACCCAGCGGCGCATCAGATCGCAGTAGTGGGTGTTCGGGTGCAGCGTGTCGCTGTAGGCCGTGTAGGCCTCGTGGTAGCAGCCGCCGGCGCACAGCCGGCGGATCCAGCAGCTCTGGCACTGCGGATCGGCGCGGTTGGCCGCCTCCTCCAGGAAGGCGCCCTGGCGCGGCTTGTCCCAGCCGGCGGTCACGTTGCCGAAGGTCGGCACCTCCGTGCCGGTGAAGCGGTGGCACAGGTGCAGGTCGCCCGCCCGGTCCACCGCCAGCATCCCCAGCCCCGCCCCGCAGGGCAGCGTCTTCGCCGTGCCCTCGGACAGTTCGGTGACCAGCTGGTTGAGGTTGCCGAAGCCGATGTTGCGCCCCTCGACCGCAGCGTCGAGGTAGCGGCGCCCCAGCTCCTCCATGCCGGCGAAGACGGTGCGCAGCTCCTCGCCGGTCAGCGCGGTGCCGGAGGCCGGCCCGGCGGTGACCGGCGCGAAGCCGGCCTCGAAGAAGCCGAGTTCCTCCACCAGATGGCGGTGGATGCCGACCACGTCGGTGATGCCGCGGGTCAGCGTCACCCGCGCCCCCACCGGCTTCGACCGGTAGCGGCCGAGCAGCAGGCGCACCTTGGCGGCCACCGCGTCGTAGCTGCCCTTGCCGCCGACGGTGCGCCGGTTGCGATCGTGCAGCTCGCGCGGGCCGTCGATGCTGACGGTGATGCCGAAGCGGTGGCTGTCCAGCCAGTCGATCAGCTCCTCGGTCAGCAGCAGCGCGTTGGTGGTCAGCGCGAAGTCCACCCGCTTGCCCAAGGCCCTGGCGCGCGCCTCGGCGTAGGCCACCGCCTCGCGGATCACCGGCATGTTGGTCAGCGGCTCGCCGCCGAAGAACACGACGTTGACGCGCTCGCGGCCCGCGGCCTCGGCGAACAGCAGGTCGATGGCACGGATGGCGGTGGCGGCGTCCATGCGGCCGCCGTCGGCCGGTGTGGTCAGGTCCTCCTTGTAGCAGTAGCTGCACGCGAGGTTGCAGCCGGTGTTGACGTTGAGCACCACCGTGCTCAGCGGGAATTCGCGGATCGTCACCGGCGCCGGCGGGTGCGCCGGACGCCCGTCGCCGACGAGGCCGAGCCCCATCAGCTCCTGGAGTGCGGCGACCACCTCCGCCGGGTCGCGCCGCCCGTCGAAGCGATCACGGACGTCGGATTCCCGGACGCTGCCGCGCTCGCGGAACAGGTCGACGATCTCCGCCCCCGTACCGTCCAGCTCGAACAGGCCGGTGGTGGGGACGTGGAACAGGATCCGGCGGTCGCCGACCTGCACGTCGTGCAGGTCATTCTTGGCAAGGCACAATGCGGTCATGATGTCCTCCCTCGTGGCCTTGCCGCTCAGCGGATCGGCGGATCCACCCAGCGCTGCACGGTGGCGATGACCCGGCCGGTGCCCTCGACCGTCTGCGCGCCGTCCTTCACGGTCGCCTTGACGGTCAGGTCGCCGACGTTGTTGGTGCCGTAGACGCGCTCCGGGTTGGGGCCGGCAACGGCCGGCTGGAACAGGCCGTTGGCGGCGAAGCCGCCGGCGAACTTGTCGTCCGCCATCTCGCGGGCGGCGTCGTTGAAGGGTTCGGTCGACCAGTCGGCCGGCATGGCGCCGATGCGGACGTCGTCGTCGGTCCCCGGCTTGCCGTCCGGGCCGGCGAGGTAGGCGACCGCCTCGAACTGCGCCGTCACCGGGACCGTCTTGCCGCCGCCGCCGCCCACGCGGGCGATGGCCAGCGCCGGTTCCACCTTCACCGCGTCGATCTTGTCGTAGACGGTCAGCAGGCCGGTGGCCTTGGCCTTGCCGGCGGCGACGGTGTGCGCGCCCACCGTCGCCTTGGGCGACGCCGTCGCCTCGACCACCAGGGCGTCGGCGCGGCGTTCCACCACCTTGGCGGTGACGCCGGGGCCGAGGTCCACCTTGTCGCCCAGGCCCGAGCCCCAGACGGTGAGGCGCGCCGTCTCGCCGACCTTGAGGTGGCTGCGGCTCAGCCCGGCCACCGCCGGCTTGCCGTCGCGCACCAGGGTCAGGCGGCCGCCGGTCTCGTCGCTGGTGGCGACGAACCAGCGCCCTTCGATGGTGTTGCCGTCGTTCGAGACGGCGTACACCTCGCGCACGTCCTCCGAGCCCAGCTTGCCGGTGCCCCGCCATTCATAACCGGTGTAGACGATCGCGTTCCCCGCCCCCTGGATGGGTTTGCCGTCGGCATCGGCCAGCGCGTAGGTCACGGTGTAGCGGTCGGCCCCCGACTTGGCGATGGTGGCGGTGCCGCCGAGGGCGCCCTGGCCCGGCCGGTAGCCGGCGACGCGCCAGGTGCCCTCCAGGGCCGCCTTGGGCTTCTTCTGCCACTCCGTCCACTCCTTGGTCTTGAACGGGTACATTTTGCCCAGGGTCTTCGGCGCCTCGGTGGAGACGATCTTCCACCATTCCCGGTCGCGCCCGCCCGCCTGGTACTCGGCGGTCGGGAACTGGCCGAGGTGGAAGTGCGAGAGCTTCGTCCATTCCGCCGCGTCGCGCCGCTGCAACGCCACACGGGCGTAGCTGTGGCAGCGCGCGCAGAGCACGCCCAGGTCGCCCTCGGGCGTCGCCTCGACGAGGTTGGGCGTGCGCTCCAGGATGTAGCGGAAGGGCTTGGCCTCCGACGGGGCGAGGCCCTGCCGGTCGGACAGGTACTTGACCAGCGTGCGCCGCTCGTCCGGCGTGACCTGCACGCCGTGGATCAGCGTCATGCGCGTGATGGTCATCTGCCAGCCTTCCGGCGTCTTGCGCTGGTGGCTGATGCGGTTGATGCTGCCGTCCGGCAGGCGCTCGTGGCATTCGGCGCAGCGCGCCTTGAGGACGGCCTCGGCCTCCACCCCCTGCGCGGCGACGCCGGCCGGGGCGAGCGCGCCCAGGACCAATGCCCCGCAGGACAGCAGCAGGCCTCGTATGCTTTGCCAGTTCATGGTGCTTCCTCCCTGCTTCGGCGCACTCAGAAGCTGATGATCCCGAGCACCTGGAAGAGGTGCGCGGTGTCGTTGGACCCGAAGATCTGCCGGGCCGCCCGGCCCGGGAAGGCGACGCCGTAGACGGCGCTGAGGTTGATGCCCTCGCGCACGCCCCAGTCGGCGTAGACGTCGATCTCGTCGGCGAAGTGCCTGCTGGTGGCGCCGAAGGAGGCGGGCTCGTCGAGCATGAACCGGTAGCCGATGACCCCGACGCCCAGGTTCTCCAGCGGCTTGGCCGAGAGGTGCAGCATGTGCGCCTTCTCGTTGGTGTTGAAGAGCATGTACTGGCCGACGATCTCGCCCATGAACCACGTGCCCCAGCCGCTGAAGCCGTAGAACAGCGGGTCGTACCGGCTGCCGAACTGGGCGTAGCGGTAGCTGACCGACGGGCTCCACGGCAGATCCGGCAGGGCGTAGCCCGCCTCGCCGTACCAGGCGCTGTCGCTGACGTCGGTGCGGCCATTGCGCTGCCAGACCACCTCGGCGGCCAGCGACAGGCCGGGGAGGGGAGGGACGGGCGTCCCGCGGGCGCGCAGGTTGTAGACGTTCATGCCGTCGCGGTTGGGCAGGTCGGAATCGCTCACCCGCATGTACAGGCCGCCGACGGAGCCCAGAGCCTCGTCCTTGAGTTCGACGTTGATGCCGGTGGCGCGCGTGTCGGCGTCGGCCGGGAAGACGTCGAAGCGCTGCTCGGTGCGCAGGTGGAACAGGTCGGCGTGGACCGGACCGGCGTTGAGCTGACCGAGTGCGGCCGTCGCGAAGGCGCGCCGCGGCGCCAGCCAATAGGTGCCGTCACGGCCCTGGTCCATGTAGCCGTCGGCGATCAG
>Ga0196971_1001083_pt1 | contig 13785 bp, 11 predicted proteins | sample S1v_1013CmetaG_FD_148660 | JGI IMG/M metagenome (GOLD analysis project Ga0196971, IMG submission 148660) | Soil microbial communities from Anza Borrego desert, Southern California, United States - S1+v_10-13C | ecosystem: Environmental > Terrestrial > Soil > Desert | place: USA: California... | reverse complement strand
GCTGCCTGCCGCCGAGGCGGGTGTCTTTCCCGTCTTCCACTGCCTGCAGGAGATTCCGTGCAACCCCTGCACGTCGGCCTGCCCCAACAAGCTGATCTCCATCGATGAGTCGGACATCCGCCTCATTCCGACGTTTGACCCCACGGCTCATCCGAAGGGCTGTGGCGGCTGCGAGAAGTGCGTGGCTACCTGCCCGGGCCTGGCCATTACCATGGTCGACTACCGGAAGGATGCTTTCAACCCGGTGGTGTCGGTGCCCTACGAATTTCTCCAGGACACCCTCGCGGCGGGCGACATGGTCACCGTGCTGGCGACCACGGGTGAGGAGTTGGGCGAGGTGCCCGTGGTGAGCGTGCGCCTGCTGAAGGCGAATGACCGCACGGCCCTGGTGAAGCTCCAGGCACCGAAGGCCATCGCCAAGCGGATCGCGGGCATTCGGGTGCAGCCGGTCGCTGTTACCGCGGCGCTCGCGAACGCCGTCGAACGGACGGAAGACGACGCCATTATCTGCCGCTGCGGCCGCGTCACGGCGGGCGAGATCCGCCAGCTGATCCGGGCGGGCTACCGCGACGTCAACGAGATCAAGGTGGTCACCCGCTCCTCCATGGGCTCCTGCGGGGGCAAGAACTGCGGTCCCCTGATTCTGCGCCTCTTCCGCGAAGAGGGCATTCCCATGAGCCAGGTGGTGGACAACTCCAAGCGCCCGCTGTTCATGGAAGTGTCGCTGGGCGTCTTCGCCGGCGTGGGGGAGGAGGACGACCATGACTAAGACCTATGACGTGATCATCCTCGGCGCGGGCAGCGTTGGCACGCCTGCCGCCTTCGAGATGGCCCGGGCCGGGGTGCGGGTGCTGGTGATCGACCCGGCTCCTTCGGCCGGACAGGGCTCCAACAAGGCGGCCATCGGCGGCATTCGGGCGACCCACTCCGACCCCGCCAAGATCCGCCTCTGCCTGCACTCGCTCGAGACCTTCTCCACCTGGAAAGAGACCTGGGGCGACGATATCGAGTGGTACAAGGGCGGCTATACGTTCGTGGCGTATACGCCGCGGGAAGAGAAGATCCTGAAGGATCTCCTCGTCATTCAGAAGTCCTATGGCCTGAACATTGACTGGCTGGACCGGGAGCAGATGCTTGCGTATATGCCGGATCTGAACCCCCACGGGCTTATCGGCGGCACGCTTTCGCCGGATGACGGTTCGGCCTCGCCCATGCTGTCGGGTCATGCCTTCTACCACCGGGCCAAGCAGTTCGGGGCGGAGTTCCGCTTCCAGGAGAAGCCCACCGCCATTGTGATGGAAGGCGGTCGGGTGACGGGCGTCCGCACCGATAAGGGCGAGTACGGTGCCCCCATCGTCGTGAACGCTTCCGGCGGCTGGGCGGTCGAGGTCTCCAAGCTGGCGGGCATCAACGTGCCCGTGAAGCCTGACTGCCACGAGGCGGCCATTACGGAGCCCGTGGCCCACTTTCTGGACCCCATGGTGGTGGACATCCGGCCCGTGGCCGGGTCGGCCAACTACTACTTCTACCAGCACAAGACCGGCCAGGTGATCTTCTGCATTACCCCGCAGCCCAACATCTGGGGCTTCGACCGGGAGGAGACCAGCGACTTCCTGCCCATGGTGGCCAGGCGAATGGTCGACCTGATGCCCCGGCTGGCCAACATCCGGGTGCGGCGGACGTGGCGGGGCCTCTACCCCATGACGCCCGACGGCTCGCCCATTATCGGGTGGGCTCGTGAGGCCGAGGGGTTCCTGCAGGCGGTGGGCATGTGCGGCCAGGGCTACATGCTGGGTCCCGGCGTGGGCGGGCTGCTCGCCCGCATGGTGACGGGCCGGCTGGAGCCGGAGGATGGGGAAGTCCTGCGGATACTTTCCCCCGAGCGGACCTTCGCAGCCATGGAGAAACTCAAGTAGTTGCAGTAGAATACGAGGGAGGCCCCCGGCCCGGGGGCCTCCTTTCTGCTACACATCCGGAGGTGGCACGCTTGTCGGACGGCCGTGTCAGCGAGTTCCTGGACCGGGTGGCCTCGTTTGCGGAAGCTTACCCGCAGATCCAGGCCTGGGCGTCAGACAGGGATGCGCCCTTGCTGGCGGCTCTGGCGGGGGCCCTGGAGCGAGGCGACGAGGCTTTCCGCCTTGAGCCCGGCTTGCGCGAGGCGCTGCTCCGCTGCATCGACGATGCCGCCATTACGGCGGTGGTCCGGCGGATTCGCACCGGGGCGCCCGAGACGGATGGGTTCCTGCAGCTGCTGGAGAGCCGGCGGGGTCGGGGCCGGCGAATGGCCCGCCTGGCATCACGCCTGGGCGATGCGCTGTCGGCTGTGCAGTTGGAAGCGCTTGTGCGCGGGCCTCAGGCCTGTTCCAGGGAATTGTGGGTAATGCTTGGGCAAGAGGCTTTGTTGCGCGATAAGCTGTCGCCTGAGCTTGCGCAGGTGTTGACGCCCCTCATGGCGGAGCATCCCCTGGGGTGGCTCCCGTTACAGCGTGACGAGCTGGAAGTCGAGCTAGACCTGCCCTCTTATACCGAAGAAGGCGGGGGCGCCCTGGGTATGCCCTTCGGCCCCGGGCGGCAGGGGAGTTCGCCCGTTGTGGTAGGCCCCTGGGCCGGGGCGACGAACCTCCACCGGGAAGTCACCACCCCAGATGACGCGGAGCGGATCACCGCGGCCGTCGGCAACTGGGAAGAGGAGTCCAACGGGCGGTCCGAAGGGCGGGTCTTCGCCGTGGATGACGCCTGGACAGTCGCGCTGGACGCCTTGCTGGCCCTGGGGCTCAAGTCCCTGGAGGGTGGAAACCGGCGCAACCTGCACGTCCACCCCATTGGGGCGGATGAGGCGATCCGGACACTCTACGGAGCGGCGGCCAACGGCGGGGCCTACAGCTCAGGCCTGGGGGCCGCCTACGGCCGGCGGGAAGCCTGGCGGTCGGCCGGGGCGCTGGCCGGGGTACCTGAGGGCACATCCTTCGGGGGTACGGCTGCGGCGGTTTCGGCCTGCCGCTGGTACTGGTTTGAGTGCGAGAACAACTGGTTCTGGCAGGTGGCCTGGGACTTCGGCCTGCTGGCCGTGCGGGCCGGCGGCCAGTCGTTGGCCGTGCTGGCGGCAACCGATACTGACTAGGGGGCAGGGTAGACCGTGGAGAATCGACGGCTTGTCTACAGTACAGACCCAACGCTTAACCAGCGCTGCCCCAAGTGCAAGGAGCTGCTGGTCTCCTGCATCTGCAAGCCTGACGAGGCCGTGAAGGCGGGCCTCACCATCAAGCTGCGCATTGAGAAGGCGGGCCGGGGCGGCAAGGACGTCACGGTGCTCTACGACCTGCCGCGCAACCCGGACTTTCTCAAGGACCTGGCCAGCAAGCTGAAGAAGGCGTGCGGCACCGGCGGCACGGCCAAGGAGAGCACGGTGGAGATTCAGGGCGACTATCGCGACCGGCTGCGCCAGCTTCTGCCCACCTGGGGGTACAAAGTGAAGGGGTAGCTGAAGCCGAACGCAGCCGAGTACCGTCCAATCTGTAAAGGGGTGGGGCGGTATGAAGCGGATTCTTCTGACCACGCTGCTGGCAATGGCGCTGGCGGTCGGCTGTGCGCCCAAGGGGGCCACCCCGGCTGACTACACAGCGGAGCAGCTGAATGGCTGGTACGAAAAGATCAACACGGGTCAGGCGGTGGCTTCGTCGTACGTCGATCTGCAGGCGAAGCGGTTGCACTACGCCGTGCTGACGGTGGAAGGTAAGGAGCGCCTCGAGCAGGTCATCCGGGATGCCGGGGTGCCGCTTGAGGCGGTGGTGATCGACCTGCCGCCCGGCGCCCTCAGTGAAGCAGATCCCCTGAAGGGCTGCCTGCTGGAACAGCGGCCCACTGACGGCGGGGGAACACACCGGCTCGGCTACCGGCTGAACCTTGGCGGCGTGCCGCTTCTGCCAGGCAAGGAGTTCACCATCGCCGTTGATGGGGCGGGGGCCTCCAGCCTGACCCGTGGGATTGTCGCCCACCTGGAGTGCTGGGACGGAAATGCCTGGAGCCCCCGGTATTCGCTGTTCTCGGAAGGTGGCAGCGAACAGCCGGCGGCCCTGGTCTACTCGCCGAATCAGGTGGTCATCGACATTGGCTTCGACGCGTTCCGCCCGGGCCGCTTCGTATTGCCGAATGGCCTGAAGCCGGGCTGGTACCGCATCCGCATCAATGTGAGCGGATCGGAGAACGGCATGTACCAGCCGTATGAGTTGTCCACGTTTGCCGAAGTCCAGTAGGGGGCAGGCTACCCCCATGGATAAGCGCTGTTCTACGGAAATGTGGGCTGTCGCGGTCGCGGCAGCCCTTTGGCTTGCCCTCGGCGCACCATCGCCTGTGTCAGCAGCGGCCCTGCCACCCGCCCTGGCCCCTTTCGGGGCCAACGACCCGGTCCCGAAACTGTCGCTGAAACCACATCCGCAGCCCAAGAACGCCCGGGAGACCGCCGACACGTTTCTGGCCCGCATGGCTACCGGCTACGACCCCGAGATCGAGGCCACGGGCCGCACCGGCGGTACCATGATCGGGGGCGACTGGGCCGGGTATGAGAAAGCCTGGAGCATGCTGGCCGAGCCCCGTTCGTCCCTGAACGACTTCCAGACGCCCTGGGCGGGTACGGCCCGCATCGGCGTTGTGCAGCTGGCACCACGACGATCTGGCGTATGCCTGCATCATCTCGCCTCTCCCTGTCTCAGACTGCCACCCCGTGCTGCGCCGGTATGAGCGCCGGACGGTCATCCTCCATGTGCGCAGCGGCCAGACTGGCCGGGTCGCTCGGTATCGCATGGCCCGCACCATCGAAGGCGGGTGGGTTCTGCTTGAATAACGCACCCCAGCCCTTTACAGGGCCGGGCGGAGGTTCTATAATAACTAAGTTAGGAGCCACAACACGGGGCTTCTTTATTCATGTGCCCTCGTGTGTTAAAGGAGCGTTAAGCATGAAGCGGGCTGATTTGCGCAACGTGGCGATCATTGCTCACGTTGACCATGGCAAGACTACACTGGTGGACGGGCTCCTGCGCCAGTCCGGTACCTTCCGGGCCAACGAGCAGGTTATGGAGCGGGTTATGGACTCCAACGACCTCGAGCGCGAGCGCGGCATCACCATTCTCTCTAAGAATACCGGCATCATCTACAATGGCATCAAAATCAACATTGTCGACACGCCTGGACACGCCGACTTCTCCGGCGAGGTCGAGCGCATTATGACCATGGTCGACGGCTGTCTGCTGATCGTCGACGCTTCCGAAGGCCCCATGGCGCAGACCAAGTTCGTGCTGCGAAAGGCCATGGAAGCCGGCCTGAAGCCTGTCGTCGTCATAAACAAGATCGACCGGCCCGACGAACGCATCGGCGAAGTCGAGGACCTGGTCCTTGAGCTCTTCATCGAGCTGGGCGCCACGGACGAGCAGATTAACTACCCCGTCCTGTACTGCTCCAGCCGGGCCGGCGTGGCCAAGTACAAGATGGAAGACGAGGCTGTGGACCTGCAGCCCATCTTCGACACGATCATCAAGCACATTCCTTCCCCCGAGGGCGACCCCGAAGCCCCCCTGCAGGCCATGGTCACGTCGCTGGACTACGACGACTATGTGGGCCGCGTCGCCATCGCCCGTGTCCGCCAGGGCTCGGTCAAGGCCGGCCAGCAGGTGGCCGTGGCCAAGCTCGACGGCAAGGTTGCCAAGTTCAAGGCGGCCACGCTGTTCGGCTTCCAGGGCCTGAAGCGGGTGCCCATGGAAGAGGCCTCCATCGGCGACATTATCGCCATGACCGGCCTGGAGTCGGTCAACATCGGGGAGACGATTACCGACCCCGAGAGCCCCATGGCGCTGCCGCCCATTAAGGTGGACGAGCCCACCCTCCAAATGACCTTTAAGATCAACGACTCGCCTTTCGTCGGAAGGGACGGCAAGTACGTCACCTCCCGTCACCTGCGGGCCCGCCTGCTGCGTGAGCTGGAGAAGAACGTGGCCCTGCGGGTGGAAGAGACCGATTCGCCCGATACGTACGTGGTCGCCGGTCGCGGCGAACTGCACCTCTCCATCCTGATTGAGACCATGCGGCGGGAAGGCCACGAGTTGGCCGTCTCCAAGCCGCAGGTGATCTATCATTACGATGAAGAAGGCAACAAGCTGGAGCCCCTTGAGAATCTGACCGTGGACATTCCGGAAGAGTACATGGGCGTGGTCATGGACCTGCTGGGCACCCGCAAGGCCGAAATGACCAACATGACCAACAGCGGCAACGGTCAGCTGCGGCTAGAGTTCGTGATTCCGGCCCGTGGCCTGCTGGGCTTCCGGTCGGACTTCCTCACCCAGACCAAGGGCTACGGCATCATGAACCACGTGTTCCATGGCTACGGGCCCTACCGGGGTGACATTGGCGGACGGATCCGGGGCTCGCTGGTGGCTTCCGAGACGGGCGTCACCTCGGCCTATGCCCTGTATCAGGTGCAGGAGCGCGGCGTCCTCTTCCTGGACCCCGGCGTTGACGTCTACACCGGCATGGTGGTGGGCGAAAACAGCCGGGAGCAGGATATGGACGTGAACGTCTGCAAGCTGAAGCACCTGACCAACATCCGGTCCTCTGCCACCGACGAAGCCCTGCGGCTGGAGCGGCCCCGCATCCTCACGCTGGAAGAGGCCCTGGAGCAGATCGCGGAAGATGAGCTTGTGGAAGTGACGCCCAAGAACATCCGCCTGCGCAAGCAGTACCTGGACCCCCACGTGCGGTCCCGGGTGGCCAAGGGCAAGGACATTACGGCCGATGTGCTGCAGCGCCTGCAGCAGGGCCGGTAACGCGCATCACAGACCCCTTCCGATTCGTCGGAGGGGGTTCTCTTTTTCTTGCAGAAGCTATTGACCCTCACGTTACGTGAGGGCTTACCATCCAGATGGAGGTGATCACATGGCGTACACAGTCAAGGCTGTGTCAGACCTGGCGGGAATCAGCATCCGAACGCTGCACCACTACGACGAGATCGATCTGCTGAAGCCGGCCCAGGTGAGCGCCTCCGGCTACCGGCTCTATACGGAAGGCGACCTGGAACGCCTGCAGCAGATTCTCTTCTTCCGGGAGCTGGGGTTCAGCCTGCAGGAGATCAAGGCGATCATTGACAGGCCCGGCTTCGACAGAAGGCAGGCGTTGCTCGATCACAAGCGCCTCCTGCTGGAACGACAGGACCGGCTGGAACGGCTGATTCTGTCGGTGGACCGAACACTGGACGCGATGGAAAGGGGTATTCATATGAGCGAGAAGGATATGTTCGAGGGCTTCGACCAGTCCAAGTATGAGGAAGAGGCCCGGCAGCGCTGGGGCGGCTCCAAGGAGTTCGAGGAGTCCACCCGGCGGACGAAGAAGTACACCAAGGCTGACTGGGACGCCATCAAGGCGGAAGCGCAGGAGATCGGCGTCAACATCGCCGCCCGCATGGACCGTGACCCGGCCGATCCTGAGGTGCAGGAGTGGGTTCGCAGGCACCACCAGCACATTAACGACAGGTACTACACCTGCTCCCTGCAGATCTTCCGGTCCCTCGGCGAGATGTACGTGGCCGATGAGCGCTTCACTGCCACCTACGACAAGATCAAGCCGGGTATGGCCCAGTTCCTGGAGAAGGCCATGAGCATCTACTGCGACCGCCTTGAGGGCAAGTAGCTTGCGTACCGCCTAGACCCCCACCAACCGAGCGGGTTGGTGGGGGTCTCGCGTACTCCAATTTGGAGGGGCTCTATGGTATTGCAGGGGAAATTGTTCCTGTATCGAACAATCCTGTTCTGAAAAGGAGTGAATTCGTTGCATTCGATGGCAGAACTGACAGGACAGGAAGTATTGGCTTATCTAGCAGGGTGCGGCAAAGGCATCGCCGAACAGCGGGCGGCATTTGAGCAGGGCCGGCAGGAGACGCTGGCAGCTCTGCAAGGTCTGGCCGTGACGCAAGGCCGAGCGAATGAGGAGTTGGCCCGCCTGGCCGAGGTGCAGGAGAAAACGGCTGCCCAGGTGGCCCAACTGGCCGAGGAGCAGGGGCGTGGCGCCACACGGGTGGCCCAACTGGCCGAGGAGCAGGGGCGTGGCGCCACACGGGTGGCCCATCTGTCTGATGCGCAGGAACGGGCAACCGCAAAGGTCGCCCGCCTGGCCGAGGAGCAGGAACGGGCAGCCGCGCAGATGGCCCGCCTGGCCGAGGAGCAGGGGCGGATGGTCGCTCACCTTGAGCAGACAGCGGCATGGCTCAACAGCCGAATCGAAGCCCTGGCGACCGAGGCCGCCCAACGGCAGGCCCAGGCCGAGGCCGCAGCCGTGAAGCGTCACCTACAGCTCATGGGGCTGGTCCGCTGGGGCGTGGTGGCAGCGGCCATCGCTGCGGCCGCCAGCTTGGTACATATGGTCGGAGGGCTCTTCCTGTGAGTGGCGCAGGCGTGTACTTGACTCGCCACTCGCGGGTCCGGTCCGACGACCCGACCGAGACCCCACTCTGCCTGTGGCGCAACATCGACGGAACCGTGGTGTCTGGAGCCACGGCTGCCGCAGCCCGGAGCCTGTGGCCGGACTGGTGCCTGCCGGACCCCGTGGGTGCACTACTGGACCCGGGGCCGCGCCCTCGCCACTGGGCCGGCGTGAGCGACGAGGAACTGCTGAACATGGTGCTGGACGGCGCCGCCATGGCTGCCGCGCCGGTGGACCTGCGCCGGACCCTGCCGGACCGCCTGTGCAGCCTGGTGGACGCAGCGGCTGCGCGGGCTGACCATACCGTGGTGGTGCTGGAAGTAGGGGAGCGGTGGGTGGAGGCTGCCCTGGTGCGTCCGGGCACCCGCCCGACCGAGCCGAAGATCGCACTGGAGACAGAGGCCGCCCCCACGCCGGAGGAGATTGCCCGGCTTACGGCCCATGTGGTACAGGGCGCACAGGTCCACGTGATCAACGTGGCCGACATTCCCGCCAGGGACCTGGCCCGGGGCGCCGCCCTGCTGGCCGACCGGTCCGACCTGCGGTCCCGCGAGGTCATCCGGCTCTTCGACCGCTGGGACGAGGAGCTTGACCGGCTCCTGCCCACGGTTTCGGGCCTCCGCAACCTCTGCCGGCGCCTGCCCCTGCCCGCCCGGCGGGAGCTGGCGACCCGCCTGCAGGCCGGCGACCCCTACCAGAGGGCCGTTCTGGCGGCCATGGCCGGGCAGCCGGCGAAGACGGTGGTGGCCCTGAGCCCCTTCTCCTGGGGCAAATCCACGCTCCTCAACGCCCTCCTGGGCGAGCCCCTGCTGCCCGCCGAGGAGCGAGCCGAGACGGCCCGAGTGATCCGCATCCGCCATGCCGACTTCTGCGCCGCCGTGCTCGAAGGGCCTGCCCGCTTCCAGCTCCATCCCTGCCGCACGCTGGCCGAACTGGCCGAACTTGTGCGGGACGAGGCCAGCATTCGGGGAGAGGCCACGGACGGCGTCGAGACCGTCCATGTCTTCCTGCCCCTGCCCCGGCCCCTCCGCCGCCTGGAGCTGGTGGACACGCCAGGGTACCAGTTCGTCTTCGGCCAGGCGCATCAGGAGCTCACCGACCGCATCTGGCCCGAGGCCGATCTCCTGCTGGTGCCGGTGGACCCGGAATCCATCGGCCAGCAGGCGTTTACGGCCCAACTGGCCCGCTTCCGGCAGGCCGGCAAGCAGGTGCTCTACGCCTTGACCAAGCGAGACGCGATTCAGTCCGACGTGAATCGACTGGTCCACGCGCTGCGTGATGCTATTGCACAGCCCGAGGCCGAAGTGGTCCCTGTGTCCGCCTACTTCGCCCTGCAGGGCCGGCTCTGGAAGCAGGGCCGCATCTCCCTGCGGGACGTGCGCCGGGACCCCAGGCTCTACGTGACACACCAGGGCGACCTGCTGCAGGGCGCCGACATCGGGCCGCAGCATGTGGACGAGCTGATCCGGTTCAGCGGCATCACCCGGCTGGAGGAGCGCATAGCCGGCATAACAGGAGGCGCAGCAGCAGAATGAAGCTGGCCGTCATCTTTGACCTACCCCGCTACGGCGAGGCCTTCCGGCAGTGTGTGGCCCTGGCGCCCGAACCCTGGGCCGACACGGAGGTTCGCTACAGCCCGCTCACCAGCAGCCTGGAGCTGCTGACCTGGTGCGACTACGCCGTCTTCCTCATCGACCGAGAACAGGTGGGGCACGAGGCGTGGCACAGCGTGATTCTCAAGACCCGGCGCCGACCGGCGGCCCTGCTCTTCCTGGTGGATGAGAAGGAGCAGATCGCTCCTGCCCGCCGGCCCGACGTGCTTCAGGCTCTGAACCATGCACTTCCCCAGGCGCTGGGCGGCGCCCAGACGGGCCTGGTCTCTACGGGGCTAGCCCTGTCAGCCCTGGCCGCTCTTCAGACGCAGAGCCCTCTGGGCGACCCTCGCCAGGACCGCAGCCTGGACGCCTATCTCTGGGCGGAAGATCGCCTGACACTGCCGCCCCCGGCTGAGCTGCTGGCGTACAGTGGCTTCACCCGCATCACCGAGGCCGTCACCACCTATGCTCACCAGGAAGAACTGCTAGGGGGAGAATGGTCGCCCGACCTGCGGCTCTGCGCGCTGGTCAGCACCACGCCCAGGCCCACCGAAGACCCGCTGACCCAAGCCCTTCAGGAAACCTGCCCCGATTGGACGTTCACCCACCGAATAGTTAATCCCGCGAACTTTTTGTCTGATCCGATCATCTCTCATGCAGAGGCTATTCTCTTCCTGGCCGGCCCGGACTTCCGGCCCGTGCTGGAGGCGGCGGCCCCCATACTGCGCCAGCCCCGGCGCTGGCTGGTCCTGGACGGTGCCGAGCGCTTCCCCGAAAGCGGCACCACCGGGCGCCACGTCCTCCGTCAGGCCCAGCAGGTGGCCCGTGATCTGGACCTCGCACCATCTCGCGTACTGCTGACGTCGGGCTACCTCGTGCAGCTGGCGAGAGCCTACCAGGCGGGCGAAGTTCCGGAGCAACCGGTGCTGGCTGACCGCTTTGTGGTGCTGGTGGACGACTGGAACCTGCCCCTGCCCCGAGACCGGTACCGTGAGCAACTGCGCCCCTGGCTGAGCCAGTGGACCGATGATCCGCACGGCTTCGCTGCACTCGTCACTCTACTTGGAGGAAGCAACTGATGCTGCTAGCGTTCAAACGACTGCGGGAACAGGCGCTGGCCCTGGTCAGCGGTGCCCGCAGCAACACCGACCTCGACCGCACGCTGGTAGATGGCTCCTCGCTGGCCGCTGAGGTGGCGGACCTGGAGCAGGGTGCCTTCCGCATCGCCGTGGTCGCTCCCTTCAGCGCCGGCAAGTCCACCTTCATCAACGCCCTCATGGGCACCGACCTGCTGAGCAGCAGCGAACTGGCCGAAACGGCCACCGCCACCCGCATGCGCTACGGTGCGGAGCCCAGTGTCACCGTGCGCCTCCAAGATGGCCGGGCGTTCACCGTCACGGTGGGCCCCTACGCCACCCGGCAGGACCTGAAGAGCCTGCTGAAGGTGGTATCCGCCATCCCCCATAATGCCGAGGACCGGCGGCTTCAGACCGAGCTGATCGACCGGTACCTCCCCCAGCTGGCGGCCATGGGCGACTACGTCAACCTGATCCGGGACGTGGTGGTAGGCTGGCCCCTGGACCTCTGCCGGGACGGCGTGGAACTGATCGACACGCCAGGGCTCCAGCGCTGTAAAGAGCACAACCAGATCACCGGCGAGATTCTGCCCGAAGCCGACGCCGTGATCTTCATTGTCGACTCCGAGAAGATCGGGCAAGACGAGTTCACTGCCCAGATGCGCCGCTACGTCACCGACGCCATGAGCAGCAACCTCGCGGCGGACGAGCTGGCCCAGAACATTTTCTTCCTCATTAGCAAGGCGGACCGCTTCCCGCCCAACCGGTACCCCATCTGGGTCCAGGACCTGAAGGAGTGTCTGGCCGGCCTCATCGCAGAGCCGCAGATCTTCCCCGTGTCGGCCCACTACGCGCTCATGGCCCGCCAGCTGCTGCGGGGCGAGATCACCCTGCGGGACTTCCAGAAGGACCGCTGGATCGTGATTCCGGATCCCGAGGATCCCGAGATGCCCCTCTCCCGCTCGCAGATTCAGCCCTGCCACGCCCAGACGGTGCTGGACCTGAGCTGCATCGGCAACCTGGAGCAGGCGCTCTCCGGTTACCTGGACGGCCGGCACCGCTATCTGATTCTGAACGTAGTCCGCACCTTGCGGAGCCTGTACGAGACGACCGCCGGCCAGTGCGCCCAGGCGGTGGCGCAGTACCGGAAGGCGCAGTCCACCAACGCGCAGGAGTACAGCGATCGCATTGAGGCGGCCCGCAAGGCCACCCAGGAGCTGGAGTACACCGTCGCCAAGTCGGTGGACCGCGTCATCCGTACGGGGATGGACCAGGCCGCCGGGCTGGTGGTGGCCCGGCTGGATCAGCGGGCAGCCGGCGTGTCGAAGCAGGCAGAAGAGCTCATGAAGGAAGCCTGGACGCACCTCCGGCCTATTGTCACCTTTGAGAACGGGCAGCAGTTCATGAGCGGCATGAGCCAGGAGATCGACCTGCAGGTGCGCACGCTGGCCAAGCAGGAGGTCAAGGGCGCCTTCCAGCAGTTCCAGGAGCAGGTTCGCAAGATCACGGCCTCGCTGGAGCGGGAATTCGCCGCCAGCCAGATCGACTACAGCCGCATTATGGATGCACTGGGCACCGAGGTTGACTTCAACCCCGAGGTCAACCTGGAGAATATGACCGCCGCCCTGCAGAAGCAGCTGGAGCAGCTCTTCGAGAAGCAGGCCAAGTCGATTTCGGGCGTCATGGTCGACCACGTGGCGAAGGCCCGGGAGCAGGGCACGGTCCACGTGCTCAAACCGGGCTTCTGGAACGTCATCAAGGGCTTCTTCGGCGAAGGCGATAAGGTCGAAACGCATGATCTGGAGCGGTTCCGGAAGTCCCTTGACACCACCATGAACAAGCTGCCGAAAGACTACGCCCACTACGCTGCCAAGATTGTGCGGGAGGCCCGGGATCAGATTCAGGAGGACATTCAGACCATCGCACAGTCGATGGTGGAAATGGCGACCCGGGTGGTCACGTTCCAGCTCCAGGCCCAGCAGAAGCAGCTGGAGAGCCTGATTCACGACCTGGCCTACCAGCAGGGGCAGCTTGAGGCGCTGATTGCCGCCAGGCTGGAGGCGGAGAAGCGGCTCCGGGCCGAGGCGGACGTGCTGTCCGCATTCGAGGCGGAGTGCCGAAAGGTGGAGACCGTATGAACCTGAACAGTTTCCGCCAGGCCCTCCGAGAGGACCTGAGCACACACTATCTGAAGCTCCGTCAGGAACTGGCGGTGGCCTATCCGGAAGAGATTCCCGCCCGGTTGAGCAAGAGTGACCACAGCTACCTGACCTTCCGCTGGGGCAAGGTGACCAACGATGTTCGCTTTGCGGTGACCGACGCCCTGGAGGCTGTCGTGGCGGACCGCACAAAGGTGCGGGAGCTGAGCCTGCGGTTTGAGGGGGCAATGCCCGCCCTGGGGGTGGCTGCGCTGGATGTAGGCGAAGCCCTGACGGCGGCGATGCGCCTTCCGGCGACGACGTTTGGTGGTGGCCCCGCCCACGGGGCGGCCGGTCCGAACCAGCCGCCCTCCACCACCAGCCTGGCTCGCACCGGCCTGGGCGTGGCCACCCTGGCGGGGGCCGCCGTCGCCGTGCTGACCCAGCAATGGTGGATCGCCCTGGTGGCGGCTCTGGTGGGCGTAGGTGTGCTTGTGGTCCCCGGCGACCAGACGC
>Ga0196971_1001082_pt1 | contig 13800 bp, 16 predicted proteins | sample S1v_1013CmetaG_FD_148660 | JGI IMG/M metagenome (GOLD analysis project Ga0196971, IMG submission 148660) | Soil microbial communities from Anza Borrego desert, Southern California, United States - S1+v_10-13C | ecosystem: Environmental > Terrestrial > Soil > Desert | place: USA: California... | reverse complement strand
CTTGTCGAAGAAGGGTTGCAGGTCCTGGCTGTAGTCCGGCGCGTCGGCCAGCACGTCCAGGTCCAGCCACGCCTTGTCGCAGAACACGCCGCTCTCGCCGGTCTCGGCCAGGATGATGAACTCGTGGCTGAGGTCGCCGCCGATGGGGCCGGTGTCGGCGCGCATCGGGATCGCCTTCAGGCCCATGCGGGCGAAGGTGCGCAGGTAGGCCAGGAACATCGCCTGGTACGAGCGCCGCGCGCCGGCCGCGTCGAGGTCGAAGGAGTAGGCGTCCTTCATCAGGAACTCGCGGCCGCGCATCACGCCGAAGCGCGGGCGGATCTCGTCCCGGAACTTCCACTGGATGTGGTAGAGATTGAGGGGAAGCTGCTTGTAGCTCTTCACGAAGGCGCGGAAGATGTCGGTGATCATCTCCTCGTTCGTGGGGCCGAAGAGCATCTCGCGGTCGTGGCGGTCGGTGATGCGCAGCATCTCCTTGCCGTAGTCGTCGTAACGGCCGCTTTCCTTCCACAGATCGGCCGACTGGATGGTCGGCATCAGCAGCTCCTGGGCGCCGGCGGCGTCCTGCTCCTCGCGGACGATCTGCTCGATCTTCTTCAGCACCTTGTGGCCCAGCGGCAGCCAGGCGTAGATGCCCGCCGAGGTCTGACGGATCATGCCGGCGCGCAGCATCAGCCGGTGCGAGACGATCTGCGCCTCGGTCGGGGTTTCCTTGAGGGTCGGCAGGAAGAAGGTGGAGAGCCGCATGGTTCCCAGTCTCTCAGAAAATAGGGTGAGGGACTTTAGGAAGCCGCGCGCCTCTTGTCCATCCGTCGCGATGGATTCTCAGCGCACGCCGCGGCAGACGGCGACCAGATCGGCCTCGGCCGCCGGGCCGATGGGCTGGCCGTTGAACAGGATGCGGTCGCCCTGGACGGTGAGCCGGCCGATCTCGGTGGTGGCGGGCAGGGCGTCGGCGCCCGGCGTGGCGAAGCCCAGACGGCGGGCGAAGCGCAGCGTCACCGGGATCTCGAAGCGCTCCATCGGCGCCGCCCCGGCCGAACCCGGCAGGTCGGCCGGGGCCACGGGCCGGCCGTGCACGTCCACGCCGGGGCGGTACTGCACGTCGGGCGTGGGGGTGTGGCGCGGTAGGTAGCGGCACACGGCGAGTTCCACCGGTGCCTGCGCCGCGGCCGAAGCGGGCGCGAGGATGAGTGCGGCCAGCAGCAGCGCCGCGTCAGCCCTGCGCCATGATCGCATTCGGCATCGACTTCCAGTAGATGGAGAGATAGGGCACGCCCTTCTCCGCCTCCTCCTGCGTCCGGGCGGACTGGCGGATGTACTTGCCGATGAACGCCTTGTTGACGCATTCCAGGTCGACGGCGCACTTGATGATCAGCAGTTCGCCGATGCGTTCGGCCAGATTGAACTGCCACTTCTGCATGGCGTCCGACAGCACGCCGGGCTTGGCCTGCTCGGTGCCTTCCAGGAAGAATTCCTGGTGGTGGTACTGGCGCAGCTCCTTCCAGGCCGAGGCGATCTTGCCCGGCTTGGTGCGAATCAGGCCCTTGAAGATCTTGGTGTCGTCGCGGAACAGCGGCAGGTAGCCGCGCTTGCCCGACAGCTCGTTCAGCATGGTGTAGAGGCCGGCCATGGTGCCGCCCTCCTCCTCCTCGACGTGCTTCACCTCCGGCTTGGCGCTGCTCCAGCGGCCGAGCAGGCTGGACAGGAAGCCGCCCTTCTTCTTTTCCGGCGCGTGATGGACCGGCGGGGCCTTGCGCTCGTCCCACAGCGCATCCCAGGTGGCATCCCAGGCGGTGAACACGGCGTTGGAGCGGTCGTCCAGCACGGTCTGGAGGTATTCCCGGCCGTCCTTGCTCCAGTCGACGTCACCCAGGATGGCGCGGACCGGGCGGCGGCTGATCACCACGGGGAAGATGCCGACCTTGACCACCTCGGCGTAGATATCGAGGAACGAGGCGGTCTGCGCGAACGGCAACGGCGAGCACGGGGCGTGCTCCGGTTGCAGCAGCTCCATGTTCTTCTTGGTGCGTTCCAGCAGCTCGGTCAGGAGGACCGAGGAGAACTGCTCGAACCGCTCGTTGTCGGACACCGCCATAGACGCCTCGATAGACACTCCCGGCCGCGGAACGCGCGGCGCGGGCTCACTCCAGGGTAAGGTCCCCATTGGGGGCAAGTCATGGTAATTTATAACGATTAACAATCCTGAATCACCATCGGCATGGCGCGCCGGCGGCGCCCGGCGCGCTTGTGGGCGGCCGGGCGCAAAGAAAGGACCGCGCGGCATCCGCAGCGCGGTCCCGAGTTTTGGGAGGAATCACCGCCAGGTGCGGAAAAGGGGCGGCCCTTTTCTATGAGGGATGCTGCCAAACACCTTGATGAAAGACAAGCCGTCAAGCCGCCGGTCGGGGTGATCGGCAGCATTATTTTGCAGATCTGCTCAAGGACTGGCCGTTTGCTTACGCAGTGGGCGCCGGAATGCCTGCGTCGACGGCACCGTACCCGGTGAAGCCGCGGCGCACCGCGTCCAGCCAGGGCGGATTGCGCGCCTCCACCGCCGCCCATGCCGGGCAGCCGGGGTGGTGCGCCCCGGGCAGGTAGCCGAGACTCATCAGGAATTCGCCGACGATCTCGCCGCCGGTGAAGACGAAGGTCTTCTTGAAGAGCCGGAGCCACTCGGCCTTGGGCAGCGGGTGGTGCGCCGCCAGCCAGCCGGCGAAGGAGCCGTGCTGCGCGCGCAACGCGACGATCCGGCGCGCGTTCTCGATGGCGGCGTCCACCTTCAGCCGGTTGCGGATGATCCCGGCGTCGGCCAGCAGCCGCGCCCGCTCGGCGTCGCCGTAGGCGGCGACCCGGTCCACGTCGAAACCGTCGAAGGCGGCGCGGAAGGCGTCGCGCTTCTTCAGGATGGTCAGCCAGGACAGGCCGGCCTGGTTGATCTCCAGCACGAGGCGCTCGAACAGCACCGACTCGTCGTCGCTGGGGAAACCGTACTCGCCGTCGTGGTAGGGACCGTGGAAGGGGTGGCCGGGCGCCGCCTCGCAATAGGTCTGGGCGCCCATGGCTACCTCATCCCCTTGGTCATCTCGCGGAACGAGATGAGCCCCGAGTCCGCCACCAGCCAGATGGCCAGCGTGATCGCCGCCGACAGCGCCGTGGTGACGGCGAACTTCAGCAGCAGCTTGGGCTTCTCGGGCGCGCTGTCGGCCATGCCGGGCTCGGTCTGCGCCGGCGTGCGCACGCCCCAGGGCAGGACGGCGAACAGGACCGTCCACCAGACGGTGAAGAAAACCGCAGCCGTGGTGATCGGTCCCATGCCACCTCACGCCTGTTCGAGTTCGACCAGCGTCCCGCAGAAATCCTTCGGGTGCAGGAAGAGCACCGGCTTGTCGTGCGCGCCGATCTTCGGCTCGCCGTCGCCCAGCACGCGTGCCCCCTGAGCCTTAAGCTGGTCACGAGCGGCCAGGATGTCATCCACTTCGTAGCAAATGTGGTGGATGCCGCCCGACGGGTTCTTCTCCAGGAAGGGCGCCACCGGCGACTTGTCGCCGAACGGGTGCAGCAGCTCGATCTTGGTGTTGGGCAGGGTGACGAAGACCACGGTGACGCCGTGCGGCGGCAGGTTCACGGGTTCGGACACCTGCGCGCCGAGCGTGTCGCGGTAGAGCGCCGTGGCCGCCGGCAGGTCCGGAACGACGATGGCGACGTGGTTGAGCTTGCCGATCATGAGACTTCCCCAGGCTGACGGTCGTTGTCGTTGGCCGCGCGCACGCGGCGTAGCGCCCTTATAGCCGGCTTCACCGGGGGGACGCCAACCCCCTCTGCGCCCCTATCCAGTCGTGGTGTCGGCATGGCGACGACTTGCCAAGCTCTGGCGGCGCACCACCGTTGGTCGATCAAACACAATAATCGGGGAGGACGGTCATGGGCAGGAAGGAGCGTGGATTCTTCGAACTCTACGACAACGACCCGGAGCGCGCCGACGCCGTGGTGTTCGGGCGCCGCACCGGTCCGTCGCGCCGGGGCTTCCTCGGCGGTGCTGGCCTGGCCGCGCTGGCCGCGGCGGTGGGTGGGCCCATCGTCTTCGCCGGCCGCATGCCCGGCGGGCTGATCCCGGCGGCGCTGGCCCAGGGCACGGGGGAGGCGAAGCCCTTCGCCTTCGAGGGCAAGGCCAAGGACCTCATCGTCCTGCAGGACCGGCCGCTCAACGTCGAGACGCCCATCCACCTGCTCGACCCGGACGTGACGCCGACCGACGTCATGTTCATCCGCAACAACGGCCAGGTCCCCGAACCGCCCGCCGATCCCAAGGCCTGGGCCATCACCGTCGACGGCGAGGTCAACACGCCGCTCACGCTCACCGTCGGCGAGTTGGAGAGCCGCTTCCGGCCCGTGACCCTGCGCCTTCAGCTGGAGTGCGGCGGCAACGGCCGCAGCTTCTTCGTGCCGGAGACGCGCGGCAACCAGTGGGGGCACGGCGCCGTGCACCAGGGGGAGTGGACGGGCGTGCGGCTCAAGGACGTGCTGGAGGCCGCCGGCCTCAAGCCGGGCGCGGTCTACACCGGCCATTTCGGCGCCGACCCGCACCTGTCCGGCGATCCGTCCAAGCAGGCGCTGTCGCGCGGCATCCCCATCGCCAAGGCGATGGAGGAGCACACCATCATCGCGCTGCGCCTCAACGGGCAGCCGATCCCGCAGGTGCACGGCGCGCCGGCGCGGCTGATCGCGCCGGGCTGGCCGGGTTCGACCTCGCAGAAATGGCTGACGCGCGTCTGGGTCCGCGACCGCATCCACGACGGGCAGGGGATGGGCGGCAACTCGTACCGCCTGACCAAGTACCCGGTCGTGCCGGGCAGCAAGGTCGAGGAAAAGGACACCATGATCATGGAGTCGATGCCGGTGCGGGCGCTCATCACCAACCCGGCGCACGGCACCCAGTTGGCTGCGAACACCCGCCGCATCGACCTGCGCGGCCACGCCTGGGCGGGCGAGAAGACGGTGCGGGCGGTGGACGTGTCCTATGATTACGGCGCCACCTGGCACAAGGCCGAACTGGACGCGCCGAAGAACAAGTACGCGTGGCAGAACTGGCGCGCCTCGCTGGAGCTGCCGGTGCACGGCTATTACGAGTTGTGGGCGCGGGCGACCGACTCCGACGGCGTCATGCAGCCGGCGGTGGCCGGCAACTGGAACCCGCAGGGCTACGGCGGCAACCCGATGCATCGGGTGGCGGTGCTGGTGCCGGCGGCGGCATGACGGGACGGTGCCGCCGGGCGGCCGCAGCGGCCCTGCTGCTGGCGGCCGCCCTGCACGCCGCGTCGCGGCCGGCGTTCGCGGACTCGCTGGAGGACCTGCCGGAGGGGCCGGGGCGGGAAGCCGTGTTCTACACCTGCACGGCGTGCCACGGGCTGAAGATCGTCACCCAGCAGGGGCAATCGGCCGAACGGTGGGACGGGACCATCGACTTCATGATCGAACGGCACGGCATGGCCGTACCGCCGGACGACGTGCGCCGGGAGATCGTCGACTATCTGGCGACGCACTTCCCGGCCCGGCGCGGCGGCTACAGCAACCCGTTCCTCAAGCGGTAGGGCGCGTCATCCCAGCTTGACGTAGCCGCGCTCGATGACGCGCTCGGCCGCCTCGAAGACCTCGACGATCTCCTGGTAGGCCTTGCGCAACTGGGACAGCTTCTCCAGCGAGTCCTCGTCCGGGTGGCGGTGCTCGGCGACCTGGAGGCCGAACTTGATGTAGTCGGCGCGCAGCTCGGCCACCCGCACGGCCAGGCGCAGGAACGCGTCCTGGTTCAGGTTGGGCAGGGACTGCGCCATCACCGCGCAGTTGGCCTCGATGATCGCCGCCTCCAGGTTCTCCAGGAACCGCATCACGCGCTGGCGCGCGGCCTTGTCGGCGATCTCCGGCGTCAGCAACTTGCTCACCTTGCCCTTCGTGTAGTCGCCCACGATCTTCGACGTCATGCGGGCCTCCTCCCCAAATGCTGCCTCATGGTGCCACAGGCGGTGTCAGGTGTCGCGCTCGTCTTCGACGGGACGGACGACCTTGTAGAGCTGGAAGCGCGGCCCCTCGTGCAGCAGCGTCAGATGCTCGGGGTCGGGGTTCGGCGATCCCTCGGCGTAGAGCACGTAGACGTAGTCGTAGCGCTCCGGCCAGGCGTCCCAGTAGCGCTCGTGCCCGTTCTCCGGGCCCCCCGTCGTGGCGAGGAGCTGGCTGACGGTCGGCGGGTCGCCGTCGGTGGCGTCGACGCGGTCGCGGAACGGCGCCCGCACGCCCAGCACCTGCTTGCCCGGGACGCTGAAGACCGTGGACACCAGCGCCGCGCGCTCGATGATGGCGATGCACGGGGCGTGGCTGAGCGCCTGATTGAGGGCGTCGTGGCCGTGCGGTTCGTCGGCGTAGGCGACCAGGATGCTGCTGCCCGGCTCGATCAGGTGCACCGAGGCGCGGACGTCGTGATTGACCCGCTGGAGTTGGATCCAGTGGGCGGAGATGTCCACGTAGCGCACCAGCGAGATGCCGACCACGAAGGCGAAGAAGGCGTAGCGGCTGGCGCGGTCGGCCGGGCCGAAGCGGACGAAGCCCAGCACCATGAAGAAGATGGCGATGGGCAGGCGCTGATCGGCCGCCCACGATCCGAACAGCATGCGCGGCATTGCCAGGAACACCGCCACGCCAAGGGTCAGCAGCACCAGCCCGGCCGGATGCAGCGTCAGCAGGCGCCGCTGCGCCGCCCACACGGTGATCCCAACCGCCACGCCGCCGAGCATCAGGTCGAAGACGTCGGAATAGGTCTGCACGATGTAGCCGACCCCCTCCAGCTTGCCGGAGGACTCCCAGATCACGTCGTGCGACAGGCCCATGGTCGGGCTCAGCAGCATCAGCGGCAGCACCGGCAGGAACGGCACGCCGAACGCCAGCGCGTCGGCGAGCAGCGCGGCACGCCCCGCCGGCCGGCGTTCGAGGAGTTGCCAGGCTTCCAGTGCCAGCAGCCCCATGCCGTAGACGCCCAGTGCGAACAGGTGGCAGGCGAAGGTCGCCAGCACGAACGCCACCGACACCGCGGCGCGCACCGGCGCCGGACGGCCGCGCAGATGGATCCAGGCCGCCATGCCCCACAGCGCCACGCCCAGTCCGAACAGGTAGTTCATCAGGCCCAGCAGGAAGATGGCGTTGTACAGGAACGGGAAGGCGAGCAGCGGCCAGGGCGAGCAAGTTCCGAACAGCGCGCGCTGCACCGCCATCGGCCCGGTCGCCAGCAGCAGGATGGTGGCGAAGACGAAGAACTGGCCGGCCAGATAGATGCCGGCGAACCGGTTCAGCACCGGCACGATCAGGTCCATCACCAGGTTCGGGATGACCGCCCAGTCGATCTGGTAGAGGCTCGCCAGCGTCGGATCGGCATCGATGGCGGCGATCACGTGCATGCGCGCCAGATGGTTGACGTAGTCGGCCAGCGGCGGGATGCCATCCATGAACACCGGCGCCGCCGCGGCGAGCAGCAGGATGCAGAACACCGGGGCGAGCAGGCGCGAACGAGCGGCGCCGCGGACGATGACGGGCGGATGAAGGCTTTCGGTTCGGATCATGCCTGGGCCTGAGGGGGAGGTGGGGCCGGCGGCGGCTCGGCCGAACGGACTATATGCCCGATGGCGCGGGCGGGCGCTGGATCAAATTTGCAACGCACCCTTTCCGTCGTCGGGTCCGTGCCGCCTGTTGCGCCGCTGCCCCACCCCGCAGGGACGCGGCCTCCCTTATCGGGCGTCGCGGCGCGCCTGGGCGTCCTTGACGAACTGCGACACGCGCCCGACCTCGCCGCGGTTTGCGGTCACCGTCGGCGCGTCGCTGTCGTTTGCCCGCATGCCGCGCCCGGAGGTGCGGCCGCTGTTCGGATGGTGCCGCACCCGGCTGGCCCGCCGGAGTTCCAGCGCGCGGCGCGCGATGTCGCTCTGGCTCGCCCGCTGTTCGGCTTCCTCGCTGCGGTGCAGTTCGCGGTTCACGCGCTTCATGGCGCCGGCCAGGATACGCTTCTTGACCGTGGTGCCGGTGATGTCCGCCGCCGGGCGCGCGCCACGCGGGTCGGCCTTGCCGCGCATCTCGCGGCGTTGCTGGCGGGAGACGTCGCGCGCCTTGTTGCGGTATTCACGGATGCGCCGCGCGAGGCTGGTCAGCTCGTCGCGCGACAGGTCGCAGACCTCCGGGTAGTGGGTCTGCCGGACCGCCTCGAATTCCGTCTCGGTCAGCATCCGACGTTCGGTCGAAACCGGGACGCTCATTGCACTCTCCTTCGTTGTCGGTCTTGCCCCTGTCGGTCAACACCGCAGGGACGGATGCGTTGCGCCGGCGATGGCGAAGATTGCGCTGCATACCTCGCAACCATTCCCGCCCGGCGACGTTTCCCACGCGTCGCTTCGACCTGGAGGAGCTTACATGTCCATTATCGCGTGGCTCGTGCTCGGCCTGATCGCCGGCTGGATCGCCAGCCGGATCATGCATGGCTCCGGTTCCGGATTCGTGATGAACCTCGTGCTCGGCATCGTCGGCGCGTTCGTCGGCGGCCTGCTGTTCAGCGCGGTGGGCGGCGCCGGGGTCACGGGCTTCAACATCTGGAGCCTGATCGTCGCCACCATTGGTGCCGTCGTCGTGCTGTGGATCGTCAACGCGGCCGCCGCCCGCCGGACCGGGTGACCCGGGGCGGCGTGGCGCGGCGAGGCGATCGGCGATGGCGCGCATCCTGGGCGACTGGCTCCGCAGGACGTTTGCCGACCCGCAGGTGGTCATCCTGCTGGCCGTGCTGCTCGCTATCCTCCTGGTCCTGTATCTTGTCGGCGATGCCCTGGGGCCGCTGATCGCGGCGGTGGTGATCGCCTACCTGCTGGACGGCGTGGTGGTGCGGCTGGCCCGGCTGGGCGTGTCGCGGGCGCCGGCCGCCGCGCTGGTGTCGCTGGCGTTCCTTGGTCTGCTGGTCGGCCTGCTGCTGTTCCTGGTGCCCCTGCTGCTCGGCCAGGTCGCGCAGGTCGCGAGGCTGCTGCCGTCGGTCTTCGCCGGCCTGCAGGACTTCCTGCTGCGCCTGCCGGCGGAGCACCCCGACTTCTTCGACACCGAGCAGGTGCGCGGGCTGGTCGACCGCCTGCGGGCCGAGGTTCTGGCCGTGGGGCAGAACCTTCTGGTCTATTCGGTGTCGCTGCTGCCGACGCTGGTGTCGCTGGTCCTCTACCTCGTCCTGCTGCCGATGCTGGTGTTCTTCTTCCTCAAGGACAAGGAGGCGATCATCGGCTGGTTCGTCGGCTTTCTGCCCGAGGATCGGCCGCTCGCCGACCGGGTCTGGCGCGAGGTGAACGCCAAGACCGGGAGCTACGTCCGCGGCAAGGTCTACGAAATCGTCATCGTCGCCGCAGTGTCCTATGGCGTGTTCCTGGCGCTGGACCTGCCGTTCAGCGCGCTGCTCGCCGCGCAGACCGGCCTGTCGGTGCTGATTCCCTTCGTCGGCGCGCCGCTGGCCGGCGTGCCGGTCGCGGTCGTCGCCTATGCGCACTGGGGAATCGGCGACCAGTTCACCTGGGTGGTCGTCGCCTATACGGTGATCCAGACGCTCGACGCCTTCCTGCTCAACCCTCTGCTGCTGGCCGGGGTGGTCAGTCTGCACCCGAACGCCATCATCGCCGCGGTCCTGGTGTTCGGGAAACTGTGGGGGTTCTGGGGCGTGTTCTTCGCCGTGCCGCTGGCCTCGCTGGTCCAAGTGGTGCTGAAGGCCTGGCCGAAGGACAGCGTGCGCTGACCGTCTACCACCTAACCCGCCATGGCTGTTGCCAAAAGGGGAAGGGCGGGCTATGTAAGCGCCGTCGTCAAAACCACACGCGGGCTGGCGGACCTTCGGCGTGAGCCGGCGGCCCCCTCCGGTGTTCGCTTTTCGCGAACAGCGCCCGCGGCGGACCAACCGGAAAAGGTAGACATTCCATGGCTATGCCGTCCTTCACCATGCGCCAGCTCCTGGAAGCCGGCGTTCACTTCGGTCACCACACCCGCCGCTGGAACCCCAAGATGGCGCCGTACCTGTTCGGCGTGCGCAACGGGGTCCACATCATCGACCTGGAGCAGTCGGTGCCGATGCTGCACCGCGCCATGCAGGCGGTGCGCGACGTCGTCGCCGGCGGTGGCCGCGTCCTGTTCGTCGGCACCAAGCGCCAGGCGCAGGAGCGCGTCGCCGAGTCCGCCAAGCGCTGCGGCCAGTACTACGTCAACCACCGCTGGCTCGGCGGCATGCTGACCAACTGGAAGACCATCTCGCAGTCGATCAAGCGCCTGCGTGAGATGGAGGAGCGCCTGTCCGGCGACACCTCCGGTCTGACCAAGAAGGAAGTCCTGATGCTCACCCGCGAGCGCGACAAGCTCGAGCGCGCGCTGGGCGGCATCAAGGAGATGGGCGGCCTGCCCGACGTCCTGTTCATCATCGACACCAACAAGGAGTCGATCGCCGTTCAGGAAGCCAACAAGCTGGGCATCCCGGTCGTCGCCGTGATCGACAGCAACTCCAGCCCGGACGGCATCGCCTTCCCGATCCCCGGCAACGACGACGCGCTGCGCGCCATCGACACCTACTGCGAGCTGATCTCGGGCGCGGTGCTCGACGGCCTGACGGCCGAGATGGTCGCCGCCGGCATCGACGTCGGCGCCCAGGAGGACGCGGGCGAGACGCTGCCGGAAGAGAGCGAAGCCGAATCGGCCCAGGCCTGATCGCAGGCACGAAGGCAGCCGGGCCGCGCTTCGTCTGGTCCGGCTGCCTTTTTTTTGAGTTCCGGGTTGAACCGTATTTAGAACCGATTTTCCGAGAAAGGGCTCCCCCATGGCCGAGATTACCGCTGCGCTCGTCAAGGAACTGCGCGAGAAGACCGGCGCCGGCATGATGGATTGCAAGAAGGCGCTGGCCGAGACCAATGGCGACCTCGAGGGCGCCGTGGACTGGCTGCGCAAGAAGGGCCTTGCCGCCGCCGCCAAGAAGTCCGGCCGCGTCGCCGCCGAGGGCCTGGTCGCCGTCGCCACCGCCGGCAACGTCGGCGCCGTGGTCGAGGTGAACGCCGAGACCGACTTCGTCGCCCGCAACGACAAGTTCCAGTCCTTCGCCGCCAAGACCGCCGAGATCGCGCTGGGCACCGCCGCCGAGGTGGACGTCCTGAAGCAGGCCGCCTACCCGGGCACCTCGCACGGCGTGCAGGAAGAGCTGACCAGCCTGATCGCCACCATCGGCGAGAACATGAACCTGCGCCGCGTCGCCAAGCTGAGCGTGTCGGCCGGCGTGGTCTCCAGCTACATCCACACCGCCATCGCGCCGGGTCTCGGCAAGATCGGCGTGCTGGTCGCCCTGGAGTCGACCGGCGACGCCGCCAAGCTGGCCGAGCTGGGCAAGCAGATCGCCATGCATGTCGCCGCCGCCCGTCCGGAGGCGCTGGACGTCGCCGACGTCGACACCTCCGCCCTGGAGCGCGAGAAGAACGTGCTGGCCGACCAGGCCCGCGCCTCGGGCAAGCCGGAGAGCATCATCGAGAAGATGGTCGAAGGCCGCCTGCGCAAGTACTACGAGGAAGTCTGCCTGCTCGAGCAGACCTACGTGATCGACGGCGAGACGAAGATCCGCAAGGTGGTCGAGGCCGCCGCCAAGGACATCGGCGCCCCGGTCAAGCTGACGGGCTTCGTGCGCTACGCGCTGGGCGAGGGCATCGAGAAGGCGGCGTCGGACTTCGCCGCCGAGGTGGCCGCCGCCGCGGGGCAGCAGGGCGCCTGAGCGTTACCCGGTCCGGCGCCCTCGCAAGGGGCGCCGGACGTCCAAATCCGGCCACCACCGCGAGAGGGAAGGGTTCCCATGGGTCAGACCCCAGTGCCTGCCGACGGCGTCCGTTACAAGCGCGTTCTGCTCAAGGTGTCGGGCGAAGCCCTGATGGGAAAGCGGGACTACGGTCTCGATCCCGACATGGTCAATCAGGTGGCCAACGAAGTTAAGGCCGTGGTCGGCCTGGGCGTCCAGGTCTGCCTGGTCATCGGCGGCGGCAACATCTTCCGCGGCATCAAGGGCGCCGCGGCGGGGATGGAGCGGGCCTCGGCCGACTACATGGGCATGCTCGCCACCGTCATGAACGCGCTGGGCATGCAGAGTGCCTTGGAGCGCATGGGCGTGCACACCCGCGTGCAGTCGGCCATCCCCATGGCCTCGGTCTGCGAACCCTACATCCGCCGCCGGGCCATCCGGCACATGGAGAAGGGCCGCGTCGTCATCTTCGCGGCCGGCACCGGCAACCCGTTCTTCACCACCGACACCGCCGCGGCGCTGCGCGCCTCGGAAATGGCGTGCGACGCGCTGCTCAAGGGCACGCAGGTGGACGGCGTCTACACCGCCGATCCGAAGAAGGACCCGGCGGCCACCCGTTACGACCGCCTCACCTATCTGGACGTGCTGTCGCAGGACCTTCAGGTCATGGACGCCTCGGCTATTTCCTTGGCGCGCGAGAGCCGCATCCCCATACTCGTATTCTCGATCCATACCGGCGGCGCCTTTGCCGAAGTGATGGCCGGCCGGGGCAAATTCACGATCATTACGGAAGAAAGGGAGTAATTCCGTGGCCGATCCCGACGTTTCCGACATCAAGCGGCGCATGGACGGCGCCCTTGAAGCCTTCAAGAAGGAACTGAGCGGCCTGCGCACCGGCCGCGCGTCGGCCAACCTGCTGGAGCCTGTCCAGGTGGAAGCCTACGGCAGCCGCATGCACCTCAAGGAGATCGGCACCGTCAGCGTTCCCGAGCCGCGCCTGATCACGGTGCAGGTGTGGGACCGCGGCATGGTGAAGGCCGCCGAGAAGGCCATCCGCGACTCCGGCCTGGGCCTGAACCCGCAGACCGAGGGCCAGACGATCCGCGTGCCGATCCCGGACCTGACCCAGGAGCGCCGCCAGGAACTTGCCAAGGTCGCCCACAAGTACGCCGAGCAGGCCCGCGTCGCCGTGCGCAACGTGCGCCGCGACGGCATGGACATGCTGAAGAAGGCGGAAAAGAACGGCGACATCACGCAGGACGAGCACAAGACGTGGCAGGACAAGGTCCAGGCCATGACCGATCAGCACATCAAGCTGATCGACGATGCGCTCGCCCAGAAGGAAAAGGAAATCACGCAGGTCTGAGGCATGCGCGACGCTCAGGAGAGCCGCCCGGTCGAGCCGCCCGTCCATGTGGCCATCATCATGGACGGGAACGGCCGCTGGGCCAAGGCGCGCGGCCTGCCGCGCACCGCTGGTCACAAGAAGGGTGTCGAGGCGGTGCGGAGCACGGTCCAGGCGGCACGCGACCTGGGCATCGGCTATCTCACCATCTTCAGCTTTTCGTCGGAGAACTGGCGGCGGCCCGAATCGGAGGTGTCCGACCTCATGGGCCTGCTGCGGTTCTACCTGCGCAGCGAGATCGCCGAACTGCACAAGGGCGGCATCCGTCTGCGGGTGATCGGCGACCGAGGCCGCCTGTCGCCGGACATCGTCCGGATGATCGAGAACGCCGAGGAACTGACCGCCGGCAACACCACCATGACGCTGGTCGTGGCGCTCAGCTACGGCTCGCGCCAGGAGATCGTCACGGCGGCGCGCCGCTTGGCCGAGGAGGCGGTTGCCGGCCGGCTCGACCCGGCGGCCATCGACGAGGCGGCGATGACGGCGCGGCTGTTCACCGTTGACATCCCCGATCCCGACCTGGTCATCCGCACCAGCGGCGAACAGCGGTTGAGCAATTTCCTCATGTGGCAGTCGGCCT
>Ga0196971_1001081_pt1 | contig 13802 bp, 10 predicted proteins | sample S1v_1013CmetaG_FD_148660 | JGI IMG/M metagenome (GOLD analysis project Ga0196971, IMG submission 148660) | Soil microbial communities from Anza Borrego desert, Southern California, United States - S1+v_10-13C | ecosystem: Environmental > Terrestrial > Soil > Desert | place: USA: California... | reverse complement strand
CCGCCCAGCTGAAGGCGCTGAGCACCACCAACGTTGCCGCATTGACCACTGCCCAGGTGGATGCGCTGAGCACGGCCCAGATGGCGGCGCTCAGCTCGGCCCAGGTGAAGGTGCTGAGCACCGCCGCCGTGGCGGCGCTGACCACCTCCGACCTGCAGACGCTGACCTCGGTCCAGCTTGGTCTGCTGACCACGGCGCAGATGGAGGCGCTCAGCACCAGCCAGGTGGCGGCGCTGACCACCACCCAGGTGCGTGGCCTGTCCACCGCGGCGATCCGGGGCCTGAGCACGGCTCAGGTCGATGCGCTGACCACCGCCCAGCTGATCGCGCTGACCTCGACCCAGATCGCGGTTCTGGAAGCCGCCGATATGGGGGCGCTGACCACCACCGACATGGGGGTGCTGACCACCGCCCAGGTGAAGGCGCTGACCACCGCCAACGTGGCGGCGCTGACCACCGCCCAGGTGGATGCGCTGACCACCGCCCAGCTGGCAGTGCTGGGCACGGCCCAGGTGAAGGCGCTGACCACCGACGCTCTGGCGGCGCTGACTACCTCCGACCTGCAGACGCTGAGTTCGACCCAGCTGGCGGTGCTGACCACGGGGCAGGCCGAGGCGCTGACCACCAGCCAGGTGGCGGCACTGACCACCACCCAGGTGCGTGGGCTGTCCACCGCGGCGGTCCTGGGCCTGAGCACGGCACAGATCCAGGCGCTGACCACCGCCCAGTTGACCGCGCTGACCTCGGCCCAGGTGGCGGTTCTGGAAGCTGCCGACATGGAGGCGCTGACCACCGCCGACGTGGCGGTGCTGACCACCGCCCAGATCGCGGTCCTGAGCACCGCCAGCGTGGCGGCGCTGACCACCGCCCAGGCGGACGCGCTGAGCACGGCGCAGCTGACCGTGCTGACCTCGGCGCAGGTGAAGGCGCTGAGCACCGCCGCCATCGCGGCGCTGAGCACGGCTGACCTGCAGACGCTGGGCTCGGCCCAGTTCGGCCTGCTGACCTCGGCGCAGATGGATGCGCTGAGCACCAGCCAAGTGGCGGCGCTGACCACCGCCCAGGTGCGCGGCCTGTCCACCGCGGCGGTCCGGGGCCTGAGCACCGCCCAGGTCGAGGCGCTGACCACCGCCCAGCTGACCGCGCTGACCTCGACCCAGATCGCGGTCCTGGAAGCTGCCGACATGGAGGCGCTGAGCACCGCCGACGTGGCGGTGCTGACCACCGCCCAGCTGAAGGCGCTGAGCACCACCAACGTGGAGGCGCTGACCACCGCCCAGGTGGACGCGCTGACCACCGCCCAGCTGGCGGTGCTGACCTCGGCGCAGGTGAGGGCGCTGACCACCGCCGCCGTCGCGGCGCTGACCACCTCCGACCTGCAGACGCTGAGCTCGACCCAACTCGGCCTGCTGACCTCGGCGCAGATGGATGCGCTGAGCACCACTCAGCTCTCGGTGCTGACCACCACCCAGGTGCGTGGGCTGTCCACCGCGGCAATCCGGGGGCTGACCACCGCCCAGGTCGACGCGCTGACCACGACGCAGCTGACCGCGCTGACCACCAGCCAGGTGGCGGCGCTGGAAGCCGCCGACATGGAGGCGCTGACCACCGCCGACATGGCGGTGCTGACCACCGCCCAGATCGCGGCCTTGAACACCGCCAGCGTCGCGGCGCTCGACACCGCCCAGGTGGACGCGCTGAGCACGGCCCAGCTGGTCATGCTGACCACGACCCAGGTGAAGGTGCTGACTACGGAGGGTCTGGCGGCGCTGACCACCTCCGACCTGCAGACGCTGACCACGGCGCAGATGGGGGCGCTGAGCGCCGCCCAGATGGCCGGGCTGACCACCAGCCAGATGGCGGCACTGACCACCACCCAGGTGCGCGGGCTGTCCCTCTCGGCGGTCCAGGGGCTGAGCACGGCCCAGGTCGAGGCGCTGACCACCAGCCAGTTGGCCGCGCTCAACCCCATTCAGATCGGGGTACTGGAGGCGGCCGACATGGCGGTGCTGACCACCGCCGACATGGCGGTGCTGAGCACGGCCCAGCTCGCGCTCTTGAACACCGCCAGCGTCGCGGCGCTCGACACCGCCCAAGTGGACGTGCTGAGCACGGCCCAGCTGGCGGCGCTGACCTCGGGACAGGTGAAGGTGCTGACCACCGCCGCCGTCGCGGCACTGACCACCTCCGACCTGCAGACGCTGACCACGGCACAGCTGGCGGCACTGACCTCGGTACAGGCGGAGGCGCTGACCACCAGCCAAGTGGCGGCGCTGACCACCACCCAGGTGAGCAGGCTGTCCACCATGGCCATCCAGGCCCTGAGCACGGCCCAGGTTCAGGCATTGACCACGGCGCATCTGGCAGTGCTGACCACCAGCCAGGTGGCGGCGCTGGAAGCCGCCGACATGGAGGCGCTGACCACCGCCGACATGGCGGTGCTGAGCTTGGCGCAGGTGAAGGCGCTGAGCACCACCAGCGTGGCCGCGCTGAACACCGCCCAGGTGGACGCGCTGAGCACGGCCCAGCTGGCGGCGCTGACCTCCACCCAGGTGAAGGTGCTGAGCACCGCCGCCGTGGCGGCGCTGACCACCTCCGACCTGCAGACGCTGACCACGACCCAGCTCGGCCTGCTGACCACGGCGCAGATGGAGGCGCTGAGCACGAGCCAAGTGGCGGCGCTGACCTCGACCCAGGTGAGCAGCCTGTCCACCACGGTGGTCGAGGGGCTGAGCACCGCTCAGATCGAGGCGCTGACCACGGCGCAGCTGACCGCGCTGACCACCAGCCAGGTCGCGGCGCTGGAAGCGGTCGACGTGGGGGTGCTGACCACCGCCGACCTGGCGGTGCTGACCACCACCCAGGTGAAGGTGCTGAGCACCGCCAGCATTGCGACGCTCGACACCGCCCAGGTGGACGCGCTGACCACGGCCCAGCTGACGGCGCTGACCTCCACCCAGGTGAAGGTGCTGAGCACCGACGGTCTGGCGGCGCTGACCACCTCCGACTTGCAGACGCTGACCACGTCGCAGCTGGGGGTGCTGACCACCGCACAGTCGGAGGCGCTGACCACCAGCCAGATCGCGGCGCTGACCACGACGCAGGTGCGTGGGCTGTCCACCACGTCCGTCCAGGCCCTGACCACCGCACAGGTTCAGGCGCTGACCACGGCACAGCTGGCGGTGCTGACCACCAGTCAGATCGCGGCGCTGGAAGCCGCCGACATGGGGGCGCTGACCACCGCCGACCTGGGAGTGCTGAGCACCGTCCAGGTGGGCGCCCTGGCCACCTCCAGCATCGCGGCGCTGGACACCGCGCAGTTCGCGGCACTGAGCACCGCGGCCATCGTGGCGCTGACCACGAGCCAGGCGAAGGTCCTGACCTCGGCGCAGCTGGGGGCGATGACCACCGCCCAGGTGGCGGTCATGGAGACCGCGGACATCGCGGCGCTCAACTCGACCGAGGTGGCGGGCTGGACCTCAACGCACAGGGGCGTGATGTCCGATGCTCAGCGCATCGCCCTTCTCTCCACGCCGCTGGTCCTGGGCTTTGGTGGCGGGGCGATCGAGACGGTGAGCATGGAGGACGGCGTCCTCTTCGACCTGAACGCCACCGGCGAGAAGGTCCGCACCGGCTGGATCGGAGCGAACGCCGGCCTGCTGGTCAGGGATCTGAACGGCAACGGCACCATCGACGATGGCCGCGAGCTGTTCGGTTCGGCGACCGACCTGCCGACCGGTGACAAGGCGGTAGACGGCTTCCAGGCCCTGGCCGCGCTGGACTCGCACCTCGACGGGGTGATCGACGCCCAGGATGACGCCTTCGGCACCCTGAAGGTGTGGATGGACGCCAACAAGGACGGCGTGAGCCAGGCGGACGAGTTGAGGACGCTCGCCTCGCTCAGCATCACCAAGATCCACTTGGCGGCCTTGTCGGTGTCGATCGCCAGCAACGGCAACTGGATCGGGCTGGAGTCGGCCTACGAGACGGCGGACGGCACGCGCCACAACATCAGTGACGTGTGGTTCCTGAACCAGCCGGTCGCCTCGGCGGCAACGGCAACGGGCAGCGCCGCGGCACCCACGGCGGGTGCGGGAGCCGCGCCGCAGGTGAGCACCGTCGCCGGCTCGGGCGTGAACGTCCCGGCGTCGCCGGGTGCCGTGCCGGCGGGTGCCATCGTCGCCGGTGGCAACGGGGGGACGCTCGCCAGTGCGAACTTCGGCGCCTTCACCGTGGACGGCCTGCCATCGGAAGGCATCGGCCTGGATGCGCAGCTCGGCAGCGGCGACTGGTTCGTGTTCAGCACCAGCACCGGAGTGCTCTCGTACGATCCTGGCGTCGGCAACGCGGGCGTGACGGTCGATCTGGGAACGTCCGGCACACGGCCCTTCGATCTGACGATCGTGGCCTCGTAACGGACCGTCGCGCGGGGGCCGGGTGGCCCCCGCCACCGATCCCGGACATGGAAAAGGCGCTCGATGGTCTCCATCGAGCGCCTTTTGCTTGGGGAAGGGCCGGTTGCTTAGGGGGCGGCCGGATCGGCGGTTGTCAGGGGGTGCCGTCGGCCGGGGCCGGCGCGGCGCACAGGCGCTGCTCGACCTGCTCGCAGATGAAGTGATAGAGGCAGAGGTGCACCTGCTGGATCAGCGGCGTGTGGCGCGACGGCACGGCGATCAGCACGTCGCTCAGCGGCGCCAGTCGGCCGCCGCCCTCGCCGGTCAGCGCCACCGTCAGCATGCCCTGGGCGCGTGCCGCCTCGAAGGCCTTCACCACGTTGGGGGAGTTGCCGCTCGTGCTCAGGCCGAGCAGCACGGCCCCGTCCTCGCCGTACGCCTCGACTTGGCGGGAGAACACCGTCTCGTAGGAATAGTCGTTGGCCCAGGCGGTGAGCACGGCGGGGTTCGAGGACAGGCAGATCGCCTTGTAGGCGCGGCGCTCCGCAAGGAAGCGCCCGACGAGTTCGCCGACGATGTGCATGGCGTCCGAGGCCGAGCCGCCGTTCCCGCAGACGAGCAGGGGCTTGCCGCCCCGCAGGGCCGCGCAGATCCCCGCGACCGCGCGCTCCATCGCCGCGTCAGTGGCCGGGCCGATGGTCTTCTCGATGGCCTGTATGGAAGCAAGGAGATAGCCCTCAATCGTCGCGTGCATGGGCTTGGTGTTTTCCACGATGCGGTCCTGGTCTGCGGATGCCGGCGCGGGGCAGGGCGCCACGGCCGGGAAATCTGCCATCCTTCCCGCCCGGAAGGCCAGGACTTCCTGGGGCGCCCCGCGGCCGGCCTGGGAAATTAGCCAGTTGCGGCCCAATCCCTCTTCCTTCAGGGAGAGGGATTGGGCCGCTCGCGGCGTCAGCCGCGACCCTGGTTTTCGATGTATTGCTTCAGCACCGACAGGGGTGCTCCGCCGACCGACCCGGCGAAGTAGCTCGGCGTCCAAAGCACGCCCCGGCTTTTCCGAACCGACCAGAACGACAGGATTTCGGGAAACTCCTGCTTGAGGCGGCGGCTGGACACGCCTTTCAGGCTGTTGACCAGTTCAGATAGTCGGACCTTCGGTGGGTAGTGGACCAGCAGGTGGACGTGGTCGCTCTCGCCGTTGAACTCCTGCAACTGCACCTCGAAGTCGGCACAGACGCTCTCGAAGATTTCCTTGAGGCGGGCGAGGTGCTGGGCCGTCAGCACCGGGCCCCGCCGCTTCGTGGTGAACACGAGGTGGGCGTGCAGGCAAAAGACGACGTGGCGGCCGGTTCTGATGTCCATAGACCAACTTGACAGCTTCAGCGGAAGCCCTTACGGTCTTTGCGTGGAAAAGACCATAGACCAATCATTATACAAAACCTTCAGCTACCGCGTCAAGGACGCGACGAGCGGGAAGCGTCTTGCCGAGCTGGCGCGGTCGGTCAACTTGGTGTGGAACTACTGCAACGAGGTCAGCGGCAAGTCCGCCGACCGTGGGCCACGATGGATCACCAAGGCCCAACTCCGCGATTTGACCAAAGGAGCCAGTCGGGAACTCGGCTTGCCATCCCAGGTCATCCAGGAAGTGATTGACGAATATATCGCCAAGCGGCGGGCACATGGCCGTCCCAAGCTCCGGTGGCGGGGGAAGCGGTCGCTCGGTTGGGTGCCCTTTACCAATCAGGACATTGCCTTGGACGGCACCACCGCCGTCCTGCGGGGACAGCGGTTCCGGCTGTGGCGGCACCGCCCGCTCGAAGGCACGATCAAGTCTGGCAACTTCTCTCAGGACGCTCGCGGGCGGTGGTACTGTAACATCGTCTGTAAGGTTGAAGCCAAAACGCTCGGTGGCGTCGCCGAGATCGGCATCGACCTCGGGCTGAAGTCCGTCGCCACATGCTCGGACGGCACTGAACTGGAGCAGGCGACCTTTTATCGCGACCTTGAGCCGAAGCTAGCGGATGCTCAGCGGAAGCGAAGGAAGCGGCAGGTCAAGACAATCCATGCCAAGATAGCGAATAGGCGAAAGGACTCCCTGCACAAGTTTTCCCGGCGACTGGTAAACCGGTCCAGCCGGATCACGGTCGGCAACGTGTCGGCTTCCAAACTGGCAAAGACCCGCATGGCAAAGAGCGTGCTCGATGCCGGATGGTCTATGTTGCGAGGCTATCTCAGATACAAATGCGATCACGCGGGGGTGGCCTATAGGGAAGTCATTGAAGCGAATACAACCCGAACCTGTTCTGTGTGCGGAAGCCTCAGCGGCCCACAAGGTCGAGAAGGTCTCGGGGTCAGGCAATGGGTATGTTGCGATTGCGGTTCCGAACACCATCGGGACATCAACGCGGCGTTGAACATTGCCCGTCTCGGGTGCGAGACGCCCTGTCTGAAGTGACAGGGAAGCCCCTCGCTTCAGCGAGGGGAGGCATCACATTGAACTTTATATTTATGGCGGAGCGCCTTAGGATTTGGTGCGCTTCAAACAGCGTCGGGGGCTCAGGCCTCTTCCCTGCCGAGGTGTTTTCTTGGCCGCGTGCCGATATCCTGCCGGAGACGGTGATGGAGCAATACTCCGTGCTGTATGAGCCCCTCGTCGCGTGGGCCTACTCGATGTTCAACCAGATGGCCGCGGTGGACGGACGCCTCATGTTCCTCGGCGGTCTGGCGTCGAGCTTCGTCATCACGCAGCTCCTCATGTGGATCACCAGCAACGCGCTGCGCATGGCGGTGATCGTCGGCGTCATCGGCTCGGCCGGTGCCGGCATCGCCAGCGTCCTGCCGGATCCCGGCCGGACCGGACCGGTCGCCGCGCCGCAGGCCCAGGCCTACCCGGACGCGCGCCAGAACCCAGCCCAGGTCCAAGCGCCGATCCGGCTCACGCCCCCGACTCAGGGGCAGGTTCAGGGCCAGCCCATCCCGGCGAAGCAACCCGCTCCGATGCAACGCTAGAAGAGGCCGGGGCCTACGCCTCGGCCACCGGTACACGGATCGTTAAGCCTTTTACTGGAGAATGATTGCAAGCTGGTGTGGGAATAGCGCTGTGCACTGGTGCTCCATTGAGCGGCGTGCTTGAGTTCCCCAGATAGATTTTAAGCTTACCGCAATCATCGCGAGACAACGGCCATGTCTTACCGCGCATACCAAAAGTCGCAGAACAGTGCGGAGTCGCCGCGGTCCATGGAGTACCGGGCCTTTGCTCTGGCGACCGGCCGTCTGACGGAAGCCGCCAATCAGAACGACTATGTGAAGTTCTATGAAGCGCTTCAGTTCAACAGGGAACTCTGGACCATTCTTCAAGCGGACTTGGCCGACCCCAACAACCAGCTGCCGGAGGCGCTGAAGGCGAGCCTGTTGTCCTTGTCCTTGTGGGTCCAGCGGCACACCAGCCTCGTCATGCGCGGAGAGGCTTCCCCGGACAGCCTGATTGAGGTCAACCGGCAGATCATGGACGGCCTGAAGATGGAGCCGGCCACGGCTCAGCCCTGATACGGACGGCGCCCCTGCGCCGGTTCCAGACCGACACGAAGGCCGTCTCCGGAACCATCCGGAGGCGGCCTTCTCGCGTACGGGCTCCCCTGCGCCGGGTTACAGGAACATGGCCAGGCTCAGCTGCCGCATCTCGCTCTCGACCTTGTAGGTCGCCTGCAGCGTGCTCTGGTACTGATTGAGGCGCGCGATGGCCTCGGGCATGTCGACCTGCTCGATGTCGTTGAGGCTCTGGCCGAAGCTGAGCAGAAGGTCGGCGTAGATGGTGCTCTGGCTTTCCATGGACGCGCGCAGCGCGCCGTTGCGGCTGCGCGAGGCTTCGGTCAGGTCGACCGCGGAGCCGAGGCGCGTCGTCGCATCCTCGATCAGCTGCTCGTAGTTGAGGCGCGTGCTGAAGTCCGCCGTCGCCGGAGCGGCCGGGTCGAAGGAGGTGAACGCGATGACCGCCATGCTGGCGAGGAAGCCGCCGATCTCCGGCGCATCGCCCTGTCCCTCCGGTGTCACCTTGCGATTGTCGCCGATGTTGATGGAGGAGGAGGCCGGACCGCCGGTGTACCAGTTGGTCGTGTCGGCGAACCAGGCCTGGGCGGTGGCCATGAAGGCGGCGGGATCGTCCCGGAGCGGCGGGTTCATGGCGATCTCGTTCGCCATGCTGGTCGTGAAGTTCGTCTGGAGCTGCTGGAAGTCGATGATGGCCGGCTGCCCGGCGGCCTGCCCGGAAAAGACGAAGTGCCCAGAGACCTGGCTGTTCAGCTGGTCGATGGCCTGGCTCAGCGCGACCTTGGCCGAGTTCTGCAGCAGGCTCGGCTCGATGCCGCGCACCGAGAGCTTCAGCGCGTCGTTGCGGATCGCCGAGCCGAGTTCGCTCATCCGGCCATAGGCGATGTCCACCCGCTCGGCACGCGCATCCAGCACAGTGATCGTCTTCTGATAGGACTCCAGCCGCTTGACGTCGTTGCGCAGGTCGACCACGGTGACGCCGTCCGTCGCGCCGTAGCCGCCGTAGCTCTGCGAATTGTAACCCGAGCTGATCTTGCGCTGCAGCTCGCCCATGGCGTCCTGCATGGTCCGCATGTGCCCGCGGGTCATATAGTTCTGCGACAGTGAATTGATGGAGCTCATGGCGGCTCTCCTAGGCGGACATCAGTGCGGACTACCGGGTTACCTGCATCAGCTCGTCGAGCATTTTCTGGGTGGCCGAGACCACCCGGGCGGATGCGGAATAGGAGTTCTGAAGGAAGATGATGCGCGCAAGCTCGTCATCGATGTTCACGCCGGTTTCCTGTGAGAGCAGTTCCCGGCTCCGCTCGTAGGCCGTCGAGTGGAGGTCGTAATCGGCCTGCGCGGTCTGCTTGTCGTTGGCGACGGTGGCCAGGATCTTGTTCATCGCCCGTCCCAGGCTGGACGACACCTCGATCTCCGACGCGCCGGCGAAGGGGATGCCCAGCGGGGTGTCGGGCTTCAGCAGGTCCCGCGCCTGGTTGATCGCCGTCAGGTCGCCGATCGGGGTCGGCAGCGGTCCCCACAGCAGGTCGGTGTTGCCCCGGACCGCGTCGTTCACGCGGATGCGCCCGGCGAAGTCCGTCGTCACCGCCGGGTCGAGCGGGTCGAACGGAACGGCGCCGCCGTCGTTGAACAGCTCGATGCCGATGGCCGTGAAGTTTTCGGCCAGACGGCCGGCGACGTCGTCCAGCATGGTCTTGTACTTCGGCAGGACCGCGTTCGCCAGGTCGGTGCGGGCCCCAATGATGCCGCCGGGCTTCCACACGGCGTTCGCCGGGCTGGGCGGAATGTTGCCGACGGCGACGACGCCCGGCGACGGGATCGAGAGGAGCTGCGGCGCCTGGGTGGCCAGCAGCTTATTGTCCTTGGTGTAGAGCTGGAACACGCCCGTGCTGTCCTCGAACCCGGTAACCTCCAGGTACTGGGACAGCTTTTCGATCGCGCGGTCGCGCTGGTCGATAAGGTCGGAGGTGTCCTGGCCGGTGGCGAGCAGCTGGGGCACCTGCTTGTTGATGCTGGCGACCTCGCGGATCAGGTTGTTCGCCGCGTCGACGTCCGCCGCGATGGCGTTCTGCTGTTTGAGCGCCTCCTGGTGGATGGCCTGGAAGGTGGCGCGCAGCGTGTCGGCCAGCGTGTCGGCGGCGCTGATCACCTGGGTGCGGGACAGCGGGCGCGTCGGGTCGGTGGCCAGGGTCTGGAAGGCCTCGCCCAACTGCGACAGGCGCGAGGGCAGGCTGACCTCGGCGGCCGGGTCGCCGAACAGGCGGTCGATGCCGGACACCGATTTGTTGAGCAGGTCGGCGTAGGCACTTTCTGCCGAGCTTTTTCTTGCCTGCTGGGTCAGAACGTCATTGGTGACCCGCTGGACCACCGACGGCTTCACGCCGCCGTGTGCGACGCTGGTGGAGACCTGTTCCTTGCGGTGATAGCCGTCCGTGCTGGCGTTGGCGATGTTGCGCGACGCCGTGTCGATCAGCGCCTGCGTCGTCCGAAGACCGCTCGTCGCATTGTTCAGGACCGAAAACAGCACCGTCGCCTCCCGCGCTGCGCAGCCGGTCAGACGAGGACGTTGACCCCCCTCATGTTGGCCGCGATGCTCTGCATCATAGTGACGCTGGGATCGGCCCCGGAGCCCGCTGCCGCCCGATCACTATTCACCAGAAACCTTTGCAGGAACTGTGCCGTTTTCTTGGGGTCCTTGAAATCCTCCAGCTTCACCAGCTTGGAGAGCCGCGCGTGCTGCTGGTCGGCGTCCAGCGCGGCGAAGGCGTCGGGCTGTCCCACGCCGACGCGCAGCACCTTGGCGATGGTCGGGTTGGCGATCGCCTGCCAGATGGTCTTGATGTTGCCGATACTGCGCTTGAAGTAGAGCGCCTCGCGCACCGCCGGCCCCGACGTCTCGCCCTGCCACTTCTCGAAGCCGTTGAGGCGCCAGCCGGCGATCAGCGACTTCGCCACGCCTTCGTCCTTGGCCTTGGCCGGGTTCGTCGTCAGGAAGCGCAGCGCGTCGGCGAACTGGCGCCAGCGCGGGTCGCGCAGCTTGTTGACCAGCGAAGCGTTGTCCGCCGGATCCTCGGTGAGGGCCTTCTTCAGGATCGCCTTCTTGTCGATCTCGCTCTCGAGCTGGAAGGAGCCGAGCACGAACTCGGTCAGCCGGCGGTCCTTCAGCAGGTCGTCGGGGCTCTTGAGCTTCGGGAACTTGTCGTTGAAGTAGGCGACGTCGCGCTTGGCGGCAGGCAGCTTGTCGAAGACCTTCTCATAGAAGTCGCGGCGCGCCTCGACACGCTTGAACTCGGTGAGGGCCGAGGTGCCGAAGCCACCGCCGCCGGCCGAGCCGCCGAGCAATCCTTCGATTGCGAACATGGAGCTCTCCACCGCTGAGTTCCGGGCACGTCGCCCGCTGGATCAGGCTCACCTGATTCGCCTATTGAATCTCAGCAAGCTAATGTTAAGATATGGTGTATTCGAGTGCAAGGTTTAACCGGCGATTGAGCCGGGGAGGCCCGCGGAGGACGAGATGGAAGTCCATGGCTATGGCGGTCAACCCGCTCCCAGGCAGGTGATGGGCGCTGTCCCGTCCATGCCCGTGCCCCCGGCGGCGTCCCTGGACGGCGGCGCAGCCGGATTTTCCATGCCTGCCAAGGGAAAGCAGGACGGTGGGGTCTTCTTCAGCCCCGTCATCAGCTACGACATGCTGGCCAAGATCCCCGTCATGGTCTTCCGCGATCCCGAGACCGGCGAGGTTTCCCAGCAGATCCCCTCGGAACGCGTGGTGAAGAGCTACCGCGCCCGGGAAATGAAGGCCCCGAGCCCCGGCGAGACGGGGGAGGGTGCGGGCGTCCTGCTGGCGTGACCGCGGCATTCTGATTCTATCCCGCCGGGCGCGTCGCCACCACCAGGTGGCCGTGCACCGGCGCACCCGATTCCATGCGCAACACCACTCCGTCGAGTCGCGCCAGCAACAGGCCGGCTGCGGCGATCGTTTCCCGGACATAGCCGACCGCGTGCCCATAGCGACCGTTCGGGGCGATGCGGAAGCTCGCCTCCTCGCCCTCGGGCAGCGCCTCGACCGTGAAGGCGAAGACGCCGTCGGGGGCGAGCGCCTGCGCGCAGCCGGCGATCACCTCGGACAGGTTGCCGAAATAGACGAAGACGTCGGCCGCCACCACGGTGTCGAAGGCCCCGCGCACGCCGGCGAGATAGGCGCAGGCCTCCGCCTCGTGCAGCGCGTCGTAGACGCCGCGCTCGCGCGCCTTGTCCAGCATGCCGGGCGAGAGGTCGACGCCGACCAGGTGCCGGGCCGGGGGCTTCAGCAGGGGGCCGCACAGCCCGGTGCCGCACCCCAGGTCGAGCACGCGATCCATGTCGGCCGGCATGGCGCGCAGGGCGTCGGCGATCAGGCCGGGGGCCGCATACTGCAGGCGGGCCAGCTTCTCGTCGAAGCTGCGCGCGAAGGTGTTGAAGGTGGCGCGCACGTACTGGTCCGAGGCGCGGTCCGGCGCGTCGCCGCCGCGGATGGCGGCGGTCATGTGCCCGGCGATGCTGTTTGCGGGGTCGCGTTCCAGCGCGCGCTCGAACATCTCCAGCGCCTCGGTCGGCTTGCCGGCGTAGAGCAGCAGCAGCCCCAGGTTGGTGTAGGCGACCACCGGCACGTCGGGTTTCAGCCGGATGGCCATGCGCAGCGAGTCCTCGGCCGGGCCGGGGAGGTTGAGGGCGCTCAGGGCGTTGCCGAGCAGGATGTACAGGTCCGGGTCCTGCGGGGCGAGCTGCTGCCAGGCCCGGCACGCCTGCACCGTCGCCTCGGGCATGCGGTTGCCTTCGCAAGCGGTGGCGAGCGCCCTCAGGATCCGCGTGGAGTGCGGGTTGAGCCCGAGCGCCTGGTCGAGCAGCGGAAGCGCCTGGGCGAAGCGCCGGGCGGCCAGATGCAGCGCGGCGAGGCCGTACAGCGTCCGGGCCTGGCCGATGGGATCGAGGCGGTCGCGCTGCGACAGCGCCTCCTGGTATGCGCGCTCGGCTTCGCGCGGGCGGCCGCGCAGGTGCAGGAGGTTGGCGTGGCAGAGGCGCACCCCGGCGCGCACGCGCGCGTCGCCGTGCCGCCGTGCCGCCGCGAGCAGCTCGTCGGCCTGGGTCAGATTGCCCACAGCGGTGGAGACCTCCGCCAGCCGCAACAGGACTTCCGGATGGTCCGGCGCCGCCGCCATGGCCTTGCTCAGGATGGCCATCGCCTCCTCCAGGCGGCCGGCGTCGATGGCGGCGGGCACGGCGGCCATGGCCTCCCTGAGCGCGGTGTCGAGCATCGCTGGGTGTCTCCCGAAACGAAGGCAATGAGAAAGGCCCGGACGGAGCCGGGCCTTTATAGCACGCCGGCCGCGGGGAGCGACGGTCCCGGGGGTGCCCCCGGAACCGCCACCGGCCTTAGCGGAACAGCGACATGACGGCGCTCGGGCCCTGGTTGGCGATCGACAGGGCCTGCATGCCGAGCTGCTGCTTGGTCTGCAGGGCCTGCAGGCGCGCCGACTCCTCGGCCAGGTCAGCGTCGACCAGCGCGCCCACGCCCGAGACCAGGCTGTCGCTCAGCGACTTCACGAAGTCCTTCTGGGTGGTCAGCTGGTTGGCGTTGGTACCCAGGCGGGCGACGTGCCCCTTCATGGTGTTGATCGCCGTCTCGATCGCAGTCAGGGCCGCCGACGGGTCGGCACCCTGGTCGCTCTGGGTGACGCCGGTGGCGTCGGTGGTGGCGGCGGTGATGTCGCGGGCACCCCGGACCTCGAGCGCACCGGTGGTGCTGTTGAGGGTCGCGGTGAAGCCTTCCTTGTTCATCGCCTGCGCCATCTTGTCCAGGCGAACCAGCGTCGAGTC